>ERZ795056.59-NODE-59-length-155317-cov-22.957176_pt1 | contig 155317 bp, 140 predicted proteins | sample MGYA00375140_ERZ795056 | MGnify/ENA primary metagenome ERZ795056 (study PRJEB30185, sample SAMN05720227) | activated sludge metagenome | isolation source: Anaerobic digester | place: USA | collected 2015-03-09 ...
GGAGTGCACCTTAAAGTGACCCTTTTGGGTGTCTAAAAATCCTTATCCACCCTACGGAGCAGGCATGGGATTGTTTATGATTTTATTATAGTCCAATACAGGTTTTGCCCGACGGATCAATCCACCTCGTGGAATATGGTCAAAATGGGCTGAAGCATTGTTATGTGCCGGCATGACGTCTCCCGGCGGCCAGGGCCAAACATGGGTTGGAAGGCCTGTGGTAGAATTAAAACGCTGACCTGAAAAACGAGGCGCGGGGGAAGCGTGTCTAAAAAAACACCTCCATGAGAAATGATGGAGGTGGCCATTTCCGAATGGATCGGACAATAAGGAATGACTTTATCCATTCCAACATTTTTGCCGGGTCCCTTTCAACCGCCAATCTCAAGCAAGGTGGTGTAAATGATGAAATTTTACAAATTCACCGCTCCCAACTACGAATCTGATGCCATGTATTCTCGAAGGAATCCAATTACATGGGTTTATCAATATATTGTCCCTGGAATAATTTGCCCAATTTGTGGCGCTTGGACTGGTAATCGCCGCCTTTTTTTGCCGGTTGAGGATGCGGGTCTGACGGAGTTATTGAAGGAAAAACCTTATCCAATCCCTATGGATGATTGGTATCGGATCTTTGGGAGAGCCGCTGAAAGGGACAATTTTGCTCAACGTTTCCGGTTTGCACCTGGAGATGTGCTTGGAAAACCAACCGGCATAATCACAACCAAACAGGTACCCAATTTTATTTTTCCTTGGGAGGGCGGTGTATTAGTCACACAGCAAACAAGGGATATAATTATTGAAGCCAATCTGAGTGGCTGTCAATTCTTGAAGATGGATTTAATCGATCGGAGACGCAAAAAAGGAAAAGAGCAGCCACTGCCCACGATTTATGTGCTTCTCATTACCGGGCGGATAAATCAGTCATCAGAAATGAACCGATGCCCAGTGTGTGCAAGGGTGAAAGCCAGTTACTCAATTGACCTGAATGAACGGTATTGGGATGGTAACGACTTCATTATCAATGAAGCCTTTCCTGAATTGATATATGTTACAGAAAAGGTGTTCACAATTTTCAAAGATAAGGGTTTGAAAAATTTCCAGTGTGTGCCGGTGTAAATCACTTATTTGAGTGTAAGGCACAATTATTGTGCAATAAGAGGTATGAGAACACGATTCAGCACTCAACAAAATCACAGATGATGCTCAAGTTGCTCAAAAATCTGAAGGTAAGGTCATATGTCTATGATTCATTGGTATTTCTTATTTGATTATCAGGCTTTCAGGCCGGTTCTCAGAAACCTCATTGATGATATCGAAAAAGGGGACCTCTATCCTCTTTTTGTAAAAACTATGAAAATTCGATCACAATTTCAGGACCAAAAAGATTGGATTTTTGCCCCAACATATACATTTATCGATACCATTGAGGATGAACGGAATATCGATTATGGACATTGGTTATATGTTGTCCTTTCTTCGTACCTGAAACCGGCTCCTTGTGTGCTTGGATATTTTTTGGAATTTTATCAATCCTTAAAGTTTATGGGTTGGTTGGAGGATGACATTGATACTTTATTCTACGGAGAATCCATTCAGCGATTGGTATTCCCGGATCTGGACAAAGCTGTTCCATCAGATGATGATGCTCCCTTTTGGGCTTGGATCAGAGGGGAAGCCTCACATCGAGGTTGTGAATTTATTGAATTTTTAAACAACCGACCCCGCATATATGCGCTGAAGGCATAGATAACCAGTATATATGGGGGTAAAGCTTTATCAATTTCGATTTTTTCACAACCTCATCGTGAGGGGTGGTTGGCGCTTGAGCAAATAAACGAACTGGAGCAAAAGGTAAAAGATACCTACACATATTTCTGCAGATTATAGCGCAATCAGCGGTGGACTGGACGGCGGCGATTGGCCACCCAAAAGTTGACATAAGGTTTTTTTTGTGTAATATTCATCATACAAGAATCTCGTTCCGATTTCATGCCAATCATGTGGGAGAAAAACCATGAAGAAAACCCTTTCACTTGCGGCTTTTTTGGGCGTTTTGTTCCTGCTGGTGTTTTCTTTCTGCGCGCCCCAGGAGATGGCAGCGAACCAGAATCCCCTCACGGACATCCCAGACAGGCTGAAACAGCAGGGTGTTCCTGTCATCCGGGTTATCCCGGTTGACCAACAATCCCCCACTCACATCGAGATTGATCTTCAGAGCGAAAGCACGGATGAAAATATCACTTTTGATGATAACTGGTTTATCCTACTGGCCAGAAGAGAGGCGACCCTGGCCTACCGAAGGTCAGCCAGGCTGGACAGCTTTAAGATCATCGTTTACAACAAAAATGGCGCGGAAATTTATGGGACGCAAACGTTTCTATATCCACAGGATATCAGCCAAAATCTCAAGGCCGTTCAATCCAAAATGGATAATTCCAAAACCAGGGACATCCTTTTGAACGATATCAAACTGGAAAACCTGACCTTGATGAAGTTTGAGGTAGGTTCAGATGTCAGCGAAGGCAATGGCGGACAAATCATCACGCTGTTTGTGTCCGGCAAAGACCTGGACACAATCAATCAATCGCTGCCCGCTTTTTGGGGATCATGGTCTGCCATGTTGGAAACGGCCAATTCAAAATATGGAACCAATATTGCCCTCTGCCATCTGCGAATTATGGATGACAAAGAAGCCATTTTGGTTGACGAGATGAGGGATATAGAAATCGGTTTTACGCAGTTGAAGCAGGTCAAAGGCGTTAAAAGCATGCACACATCGCCTGCGGGAGATGAAGAAAATTCTCCGCAGATGAACTATTCATACCCGCCGCCAGAGGCGGCTTCAGGTTCCCGGGAAAAAATCCAACCCCATGACCCGGATTTTGGAGATAACTGGATGCTGGTCACGCAGCCGGCATCCAACAGCGATCAGACCATCACAACACTGGCGCTGCTTTTATCCAGCAGAAAAACCGCCATTGTTGGGTATACAACAGGGAAAAACACCAGCCTGATTGAAAGATCAGATATCATGATCGAAATGGATGATGGAAAGGGCGTCTCCAAACTGGTATCGAAGGTGCATGTGGCCTCCATTGACCACCTTGATTTTTGGGCATGGGTGTTTGAGCCCAGAAAGCCGGGGGCAAACCAACTGACGGTGATTATTCAAACCGGAGATGATCCTTCTACCGCGATAAAAGTGCCCATCGCTCAATTCATAGGCGGGCCGGACAGCGCCGATGAACGTATATCCAGGCGTATTGATGCGCCGTGCCCGCAGGCGTTTGATGAAGACGGCCTGCGCATATCATTTGAGGGCTGGTATCTGCCGCCATTGCCAGCGCAGCCCTCTCCCACAGCCACCTTGCCTGACGGGGTTTCCATTGATCATAAATTTTCTCTCCGGATAGAGAACACCTCATCAAAAGAGGCTCAATTTCTCTATATCCAATTTTATTCTAATGGCGATATCCTTGGGGAGGTCATTCATTGATTTTAATGGCTCAGGCTGACAAATAAATTGTTTGATTTTTTCGCCGCGAAGCACGCAAAGAGTGAAGATGCAGTCCGACCTGGTGACGGAGCGGGCCTGGTGGACGAAAGCCAGCCGGCTGTTTTTTTTCGCTGCCCTCCCGGAAAAAAAACGGGGAAACTTTTTTTGAAACAATCCTTGCATGTTTACTGAGAATGCGATAAAATATAAACGTTCCGTCATTGGGCATAGTTTATTCAACGAAAAGTGGGCGCCCCCCACTTTTCTGCTTATAAAAGAAGGTTTTGTCTGGAGATAGTAAAGGGATGAAAAACGAGTTTGTCCTGGCCTTTAATGAGGTGCTTGAAGAAAAGCAGCTGCCGCGCGAAATTATTCTCAAAGCGCTGGAATCAGCCCTGGTTTCCGCCTACCGGCGGTCAGTGAATGCTTCAAATGCGCAGCATGTTGAAGCCACCGTTGACCTGGATACCGGCAAGGTGACCATTTTTGCCGAAAAAGAGGTGGTGGATTCGGTGCAGGATGTGCGCACGGAAGTGACCGTTGCGGATGCCCGCAAGGTGAATCCGGAAGCCGAACCAGGCATGATGGTGGTGGTTGAGTCGACTCCGCGCGATTTTGGCCGTGTGGCCGCGCAGACCGCCCGCCAGGTGATCCAACAGCGCATTCGCGAGGCCGAGCGCCAGGCGCAGCTTTCTCACTATGAGAAACAGGTGGGTGAAATTGTGAACGGCGTGGTGCAGGCAGTGAATGGGCAGGGCATTACCATTGGCCTGGACATGAAAGCCGAAGGCACCATGCTGCGCAAGGAAATGATTCCGGGCGAGCGTTTCAAGGTACACGACCGGGTGCGCGCCCTGGTGCATGAGGCCAAAGACGGCCCCCGCGGACCGCAAATTTTCCTTTCCCGCGCGCATCGCAACTTTCTGCGGCGTTTGCTGGAAAATGAAGTGCCTGAAATTTACCACGGCGTGGTTGAAATCCGTTCCATTGCCCGCGAGCCGGGCGAACGCGCCAAGGTGGCCGTTGCAGCCACCCAGCAGGGCATTGATCCGGTGGGCGCCTGCGTGGGCATTCGCGGCGTGCGTATCCAGGCCATTGTGCGTGAACTGCACGAAGAAAAGATTGATGTCATCGAATGGAATGCGGATCCGGTGGTGTATATTGCCAAAGCCATCAGCCCGGCCCGTGTTTCGGGTGTGTATTTGAATGAAACCGCCGCAGGCGGAAAAACTGCCACCGTCGTGGTTCCTGAGGATCAATTAAGCCTGGCGATTGGCCGCGACGGCCAGAATGCCCGCCTGGCTGCCAAATTGACCACATGGCGCATTGATATCAAGAGCATCAGTGAGGCCGCCTCAGATGTGCTGGACCGCCTGCGCTCAGAACCGGCCCTTGAAGGCCTGGCTGCTGCTGAAGCCAACACCATCGCTCAGATTGAAGCCCTGCTGCTGAAGAAATCGGAAGGCCGCAGCCTGCTGGTTGAAGAATATGACCAGATGAATCGCTTTGTGGATCGCATTGAAAAGCGCACCGCCAGCAAACGTCAGGCTGAACCTGAAGTGACCCGCGGTGGCGATGATCGCCAGGCGGTCAAGCCCGAAGCCTTCGATATTTCGCTGCTGGACAGCAAGCTGCCCGAGCATGTGGCCAACATACTTCAGGAAGCCGGTTACATCACCATTGGTGAACTGGTGCTGCAGATGAAGCGCAATCCTGATGTGATCCTGGCACTGCAGGGGATGGGCCCGAAGGCCATGGCTCAGGTTAGTCTGCTGGTTGAAGAATATTCGATGGCAGCCCCTGTGGTTGAGCCGGTCAAGGAAACCCTTGAGGTGGAAGCCCCGGCAGTTGTTGAGCAGCCGGTAGGGCCGGTTGTTGAAGAAGCGGTGGTTGAAGGAGAAAAGCCTGTCGAACCTCAACCTGTTGAAATGGTCGAACCTGCGCCTGTTGTGGAGGAGACGGAAGAAGAAAGCCGCCAGATCTTTGATGAGCTGTTCACCCTGCGCGTTGAGCCGCAGGCCGTCGCTGCCGATGACGAGGATGAGGACGAATCAGGTTCCAAGCCGTCCACTGGCAAAAAGAAGAAGAAAAAGAAAAGCGTTGAAATCACTTACGATCCTGACAGTGATTCAACGTTGGTGCGCCGCAAACACAAACGCGGTGATGATAACTGGACTGAAGACTGGTAAAAACTGTGGTCGCAAAACCGCAAAAAAGGGTGAAACATGTGCCTCAGCGCACCTGCGTGGGCTGCCGGCAGGTGCTGGCCAAACGAAGCCTGGTCAGGCTGGTGAGGACAGAAAATGGTGTGGTGCTGGATCCTTCAGGAAAAATGAATGGCCGCGGCGCCTACCTGCACCAGCTGCGTTCATGCTGGGAACGCGCGTTAAAAGGTGCGCTGGCACATGCCCTGAAAGCGGAGTTATCGGAAAGTGACCGCAAGAACCTGGAAGAAGTCATGAATGGCCTTCCAGATGAACATGGGGATGCTGAATGAAAGCATCCTGTCTATCTCACAACGAAGAAGCGGGGCGCTGCCTCATTTCAAACCGGGTGAGCGTATCTTTTGGGAGTTTCCAGGGGAAACTGGAAGAGGCGCGGCTCTCATAAGGTCATCTTATTGAGCGATTGCTGAACAGCCCATCTGTAAGGCTCAACGCACCGCAGATTACACCTGCTGCACCCCGGGTGCTGTGAGGTCAGGCAATAGAAAAGGAGGTTCTGATGAGCGATAATGGGCAAAAAATAATATTACCAACAAGCATCACCGTACGTGATTTGGCGACACAGTTTAAGGTGAGCCCCATTCAGGTTATGAAGATTTTAATGTCGAATGGGGTGATGGCAAACATCAATCAAATTGTGGATTTTGATACAGCAGCCATTGTGGCTTCGGAACTGGGTTTCGAAGCCGTGCTTGAGATTCCAGAACCTGAAGAAGTTGAAGAGGTCGGCGAAGTGCCCATGTGGCGGCGCGTGATTGCCGAAGAGGACCCGGACAAACTGGTGCGCCGGCCGCCCGTGGTGACTATTTTGGGGCATGTGGATCACGGTAAAACCACCCTGCTGGATGCCATCCGGCACACGAATGTGGCTTCAGGCGAAGCTGGCGGCATCACCCAGCACATCGGCGCCTACCAGGCAGAGCACAAGGGCCGCCTGATCACTTTCCTGGATACCCCCGGTCACGCGGCTTTCACTGCCATGCGCGCTCGTGGCGCCCAGGGCGCGGATGTGGTGGTGCTGGTGGTGGCGGCAAACGACGGTGTGATGCCTCAGACAAAAGAGGCCATTGACCATGCCCGCGCGGCGCGCGTGCCGATTGTGGTGGCGATGAATAAAATTGACCGGCCGGACGCCAACCCTGATTTTGTGATGCGCCAGCTGGCTGATTTGGGTCTGGTGCCGGATGAATGGGACGGCAATACCATTGTGGTCCCTGTTTCTGCAAAGCAGAAAAAAGGACTGGAAGACCTGCTGGAAGCCATTCTGCTGGTTTCTGAAAGCTGTGATTGCGATATCCGCGCCAACCCCAATGGCAAGGTGATTGGCACGGTCATTGAAGCCCAGCTTGACAAGGGTAAAGGCGTGATGGCGACACTGCTGGTTCAAAACGGCTCTCTGGAAATGGGGCACGACATTGTGGTGGGCACTTCTTCCGGACGCATCCGCGCCATGTTCGACTTTCGCGGGCGCAAAGTTCGCAAGGTGGGACCCTCAACGCCGGTGATGGTGATGGGTTTGAATGATGTTCCCCAGGCAGGCGACACGTTTGAGGTGGTGAGCAGTGAAAAGGAAGCCCGCCTGATTGCCAGCCAGCGCAAGCAGGCCCAGCAGCAGGTTCAGGCTTCACCCAAGGTGACCCTGGAACTGCTCTTTGACCGCTTCAAGGCCGGTGAACTGAAGGAACTGCGTTTGGTGATTAAGGCCGATGTTCAGGGTTCACTGGAACCGATTATCAAATCACTGAAAGATATCAAAACCGAAGATATTTCCCTTAATATCCTGCATTCTGCCACAGGAAATATCACCGAAAGTGACGTGATGCTGGCCACTGCGTCCAAGGCCGTCATCATCGGCTTCAATGTGGAAGCGGATTTGGCGGCACGCAAACTGGCGGAAATGGAAGGCATCTCCATCCGTCTTTACACCATCATTTACCGGTTAATGGAAGATGTTGAAAAGGCTCTCAAGGGTATGCTGGAACCAGAATATAAGGAAACCGTGATTGGCAAGGCTGATGTGCTGGCGGTGTTCAAAATTTCTAAAGCTGGAAATATTGCCGGCTGCCGCGTGGTAACGGGTGAAATTCGGCGCAACGGCCGAGTTCGCGTGATGCGGGCTGGAAAAATGGTGTTTGATGGTGAAATATCATCATTGAAGCATGAAAAAGACGATGTCAGGGAAGTGCGGCACGGCTTTGAATGCGGTATTGCTCTGCGCAACTTTAATGATGTGCTGGTTGGCGATTCAATTGAATGCTACACCTTGCAAAAGACGGTTGTTGAAGAAACTTTTTAGGAGGTAATCATTATGCCTTCCAAGGTACGTTTGCAACGGATAGCTGACCGATTGCGGCAGGATCTATCTGAGATGCTGGTGATGGGGCGCGTCAATGATCCCCGCCTGGCCGGGGTGAATGTGACTGACGTGTCCATTGATCGGGAACTGGCCTACGCAGAAATATATGTTTCAGCCGTAGAAGGGGCTGAACGGGCAAAGGAAGTGATTGCGGCGTTTGAACACGCTTCGGGTTTCATCCGTCACGAACTGGCTGCCCAGATTGACCTGCGCAGTTTTCCCCGTCTGCGGTTTCATTGGGATCCAACCCCTGAAAAGGCAGATCGCATTGAGCGGCTGCTGCTGACGCTGCACACAGATGAAACCCAGGCGGAGCCTGAGGTTGAGGATGATGAGGTGGATGAAGCGTGATGATTGGCCGGGAAGAAATCATTTGTGAACGCTTGAAAGATGCCCATGATGTGCTGGTGGTATCCCACATCCGGCCAGATGCAGACGCGGTAGGTTCCATGCTTGGCCTGGGGCTGGCTCTGCAAAACACAGGAAAAAAAGTTCAGATGGTTCTTTCTGAACCGGTTCCCGTTTCATTCCGCTTTTTGCCCGGCAGCGAGCAAATCAGGCGGCGGGCAGAAGGCCAGTTCGACACCATCATTGTGGTGGATTGTTCGGAATTATCCCGGGTGGGGGCGGCTCTTGATGGCTACCCTCAACCGGATATTTGCATTGATCACCATGCCACCAACTTGAGCTTTGCAGCGCTGAATTTTGTTCTCTCTGAAGCCGTCGCCACGGCTGCGGTGCTGGCGGAATATCTGCCGGTGTGGGGATACCAAATCACCCCACCGGTGGCCCAGGCGCTGCTTTCGGGTCTGATTGGCGACACCATAGGTTTTCGCACCTCGAACATGACCGCAGATACGCTGCGCCTGGCTGCCAAGTTGACGGAAGCCGGCGCCGATTTGCACGATGTCTATGACCGTACCCTGGTCAAGCGGTCTTTCCAGGCAGTCAAATATTGGGGACAGGGATTGAGTCACCTGCAGCGCGATGAATGGATCGCCTGGACCTGCCTGACACTTGAAGATCGCAAAGTTGTTGGTTATACTGGTAATGATGACGCTGATCTTGTGAATGTCATTTCGGGGATTGACGGCGCTCATGTGGTGGTGATGTTTGTGGAGCAATTTGCCGGCAAAGTGAAAATCAGCTGGCGCTCTCAAAATGGAATTGATGTATCCAAACTTGCCCTGCATTTTGGCGGAGGGGGGCACCGGGCTGCTTCAGGCGCTGAGGTCACAGGGAATTTGGCCGAGGTGATGGAAGAAGTCCTTCGCGAAACCAGAAAAGTGGTTCAACAGTATTCCTGAAAAAATTACTCGGAGAAAGTAGATGGAAGACAATAATATTGATATTAAGAACGCAATTTCAGGGGTCTTGGTTGTCGACAAACCCGTAGGATTCACTTCTCACGATATTGTCCAGATCGTTCGTAAAGGGACGGGGATTCGCCGGGCGGGCCACACAGGCACACTGGATCCGAGAGCTTCGGGTGTGCTGGTTATTCTTATTGGGCCGGCCGTGCGCTTGAGCGAATATGTCTCCGCTTCTGATAAGCGGTACCAGGCCATTATCCGGCTGGGCCAGACGACGGACACCTATGATGGGGATGGTCGGGTCACAGGCACATCTCCGGTGCATGTGAGTGAAGAACAGTTTGAGTCCACGCTGAAAGAATTTGTCGGCGAAATTGAACAGGTGCCCCCGCCTTATTCAGCCATCAAAGTGAAAGGCCAGCGTGCTTATGATCTGGCCCGCGATGGCGAGGACGTGGAACTGGCGCCGCGAAAAATCCAGGTCTATAACCTGGACCTGCTGGAATGGGCTCCGCCGGAAGCCGTGATCGATGTTTACTGCTCCTCAGGCACCTATGTGCGTTCCCTGGCCAACGACCTGGGCGAACGCCTGGGCTGCGGCGCCTACCTGGTGGGCCTGCGACGCACCAAGAGCGGACGCTTTACCCTGCGCGATGCGGTGCAGATGCGCAAGCTGAAAGAGGCCTTTGATGCGGGGAACTGGTACCAATACCTGATTCCGGCCGCCGAGGCACTTTCAGATTGGCCGGCGGTGGAACTGGATGCTGACCAGATGGATGCCATTCGCCATGGCCATCGGGTTCCCGCCGGTGAAGGCGCCACAGGCATGGCGCGCGGCATCAGCCAGCAGGGTGAACTGGTGGCGCTGCTTGAACTGGACCCAGATTCTCAAGAATGGCAGCCCAAAAAGGTCTTTTTCCAGTAATGGGATGAGGTTTAGAAAGATTATGAACGCCGATCATCCGGCGTTCATTCATGTTAAGCTGTGATTGAAACGGTGAGCATGGAAGAAAATCCCTTCACAAGCGATGCGCTCTGGCCGCCCGGTTTACTGCAAAAGCCGGTGTGGCTGACGATAGGCGTTTTCGACGGCATGCACCGCGGTCATCAGGCCTTGATTGCGGCAATGGTTGAGGCAGCGCATGGTTCGAATGGGCTGGCGGCGGTCGTGACCTTTTATCCGCACCCGGCTGTGGTTTTGCGTCAGATTCCCATGCCCTATTACCTGATGATTCCGGAGGAAAAGACTCGCCTGATGGACGCCTGCGGCGTGGATGCAGTGATCAGCCTGCCCTTCTCAAAGCGGGTGGCAGAGATGTCTGCAGAAACATTTTTGAACGGTTTGCTGAAGCGGATGTGCCTGCATACCCTGTGGGTGGGTGACCGGTTCGCGTTGGGGAGAGACCGCGAGGGGTCCATTCAACATTTGCGTGAATTGGGGCAGCACATGGGTTTTAATATCCATACCATGCCAAACCTGGCCATTCAACGTGAGACGGTTTCATCCACCCTGATCCGCAGGGCGCTGCTGGCGGGTGAGGTGGAACAGGCAGCGGCAGGGCTGGGGCGGCCGTACGAAATGAGCGGCCGGGTGGTGCACGGCGATGGACGAGGCCGGAAGCTGGGTTTTCCAACCGCCAACCTGGAAACCTGGCGCGAACAAATTGTGCCGGCGCGGGGCGTGTATGCCTGTCAGGTGTGGATCGATGGAAAACGCTGGCCGGCGGTGACCAATATCGGCGTGCGGCCGACCGTCACCCAGGAAGGTTCGCCGGCGACCATCGAAGCGCATGTGCTGGGCAAGCCGGGAGATCTTTACGGCCAGCAGGTGCGGCTGGAATTCATCCGCCGCCTGCGCGCCGAACAGCGTTTTACCTCGCTGGATGAGCTGATTAAGCAAATCAAGCTGGATATTCTACAGGCACGGGAGGTTCTGGATGAGTGACTTTGATCGCCAGGTATATTTACTGGATCCACACAGCCTGGGTCCGGAAACAATTGCGGTGACCTTTGCCAAAACATCCCGTTCACCGCAGTCTTTTCGTGAAATCGCGGCTGAGCTGACGGAGGAAAAATCAGCCCAATTCCATGAAAAATGGGTGGTGGGATATGGACATGCTTCGGTGGCTGAACATGCGGTGCTGCATGTGGCGATGGAGAATATTTCACGGCTGGCGGTGGAAACGCTCGAATCAAACCGCCTGGCCTCTTACACAGAAAAATCGACCCGCTACCAGACCTGGTCGCGCCAGGCTTTTTTCACGCCTCCCGAATTGGACCGGGAACCGCGGCTGAAAGAAGAATATCAGCGCACCTGCCAGATGTTATTCTCGGAATACGAAGGATCGCTGGATCCAGTGCGGAAGGTGGTGGCAGAACGCTGCCCCTGCCGGGAAGGCGAGAGCCAGACCGCCTGGGACCGCCGCATCCGCTCGGAATATGTGGATGTGTGCCGTTTTTACCTGCCGGCCAGCTCACTGGCGAATGTGGGCATGACCGCCAATGCGCGGGTGGTGGAACATGCCATTCGCAAGATGCTTTCCTCACCCTTGCAGGAGGTGCGTGAACTGGGCGAGGCGGTGAAGCAGGTCTGCCGGCAGGAAGCCCCAACTCTGGTGAAATACGCCGATCACAATGACTATATTGATTTGACCGGTCAGGATCTGACGCAGGAAGCGCAGAATTTGAAAGGCGGGGAAGGCGACTGGTGCTGTCTGGCAGCCTGGGATGAAGAAGGTGAGGCGCGCGCGCTGGCAGCGGCCCTTTACCGGTTTGGCGGCATGCCTTTTAATAAGGCTCTGGCTCATGTGAAGGGACTGGACAGCGCCAGATATGCTGCCCTGGTTGATAAGACTTTGGGGCGGCTTGGCAGCCATGATTTTCCCCTGCGCGAGCTGGAATATGCGCCTTATATTTTTGATGTGGTCATGGATCAGGGGGCTTATTTTGAAATCAAGCGCCATCGGATGATGACTCAGACGGCACAACCTTTGACAGCTGATTTGGGTTACGCCGTGCCGCTGCGCATGCGGGCAGCCGGCATTGAAGCCGGGTACCGTAACGCCATGGAACAGGCAGCGGTCTGTTACCGGCGGCTGGCAGAATTCAACCCGGCGGTGGCGTCTTATGTGGTGCCGAATGGGTATAACCGGCGGATGCTGCTGGGGATGAATTTGCGGGAGGCATTTCATTTTTGCCGCATCCGCTCGGCTGAGAATGCTCATTTTTCCGCGCGGCGCGTTGCCTTGCGTATAGCTGAAGAAATTCGCCGCTGCCATCCGGCTATTGGTGCCCGCCTGCCCGTGCAGGGCGAGGAAACCTGGCAAGACATTGAAGTAAGGAATTTCATTCAAACGAGGTAAAAAAATGGCATTTCTAAACATTTTTTGGAACTTTGAAGATCAACGCCTGCGCGCTTTCTGGCGGATCATCAGTCATTTGGTCATGCTGCTTATCCTGGTGATCACTTTTGGTGCGGTGATCGGCATTGCCGCAGTGGTGATGGTGATGGCCACGCAGCCGGAGGTTATTGCTTCAGACCCAACAATGATTGGCGAACTGGTTAATACCTGGCTGCAGAGTTCAGTGGTGGGCCGGATCATGGATCCGCTGGTGCAGTTGGTTTCACAATTGGCAGTGCTTTTTATCGCCGGACTGATTCTGGACCGGCGCAGATTCAGCAGTTACGGCTTTCATTTTAACCTTCAATGGCTGCTGGACTGGCTGTTTGGCCTGGCACTGGGAGCTGTGCTGATGGGATTCATTTTTGCGGTTGAGCTGGCCGCGGGCTGGGTGACCATTACCGGAACCCTTGATGCCGCAGGCGGCGAGAACTTCTGGATTGCCATCATTTTCCCCCTGGTGCTGTTTTTCTGCGTGGGCATTTCTGAAGAGGTGCTTTCGCGGGCTTACCAATTGCGCAATATGGCTGAGGGCTTCAATTTAAAGTTTATCGGGCCGCGCTGGGCGCTGCTGATTGGTTATTTCCTTTCTTCCTCGGTGTTTGGTTTTCTTCACCTGGGAAATCCCAACACAACAGCCATCAGCACCATCAACCTGATTGTGGCGGGGCTCTTTTTGGGACTGGGCTTTGTGCTGACAGGTGAACTGGGCATTCCGATTGGTCTGCATATGTCGTGGAATTTCTTCCAGGGCAATGTCTTTGGTTTCCCGGTCAGCGGCACTCAGGCAGGTGCCACCTTCATCGCCATTCAGCAGGGTGGACCGGAATTGGTGACGGGGGGCGCCTTTGGGCCGGAGGCTGGTTTAATCGGCCTGGCAGCGATTGCCCTGGGCAGCCTGTTGATTATCCTCTGGGTGCGCCTGACGCGTGGCAAGGTGGGCTTGCGCACGGATCTGGCGGAATATAAGAAGGCCGTCAAAAATGAAACACAAACCCCTGCCGCCAGTGTGGCTTAACCGCCTGCTGCTGATCACCCTTGCGGCAGCCGTCATCATTGGGCTGTGGCTGGGTGATTGGGGAGTGACCCTGCAAAACGGCCTGCTGCTGTGCCTGTCCTGCATCGGGATCGGTTAGCCATGCAGGACAGACTGCTGCGCCTCATTTTTCGCCTGATGCCGCATCGTTTTGCGGTGCAGCTGGTCTCGTGGATGGTGACCAATTCGTTGATCTCCCGCGAAAGCACGATGGGGCTGTTCTGTCCTTCATTAAATTGTTATGCGTGTCCGGCTGCGGCTTTTTCGTGTCCGGTGGGAACGCTGCAGCATTTTGTCCTCGGCAACCGGGCGCCGCTTTACCCGCTGGGTTTTATTGGCCTGGTGGGCGCTGTAATTGGCAGAACAAGCTGCGGCTGGTTTTGCCCGTTTGGCTGGCTGCAAGAGCTGGTTTTCCGCCTGAAGGTGCCCAAGCTGCGCCTGCCCAACCGGTATAACTGGACGCGCTATGTGATTTTGATTGGTCTGGTTTTTGTGCTGCCGGCCGTGGCAAAAGAACCCTGGTTTTGCAAAATTTGTCCGGCTGGGACGCTCGAGGCGGGCATTCCTATGCTGCTGTTGAACACGGACCTGCAGAGCCTGGCGGGCTGGATGTTTGTGTTAAAGGCGGGCATCCTGGGAACCCTGCTGGCCTGGATGAGTACCACGCGGCGTCCCTTCTGCCGGTGGATATGCCCGCTGGGAGCAATGTGGTCGCTGTTCAACCCCGTGAGCGTGCTGCAAATTGCCGTTGACCGCGGCGCCTGCACAGCCTGCGGCATGTGCCGTGAGGTATGCCCGGTGGATATTTCAATTTTCGAGAACCCGGCTTCCGGAGCATGCATTCGCTGCATGGCGTGCGTGAAAGCATGCCCGGCGGGAGCCATCAAACCCGTTTTACGCTAGGTCAGGGCTGGACGGTGAGGGGGAAGAACAGGGCTGATCCGGTGACAGTCAGATTGACGGCGGTATCCAGCGGCGCGTAGGGCGTGCTGCTGGTGGTGTGGAGGTGGGCCTGGTATGAACCGGGTATCATTCCATTGGCGTTGACTTGCAGAGTGATGGTTTGGGAAGCATGTGCATTCACGGTGCCGCTGACAGGGGCGATTGAAAGCCAGGGAACGGAATCCCAATCACAGGCAGGCGGTTCGCCTGCATCAATCTCAAAAATGCTGCCAGCCTGATCGAGAGCCAGTAAATGACCGTTGCAGGTGATATCGAGGGCGGCGCCGCCGTAGGCAGAGAACCCGGGAATCTGGTAAGCGCCGAGCCAGGCATCGTTATCTGGGTTATAGAGATACAGGTTGGGGTAGCCTTCAGGCACGCTGGTCAGGATAAAAAGATGGCGGGTGGCGGGGTTGAAAGCCAGCCCGGAAATATTCAGCCCGGCGGCTATGGAACGGAGGATATGACCGGTTTCATCAAACTGGATAATCAAACGGTTGGTCCATGATCCTGCGTAATAAGTGCGGGTGAGGGGGTCGAATGCCAGGCCACGTTCAGAAGCACCGAAAGGTGGGCAAAGCGTCTTTCTGGTGGAAGCGCCCGAAGGATCAGTTTCATGCAGGCAGTAATCATAGCCTGCATTGACCTGCCAGAAGGTGCTGCTGAAAGGATTCCAGGCCATATCCGCTGCCCAGCGTTCCAGCCAATACTGCGGCGAAGGCTGGCCGCTGGCGGGAAAGAGAAATGGCTGGCCGCGCTGTTCACCACTGATCCAGGTTTGGCCGCTGGAGGCCTGGTAAACCAGACCCCAGGCCCGGCTGATCCCTGCGGGGATGGGCGTCTGGCTGACGACTTGCGGGGAATTTGGCCAGCCAGGCAGCAGGGGCGGGTTAAGGATATACACATAGCGGGCAGTGCGTTCCAGAAGACGTTTGGGGCTGGATGAGCGGCCGTTCTCAGCATAAGGTCCATCTGTCAGTATTTTCAAATCAGCATTGATGGTGGTGATGACATAGGTGGCCGGCATGCCGCCGCTGTTGGCAAGCGTCAGGGTCAGGCTGGAGGCATGGTCGGGAGCAATGGATAGGCTCACGGTGATAGGGGTGATTTCCAGCAGCCCGGCAGGCAGGTTAAAATCAGCCTGCTGGACGGTGTTCGCGGCCACCGGCACGGTTTGAGAGCTCGCACCATATCCTGCGTGTGTAGCCGTCACCAGAGGAGAGCCTTCCGGCAGGAACAACTGGTAGAATCCATCCGGCAAAGCTGGATCTGAGGGGGTGGATATGGAAATGGTGGCCAGGCTGGAACTGGAGATGGCGGCTCCGTTGATGGGCGTGGCAAAGTTTTCATCCTCAACAAAACCCATCACCATACCGCCGTTTTGAGGCAGACAATTGGGCGGGCCAATATAGATATCATCCACTTCCCAATACCAATCGTAATTGCCATCATAGTAGTGAAAACGCACTGTGACAGATGATTGACCGGCAGCCTGAGCAGAAATATCGATGGTTTGCAGCCCCGTGATATCTTCGGTGCGGCGCCAGACATTGACCCAGGTGGAGCCGCCATTATTGGAGACATCCACATCGGCCGTGTCGGTCGAATAATGATTATATGCCGTTTTGAAGGACAGGGTTACGGTCGAGAAAGTCGAAAAATTGATGGCCGGGGTCACCAGGCTGCTGTCCTGTTTGCTGCCCAGATCATAGTAATCTGAATCGAGGATGGCGAAGCCACCGGTACCGCCGGTGAGATTGCCTTTTTCTCCTGGATCATTAAACGCCCACACATCGCCATTGAGCAGGGGATCTGTCACGGTCCAGCCAGCGGGCAGGGTTTTTGAATCGAAGGTTTGTTTTAAACCACCCATATTCAGATAGCCCGGCGCTGAACACAGCATTTCGTTCACCTGCAAGGCGAAATCCTCGACCTGAGGCGAAGTGGTGAGGGTCAGCGGGCGGACTGCCTGAACAAATCCGGGAGCCACGGCATCCACAGTAAAGGTATAGGCCTGGTGCTGGAAAAGGCTGACGCTGTAGGTGCCGGTAAGGGGGTCGGTATAAAGAATCGGGCTGGCCGCCGCGCCGGGATTAATTTGCGCATAGAGGGGCAGGCCCGGGTGGCCGGCATCGGTCACTGTGCCGGTCACGGTGACCACCTGATCCGGTTCAAGGGACAGGTTCAACGTGCTGGTCTGATCAGAAACCAGGGTGACGGAAGCGGTGGCTTCGAGGTATCCAAAAGCGGAAGCTTTAACGTTGTAAGTGCCGGCGGCCAGCAAAAATTGGTAATGGCCGTTGATATCGGCTGTGGTCAGGGCAGAGGCCGCAGAAACAGTGGCGTTGGCGATGGGTTCTCCGGTATCCAGGTTAAAGATCTGCCCGGTGAGGGTGGCAAGCGGCTGAGCCGAGCAGTTCGGAAATTTGAAAGACACAATGCGAGTTTTCCAGTGTGACTCGCTGGTGGAAGAGAGATATTCAGTGGTATACCAGAAGGTGCAGTCATCAACAGGATCCACAGCCATCATCGAATAATCACCCCAGCGGCCATAGGAGGAGGTTTGCGAGCCGCCGCCAGCGTGAAGCACCCGTTCCGTCATCATCTGTCCGGCCGGATCTGAAGCATAGCGGCCGGTGATGGCAATGGAGGGGTAAATGCTGCTGCTTGAGAGGCTGTAGCCCAGCGCCAGGTTGCCAACGCGGTCGAAAGCAATGGAACCCATCCAGCGGTGGTTTGAATCGGGTGCGTACAGGCCCTCCTGGTAAAGAGTCCAGGTTGAGCCGGTTTTCCGCAATTCCACCCAGTAGATCCCACCCAACCCGCTGCCATTGGCATCCACGGTCATGTTGGCGGCCAGCGCCTGGTGGGTGGGGAACTGGCGGAACTGCATGCGGTGCATCAGGTGATAGGACAGGTCGTCCAGTTTTTGCCCTGTGCCCGGTTGAGGAATACAGAAACCAGATGAGCAGAGCGAGGAATCGAGATCTGCGATCAGGATCTCCTGGTCAGGGTTCAGGTTGTTGCCAAAGGTGGAATTGGCGGTGTTGCTCCAATCGACATGGAAATTCCAGAGAAGGAGGGAATCGGAACCAGAAACGATGGTATCGTAATATGAAAGGAAGGGGGCAGGGGCGCCAGCGGGCGGCGGGGTGATTCCATCGGCGTCAGGCGGCAGGAGAGCCCAATGGTTAAGATCCACAGAGCCGAGATTGTAGGCCACCATGCGGGCCGTCTGGCCTTGAAGCATTTTTTCGCGTTCAAATGCCGCCACGCCAACCCCGGCATAGGTGTTGCCGTTGAATTGATTAACGGTCATGTAATAAGCGTCATTCCATACCCCCAGCTTGGGATAATCGGGGAAAAGGGTGCTGCCCCACGAAAAGGCATAACGGTACCAGGCGCCGGTGGGGTCGGCGGTTTGAGAAACCGCCACACACTCATAGTAAGGGGCTGTGGCCACAAACTGGCTGACCATCCAGCGGTCGGCATAGGAATCATAAAGAACCACGGGGTCGCCGTCATTTGAATGCTCGCATTGGCCGCCAAAGCCCTGCCAGATGAGGTTGCTGGCTTTGGGGAATCCCGGCGCCATGTTGCCGGTTTTATCCCACACAGCGATGGAAAGGTTGACCATCTGAACATAATGGTTGGGACCCACATCGCCATTGGTGTCTGGCGGCAGGACGCCATCAATATTACTGATGCCGTCAAAGGACAGCGCGGCAGGGGGAGCATCGGCCGGGCTGACTGCTGATTGCAGCTGTGAACCCTGCTCGTCGAGGTCGAAGAAATTGGGGCGCAGGCGGGGTGAGGCGGCGTCATCCCCGGAGTCTGCGGCGAAGGAGGCCGCTTCAATTTCAGAGAGCGGTTTGGATAGGGAGGGGGTGGAAAATTCCACCCGGGGCCGGCTGCCTTCAGGCGGGGGCGGGGCCGCAGAGGCGCGGGAAAACGGCGGAACGAAAACGGCCGCAATCAGGAGAATTGCGGCCGTGATGGAAATGGGGATGGAAGCGTTTTTTTTCATGATTTCATCAGGGTAATCAGGGCATCTTTGAGGGCCAGCTTGGCATTATTAAAGTCCTGTTCCAACTGAGGGATCAGGCGGATGGCGCCCGAAAAATCGCCGGCGCGGGCGGCAATTTCCATATCTTGAGCAGTGTGGGAAAGAGCCATGACGCCAAACGACGCGCTGGTAGATTTCAGGGTATGAGAAGCGCGCTGGATGCTGATCAGGTCGTTTTTCTCGCCGGCCATGCGGATGGTGGAGAGCTGACCTGGCGCTTCATTTAGAAACTGTCCGATTAGGTAAAAAAGGGTGGTGTTGGCGTCTTCGCCAATGGTTTCACGCAGCCGCTCGAGGGTGCCGTAATCGAGAATGGAATCGTCCATCTCGGGCACAGGCAGCAGAGCCGGGACCGACTGGCGATTTGGAATCAGCTCGGGGAGATCTTCTTCCTCTACCTCGGTGATGGGGGCTGGTATGGGAGCCGCGGGTGCGCGAACGGGTTGGGGAGCTGGGGCAACCGGCACAGGGTGAAAGGCGCCATGTGTATCTGAAAGAAGGCCGGTCAGGCCGGTGGAATGTGGCGAGATGGTCGGAGGGGTATAAACCGGAGCGGCAGCCGGCGCCGGGGTTGAGGTTGGCGCAGGCGTTGGAGGCCGTGTTGGGGCAGGTGCAGGAATGGGGGTGGAAATGGGTGCGGCGGTGACAGGCTGGATGGGGGTGGATGAGAAGATATCTGGCGCCAGCGATTCGGGATGAGCCTGAGAATAGGCCAGGCTGCTGGCAGAGACGCGGCATTTTTTCAGTGTGTTAACCAGCTCTTTGATATCGATGGGTTTGCTGATGTAGCCGTCCATGCCGGCTTCGAGACATTTTTCCCGGTCGCCCTGCATGGTGCTGGCGGTCATGGCAATGATGCGCAGGGAACTGCCAATATCCTGAGCGCGGATCACACGGGTGGCCTCCAGGCCGTCCATCTCAGGCATCAGCACATCCATCAACACGACATCATAGGGTTTCTGCCGCAGTGCTTCGATCACTTCATAGCCATTGGCGGCCATATCGGCGCGATAGCCGAGGCGACCGAGCAGAAGGGAAATGAGGCGCTGGTTGGTGGAGTTATCTTCAGCCACCAGGATGCGCAGGGGCAGGTTTTGCGCCATGCGCGTGTCGAGGGTGGGTTGAGTTTCTTCAACTGTAATGGCAGTTTCGGGCAGGCGGCTGGTGCCGCTGGCCAGCACATGCAGCAGGGTGTCGAACAGGTTGAGCGGCTTGACCGGCTTGGTGATGAGAGCGGCAAATTCTCGCATGCGAGGGTCAGAGACCTGCCAATCAATGGGGATGAGGCCGACAATGGGCAGGAAATAATTCTTTGGCGAGGCGTGAATTTCTTTGGCAAAGGCCATCACATCTCCGCCATCCAATTGTAAATCGATCAGCACGGAAGAAAATTCATCGCCGCGGGAGATCATTTCCATGCCCTCGCGCAGCGAGGCGGCCGTGACCGGGGTCATGCCCCAGGATTCGGTTTGCATGGACAGAATCTGGCGGTTAATTCGGTTCGAATCAATGATCAGTACTCGCTTGGCCATCAACTGGCTCTGCGGGCCGCTGATATTAAAGCGCACATTGGTGGCTGGCGCGCGGATGGTAAAGTGGAAAATGGAGCCGCGATTAACCCGTGATTCAGCCCACAGGCTGCCGCCCATCATTTCAATGAGGTTGCGGCTGATGACCAGGCCCAGACCGCCACCTGGCGAAAGGCTGCTCGATTGCGTGCCGGTGGTGAGCAGTTTCTCCAGCTTATCTTTGGCAATGCCGCAGCCGGTGTCCTTTACGGCGAAGTGGAAAACATATTCTTCGCCTTCTTCTTCATCCACTGGCTGATCATGGTTGGGAGAGGGCCGCGCTGAAACCCAGAGGATCACTTCGCCTTTTTCGGTGTATTTGATGGCATTGTTGAGCATGTTGAGGATGATCTGGCGCAGGCGGGGCTGATCGCTGGTGATGGTGGCAGGGGTGTGCGGCTCCACCAGATAGGACAGACCGATGCCTTTTTCAGCTGCCTTCGATGCCAGGATATCCACGGTGCTTTCGATGCATTCGCGAATATCAAAGGGGTTGCGTTCCAGCCGGATCTGGCGGTTTTCAATAAATGAGAGATCAACATAGTTGTTGATCATCACCAGCAAGGTTTCGCTGTTGTTGCGGATGGTTTCAATGAAATCGCGCTGAACGGCGGTGAGGGTGGTTTCAAGCAGGATGGTAGTCATGCCGGTGAGGGCATTCAGCGGCGTGCGCACTTCACGGGAAAGGTTGGCGATGAAGCCGCTCTGGTTCTGAACGGCGGTTTCGGCAATGCGTTTCTGAATCTGGATCAGGCGGGCGGCCTGGACGAGAAGGCGGCGCTGCTCGCTGAGGGCGTCTTTTTGCTGGCGCAGGACGGTTTTGGTGGAATCGATAATATGCTGCTGGGCTTTAAGCAAAACAACAGGGGAGAGCTGTTTATTGGTGTCGTCAGCGAATTTGACGACAATGGGCATGGTGATGGAAGGCTTTTCCTGGTTCAGCCATAACTGGGCTGCCTCCATGATAGGCATTGAGGCGGGCATGGACATTGACAACGACATCAAAATGCCCATCTTTTGGATATCTTGCAGGGGAAGGTCGGCCAGAGTTGAGTCGAATTTCAAATTTTTTAATTCAGTCATCGCCATGAGGGCCATCCAGTTCTTGGATTAAATTCTATCAGACCATTTGAATCTTATCATAAGGAGAACTTCTGCGCAACTGAATAACTTTTCTTTCACGCTGATTTTCGACACTTTTTAGCCCGCCTTAACAGAAAATGGAGAGAAAATGATGGGTGCCCAGAAAACCTGACGCTGGGGTTTGATTGTTTTTCCACAAATGAATGATCGGGTCCGTTATTGTGATCAGCGCGGCCGTTTCAGGAAAAAACCAGAAGGAGGATGATTTTCCGCGTTTTGCTGAATGCCCCGGATTCCATCCTCTAAAAGGGCATCCTAAGACGCAAAATCATTTTAATCCCTTGACCATTCTGCCATAACAGGCTAAAATCTTTATTCGTGTTCGTACCCAGTGTGTCTATTTCTTTAAGGATGATACAGCGTGTTTGAAAGTTTAACCGAACGACTCAATCAGGTTTTTCAGCAGCTCCGCCGCCACGGCAAGCTTTCAGAAGCGGATGTGGATGTGGCGATGCGTGAAGTGCGCATGGCGCTGCTGGAAGCCGATGTGCATTACAGCGTGGTTAAGTGCTTTGTCGCCCGGGTGCGTGAACGCGCAGTGGGACACGAGGTATCAGAGGCACTGAACCCGGCGCAGCAGGTGATCAAAATTGTTAATGAAGAACTGATCGCCACCCTGGGTGAGCCGGCGCGCCTGAATTTGAGCGGTAAGCGCCCCTTTGTGATCATGATGGTGGGTCTGCAAGGTTCTGGTAAGACCACGGCGGCTGGAAAGCTGGCCAAGATGCTGCGTTCGCAGGGCGAGCGCGTGATGATGGTGGCCTGCGACCCTTACCGTCCGGCAGCCATCAAACAATTGCAGACCCTGGGCGAACGGGTGGGCGTGGATGTGTTCACCGAGAACGGCATCAAGCCGCCAGAGGTGGCAGCCCATGCCTACGACCTGGCGCAAAAAGGCGGCGCATCAGTGGTGATCATCGATACCGCTGGCCGCTCTCAGCTTGATGATGCTCTGATGTCCGAATTGAAAGCCATCACTGGCCGGGTGCCGGTGACGGAGACCTTATTGGTGGTGGACTCGATGATCGGCCAGGAAGCGCTGGCGGTGGCGGAGGGTTTTCGCGACACCGTTTCGCTCACCGGCCTGATTATGACCAAGATGGACGGCGACTCGCGCGGCGGCGCGGCCATTTCCATCCGCTCCGTGACGGGGGTTCCGATTAAGTTCCTGGGCGTCAGCGAAGGCATGGATGGGTTGGAAGTTTTCGATCCGCGCCGTTTGTCCTCGCGCATTTTGGGAATGGGTGATATTATTGGACTGATCGAACGCGCTGAATCGGCGCTGGATCAGAAAGAAGCCAAAAAACAGGCGGACCGGATGCTTTCGGGGCAATTCACCCTGGAAGACTTCTTGAAACAGTTGCAGCAGATCAAGAAGATGGGCCCGTTTGGTAAAATTTTGGAAATGCTGCCGGGAAACCTGGGGCAGGCTGCGCGCAGCATCTCACCAGATGAGGCGGAGAAGCAGCTGAAAGTGACGGAAGCAATCATCAATTCGATGACCGCGCAGGAACGCCGTCACCCTGATATTTTAAACGCCAGCCGGCGGCGGCGCATTGCGAAAGGTTCGGGCACAGATGTGATGACCGTCAACCGGATGCTGAAGCAGTTCCGCGAAGCGCAGAAAATGATTAAAACCCTTCAAAAATCAGGCGGGCGCGGTTTGCCTCGCCTGTTTGGCCAGGGCTGATTGCGGGAAATGAGCCATCCTTCGGCTTCCTCCATGACCCGCAGCAGCACAGGCCTGAAATACTAAAAAAATAATCTAAAGAGTTTTGTAATAGGAGATCTTCTCAATGGTTCGCATTCGTTTACGCCGCGTCGGCCTGAAAGGCCAGCCCAGTTACCGTATCGTTGTGGCTGATAAGGAAGCCCCCCGCGATGGCCGTTTCTTGCAGATTGTGGGTCACTACAATCCCCGCACCAACCCCTCAACCGTCGTGCTGGATGAGAAAGCCGTCTACACCTGGATGCGCAATGGCGCCCAGCCCACTGAATCGGTGCTGAAAATCTTCAACAGCGTCAAGCTGATGGACCGTTTTGCCCGCCTGAAGGCTGGCGAAGCTGAAGAAGCGCTGCTGGCTGAAGCACAGGCTGTGTACGCCGCCAGGACCTCTAAATAGTTGAAATGCGGCCAAAGCAAAATTTACTTTGGCCGCATTTTTTTCACTCCTTGCGTGACAGCGGGAGTCGATCAAAGGAGCGACAGTGAAAGAACTGGTCGAATTTGTGGCGCGTTCCCTGGTGGACGACCCCGAGCAGGTGACTGTAACGGAAACCAGCAGCCAGGGTAAGATCCATGTGGAACTGCATGTTGCCCGTGAAGACATGGGCCGCATTATCGGCAAGGGCGGCCGCGTGGCCAATGCCCTGCGCGCTTTGATGCGTGTGGCTGCTGCCCGCGAAGGCAAGCAGGTGACCCTGGATGTTGTTGAACCGCGATGAAACCTGAAGGTGAACGCGCTCCCTTAGCAGGGCAAGGACAAACAGGCTCGCCTGCCCCCGGCGAGCCTGTGTTTTTGACAGTGGGCCGGCTGCGGCGCGCGCACGGCGTGCAGGGTGAAATTGGCATGGAAGTGCTGACGGATTTTCCTGAACGGCTGCGCAAACGCACCCTGGTCTACATTGGGGAAGATCACAGACCCATGCGTCTGGCCAGTAAGCGCTGGAAAGATGATGTCATGTTGATCTCTTTTGAAGACATCATCAAACGTGAAGATGTTGCCTTATTGAGCAACCAGAATGTTTATGTACGCACTGAGTCGCTTCCTCAATTACCCGAAGGTCAGTATTACCATCACCAGATCATTGGGCTGGAAGCCTGCGATGAAAGCGGCGCCAGGCTGGGCGAAGTGGTGGATATTCTGGAAACCGGTGCCAATGACGTGTATGTGGTCCAAAAAGATGACGGCACGGAATTACTGCTGCCGGTGATTGATGCGGTCATCCTTCAGGTGGACCTGGAAGCGAAGAAAATGATGGTTCGCCCGCCAGAGTGGGAAGAATAAGACAGGGGTATGGAGCCGCATCTCTACTGGATGGGGTTTAATCTTGTCAAAGGCATTGGCGCGGTCCGCGTTCAGGGGCTGCTCCGTGCCTTTGGTGATTTAAAACGAGCCTGGCATGCCTCGCAGGAGGAATTGGAAGCCGTGGGCCTGAGCGCCAAAGCCGCGCGTTCAGTGGTTGAAACGCGACAGCGGGTGGATCTGGAACAGATATGGGCCAGCCTGGCAGAGCGCGGCATTCGGGTTCTGATTGTTGAAGATGAAGAATATCCGCTGCGGTTGAAGGAAGTGGATCAGCCGCCGCCCGTGCTGTATGTGCGCGGTGAAGTGAAAATGGAAGACGCCCTGGCTGTGGCCATTGTGGGTACCCGCAAGGTGACTGCCTACGGACGGCAGGTGACGGAAGAACTGGCCACCTGCCTGGCGCAAAACGGGGTGACCGTGGTGAGCGGGCTGGCGCGCGGCGTGGATGGGGTGGCCCACCAGGCCGCTTTGAAGGCCGGTGGGCGTACCATCGGCGTTCTGGGCAGCGGGGTAGACCAGATCTATCCGCCGGAACATTTGAACTTGGCCCGGCAGATGACCGGGGCAGGGGCGGTGATCAGCGATTATGCGCCCGGCACCCCGCCTGAAGCTGTCAACTTTCCCCCGCGCAACCGCATCATTTCCGGGCTTTCGCTGGCCGTGGTGGTCATTGAAGCCGGCGAATCCAGCGGCGCGCTCATCACCGCGACCTTTGCGGCTGAGCAGGGCCGGGATGTTCTGGCTGTGCCAGGGGGCATCTATAATCCTCTGAGCAAGGGCACCAACCGGTTGATTTCACAGGGAGCGCGGCCGCTGCTGGCAGTGGACGAAGTGCTGGATATTTTGAATGTGGCGCGGCAAAGCCAGCAGGTGGAAGCCCGGCAGCTGCTGCCGGCGGATCCTACGGAGGCGCAGCTGCTGCAAATTGTGGAAATGGAACCCATTCATATTGATGAAATTTGCGAACAGAGCGGGCTGCCGGTCGAGACGGTTTCAGCAACCCTGACCATGATGGAATTGAAGGGATTGGTGAGGCAGGAAGGCAGCATGAATTATGTTGCGGTTCACGATGCACGGGCCCAATATGGGGTTGACTAATTTAAAATTGAGGTAGAATATATATAATGAAGAACCATTATTATGCAGTCATTATGGCAGGCGGCAGCGGCACCCGGCTGTGGCCGCTCTCACGCCAGCAGCGGCCCAAGCAGATGCTGCCTATTTTTGATGACCTGACCCTTTTTCAGGTGGCGGTGAACCGGCTGGACGGCCTGTTTGCCCCAGATCATATTTACGTGGTGACGGCGAAAAGCCAGGCAGCTGAACTGCAGCGCGAATGCCCGCAAATTCCGACAGAAAACTACCTGCTGGAACCGCTGCCCCGCGGCACGGCATCGGTGGTGGGGATGGGGGCGGTAGCCCTGCTCCAGCGGGATCCGGAAGCGGTGATGGCGGTGCTGACGGCGGATCATTTCATTGAAAATATTCCCGTCTTTCAAAACCTGCTCAAAGAGGGTTTTGATTTGGCGCAGAAGAAATTCCTGGTGACCCTGGGGATCAAACCCACCTTTGCCTCAACCGGGTACGGCTACATTCACCGCGGCGCGCCGTTGGAAGCGCGCGGCACCTACCCGGCTTTCCTGGTGGAAAGCTTCAGGGAGAAGCCCAACGAAGCGGCTGCCCGGCAGTTTGTGGATTCAGGCGAATACGACTGGAATTCCGGTATGTTCATCTGGCGGGCCGACCGTGTGATGGAAGAATTTGCCCGGCAAATGCCTGAATTGAGCGCGATTCTCAGCCAGATTGCCGATGCCTGGAAGACCCCTGAAAAAGAATCTGTATTGAATGCCGTCTGGCCGACCATTCGCCCGCAAACCATTGACTATGGGGTGATGGAGCATGCCACGCAGACAGCTGTGCTGCCGGCGGGCGGTTTGGGGTGGAATGATGTTGGCAGCTGGGACGCGCTGTTTGATGTGCTGCCGACCGATGAAAACGGGAATATTGTGTTAAGCGCCAACCATATTGGTCTGAACAGCAGCCACACCCTGGTGTGCTCAGAGCAGAAGAAACGCCTGGTGGTGACCATTGGCGTGCAGAATTTGATTGTCATTGAGACGGGCGACGCATTGCTTGTCTGTGATCGCAGCCAGGCCCAATCTGTGAAGGAAGCGGTGACGCGCCTGAAACAGACCGGCCAGGAAGAATACCTATAAGGAGAGATGGATTCATGGAAGCATATTGTGTTAAGTGCAAAGCCAAGCAAGAAATCAATGATCCTCACAGTGAATTTAACGCCGTGGGTGCTCCGGTCACGCGGGGTATTTGCAGCGTGTGCGGTACCAAAGTTTACCGTATGGGCCGGACCCCTGAGCATGATTTGCTTCCCCAACCGGAACATAAGGGAAAAAAGCCGGTGGTGCGCAGCGGCAAACTGGTGATCGTTGAATCACCGGCCAAGGCCAAAACAGTGGGGCGTTTTTTGGGCAAAGGCTACACGGTGCGCGCTTCAGTGGGACATGTGCGCGATCTGCTGCGCTCGGAACTCTCAGTGGATGTGGATCATGATTTCAAACCTAAATACCGCGTGCCGAATGAGAAACGGGTGGTGGTGAAAGAACTGAAAGAACTGGCGCGCACAGCTGAAGAAATTTTTCTGGCAACCGACCCTGACCGCGAAGGCGAGGCGATTGCCTGGCATTTGATGGAAGCGGCTGAAATTGAACCCTCCATTGCCAAACGCGTGGTGTTTCATGAAATTACCCAGCCGGCCATTGCCGACGCTTTTTCTCATCCCCGCCAGATCAACATGAGCCTGGTGGACGCCCAGCAGGCGCGGCGCGTGATGGACCGCCTGGTGGGTTACGGCATCAGCCCGATCTTGTGGGAAAAGGTGCGCAGCCGCCTTTCGGCAGGCCGCGTGCAGTCGGTGGCCCTGCGCATGGTGGTGGAACGCGAACGGGAAATTGAAGATTTTATTCCCCAGGAATATTGGAGCATTGAGGCGGAATTCAAACCCGAAGGGGGTGACGGACTGTTTATGACCAAGCTGGCGCGCGTGGATGACCAGGAACCGGCGCTAACAAGCGAGGCAGTGGTCACCCCGTTGGTGGCGGATATGGAAAAAGCGGCCTACACCATCAGCCGGATCAAGCGCAGCGAACGCCGCCGCAAGCCACCGGCGCCATTCATCACTTCCACGCTGCAGCAGGAAGCCTCGCGCCGCCTGGGTTTCACCGCCCGCCGGACGATGGCCCTGGCCCAGCAGCTTTATGAAGGTCTGGATGTGGGTGAGGGCGGCGCCACCGGTTTGATCACCTACATGCGCACTGACTCGACCAATGTTTCAGAAATAGCCCAGGCTGAAACGCGCACCTTCATTGCCCAACGTTTTGGCAATGATTTTCTACCGTCCACGCCCCCACAGTACAAGACGAAGGTGGCCGGCGCCCAGGAAGCCCATGAAGCCATCCGCCCCACTTCCGTGCTGCGCGAACCGGGCAAGGTCAAGGAATTCCTGAGCACCGATCAATTCAAACTTTATTCGCTGGTCTGGCAGCGTTTTGTGGCTTCGCAGATGGAAGCTGCTGTGTTCGACACCCTGACGGTGGAAGTGACTGCCAAAACTGACCTGCATACTTACCTGCTGCGCGCTTCAGGCTCAACGGTGAAATTTGCCGGTTTCCTGATCGTCTATGAAGAAGCCCAGGATGAAGATACCAAGGGCGCAGAAGAAAAGAATGTGCGCATTCCGGCTGGCGTGGCTGAGGGCCAGAATCAGGTATTGAAGCGCCTGCTGCCCGAACAGCATTTCACCCAGCCGCCGCCGCGCTATTCTGAGGCCACCCTGGTAGCTGTGTTGGAAGAAAATGGCATTGGCCGCCCTTCCACCTACGCCCCCATTCTTTCTACTATTCAAGAACGCGGTTATGTGATCCGCGAAGCCAAGCGTCTGAGCCCGACAGAAACCGGCATGCTGGTCAACGACCTGCTGGTGGAACATTTCCCTGAGATTGTGGACCCGGGTTTTACCGCGCGCATGGAAGCCAATTTTGACCTGGTGGCCAACAACGGCAGCCCCTGGATTGATGTCATCAGCACTTTCTATGCGCCTTTCTCGGCCAGTCTGAAACGGGCGCAGGAATTGATGCCCACCACCAAGGCCGAACTGGAAAAGATTGGCCGCGAATGCCCTGACTGCGGCAAGGACCTGGTGATCCGCTGGGGCCGCTACGGAAAGTTCATTTCCTGCAGCGGTTTTCCGGCCTGCCGTCACACCGAAGCCTGGCTGGAGAAAATTGGTGTCACCTGTCCGCAGTGCGGCGGGGATGTGGTGAAGCGCAAGACACGCAAGAACCGGGTTTTCTTTGGCTGCGCCAAATACCCGGAATGCACCTTCACGTCATGGAAACAGCCGCTCCCCAAACCCTGCCCCAAATGCGGCGGTTTGCTGGTAATTGCCAACAAACGCGAATCGCAGTGCACGGTTTGCCAGGAAAGTTTCCTGCTGGAAGAAACGACGCCAGAATCTTGAAAATTGGCATAATAATTGCACCAATTTGGCTAACTTAAGCTGGAATAGTTGCGCGTTTCCATTTTTTCATCTACAATAATAAAGATATTATCGCGTGATTTAGTCCAGAACAAGAAAAAAACACTAGCACAGGAGCAAAAAAATGGAGAAGATTCAAGAGCTGTTAAAGAACCCCATCGTCACCGGTGTGACCGGCCTGGTGGTTGGGCTGTTTGTTGGCCTGGTGGTACTGGGCTGGGGGCTGACGCCGCTGCAATATAAGGATGCCGCCCCGAGCAATTTGCAGGCTGATTATAAGGCTGACTACCTGGTGATGGCTGTGCAGGCTTATTCCAAGGATACCAACATCGCTCTGGCAAAAATGCGCTGGGAAGGTCTTGGCAAGGATGCGCCAACCCTGCTGGAAGGCGTCCGCAGCGCCAAGAAGGCACAAACTGCTGACCTCGAAGCTTTCTCGGTGGCAGTGACTGGAGCAGTCAAGCCATCCACCAGTGCCACGCCAGCGGCCAATGCCACCCCGGCTGCAGGCTCAGAAGGCGGCTTCAGCTGGCTGTTGATCATCATCCCTGTTCTGTGCCTGGTCCTGATCGCCATTGGCGTGGTGGGCTTCCTGCTGTTCACTTCCAACAAGTCAAAATCACAGGCCCCCACAGCTTCAGGCGAATCTTCGCAATCTGCTGTGCCCAATGTCGGCGCCCCGACCATCCCGCTGGCCCGCCAGGCGGCTGAGATTAACCGTGCCGCTGAACGGACCGATTTCCAGGCTGAAGGCCAGGAAAACCCGGTGGCGCAGTTCATGACCACCTATATGGCTGGCGACGATTTGTATGACGACTCCTTCTCCATTGACTCTCCGGCCGGCGAATTCCTGGGCGAATGCGGGGTGGGCATTTCTCATACCGTGGGGGTGGGCGATCCCAAGAAGGTGACCGCATTTGAAGTCTGGCTGTTTGATAAGAACGACATTCAAACGGTGACCAAGGTGTTGATGAGCCCATACGCATTTGAAGATGCCGGTATTCGCCAGCAGCTTGAATCAAAGGGCGAACCAGTACTGGCCGAAGGCGGCCAACGTCTGGTTCTCGAAACCGCCACCCTGCAGCTCGAAGCCCGCGTGGTTGATATGAGCATTGGCCAGGGCGCCGCTCCCGATAACAGCATCTTTGACCGCCTGACCCTTGAACTGGCCGTCTGGCCCAAGGCGGCGGCACCGGCTCCTGAAGCCTGATCTGTTCCTGATATCTGATATCATTCAAAAGACCTGGTCATCGTTGACCAGGTCTTTTCGTTGGATGAGTGTTTTTTTTGAATAGTGACGTTATGGTTTCAAAGCCCGTTTGATGGTGACCCGCACGGCAAGGGATTCCGTTTTCAGGGTGTCTTTGGTTTTGTAGTTGAAAGGTCCTTCCATTGAAATGACATCTGCAGAATAGGCATCCAATGTTCCGGTTTTCTCCCTGGTGTTCAGGGTCACTTTGAAATCCATTTTTCCATCTTTATTGACATCGAATTCTTCGCTGATGTTCTCGGGCAGATTGGCAGCCGGAGACCAGGCGATCTGGATAAAGCCTTCGTTGGTTTCACCGATAAGGCCCATAAACACCGGAGCATAGATCAGGGTGCGATACCCTTCACGGGGCAGGGTTTCCTGCAGTTCGCCGCCAATAATCCAGGGGGAAACTTCCAGACCGGTGGCCTTGACCAGGGCCTCACTGAAGAACTGGTTTCCCATGAAGGTGGCCAGGACGATGGGCACGCCGAGGAAGGCGATAAAATATCCGAGGAATGCTTTAACTTTTTGCATAATGGACCTCCATAATTAGAACATGCTGCCGGTGGTGATGAGCTTGAGAATGTAGTAGATGGCGCTGGCGATGGTTCCGCCGCCAAAGGTGGCCAGGAAGAGAAAGGCCGGGTAGAGGAAGAGCGAACGGGCCAGGTTGGGACGTTTATGCGGCGCGGTGCCTTTGACGTGGAAATGGATGGCCTGTTTTGGGCATTGATCCACGCATTTACCGCAGCGGGTGCAGGAAAGCAGGGTATGGCCGGTTTTCAGACAATTTTCATCGAGTGAATAGGTGGGGCAGGTTTCGATGCAGCGGTTGCAGCCCACGCATTTTTCAGTGTCGATGCGCACATCGAAAATGGTGATCTTGTTGGTGAGAGATTGGAAGGCGCCGAAGGGGCAGAACAGGCTGCACTGGGTGCGTTTTTTAGTGAGGATGGGCAGGATGATCACCAGGGCAGCAAAGATGACCAAGAAGATGATGGTTTGGATCAGAGTGATGACGCTGGTTACCTCAGCGGCTTCGGTGACGGCTTTGAAGGGGCACAGCCATTCGCAGTAGGTAGGGGAGAGGGTGATGGCGGAAGAGAGGACGATGATGAGCAGGATGGCCCAGGGCAGATAGGTCCACTTACGATCAACCTTTTTGATCAGCGGTTTTTTGGCAATGCAGGAACAGCCTTCATCCAGACCGCCGTAGAAACAGCCCCAGGCGCAAAAAGCCCGTCCCAGCACCAGCGAAGCGCCGATCCACAGCACCAGCATGAAACTGATGGCGGCGAAGCCTTCAAGCATGGAACCGGGGAAGATGATGGTGTTGGTGAGGGCAGCGGGCAGCAGAATCATGGGAATGACCAGGTGGCAAAAAGGCGTTTCGCCATTATAGACATCTTCCTGGGTGAGGGTGGTGCTGCCGCGGGTGGAGGTGATGGCAACGGAGAAGACCAGGATCATGCTGAGGGCAAAGACGACAAAGAGGATGGCGCGCCAGCGCCAGGTTTTCTGCGTCCAGACCATCAAGAAGAAGAGAACATTGATGCCAGACCAGGTGAGCAGGGCTGAGGCCACCAGCAGGCCGTCAGGGTCGCCGCTGCCGCCCAGCACGCTGCCCATAATGACCAGAGCGGTGAGCAGCAGCATGGGAATGGTGATGAGAATGGATTTGGCGATGCCAGGCCGGGTGGACTGGGCTTTGGGGGGTAAAGTGGTCATGCGAGTACTCCTTGCAAAATATAGATGATGCCGGTGTAGGCATAATAAAGCGCCGCCACGAGGGTGGCCAATTTACCGATGGTTTGCAGCGCCTGAGTGCGCTGCAGGAAGCCCATGAAGGGCAGGGGCAGCATATACACGGAAGTGCCAACAAAAAAGGTGATGAAAAAGATCAGGCTGCCGAACAGGGTGCCGTTGAGCGCAGCATTGGTGAAGGCGAGCAGAAAAGGCGGGCAGAGGTTCAGCCCGGTGAGCAGACCCAGGGCGGCAGGCAGCAGAGCGGGCCAATTTTTTAGGCGGGCGCGCAGGGTTTTTAATTCGGCGCCGCAGAAAACCTGTTTCTTTGCCAGACCGTAATAGAGGAGGGCGGCTGCCAGCAGCAGGTAAATGCCGCCAAAAATCAGGGTGCGGGCGCTGAGATCATGCAGGATGATCCAGTTGGCCGCCCAGGCAATGAGGGCGAAAAAGAGATAGCCAGCCAGGCGCCCGCCGAGGAATTGAGCCAGCAAAAGCCAGTTGCCGCCTGTTTTGCGCCCTTCCGAGAGGAAGAGGGGAATGAGCACCGGGGCGCAATAAGCCAGGCAGGTGGCGCCGTTCGCAAGTCCGAGTAAGAAACCGTCCATGAGTCATCTCCATAAAAAAGCCCCTTCTCCCTTGTCGAAGAAGGGGCCGTGGTTCATTCAGGATCAGGCAGCGTTGTCGCTTTTGCGGAAAGCCTTGATCAGGATGCTCACGCCGATGATGATGAGGATAACCGGCCAGACTTTGCCAATCAGCTCGAGAGCGGTCAGGCCGCCGACATCCTTGAGGAGGATCAGAGCGCCAATCACTGCCATGATGCTGCCCGGAATGAAAGCCCAGTAGTTGCGGCTTTTGGTGAACAGCACCGAGAAGAGCGGGATGATGAACCAGCCGGCGGCAAATGAGAGGAGGAAGATGCCGCCTGATTCAATCTGGCCAAAGGCTGCGCTGAGAGGGCTGGCGGTGGTGATGATGCCAAGGCCGATGCCGCCGACGACGCCGCCGGGGATGATCCAGCCTTCTTCACGGGTGAAAACGCCCAGGGCCAGCATGATGACGCCCAGCACAGCCATGAAATAATAGCCAAAGTTCAGGTAGGGGGCAATCAGCAGGGCTGCGCCAACAAGGATGAGGATGAGGCCGGCTGCCAGGGCATTACGGCGGGGGGAAATCTTTTTCTTGGGGGTCAGTTCTTCAGACATTTTTTCTCCTTATGTTGATCTCGCCAGGCGAGAATGATTTGCTTTTGATGATCTAAATATAACGTCCGGAGCTGAATCTCAACAGTGCCTCAGGGCATATTTGACCCGAGGCAGGGATAGATTTCAGACTATGACTTTAGATAGAGAAGGGGGGTACAGCGGTCAGATCAGACCCAATTCCTGCCCGCGCAAAACGGCCTGGGTGCGGTCGCGCACGTTCATTTTGGCGATCAGGTTGGAAACATGGTTTTTGACGGTGCCTTCCGTGATAATCAGGCGGTCGGCAATTTCGCGGTTTGAGAGGCCCTCGGCCAGGGCGCGCAGAACCTCCATTTCACGGTCGGTGAGGGGTTCAGCAAGCGCCTGCGAAGATGCGGCAGTGGGGCCAGCCGGTTCGGCGGTGGGCCGGGCAGGCGCGGTCAGGCGGGAAAATTCAGCCAGAACTTTACGGGTGATGCTGGGCTGGATAAGCGCACCGCCAGAGGCAACGGTTCGCACAGCAGCGGCGATTTCATCGCTGCTGACATCCTTCAGCAGGTAGCCGCGGGCGCCGGCGCGCAAGCCTTCGAAGATGTATTCGTCATCATCGAAGGTGGTGAGGATGATGATGCCGCAGGAGGGCATGGCTGCCTGAATTTCGCGGGTGGCGCTGACCCCATCCATTTCCGGCATGCGCACATCCATGAGGATGACATCCGGCTTTAAAGCCTGTGCGGCCGCAATGGCATCCCGGCCGTTGGCAGCCTCACCAACGACATTCAGGTCGGGCTCGCTCATCAGGAGCATTTTCAGTCCCTGGCGGATTAAAGTCTGGTCATCAACAAGAAGGATTTGAATCATATGGTCCCCATCAGGTTTCAGGTGCACAGCGCTGGCTGAGGCTGCTGCCTGGCTCGTAAAACTCCTGACCGCAGGCAGTGCAGCGATATCGGTTGATCAACTGACCGTCCCATCCGTCAACCCATTCCTGGGCAACCACATGGGCAGTTATTTGACCACAGTAAGAGCAGGTGATATTCTCAATCCCGGGAATGTCGGGATTATATTTGACCTTGTTGGCTGGTGTGCCGTGTTTTTTACTGCCTGATCTTTTGCCCATGTAGAAAACTCAACCTGTTGCAGAAAAATCCAGGGGAAGAGAAACGGAAAGCTCAAACCCGCCGCCCTGGGCCGGGCCGCAGCGGCAGTCGCCGTTCAGTTGAACGACGCGTTCTTTCAGGCCAGCCAGGCCGAAACCGGCGGGGTCAACCCGATTCTCGCTGCCCTCGCCGTCATCCTGAATCAACAACTGCGCCTCATTGGTACGAACGGAAAGGGTGATGACCACGCGGCTGGCGTTGCGGGCGTGTTTTTTGGCGTTGGTCAGGCCTTCCTGAACGGCGCGGTAGAGGGTCTGGGCAATGGCAGGAGAAAGCACGGCGAAATTGCCTTCATGATAAAAAGTGGCTTTCAGGGCGGCATTGGCTGAGAAATGGTTGATCATGGCAGATAATGTGGCCGGCAAATCGGCGGGATTGATTGGGCTTTCGCGCATGGCCGCCACACTCTGGCGCACTTCGAGCAGCGCGGCCTGGGTCTCTGAGCGGCAGATGCGAATGGCTTCGGCGGCCATTTCGGGACGGGATGTGAGCATTTTTTCAGCTGCCTGGAGCTGCACACTGAGCACTGTGAGGTGATGCCCCAGTCCATCATGGATATCGCGTGCCAATCTCACGCGTTCTTCGGCAATGGTGAGTTCTTTTTCTTTCTGACGGGCGGTGATGAGTTCCGCATTGGCCTGTTTGAGCTCATCATGCAATTGTTTCATGCGGGCCGCCTGTTCTGAATAGCGTTTCACGAGCTGGCTGATGGTGACGATAAAAGTTAAACCAATCAGCAAAGAAAGCAGCAAATTGATCAGGCTGGCAGTGCTGAGGGCAAAGGTGAAAATGATCAGGAGAAAAGCCAGGGTCAGCAGGACTGTGAAACCAATAGCGCGCCAGAAGGAAAGGTCAATGTTGGCCTGAGATATGATCATGAAAATGACATAGACGCTGCCGAAGGAACTGCTGAGGTAAAATCCCACCAGCGACATGACAGCAAGAACTGTCAGCCAGAAAAGCTTGTTGTCATTTTGCGTCGGGAAAAGGCCGGGCAGGTCGTCCCACAGAATTTCCATCACCAGGATGGCTGACCAGATGACGATGCTGCCGTAGAATTGAAGATAGGTGCTGTTGGAAGGGCGGTCAAGGATGTAGCCAAGCATCACCGAAAAAATCACGGCGTAGGTAGCGTACTGTAAAATGCTTTCTCCACGCGGCACCAACCGCTCCTTCAACCAGGCCCAGGCCTGTTGAGGAGAACGGTTGGTGGGGGTGGGGGATGTGCACAAGGGGTGATTACTCGATCTTGACGATTTTGAAATGGATCTGCCCGGTAGGGGTCTCGGCGGTGACCACTTCATTCAATTTGTGGCCGAGCAGGGCGCGACCGATGGGGGATTCGTGAGAAATCCGGCCCAGGCGGGGGTTGGCTTCTTTGGGACCCACCAGATGGTAGGTTTCAGGGGGAAAATCATCTTCCTGAATGGTCACATGAGAACCCACCATGACCTCATCAGTGGATTTTTTCATTTCGTCAATGATGACCACATTGCGCAGGATGCTGTCCAGTTCCTGAATACGGCCTTCAAGGAAACCCTGTTCTTCTTTAGCCTGGATATAATCGGCGTTTTCAGAAAGGTCGCCCTGTTGAATGGCAGAGCGCAAGCGTTTGGATAATTCTTCCCGCGCAGGTCCTTTGAGGTGTTCCAGTTCTTCCCGCAGGCGGGCTGCGCCTTCGGCAGTGAGGTAAGAAACTTCGGGCATTTTCACTCCAACAATAAAATGATTTAGGGTAAAGTCGCCGGGTCGAAGATTTTATGATGTTCTTCGATGGCGTAGCGATCAGTCATACCGGCGATGTAATCGCAAACGGTGCGTTCAAGGCCGCGCTCTTCAAACAGGGTCTGGAAATGGCGCGGGAGGGTGGCCGGTTCTTCGATATAGCTATTGAAAAGATCGGTGAGGATTCTTTCCGCTTTCACTGCCATGCGCATGACGCGGTAGTGGCGATAGAGATTCTTATACAGAAAATCTTTCAATTCGCGGTTGCGGCGGTGCATTTCTTCGCTGAAGGCCACCACATTATATGGCAGGCGCTGCAGTTCATCCACAGATTGAATGCCGCTTTGCTGGATTTTCTGGCTGCTGTTATCAATCAGGTCGGTCACTTCCAGGCCTATCAGCCGGCGGATGAGGCGGTGGCGGGTCATATCATCCAGGGGTTGGGAGCGCCGCCAGCCAACGGCTTCAGTGATGATGCCCCAGAGCGAGATGCTTTCAAGCATGGTCGGGGTGATCATGCCGGAACGCAGACCGTCATCCAGGTCATGCGCGGTGTAAGCCAACTCGTCAGCCACATTGGTGATCTGTGCTTCGAGGTGCCCACGCAGATCGGGGTTGAAATCGCGGGCATCGGTGCGGTCGTATTCGGTCTCGTGTTTGACAATGCCTTCCAGCACTTCCCAGGTGAGATTCAAACCCGGAAATTCCGGATAGCGGCGTTCAAGATAGGTGACGATGCGCAGCGATTGTTTATTGTGTTCAAAACCGCCGTGATCTTTCATCAGGCGGGCGAGGATGGTTTCGCCGGAATGGCCAAACGGTGGGTGGCCCAGGTCGTGGGCCATGCAGATCACTTCCACCAGGTCTTCGTTGCCGCCGAGGGCGCGGCTGATGGTGCGGCCGATCTGGGTGACTTCGAGGGTGTGGGTCAGGCGGGTACGGTAATAATCGCCTTCGTGATTGATGAACACCTGGGTTTTATATTCCAGGCGGCGGAAGGCTGTGGTGTGCAAAACACGGTCGCGGTCGCGCTGAAAAGCGGTGCGGTAATCCGCTTCATCTTCGGGATAAAGACGTCCCTTGCTGTTGCGGGAACGCAGGCCATAGGGGGCCAGGGTCTTATCTTCGAAGTCTTCCAGTTTTTTTCGATCAAACATTCCTAACCTCCTTAAATATCGAACCTATTCATAGATTTGGGTGCCAGAAAGCCGACCTGAGAGAGCCTGACGTAACAATCCCGGCCTGGCTCCAGAGAAAATGCTGATTTCCAGGCCAGGAATGGACCGGGCCAGGTTCAGCATGGAATCGACTTTGGCGGCCATGCCGCCGGTGACATCCACGCTGGCTGATCCGCCGATGGAAGCCAGGATGGAAGCAGCATTGGCTGAGTTGATCAGCGGGATCAGGCGGGTGGAAGCGGGAAAATCGGCCCACACGCCGGCTTCGATGCCCGCCAGCAGAATGCGCCGCGGGTGGAGCTGCCTGGCCAGGTAGAAAAACACATCTTCGGTCGAGGCAATGGTGCCGCCGATCACAGAATCAAACACCGTATCGCCGTTGACGATGGGGATCAGGCTTTGCTCCAGTGCTTTGCGCAAGGGCGTGAGATCCCAGCTGGTGATGAGGCCGTTTTCAGCCATCACTCCGGCTGAAGGGGGGAAAGCGGCCACCGGCAAACCGGCATTGTATAGTGATTCTATCACAATTTGGTTGAGCAGGCGGGCTTCATGCCAGACTTCGGCAAAACCGCGCCACTGGGTGGGCGATTGAACGCCCTGACGGGTGGCATGTTTTTTGGCAGCCTGGTGGCCAAAGGAGCCGGATCCGTGACCGATGACCAGTTTAAGGTCGGGGTTCTGCTGAACGGCCTGGGCAATTTCATCGCTGAGGCGAGCCAGAACGTCCGGCCGGTGGGCGCGAGGGGTATCCTTATCCGTGATCAGAGAACCGCCAAGTTTAAGAAAGACGAGCATGGTCACTTCACCTCGGTGATGATGGTGCGGACGGCGCCAGCCTGCTGTAAAGCCTGAGCCACCTTTTCTGCGTTTTCCGGGGCAACCAGGGCAATCATGTTGCCGCCGCGGCCGCCGCCGCAAAGCTTGGCGCCCTGGGCGCCGGCCGCCACCGCCGCCTGCACCAGGGCATCGAGGGCGGGAGCGGAAACGCCAATTTCGCATAGCAATTCGTGGTTTTTCAGCATCAATGGTCCCAGGGCAGCGGTTTCGCCGTTTTCAAGAGTCTGACGGGCTGCCAGGGCAATTTGTCCAACCTGGTCAAAAAGAGATTCAAAATGGGCAGTTTCAGACTGCCAGCAGCGGCGCACATCGCTGACCGCCTCGATGGTGGGGCTTTTGATGCCTGTATCACCGATGACAACGGTAAACGGGCGGGCAATCTTCAGGCGTTCGATGGGCTGGCCGCGGACGAAATAAACGGGCATGGCATAGGTGATGACGGTGTTGTCGATGCCGGAGGGCGAGCCGTGATAATAGCGTTCCGTTTCGTAGGCCAGCGCATTGACTTGTTCGTCAGAAAGAGGGTGGCCTAAAAAGGCGGAGAGGGCGCGAATGAAAGCCACCGAAATGGCTGCGCCAGAGCCCAGGCCCGAAGCCGTGGGGATGGTGGATGAGAGCCGGATGGTCAGGGCAGGGAGAGACTGGATGCTCAGGGCTTCGCAGACCATGAAGACCAGGGTTTGAAAGGGATGGTCTGACGGCAGATCGTGCAGGCCGCAGTTGATTTGAATATCGGGGGCTTCAATGCGCACCTGTCCGGCTGGACCGCGCACATTGGCCAGCACCGCCGCGCGGGCTTTGACCTGCAAGACAGGTACGGCCAGAGCGGGGCGGCCATAGACGACGGCATGTTCGCCAAAGAGGATGATTTTTCCCGGCGCGTAGGCAGAAATGGCTGGCATGCAACCTTAGTCCTTTTTGCGGGTCATCCACCAGAGACCTGCGCCTGCCAGGGCGGCCAGAGCCGCCATTGCCACGCCGGCCTGAATAACCGTGCGCGGCTCCATACCGGGCAGTACCACTTCACCATCGCCATAGGATTTGAAAAGCTGTCCCCAGGGTGTTTGCAAGGCATCACGGACCCGCTGTCGGCCGACGAAGGGATACCAGTAGACATTGTGGTAAAAATTGCTGGCAAAATAGCTCCAGGGGACGATGGGTGATTGAAGCAAGGGCTTTTCCAGTGGTTTAAGCGCGCCGTGATAAATCATCTTCTGGCCGCGGGAAGCAAAGGTGTCTTCCTGGACAAAATGCCAGGGTTTTTCCTGGTTGATATCATAGCCAAGGATTTCAATTTCACGCGGATCGCCAACGCCCAGACCGCGGTCATGGGCCATGCGGATAAAGGGAATGGAGAGCGGGTCAAAACCCTGCAGACGGGCTGAAACGGCATCAATGGCTACCTGATCGGCTGAAGCAATGAGGATGTTTTTTTCGTGCCAGCGCATGGCGCGTGGACCAGGGCCATCACCTGCAAAGGTGCCATCCATGACGGCAAAAAGACCGGGATGGATCTCCTGCTGAATCATCAGCAAATCTACCAGGGTTTCATGGATGACAGAATGGGTCCAGTGGCGGTTGCGGTGCAGCAGCCCGCCGAAAGCGTTCTTCATAGCGCCGGTGATGGTGGTGAACACATGGGTTTTCACAGTGGGGAGGTGCACCATGTTCATGCCAATGAGAGCTTTGGGGATCATCACGCCTTCAGGGAAGACCTTATCCAACACCAGGTAGGGTTCGCGGGTGCGGTATTTGACCCAGTCAAATTTTTCTTCGTAAAGATAGAGGCAGGGAATATGGTATTTTTCGGTGACGAAGCGGTGTTTGTTGTTGGCTTCGCCCACAGCAGTATCCACCACCACGGTGTCATTGTGAATGCCAGTGAGATCAGAATAGCCCTGACCAAACAGGCTTTGAATAACGCCTTCAAGCTGCCAGGGAGTGGTGGAACAGGCCGGGTACCAGGTCTGCCAGGAAATATTTATTTTCAGGCCGGTGAGATTGCCGGCAGGCAGAGCGCGGCTCACGCCGGCCAGCTTCATTAACCGGTCAATATCTTCAAGGACGGTTGCGGGGGACGTCTTGAGGACGGCCACTTTGCCTTTCCCAGGAAATGTGGACATGAAAACCTCCTTTGCAGATGGTGGGGCTATAACAGATAGAAAACAGCCAGAATGGTCAGGCCCCACAGCACCACGGTGGCCTGCAGGGGGCGGTCGGTGAGCAGAAGCTCTTCAGGCGCGCCGCCTTCATTTTTGACCTGAACCAGATAGAGGTAGCGGAAGATGCCGTAAAGGATGATGGGGATGGTCAGCATCAGCGAATGATTTTCTGGAACACTGGGCGCCAGGAAGGTGTAGAGGCTGTAAGCAATCAGGGTGGCGCTGGAGACAATCACCAGAATTTGATCGAGAAAGGCCAGGGTGTAGCCTTCCAGCACCTTGCGCTGCTGATTGCCGCCATTTTGCAGCAGGGCCAGCTCGGCGCGGCGTTTGCCAAAGCCGAGGTAGAGCGCGCCGAGAATGGTGACCACATACAGCCAGGGAGAGAAGCGCTCGATGTGGATGAGGCTGACGCCGGCTGCCACACGTAGAACAAAACCCAGGGCGATGATCATGACATCGATGATGGGGATGTGTTTCAGCCAGTTGGAGTAGGCAAGGTTGACCAGCAGGTAAATCAGTGCGATAATGGCAAAGGATGTGGATAACCAAAAAGCGCTGCTGAACACCAACAGCAGCATGACCACACAGGCAGCCACGGCAACCCGAACCGGCAAAGTGCCGGCGGCGATGGGACGGTTGCGCTTGGTGGGGTGGGCCCGGTCCGCTTCCACGTCAACAATATCATTGATGATATAGATGCAGCTCGACAGCAGACAGAAAAGGATCAGGCCGGCAAAGGTCTTGACCAGGGATGGAACGACAAAAAACTGGCGGTCAAAAACGATGGCAGCCAGAAGAATTGCATTTTTTGTCCATTGGCGCAGGCGCATTGTTTTCAACAGTGGTTTCAGCATAAAGCTATCATATCACGAAATTGACAGGCGTAAAGAAAAATGAACAAGGTCAGGCTGGATGTCTTATTGATGAACCGAGGATTGGTGGAAAGCCGCTCACTGGCGCAGCGCCTGGTGATGGCCGGCGAGGTGCGGGTCAATGGCCAGGTGGCCAGCAAACCCAGCATGATGGTGGATGAACAGGCAGAGGTGATCGTGGAAAGCGGCCCGCCTTTTGTCTCGCGCGGGGGTGAAAAACTGGAAGGAGCTGTGCAGGCATTCAAACTGGATTTTGCGGGCAAGGTCTGCGCCGATGTGGGCGCCTCAACCGGTGGGTTCACCGACTGTATGCTGCAGCACGGCGCAGCGAAGGTTTACGCCATTGATGTTGGATACGGCATTTTGCACTGGAAACTGCGCCAGGATCAGCGGGTGGTTTTGATGGAACGCACCAACGCCCGGCATGTGGCGGGTTTGCCTGAACCGGTGCAAATGGTGACGGTGGATGCATCGTTTATCTCTTTACGTATTTTGCTTCCGGTGCTGGTCAACTGGTTTGCGGCGGAAGGCGGGGAAGTGGTGGCGCTGATCAAGCCGCAGTTTGAAGCGGGGAGGGAAGAGGCGGCGCACGGCGAAGGGGTGATTCAGGATCCGGCAGTGCACCGGCATGTGCTGGAGGAAATTTTGGGTTTTGCTGCAGAAATGGGCCTGGTTTTGAGGGGATTAATTTGCTCGCCGTTGAAGGGGCCGAAAGGGAATATTGAGTTTCTGGGCTACTGGAACGTGCGCGGCAGCCAGCTGGGCCTGGACTGGCGCGAAACGGTGGACCAGATGATGGTCGAGCTGGCTTCCCGCTCCATATCCGAAGGGGAATAATTTTCACACCTGATATTATAATGATATTTTGCCTCTTGCAATACTGTGTATAATATAGTATAATGTTGCAAAGGATACAGGACATGAACAGTGATTCTTACGTTGAAAACCTGATTCAGGAACTGCGGCGCGGGGCCATCGTCCTGGCCGTGCTGAACCTGCTGCGGGAAGAGCAGTACGGCTATTCAGCCTTGAAGCTGCTGGCTGAACGCGGTCTGGAGGTGGACCAGGGAACCCTTTACCCGCTTTTACGGCGGCTGGAAGGGCAGGGTTTGCTTGAATCGCGCTGGCGCATTGAGGAAGAGCGGCCCCGGCGGTACTATGTCATCAGCGCAGAAGGTTTGGCGCTTTTGCCCCGCCTGGTTGACGAATGGTCAAAGCTGACCGAAACCATGAACAAAGCACTTTGGATTGAGAAGGAGTAAGCCATGAATCTTATTGAAGACTATTTACTTGCCGTCGGACAGCGGCTCCCGGAAAAACAGCGGGACGATATTGTTAAGGAAATCCGCTCTACGCTTGAAGATATGCTGGAAGAAAAACGCACGTCCCCGAATCAGGATCTGGACGAGGAGACCATTGTTGAAATTTTGAGGAAGATGGGCCCGCCTCAGAAGGTGGCGGCCGGCTATCTGCCCCCACGCTACCTGATTGGTCCGGAACTTTACCCGGCATTCATCACCACCCTGCGGATTGTGCTGGCTGTGCTGCTGGTTCTGCTGGTGATGGCCGCAGGGGTGGGCCTCAGCGCCAATGCCACTTCCGCCGCCGGTCTGGCCCAGGTGGTGGGCGAGGGCATCATGAACCTGTTCGATGCCTCCTTGCATGCCCTGGGGATTGTGGTATTCATTTTTGTGATGATTCAATGGTTTTCCCCAGATTTCCGCCCGCAGCAGAAAGAAACTGATTGGGATCCCCGCAAATTGAAAGTGGATTCCAACGAGGAGCGGGTGAAACCATTTGAACCCATTCTGGGCATCCTGTTGAACACGGCTGCCATTGTTGCTCTGAACGTATACCACCCCTGGATTGGCATTTCAAGCCTGGAAAATGGGCACTGGGTGCATGCCTCCATTCTGACGCCGGCCTTTTTCACTTACCTGCCCTGGATCACCATATTGTGGACGGCTGAATCAGCGGTGCTGGCTTTTGTGATGGCGCGCAGCCGCTGGACGCGCAACCTGACTCTGGCTTCGATTGGCATTGAATTGGCCGGGGTGTTTTTGCTGGGAGCGATGCTGATCGGGCCGGCCATCACCGCTCTGGATGTTGACGCGCTGATAAAGATCAATGCCAGCACATCAGCCGCTTCGCTGGAACAGGCCAGCCTGGCGCTGAACAACGGCGTGAGGATAGGACTGGGACTGGTGATGGCGTTTTCGCTGTTTGAAATTGGCAAAAAGCTTTACCGCCTTTTCCTGAAAGGGCGCACCCCTCTGGATCAGGCCTGAACCCCAAAAAAAGACCCGCAAAGAGCAGAACCAGAGTGTTCTGCTCTTTGTTATTTTTTTACCCGGTCCCAGGAAGAATGCAGACTGGAGGGCCGGGGTTTTGTTTGCGGGGGCAGCGCCGGAAGCTGTTCGGGAATTGCTGCAGCCAGGGAAGCCAGTTTTTTGGCCAGGATGGGCTGATTCAGGGCGGGCAGGTAATAATCCAAAAGCGCATTCATCACAGGTTTGGCGCCGCCATGTTTTTTGACGGCATGGGTGAGGGATTCAGCAGCCCCGGTTTCGCCGCTGGCCAGCTGCTGCAGGCGATTCATCACATCCACGGTTGGGCGGACCAGGACCTCATCAATAAAACGGGAAGGCCGGGATTCTTCCAGTTTTTGCTCGCGGGTGTAGAGCATGCGGCGGCTGATACCGATATACACCGCCTGGCGGGCACGGGTGAGGGCCACATAAAACAGGCGGCGCTCATTTTCAATGGCATCTGAGGGCTCGGGGGTATCAATCTGACGGGCGGTATCAAAGATGCGCCCTTCGTTGGGAAAGAGACACGGCAGATAACCCTCACTGCAATCGGGAATAAAAACCACATCAAATTCCAACCCTTTAACGCGGTAGATGGTGGTCAGGCGGATGAGATTGGCCGGACCCGCACCGCGGGTGGTATCCAGAGAGGTAATGTAGGAGAGAAAATCCGGGCAGGTGAGGCCGGTCTGGCGGGCGTGGTCGATGAAATGCAGCACGCTTTGCTTGTGCTCAAAAGCGGTCTCACCTTTGCCATAGTAATGATCAAAATGATCCAGGTAACCGATGCCAGCCACCAGGGTTGAAAGCACATCGGCGGCAATTTGGGGCGGGTTCTGCTGCATGGCGCTGAGGGCTGTTTGCAGGGCAGCCATCCATGCCCAAAGATGATCCTGCTGGCGGGTGTAGAAGCGGTCGTTATTGCGGGTGACCCAGAATTCCATGGCGGCGGCCAGGGTGGGGTGGCTGTTCTGGGCTTCGAGCAGAGCCACGCGCATCACATCCCGGCTGATAAGGCGGGATGGGGTGTTCAGGACGTTGAGCATGAGGGTGATGGTTTCGGCAGAAATGGGTTTGCGGTAAAGAGCGGCCAGACGCAGATAATCGAGCAGCACGCAGACCTCGCGGCGGGCATAAAACGGTTTTTCCCCATCCACCACAAAGGGAATGCCGCGCTGAATGAACTCGGCCTCGGTGCTGCTGAGCTGGGCATACATGCGGCAGAGGACGACGATTTGCGAAGGTGGAATGCCTTTCTCTTTAACCAGAGAGATGATTTCGCTGGCAATTTGCGTGGAGGCATCCAGCGTTTTCTCATTGGCCGACTGGCTTTCCACCAGGGTCAAATTGGAGGGGCGGGTGATGTCGAAAGAAACAAGAGGCTTGGCCACCCGGCCAGAGTTGTTGCGAATGGTGTTGCTGGCGCACTGCGCCAGCAAAGGGCCGAAACGAAAGGAATGGGGCAGGATATATTGCTGGTGGGGCTTGTTGTTAAAGATTTTTTGAAAGTCGCGGGTGATGAATTCTGGCCGGGCGCCGCGCCATTCGTATATGGTCTGGTCATCATCTCCCACCACCATGACATCCGCCTGGTCAAAAGCCAGCAGTTCAATCAGGCGCTGCTGGCCGTAATTGACATCCTGATATTCATCCACAATGACATGCTGGATGCCGGCTTTGGCTGCATTCAGAAGGGCAGGGCGGTTTTCCAGAATATCCACGGTCAGAGGGACGAAATCATCAAAGGTCAGGCCGTGTTTTTCACTGCGCAATTCTTCATACATGGCATAGACCGCCGCCAGATGCGCATTGGAGCGGCAGCCGGCGCGGGAAGGCGGGATGAGGGAACCTTTCCAGAGGGAGATGGTCTCCAGAGCCTCTTCGATATCCACAGACTCAGGGGGAATATCGCGGCTTTTTTCGAGGGCATTGATGGCCATATGCAGGGTGCGGCGGGCTTCCTCTTCTTTTTCATTGAACCAGTAATCCGGCCTGGTCAGCAGGCCGCGCTTGACCAGGCTCTCAATATACGCATAGCCATAGGAATGAAAGGTTTCCACCCGCGGCCTGAGGGCAGATGGAATGCCCACCTCAGCCATTCTTTCCTTGAACTGCAGGCGGGCCAGGCGGTTGAACATCAGCACCAGGATACTGCGCGGATCCGCCTTTTGATCCACCACCAGGTGGCGGATGCGGTAAACCAGGGTGGTGGTCTTGCCGGAACCAGCCACAGCCAGCACGGTGGCATGCTGACCGGTTGGGTGGTGAATCACGGCTTGCTGTTCAGGGGTCAGGTTGATGGACATGTCTCAAAGTGTAGCACAGGCCGGGGGCAGGGGCAAGAGGTTGAAAAATATGCAAATTCAAGTAAAATAGAAATAATGTTTCATTTTATCAGGCATCAAATGCCCCAGTCACTTTTTGGAGGTTTTGTATGGAAATTCAGGTCAAGGTGAGAGATGCAGACGCGATGCAGGCGGCGCGGCAACCCCTGGAATGGGTGCTGGTTTTCAAAGAAGAGCGCATCAGCCTGCGAGATTTGATCCGGGAGCGCGTGTATCAAGAGGTGGATGCATATAATCAGGAGTCGGGTGGATTGTTCCACGGCCTGGTGCAGCCGGGCGAGGCGGAACGGACTTTGAACGGTTTTCGCATGCCCAAAAAGCATTTGATTGACCGCGAGGTGCAGTATAAGGAAGCGCTGGAACTATTTGAACAGAACGGTTTTATTGTTCTGGCAGACGACCGTCAAATTGAAACCCTGGACCAGGAAATTGTTCTGAAGTCCGATTCGGTGATCACATTTTTAAAACTGATTCCGCTGGTGGGAGGCTAACAATGGCAGAAAAACCGCAAATTCCATCTGAATTTCTTGAAATCATTCTCTCCATTTCCAAAGAAAAATGGAGTCCCTATGAATACGAGCTGAAGGAAACTGAACCAGGAAAGAAAATTCTGGCTTTATCGCTGGAAGACCAGCGGCGCTTTGCCTTTGCGGCGCTGGATTGGTGCCAGTATCATACCAAGCAGTACGAAAACCCCTACTGGCGGGTGAAAGAAGCTGTGAATGCTTTGCTCAAGAAGAACCTGGAATTTTCAGCAGATGAAGTGTGCGCATTGATGACTCGGCTGCTGGAATTTTTCCGGGATCCCAAAATTGCGATGAAAATTGCGGAGGCATTTGCCAAGAAAAACACATTAACCCCGGAACTGCAAAAGCTGCTTAAGAAGCTGATGAAAGAGGTCGGACCCAACCCGCACAACCCGGATTATAAGGGCATTTACGCGCGGGTTCAATCTTTGTTGGGTGGGCCGGAATCCTTGCAGCTGCCGCTGGTGGAGGGCGAAGCCTGGGGTGACCAGGCGATTGCAGATGTTAAGCAGATGGCTGTTGAAGACCAGGCCTTATGGGCCAATCTTTTTAATCTCTGCAGCAAAGCCACAGGATCTTCACCCAGCGATAAATGGATAATGCAGGCCTGGGAGCTGGTGGAAAAAATCGGACCGGAAGCCTTCAAAGCCAGCCTTCTGCGCTGGTTCCCGCTGGTGGACAAACCGCGCACGGCGCATATTGACCGCTGGTCTGAATATGTCCCTGACCCCAATCACCTGATCATCCCCCTCCATGCGGATATTTTGCGCGGTCTGGTGTGGCTGTGCAGCCTGAAAGAAGACGCCGAGATGGCTCGCGCGGTTAAAACACTGGCTTTTTCAGCTTACCGCAAGCTGGCCAAACTGGGACCGCGCTGCACCAAGGTAGGAAATGCGTGCATCTGGACGCTGGGGCATATGCCCGGTTTAGAGGGGGTCAGCCAGCTGGCACTGTTGAAAGTACGTCTGAAGATGGGCTCCCAGCAGAAAATGATTGACCAGGCTTTTGATGAAGCAGCCCGGCGGGCGGGACTTTCAGCAGAGGAAATTGAGGAAATTGCGGTTCCGACCTACGGCATGCAGGAAGTGGGATTGCGGCGGGAACCCCTGGGCGATTTCACCGTTGAGGTGCGGGTGACCGGCACCACTGAGGTGGAGGTGCAATGGTTCCGGCCGGATGGCAAGCCCCAGGCCAGCGTTCCGCAGCAGGTGAAGACGGACTTCGCCGAGGATTACAAAGAGATCACCCAGGCGGCCAAGGATATTCAAAAAATGGTGCCGGCGCAGCGCGACCGCATTGACAACCTCTTTTTAGAGCAGAAGGTGTGGACACTGCCCATCTGGCGGGAACGTTATTGTGACCACCCGCTGGTGGGCACCCTGGCGCGGCGGTTGATCTGGAAATTTACCCGGGGTGACCGGGCAGCCGCAGGCATCTGGCACGAAGGACAGATTGTGGGCCGCGATGGTCAGGCGCTGGACTGGCTGGATGATCAGACCAAGGTGGAATTATGGCATCCGCTGCAGGTGGCCACGGAGGTGGTGCTGGAATGGCGGAAGTGGTTGGCAGAGCATGAGATTCAGCAGCCCTTCAAGCAGGCGCACCGCGAGGTGTACATTCTGACCGATGCAGAAGTGCAAACCGGCGTCTATTCCAACCGCTACGCCGCTCATATCATCAAACAGCACCAGTTCAATGCCCTGTGCGGTGTGCGCGGCTGGAAAAACAAACTGCGCCTGATGGTGGATGATGTGGTTCCGGCACCAGCGCGCGACCTGCCAAAATGGGGGGTGCGGGCTGAATTTTGGGTGGACAGCATTGGAGAAAATTACGGCACAGATACCAATGATTCTGGAGTCTTTTTATACCTGAGCACAGACCAGGTGCGGTTCTATAAAACCAGCGCGCCGCAGCACCTGGCGCACGCCTGCGGCGGCGGCTATCACACTTACGGCCAAAGCACGGAACCGGCCAATCAGCCGCTGCCTTTGGATCAGATTCACCCCCTGGTTTTTTCAGAGATTATGCGCGATGTGGACCTTTTCGTGGGGGTGGCCAGCGTGGCCAATGACCCGGCCTGGTCGGATGGCGGTCCGGATGGGCGGTACCAGAATTACTGGCACAGCTATTCGTTTGGCGAGCTTTCGGCCACGGCGCAAACCCGCCGTCAGGCTCTGGAGGGACTGCTGCCGCGCCTGAAAATTGCCAGCCGCTGTGAACTGAGGGAACGCTTCCTGGTAGTGAAGGGCGACCTGCGGACTTACAAGATCCACCTGGGGAGTGGCAACATTTTGATGGAGCCCAACGACCAGTACCTGTGCATTGTGCCATCGCGCAGTCACGATGTGGTGAAAAAAGTTTACCTGCCGTTTGAGGGTGACGCGATTCTGTCGGTGATCCTCTCCAAGGCCATCATGCTGGCTGATGATAAGAAAATCAGCGATCCAACGATCACCAGCCAGATTAACCGGAAATAGCCGCAATTTTTTGAGATGTCTTGACAGCTTAAAAACCGCGTGATAAACTAGGATTATCATTCTAAGAAAGGAACAGGTGCGTCAAATGAATAACGAAATGATCATCGTCCGAACCCGCATTGATGCCGTTTCAGGTATCGGTTTCGTTTTTCCTTGTCGGATTGCGCCTGTTCATCGCTAGCCACTAGCATCTGAATTCTGAATTCAGCCACAGGCACAATCAAGCCCGTGGCTGAATTTTTTTTCGCCGAAAATTTTTGGGTCACGGGCCAAAAGCCTGTGGCCTTTTTGTTTTTTGAGGAAATCAACCATGACAACAGCTATCATCGTCAACGAAGTCTATAAAAAATTCGGAAAATCTGAATTGCCTTTCTGGCGGCGGATTTTTGGGCACACCAATGGAAACGGCTCAAATGGTAATGGACACAATGGCCATAATGGAAACGGCGCCAAAGCAGCGGAAAAATCCAAAGTGGTGGTGGCCGTGGACAAGGTGTCCTTCACGGTGGGGACCGGTGAAATTTTTGGCGTACTCGGACCGAACGGCGGCGGAAAATCAACCCTGATCCGCCTGATTTCCACCCTGCTGCTTCCCGACCAGGGTTCGATCTCGGTTTTTGGATATGATGTGGTGCGCCAGTCGATGGCCGTGCAGCAGATTATCAACCGGGTTTCTGTGGAAGCCAGCTTTTTCAAGAAACTTTCGCCGATGGAGAATCTGCTCTATGGGGCGCGGCTTTACGGTCAGGATGGCGCTGAAACGCGCAAAAAGGTGGTTGACATTTTGACCCGCCTGGGTTTGGAGAAGCGCGCCATTTACAATCCGATGGAAGAGATGTCGCGCGGCATGCAGCAAAAGGTGGCCATTGCCCGGGCTCTGCTGACCAAACCGCATCTGCTGCTGCTGGACGAGCCCACCACCGGACTTGATCCGCGGTCGAAACGGGAAGTGCAGGCAGTGGTGCGGGAAATGCGTGAAAAGAGCGGCACCACCATCCTTCTGACCACCCACGACATGGTGGAAGCAGACCAGCTCTGCGACCGCATCGCGATTATGAACTCTGGAAAGGTGATTGCTTTGGACACACCTGCTGAATTGAAGAAATTGATCCCGCCTAAGGATGGGCAGGAAACGACTCTCGAAGATGTTTTCATTGAACTGACCGGCAAGAAGCTGGTTAACGAAGAAGAGGAGACCGTATGATCAGTACACCATTGTTTACCGGGCAGAATTTGATTCTGACTCCATTTAATATTGAAAAAGACGCTCAGGCCGTGTCCAACTGGTCGTATGACCTGACGGTGGCCCGGCAGTTTGGCCGCAACCCGGCCCGCCCCATGAATGAAGCCAGCGCAAAAAAGGTGCTGGAAGATCACACCCGCAAACCTGAAAACACCGCTTTCTTCGCCTTTGGCATCCGCATCAAGGATAAGAAGAAACTGGTCGGCATTTTGCGGCTGCGCTACATTGCCTGGAATCACGGCGCTGGCGAGATTGATGTCATATTCGGAAACCCGGAACACCGGCAGCAGTGCGGCTCTGAGGCGCTGGCCATGGGTCTGGTGTATGCCTTCGAAGAACTGAATCTGCACCGTCTCAACACACGGGCGATTGGAGAAAATGAACAGGATGCCATCAGCCTGTTTGAAACGGCGGGTTTCACCCTTGAAATCCGGCAGCGTGAAGCGCTGTTCAACAGCGGGCGGTTCTGGGATGGACTGATTTTCGGTCTGTTTCGCTCGGAATGGCTGGAACGCCAGGAGGCGCATTAAATGGAAGACAAAATTTATAAAGGAAAACTGGTCCGCCTGGCGATCCAGCAAAAGGATAACGTCAAAGCCTACGAACGCTGGAATCTGGATAGCGAATATGCCCGGCTGGCAGACTCGGATCCATCTTACCTATGGTCACGCCAGCAAATGGCAGAATGGATTGACAAGGAAGAGGACTGTCAGGTTTCCTTTAACATCCGCACACTGGCTGATGACAAATTAATCGGCGGGGTGGGTTTATGGATTTCTGACTGGGCATCCAGAAACGCGTGGGTTGGCATTGGCATCGGTGAAAGGGAATATTGGGGTAAAGGTTACGGCACAGAAGCCATGCGCCTGATTGTGCGTTTTGGCTTCCGGGAGTTAAACCTGAACCGCATTTCTCTGGATGTTTTTGGCTACAATGAACGCGCCGTCCGCTCTTATGAAAAAGTTGGCTTCAAGGTTGAAGGCCGGATGCGCGAATGGATAAACCGGGCTGGCGTGCGCTCAGACCTGATCTATATGGGCCTTTTGCGCCGCGAATGGGAAGCCGTAGAGGAGAATTTGGAATGACAACATTGACCTATCAAATCAGGGCATCGTATGCCTTTGTGGAACGCAATATCAACCTGATTAAGCGCTACTGGTCGTGGGAACTGGTGTGGCTGGTCTACTCCATTGCTGACAGCCTGGCGGTGAGCTTCATTGGTTTGGGCGTTGGAAAACTGGGAGGGGGAAACCCCTCCACAGCCGACACCAACTACCTGGTGATTTACCTGCTGATTGGCACGCTGGTCTGGCGGTTCCTTTCAACCATTTTTTACTGGATCACCAACCTGATCGGCATTGAGCGCTGGGAGGGGACGATTGAGTATACCCTGATGGCCCCGGTACGGCGCATCACGCACATGGCCGGGCAGACCTTCTTTGCCATCAGCTACAGCCTGTTTTTCACCGGCATGGTACTACTGGCCACCGCCCTGGTCTTTAAAATTGATCTCTCCAAGGCCAATCTTCTGGGCGGCACCCTCATGCTGCTTGCAGGCAGTTTCTCCTTTGTGGGCATTGGGGTGATGGCTTCCGTGCTGCCGCTGCTGTTCCCTGAACGGGGCGAACAGATGACGCATGTCTTCATCGCTTTGCTGCTGCTGGTTTCGGGCATCTACTATCCGGTGGATGTGCTGCCGCCTGTGCTGCAAAAACTGGCGGTGTTGAGCCCGGCTACCTATGTGTTGGAAGGCACCCGGCGGACCCTGCTGGAAGGGCTGCCGACCTGGGACCTGTGGCAGTATATCTGGCCCGTCTTGCTGATGGGCGCCGTGTTGATTCCCTCCGGTCTGTGGGTTTTCTCGATGGCTGAACGTTATGCCAAAAAGACCGGCAAATTACATCGCAATGGCTGATATGAGAGAGAAAAAATCATGACCACCTTATCTGACACCTACACTTTCCGGCCGATGACCCTTGAAGATGGGCAGGCTGTGGTGGATTTAATCAACGCTGATTCTATGTTTTTTGATCAGCACCCGGAGACCAACCTGGAATCGTGCCTTGCAGATTGGCAGGCCCCGGTTTTTGATATGAAAAACTGCACCCTGCTGGCCGTTGACCGTGACCAAAACATTGTGGGTTATGCCGAATTGTGGGATATCAACCAACCCTATGTTAAAAAATATGGCTGGGGCGTGGTGCATCCAGGCCATGCTGGGCGCGGCATTGGCACGGCTTTCCTTAGTTGGATTGAGACTTCGGCTCGCGCACGGATCCATCTTTGCCCGGATGGCACCCGGGTGGCCCTGCAGGAAGGCATTCATGAAAGCCGCAAACCAGGTTTGAAGCTGCTCGAAGATAATGGGTTCAGCCTGCTGCGGCGCTACTACACGATGATGATTAAAATGAAAGAACCCCCAGCCGCGCCGGTGATTCCGGATGGCATCACCATCCGGCCCATTCGCGAAGACGAGGAGACCGCTTTCTTCCGGGTGATCTATGATTCATTTCATGATCACTGGGGATTCGTGGAACAGCCCTTTGACCAGTATGTCGAGCACCAGAAATACATTGTCTCCCATCTTCAGGGCTATGATTTCAGCCTGTGGTACGGCGCTTTTGAGGGCAATAAGCTGATTGGCGCCTGCCTGGGTTTGAAAAGCGTGGATGAATTCCCCAACACGGCCTGGATTGAAAAACTGGGAACCTTGCGCGAGGCCCGGGGCAAAGGTGTGGGGTTGGCTTTGCTGCTTACCTGTTTTGGCGAGGTCTACCGGAGAGGAATCGGAAATGTGGGTCTGGGCGTGGATGCTTCCAGCCTGACTGGCGCAACCCGATTGTATGAAAAAGCTGGTATGCACGTGCTGCGCAACATTTATCTTTATGATAAGGAACTGCGCCCAGGAAAGGACCTGGCTGTGCAAACTGTGGATTGATATCTGTTTGGGCAGCATGGCAACATGCTGCCCGGCAGTGGACAAGGGAGGGCTGAATGAGTGAGACCGTGGCCGTCTCAAAGCAATCGTTTCTCAACGGCACGATGAAACGGTTTATGTTTGCCATGCTGCTGGCCAACATTGCCGTGAGTATGTATGATACGCTGCTGCCGTTGTATTTGAAACAATTGAACGCCAATGTGGTTCAGGTGGGTTTATTTTTCACCCTGGCGCAGATTATCCCGCTGGCACTGCAGATTCTGGGTGGGTGGATTTCTGACTCGCTGGGCCGGCTGCGCAGCATTGCGTGGGGCAGCGTGGCTGGCGTGTTTTCGTTCATCGGCATCATCCTGGCCCCAACCTGGGAATGGGTGCTGCTGGGCATTGGCCTTTCAGCGGTGACGCGCGCCCTGGTGGGGCCCAGTTTCGGTTCTTTCATTGCTGAACAGTCGTCTGAAGAAAACCGCGGCAGGGTATATGCATTGAGCGAAAGCATTTTTTCCATTGTGACCATTGTAGGACCGCCCCTGGGTGGGTGGCTGGCTGAAACTTACGGATTTAAAATGATGCTGATCGCTGGAGCCATGCTGTATATTGTGGCAACACTGGTGCGGGTTTCGATGGCTCAACTTGCTGCCAAGGGCGAAACCGGTGAAAAACGCAGCCTTTCGCTGGGGGTGTTGAAAAACAGCCTGGGTGAAATGACCGGCCTGATCCTGGCGGGCGGGGTGATCACCTGGCTGTTGATCACCGATGGCGTCAGAGATGTGGCGTTTTCGCTTTCCTTCCAGTTGATGCCGCTCTACCTGGAAGGGATCGGCCGGATGAGCCTGGTGCAGATCGGCTGGCTGAATTCCATCTTTGGGGTTACTTCGCTGGCGGTGACCATGCCAGCAGGCTGGCTTTCGGATAAGAAGGGGGAGCGGGTGGCGATTGCCTGCGGCTTTTTGCTGGAGTTTAGCGCTTTGATGGTGTTTATCTATGCGCCGCCCAGCTTTCTGGGTTATGCAATCAGCTGGGCTTTGTTTGGCCTGGGCGTGGGGCTGATGTCGCCGGCTTATCAATCTTTGATCAGCAAAGCCGTACCTGACCGGCTGCGCGGTACAGCCATGGGGCTGATGAACACCAGCCTGGGGTTGTTCTCGCTGCCAGCGCCAGCCATCGGCGCCCAGCTCTGGTCACGGTTCACGCCGCGCCTGCCGTTTATGATCACCGCGGTTGTGTCCATTGCCTCGGTGGTGCCGGTATGGCTCAAATTCAGGCTGCCAGCCCGGAAAGATGCTGAACCAACGCCGTGAAGGGGGCGGCCAAGAAACAGGACGGATTTCCTTTACCGGGGATCCGTCCTGAACATTAATCCTGATTTTTGTCACAAGCAGAAAATTTTCTATTGTGTTTGATAAGGGGATGGTATAATGATGTCAGTATCCGTGTAGACATACACCTAATTTTGAAAAGGAGAAGATAAGAAGTGAAACGGTTCTCATTTGTCCTCGTATCGTTGTTGGTTCTTTCCAGCATGCTGCTCAGCGCGTGTCAGCCCGCGAAGACCAAAGTGCGCGTGGCCACCAACGCTGAATTTGCGCCTTTCGAGTATGTTGACGAAAAGACCAAAGAAATCACCGGCTTTGATATTGAACTGATCAAGGCTGTGGCCGAAAAAGCCAATCTGGATATCGAAATTGTCAACACGGGTTTTGATGCGATGCTGGCTGGCCTGAGCCAGTGCCAGTACGATGCCGCTATTGCGGCCATCACCGTGACCGAGGAACGCAAGGCTGCCATGCTCTTCAGCGACCCCTATATTAATGCGGGCCAGATTGTGGTGGTGAAGAAAGACTCAGCCATCAAGAGCAAAGATGACCTCGGCGGCAAGGTTGTGGGCGCCCAGATCGGCACCACCGGCGCTGAAGAAGGCAAGAAGATTGCCAACGTGCAGCTTAAGGAATATGATACCTACGAATTCGCCATGCTGGACCTGATCAACGGCCAGATTGACGCCGTGATTGTGGACTACCCCACCGCTCTGGGCTTTGTTGCCAAGAATATGGACAAAATCATGGTGGTTGGCCAGGTGTTCACCGATGAATCTTATGCCATCGCCGTGTGCAATAAGAAATCGGACCTCCAGACCAAGCTCAATGAGGCCATCAAAGCTCTCAAAGCCGACGGCAGCATTGACAAACTCCAGCAGAAATGGCTGGCGGGTAACTAATCATCTGCGTATCCAATCCTGCGAGGTCTGAAAGGGCCTCGCAGGTTTTTCTATATGGAGTTTTAATGGAAGAAATTGAACCTTCTGTTCCCGGAAATCCGATTGATTCACATAATCCCCTGCCCAAAGGCAAGGGGGATTTCGATTTGTGGTGGGGGCTGGTCATCGGCGTCATTGCGCTGATCGCTTTGCTGGTTATTCTTGTGCCGGATCCATTTTCCCGCGCCTTCAACTTCATCAAAGATGGCATTGGCATTTCCCTTTTTGTTACCATCATTTCATTTGTTCTGGTGCTGGTGGTCGGTCTGATTGGCGGCCTGGGACGCATTGCCAAGAATCCAGTTATTGCAGGTATTGCCACAGTTTATGTTGAAGTGATTCGCGGTATTCCTTTGCTGGTGCAACTGATGTTCTGGTATTTCGCTTTTCCCTCGGTGATCCAGGGCATAGGCAAGGCTATCGGTTCATCTGCATTGGAAAACTATATTGCCGACCCGGTGGTCATGGCCACCATTGGTCTGACCTTCTGCTACGGCGCGTATATGAGCGAAGTGTACCGGGCGGGCATTCAGAGCATCCCCAAGGGGCAGATGGAAGCCGCGCGCAGCCTGGGCATGACCTATTTCCAGGCCATGCGCTATGTGATCATTCCGCAGGCAGTGCGGGTGATTCTACCTCCTGTTGGCAATGAGTTCATTTCCCTGCTGAAAGATTCATCCCTGGTGAGCGTGGTGGCCGTGGGCGACATCACCCTGCGCGGGCGGCAATTTATGGCGCTCAGCTTCAAACCAGTGGAGACGTTTATCATGGTGGCCTTACTTTACCTGGTGCTGACCCTGTTCAGCGCCCGCATGGTCACCTGGATTGAACGGATTACCAAACTGGAGAGGTAGCAAAATGTCGGAAGCAATCATTCAAATTAAAGATGTCCATAAATATTTCGGTCATGTTCATGCTTTGAAGGGCGTTTCGCTTGAAATTCAGAAGGGTGAGGTGGTGGTGATTATTGGCCCTTCGGGTTCAGGTAAATCCACCCTGCTGCGCTGCATCAACCGCCTTGAAGAATTTGACAAGGGATCCATTGTTGTGGACAACATCCCCCTGGATTCGGCCAAAAACATCAACGCGGTGCGAACCGAAGTGGGAATGGTGTTCCAGCAGTTTAACCTGTTTTCCCACCTGACGGTGCTGGAAAATATCACCCTGGCTCAAAAGATCATCCGCAAACGTGAAAAGGCTCAGGCGGAAAAGGTGGCCATGGATCTGCTGGATAAAGTTGGCATTCCCGACAAGGCGAAGGCATTTCCAATTCAACTTTCTGGCGGCCAACAGCAGCGCGTTGCCATTGCCCGCGCCCTGGCGATGAACCCCAAAATCATGCTCTTTGACGAACCTACCAGCGCCCTCGACCCCGAAATGATTCAGGAAGTGCTGGACGTGATGATGAACCTGGCCAAAGAAGGCATGACCATGGTGGTGGTATCCCATGAAATGGGCTTCACCCGCGCCGCCGCCAACCGCGCCATTTTGATGGACGGCGGACAGATTATTGAGGAAGCTCCACCGAATATCCTGTTTAACAACCCGACCCACGAACGTACAAAGCTGTTCTTAAGTAAGGTGTTGTAGTAAACTTGAGGGTATGACAAAACGTTTCCCCATCCTCATTGCTGCCTTTCTACTGCTGCTTGGCCTCAGCGCCACTCCCATTGGGGATGTCTACTCTCAAAATAATATGCTCAGTCTGGTCGCGCCTGCTGCCTGCCCTTCCGGAGGGTGTGCGGCAGGTCAGCGTTTAAATTTTCGGGCTGATTATGCGGTCAACCCGGTGTTCAGCGGGGTTAACACCCAGGTGTGTATTTATACCCTGCTGGACGGCGATTCAGGGGCAGCAACAGCACCCTGGGCAGACCATGATCCTCTGAATTTGCAGATTGGCGCCACCGGCGGGCTTTCAGGGGCGGCTTATACTGCCGGGGAAACCTCTTCACTTTGTTCGGGACATTTACCCGATTCCAGCTACGAATTTTTGAGCGGGGCTTATGCCCAGGTCAATTCCGGTGCGGCTGACCGGCTTGATTTTGCTTTTCGCATTCATCGCCAGGCCAATCTCAATGGCCGGGTGGTGGCGCAGGTTTTTCAGACGGATGCCAGCGGCACCTGGATCATTCCCGGTCAGTCCTTCTTTCTTGATTTGAATGTGGCGGCGGCGAGCGGCACTGCTTACACAGCCAATGCCCCCGCCGTTTGCGGCAGCAACAGCCCCTGCTATGTGTCGAGCCTGGATGACCTGGCTCAGGGCTACGGTACGGGCCTGAAGGATGCGGTTGATGCCTCACCAGGCAATGCCACCATCCTGCTTTTGGGTCAGGTGATGGTAAAGGGGCAGACGGTTGTCCTGCAGAAACCGCAAACCTTGCTGGGTGTTTCAGATGCCATTTTGACCTATTTGGGCAGCACCTGCACCAACCCGATGCTGTCCATTCAGGCGGGGGTGACTTTACGGGATTTGAATATTTCAGACGGCGCCTGCACGGTGCTGTCACGTGATTTACTGGAAATCAACTCTTCCAACACGGTGACTCTTCAATCACTGGATTTGATTTCGGGTAAAAATGCCGTCCATGTTCTGGATAACAATGGCGATGTGTGGTTGCAGTTCAGCCGGGTGCACGGTAACAGCGGTTATGCGCTGCGGCGAGATGCCTCCATGGGCGGCAGCGGCCGACTGCATCTGGATGCCAACAATTTGTTCAGCAACCAGAGCGGCGTGCAGGTGGATTGCGCCAGCCTGGGAAGCGCCGATCATAATTTTTGGGGCGGTGCGCTGGCTTCGGCCGCTTCCACAGGCTGTTCTGTTCAGGATGGTCGCCGCCTGGGCGCAGCGATTTTACCACGCAGCGGCGCTCCAGGTGTGGAAGCGCAGCTGATCAACATCACCCAGACCAAACAGAGCTTTTTCTCAAATATGATTGCCTTTCAGAGGCCTGCGGCACAGCCAGTGGATTTTCCCCTGTTTGTGGTGAATCACGGCTCGGGCAGCACAGATAATATCCCCTTTTATGCCAGCGGAGCGGGAGATATCACACCCTGCGGCAGTTTTTGGGATATTTTCCTGCCGGAAAACAGCGCCGTGCCCGCCGGGGTGGATGTCTATATTAAATACAATCACAATTCCGGCTGCGCAGAGGCTGTTGAAACAGCCAGCTTCTGGTGCGACAGCGGCATTGCCTCGCGCTATCCATTGTGGTGGTTTGATCCGCTGGACCGGGTGACGGCTGGCTGGGACCGCACCGGGCAGAACCCGGATGGTTTAGGCGCGGGCGGGGCCACCGGACAGACCACCTTATGCCTGATGGACAGCGACGAGATTATGGTGTCCATCGACACCACGGGCAGACCGGGGGTTGTGCCCGATTTGCAGCATCTGCCGCTGGTGGTTGGGCTGCCAGGGTATATTGAACTGGATAGTTTCACCGCATATCCGGCAGGCTCGGAAGTCCGTTTGCAATGGATGACGAGCAGCGAGCATAAGGTCAGGGGATTTTACCTGCTGCGTTCAACCAACCCGACGGGCGCTTTCAGCCGCGCAAGCGGCCTGATTGAGGCGCGGGGGAACGAAACCATCGGCGGTATTTACACTTACACGGATACCAACCTGCCGATGGGAACGCACTATTACTACCGCATTGAGGTCATCAGCAGCGACTACCAAACCTGCGGGTACTATGGGGCGGTGGATGCGGAAATTTTTACGGCAACGCCAACCCCCACCCGGACCGCCACCAACCCCTTGCCAATGCACACGGTCACACCGTCTTTAACCCTGACGCAAACGCAAACTCTGACCCTGACAATGACGCCCACCATGACGGTCACGCAATCCCTGACCCCTACCATCAGCCCAACCGTGACCCTGACGCACACCCGGACCCTGACCGGAGCGGTCACCCGGACGGCCACCCGGACCAGAACGCGCACAGCTGCGCCGCCGCTGGCTGCAACGCCCACGCGCACCCGCACACCCACGCAATCATTGACGCCCACGCGCACACCGCCGCCCACACGGACAAATTTCCCCACCCGCACGTTTACGGCCGGGCCAACGGAACCCAACAGCGCTGGAACGCCTCCGGTTCCGACTGGTACAGACACCATCACGGTGACGGCTGAAGCCAACCTGACGCCGGGCTATCCTGCGCCGTTAACGCCGGAATCGGGCACACCTGCAGCAACCAGCACGGTCGTGAAGGTGACGGGTACGCCGCAAATGGAAAACGCCACCCTGACGCCGCAGGCCAGCGTAACCGCCGGGGTCATAGAAGAAACACCAACCATTACGGCAACTGCCACGCTGACAGCTGCGCCTCAAAAAAGCGGGCCTTCGGTGCCGTGGGCGGTTATTTTGCTGGGAGCAGGGGCAGTCTCAGGTTTACTTTCTCTGGGCGGGTTGGCTTTGCTGAGCCGGAGCCTGCCAGGGCTGCAGGCAACTTCTGAAACCCAGGAGGCAGCTGAAACAACCGAGGAAACGGCTGCCAGTGAAGCTGAAGAAAATGATGATCCAACAGAAGAGCCGCAGTAAGCGGCTCTTTTTTCGCAGAAAGGAGAAGGGGGAAAAGGTTATTTTCCGGCGCGCGCCTGCAGGGCCAGGTAAATGGCGATGGACCCAGCCACCGCGGCATTCAGGGATTCGATTGTTCCGACCATGGGAAGGCGCATCAGAATATCGCAATTTTTGCGGACAAGGGGGCGCATGCCTTCGCCCTCGTTACCCACCACGAGAGCCAGTGGCCCATCCAGGCGCACCTGTTCAGGCAAGCGGGCTTCGGGAGAACCTTCCAGGCCGATCACCCAGGCGCCTGCATCCTTGAGGCGTCCGATGATTTGCTGGAGATTGCCCTGCGCCACCAGGCAGTGTTCCGTGGCGCCAGAGGAAGCATTGACCACAGCGGGGGTGATGGTGGCTGCCCGCGCAAGGGGATGAATAATGCCGTGAACGCCGGCCGCCTCGGCGGTGCGCAGCAGGGTGCCGAGGTTTTGGGGATTCTGGATCAAGTCGAGTATTAAAATGAAAAGAGGTTCATGGCGGTCATGCGCATGAATAAGAATATCTTCGAGGTTGACATAGGGATATTCACTGGTTTCGAGCGCCACGCCCTGATGGGTGGCATCGAGCGAATCAAGCTGCTGCCGGGGAACCCGGCTGACCTGAATTTTTTGAGCCTGAGCCAGGCGGATGATTTCGGCCAGACGGCCCTTTTCCTCGGATCCCGAGGAGACCCACAGCCTGAAACTCTGCCGCCGGCGAGCCTGCAGCACTTCATAAACCGGGTTGCGGCCGACGATCCATTCTTTCATATTGTTTTACCCATTGTGAGATTATTCGCAGCGTGCAAAGATCATGCGGCCAGCAGCTGTTTGCAGCACCTTGGTCACCACCACAGTCACCTGCCTGTTCATGAATTCGCGGCCATTTTCAACCACCACCATGGTGCCGTCATCCATATAACCGACACCCTGACCAATTTCCTTGCCTTCCTGGATCACGCGCATGGTGATAGTTTCGCCAGGCAGCAGGGCTGACTTGACTGCATTGGCCAGTTCGTTGACGTTAAGAACGGTAACGCCTTGGAGTTCGGCGATGCGGTTGAGATTGTAGTCATTGGTCAGAACGGGGCAGTGCATTTGCCGGGCCAGGATGATCAGTTTGTCATCCACTTCCCGCACACCTTCCACATCCACATCGGTGATGCGCACGGGGATGGTGGGTTCCTTTTGCAAGGTTGAGAGCACCTCCATGCCGCGTCTTCCACGCTGGCGTTTTAAGCCGTCGGGAGAGTCTGCAATATATTGCAATTCATTCAGAACGAAGCGTGGGATTAAGAGCGCACCGGGAATAAAGCCGGTGCGGGCAATGTCGGCGATCCGGCCGTCAATAATGACACTGGTATCCAGCAGGATGGACCGGCCTTCATTGAGGGTATGCAGGCTGCTGACGGGTGGATTGGTGGCTGGATTGCCGCGATTAAACAGGGTGCTGATGAGTGCAAACAGATCGTCCTGGCGCATCACAAAGAAGGCCACGCCGAAATAGCAGAACAGCAAAACCCCCAGAAAAGGCAGGGTCTGGCCAAATGGCTGGGGGAGCAGAGACAGGGGGAAGGATAAAAGGGCAGCAAAAAGCAGGCCCGTGACCAGGCCCAGCGTGGACGCCAGTAGGGTTTCAGCAGAAATGCGCGAAACCATATTTTTTAGCGCCCGCATGGGGCGCACAGTGATGAGGGGGGTAAGTATCAGGCCGGTCAGGGCGCCCACTAACCCGGTGGCAAAAGCATATTGTTCGACGGAAAAAGTGGTAGGTCCCGGATTAATATTGGCCAGAGTTCCCAAAGAAACCCCCCAATACACACCAACGATGCATAAGACCACCATGCCGACAAGACGTGCAATAAAATCGATGCTCATAATAACTCCTCAACCTGTTAAGGTTCAATAAAAAGAACAATAATGAAAGATAACCATCAATTAAATTAATCATATCATGGAGAGGAAAACAAGTCAAATCAGAATGAACCGGTTTTGTCTGACAACTACAACAAAAAGGTAAAAAAAATACCCCCGTTTGAAAAACAGAGGCATTTTGAAATTCAGGTGTTTTTTTGTTTTCTGACATCTTTGCGGCGGGGATGTTTGCGCCCACGGCCGGGTGAGCGAATGGGCCTGCCAGCCTCTGGGCTGAGGAGCAGGTTAAGCTGCATCACCGCACGGGGGTCGTAATCGCGCTTACCGCACACATCACATACCCAGGCCGGGAAATTTGGAACAGTGATCAGTTCTTCGCCGATCCAGGTGAAATAGGTGATCAGGCGAAGGTGCATTTGCCCGCCCTGACATTTGGTGCAGGGCTGCGAAGGAGATAAGGGATCAGCCCGATTCAATCAGGCCTCCGGCCCGGCTGCAGCCTGCTGCATGATTTTGACCCCGGCGCTGGAGCCCAGGCGGTTTGCGCCGGCAGAAATCATGGCGCGAGCATCATCAAGTGTGCGCACGCCGCCAGCCGCCTTGACGCCCATTTTCTCGCCAACAACGGCGCGCATCAGCGCCACATCATCAACAGTGGCGCCGCTAGAGGCAAATCCGGTGGAGGTCTTAACAAAGTCAGCGCCGGCGCGCTGGCACATCAGACAGGCCATGATTTTTTCAGTACGGTTGAGGTAAGCCATTTCAAGAATGACCTTGACCCCGGCTTTCAGGGCATGGGCGGCTTCGACCACAGCCTGAACATCTTCGAAAACAGGCTCAAAATCGCCGCCTTTCAAAACACCGATGGGGATGACCATATCCACTTCGGCAGCGCCTTCCTCGATGCACCAGCGGGTTTCAGCCACTTTGACTGCGGTGGATGTGGCTCCAAGAGGAAAACCAATGACGGTGCAGACGCCCACCTGGCTGCCGGCAAGTTTTTTAGCAGCGCGGGGGATGAAGACGGGATTGATGCAGACGGTGGCGAAATTCCAGGTCAGGGCTTCTTCACACAGTTGATCTATCTGAGCGGGGGTGGCTTCCGGCTTCAGAATGGTGTGGTCAATCCAGCGGGCCAGTTCCTTCCCTTGCGGTTGGGCAAGAGGGGGGACAGATGGGAGTTTCAGATCCATGGCCTGAGTCAGGGTGAGGAGTTCGTGAATATTGGGTTTCATATTATCCTTTGGGCGCCAGTGGAACCAACTGCGCCATCCTCCTTGTGATTGGTTTATTGGGATGAGCCTTTAGCCTGGTCAACCAGGTCAGGAATCATCAGAGAGGCGAAGCGGTCGAGCGGCCAGTAAGCAAAGATGGCCTGACCGACCACATGATTAAAACTGACCATGCCCCACTGGTGCGAGTCGGAAGAAGAGTTGCGGTTATCGCCCAACACGAAGAATGATTCAGGGGGAACCGTCCATGTGCCGTTATAGGCTGGCGCCGCGGCAATGTAATCTTCTTTAACAATCACGCCATTGATTTGCACCGTACCATTCTGGACCGTCACAACATCGCCGGGCAGGCCAATGACTCGTTTGATGTAATCTTCCTTATCTGGATTGGCTGGATTGTGAAAAATGATAATATCACCGCGATGGGCCTGACCGAATTTGTAAGCCAGGCGGTTAACCAGGACAAATTGACCTGGCTCAAGGGTGGGTTTCATGGATATATTTTCCACCCGCACGCGAGCAGTCAGGGCATTGATGCCCAAGAAGAGCACCAGGGCCAGCATAAGGGTTTCGACAATGTCTATCAGAATCCCCAAAATGGCTTTGCGGTTGGTGGCTGGCGGAGCCGGTTCGGGTAATACTTCAGTTTGATAGGTTTCCAAGATGCGTATTCCTTCCGAATATGATTATAAAGCGGCTTCAGAGGGGCGTAAAGGGCAAAGGCTTTTTGACTTTCGCAATCTGAAGAATGTGTGTAGAATTTAATTATTCCGGTCAACACAAGGAGATCATCATATGGATATTTCGGCTGGTGTGGAAGTGTTACTGGCCATTTCTGCTCAGGAAGCGGTCAACCTGGCTGCTGAAGAACTGGATGTGGAACATATTTTCATCGGGTTGTTGAAACTTGAGGATTTGAAGGATGTGCCTCCAGAACAGATGGAGGCGGCGTTGCGTTCAAAATGGGAAGAGGCCATGGCGGAGGCGCAGGAGGTAACCGGCTTCTTTGAGAAACAGCATGTGGACATGGTCAAATCGCGGCGGCGGTTGAGGGGCATTTTAAGTAAGCGGCGCCAGGGGCGTTTCAGCGGGCACCGCACCGAACGCTGCAGGCAGTTGTTTCAGGGGGCGCAATCGTGGGCGCTGCAGCACGGCACCATGGAAATTGGGTTGATGGACCTTCTGTATGCCTGTTTGTCATCGCCCAGCGAAGAGATGGACCTGTTGTTCAAGGAATTGGGTCTGGCCCGGGATAAACTGCTGCCCGATCCGGCTTCTGTGAGCGTGGCGCCCCGGCCGGAAAAATCGGGTCTGGACGAGATGGCAGGAAAGGACGAAGCGGCCCCGCCTGTGCGCAACAAGCGCCCGGAAAAAGCCAGCCAGCTTTCTCGCTATGGGCGCGACCTGACTGAACTGGCCAAAGCCGGTAAATTGAACCCGACCATTGGCCGCAAGGAGGAGATCAGAGAATTGGCGCGGATTCTGAGCCAGAAAATGCGCCATAATCCCATTCTTTTGGGCGATCCGGGGGTAGGAAAGACGGCGATTGTGGAGGGACTGGCCCAGCGTGCCGTCGAGGCGGATGCGCCGGCAGCCATCCGCGACCTGCATTTCATCGAGATCACCATGGCGGCCCTGGTGGCCGGGGCGGCGTATCGCGGACAATTTGAAGAACGCTTGATGGATGTGCTGCGGAAAGCCAAGGAAGATCCGAATGTGGTCATTTTCATTGATGAACTTCACACCATGATGGGCGCGGGGGCCGGAGAAGGCTCGCTGGATGCCGCCAATATCTTAAAACCGGCGTTGGCTGCAGGTGAGATTCGATGCATCGGCGCCACGACCATTGATGAATATCGCAAGCACATCGAAAAAGATGGCGCTATGGCGCGGCGCTTCCAGCCGATCTGGGTTGAGCCCAGTTCCAGAGAAGATACGATAGAAATCCTGAGGGGGTTGCGCCCGCGGCTTGAGATTCACCACGGCATCAATATCCCTGAAGAGGTGATTGACCAGCTCGTTGATTGGGTGGGACGGTATATCTTTGAGGGAGCATTTCCGGATAAGGCCATCATGACCCTGGATGAAGCCTGCGCCCGCCGGCAGCTTGTGACCATGACCACGCAAAAGGCTGGAACAGGCGCGGTGGAAGAGGTCAAACGCCTGGAACTGGAGGATGTGGCGGGGGTGGTTGCGCGGCGTACCCAGATACCGCTGGAGGTGATTCTGCAAAGCGACGATCAACGGCTGCTGCAGATTGAGGGGCAGCTTAAGGAACGGGTGATGGGGCAGGATGCCGCGGTGGCCACCTTATCCCGGCTGGTGCGTTCGGTACGGGCAGGATTGATGCCGGTAGAACGGCCAACAGTGATTTTGTTTGCCGGCCCGACCGGCACAGGCAAAACCGAACTGGCCAAAGCCCTGGCCGAATTCTTGTATCACAGTGAAAAACGCCTGATCCGCCTGGATATGAGTGAATTTCAGGAAGAACACCAGGTGGCCAAGATCATCGGTTCACCGCCCGGATATGTTGGATATGGAGAAGAGCCGTACCTTATTCGCGAGATCCGTTTGCACCCCAATTCGGTGGTGCTGCTGGATGAAATTGAAAAGGCCCATCCCAAGATCTTATCCATTTTCCTGCAAGTGTTTGATGAAGGCCGCATGACGGATGCTCACGGCCGGCGTATTGTGTTTTCAGATGCCTTTTTTATCCTTACCTCCAACCTGGGAGCAGGTCCGGTTCAGAAAGCGCCTGCCCGGGTGGGCATTGGCCTGGGGAATGAGGACGAAGCCGCTGCTGATGATGGCGAGGCCTTAGAGAAACAGGTGCGTGGGGCAGTGACAGCTTATTTGCGCCCGGAACTGTTGAACCGGATTCAGGAAGTGGTGGTGTTCAGGGCGCTGAGCAAGCAGGCTGTTGAACAAATTCTGGAAAAACTGTTGAAAGGTCTGAATCAGAGGCTGGCGCTTAAACACATTGTGGTCAAACTGGATGAGAAAGCGCGCAATGCCATTATCGAGCGCGGGTACAGTCCGGATTATGGGGCGCGTAACCTGGCGAGAATTTTTGAACGCATGGTTTTTGATCCCCTTTCACAGGCCATTCTCCAGGGAGAAATAAAACCCGGGCAGACGGTGTGCATTGGCTGGCAGAATGAAAAAATTGCTCTTTCAGAGGTCTTTGACCCGGACCAAATAAAGCCAGGAATGGAATCGCTGTAAGGAAGGAAAAAAATGGAAAAGAACATACTGCATGTGCCGTATATTATGGAACAAACGCCATTGGGAGCACGCCAGGTGGATATTTTCTCCCGCCTGCTCTCAGAGCGGATTATCATTCTGACCGGTGAGATTCATGATGACCTGGCGGATATTCTGGTGGCGCAGATGTTTCTGCTGGAAGCGCTGGATCCGAAAAAAGATATTTTTATGTACATTAACAGCCCGGGCGGTTCGGTGACATCCGGGCTGGCAATTTATGATGTGATGCATTTCATCACCTGTGATGTTTCCACCGTCTGCATTGGCCAGGCAGCTTCGATGGCGGCGGTTTTGCTGGCGGCAGGTGCGCAGGGAAAACGCCAGGCGCTGCCGCACTCTCGGGTGATGATTCACCAGCCGTTGGGCGGCGCCCAGGGGCAGGCCTCGGATATGGAGATTCAGGTCAAGGAAATGATGCGCATTAAAGGCCTGTTAAATGACATCCTTTGCAAGCATACGGGCCAGTCATTGCCGACCATTCAACGGGACACAGACCGGGATTTCTTTATGACAGCTGAAGAAGCCAAGCAATACGGGTTAATTGACCGGGTGGTGCAGCGCCGTTAATAAATGGAATCTGCGTGACCGGCTTCCAGGTGATGCAGGGGTTTTTCTGCAACCACGGCATGATCGGCGCTGCGAAGAAGATCGGAGAGATTATCATTGTAACTGACCTGGGCAAGGCCGATGGACATGCGCACACACAGAGGGTCGCTACTTGCCTGAGTAGACAGAGTTGCGCGCAGCGCAGTGATGCACGCCATCGCTTTTTCCTGGCTGGTCTGCCACATCAATATCACAAATTCATCGCCCCCAAAACGGGCGATGATGCATTCATGGGGAAAGTTTTTATTGAGAAAGTGGGCGGCTTTTTTTTAGCAATTCATTGCCAGCAGCATGGCCCATATTATGATACATCGTGGGTTAATTCTCCAATAAGTTCTGCAGGGCACTGATTTGACGGATGGAGATGCTTTTGCGGTCATAATCAATCAATCCATCGGCTTTCATGGCTGCCAGTTCGCGGGAAAGAGAGGGACGAGGCATTCCCAACAGCAGGGCGAGCTCATTGCGGGAGGGGGTGATGGATAAATGCAATTTTTTTTGTTTGCCAAATTCCTCCAAAATATAGAAGGTGATTTTTTGGCGCAGCGATTGGAATGACAGGCTTTTGATCTTTTTATTGAGCATCAGGATTTTGTTGGAAAGCAGGCGCATCAGGTTGGTCATAAAGATCGGCGAGGAGACACCCAGGCGGATGGCAGCTTCCTTGTTGAGGTAAATGATCCGCGCAGGTTCATTGGCCAGAATGGTGGCTGGATAGGTGTTCTGGTCGGAGAATACGATTACTTCTCCGAAGCTGCTGCCTGGCAAAAGGGTGTCTATGATTAAACAGCGCCCGTCGCCAAAGGTTTTTTGAGCGTGAACGCTGCCCGCAACGATCAGGCCGATAGACTCGCATGGATCGCCTTCAAGAGCCACAATCTCGTCTTTTTCATAACATTTCATGGCGAGGGGGACTTGCGTATGAAATGCCTGCAATTCAACCAGGCTCATGTTTCTGAATAGAGGGTTTGCCAGAAGGGATTGAAGGGGAATTTTCATCTTTCGTAACCTGCGTTACATAAATATGACTAATTTTATCCTATAATCAAAAACATAACAAGATGGAGATGACCATGAAACGAAAAATTATCCAAATTAATGAAGAGAAATGCAACGGCTGCGGGCTGTGCGCCCAGGCCTGCCATGAAGGCGCGATCGCCATGATGGACGGCAAAGCGCGGCTGATCAGCGATACCTATTGCGACGGTTTGGGAGCCTGCCTGCCGGAATGTCCGACAGGCGCCATCAGCATGGTGGAAAAGGAGGCCAATGCATATGACGAAGAAGCAGTGAAACAACATCTGGCGGAACGGCAGCCAGCAGCTGATCTGCAGCAGACCCATCAGCACCACCACGGCGGAGGCTGCCCGGGAAGCCTGGTGCGATCGATGGGCCGGCACGAGGCTGCGGTGGCATCAGCGCCTGAAACGGATGTGCCGGGTTCCGAGTTGAGTCAGTGGCCCGTGCAGATAAAACTGGTCAATCCGCGCGCTCCATTTTTGCAAGGCGCCAACCTGTTGATCGCCGCTGACTGCACTGCTTATGCTTACGCTCATTTTCACCGAGATTTTATCCGCGGCCGGGTGACACTGATCGGCTGTCCAAAGTTGGATGATAATGCCCTGTATGCGGAAAAGTTTGCGGAGATGCTTGCTGAAAATGAAATCAAGAGCATCACGGTAGTGCGGATGGAAGTACCTTGCTGCGGCGGGATCGTCCAGGCTGTGAAAAATGCCATGTTATCCAGCGGCACGATTGTGCCGTATAATGAAGTTGTCATCAATATCGATGGCAGCGTGAAATAAGCCCCCGAATTATCTTTTGAAAGGAATACAATCAATGGATACCCCGATGTTTTGCTATCAATGTGAACAGACGGCTCAAGGAAAAGGCTGCACGCAGGTTGGCGTTTGTGGAAAAAGCAGCGAAGTGGCAATGATGCAAGATTTGCTCATCTATCAACTGGAAGGAATTTCATATTATGCCAATTCCTTGCTGAAAGCAGGCGAGAAAATTAGCCAGGATATTCACTGGTTTGTGATTGACGCCTGTTTTGCCACCTTGACCAATGTTAATTTCGACCCTACCCGTTTCTATGCCTTCCTTAAGGATGCACAGAAAATCAAGAGCGAATTGAAAGCCCGCGCCGGCAAGGTGCCCGGACCGGCTCCGCTGGCGGCCGTATATACTCTGCCTGAAAACGAAGCCCAGATCATGGCTGATTCCAAGACGATCAATATCCGCCCCTATGCTCAGGAAAAAATTGACATTCAATCGCTGAAAGACACCTTGCTCTTTGGTTTGAAGGGCATGGCAGCCTATGCTCATCACGCCTGGGTGCTGGGATATCACGATGATGCGGTCAGCCATCACTTTTATAAGGTTCTGGGCGCCATGGTGGATGACAGCCTGGGCGCGGAAGAACTGGTGGGCATGGTGATGGAATTTGGACAGGTGAACCTGGCCTGCATGGCGCTGCTGGACAAAGCCAACACTGAAACCTACGGCAACCCGCAGCCCACCCCGGCGCTGATCACCCGCAAAAAGGGTCCCTTCATTATTGTTTCAGGTCACGATCTGCACGATCTGGCCCAGCTTTTGGAACAGACCGAAGGCAAGGGAATCCATATTTACACACACGGCGAAATGCTGCCTGCGCACGGTTATCCGGGCCTTAAGAAGTATACTCACCTGGTTGGCAATTTTGGCGGCGCCTGGCAGAATCAGCAGAAGGAATTTGACAAACTCCCTGGCGCGGTGCTGATGACCACCAACTGCCTGATGGAACCCAAGGCTTCGTACCGCGACCGCATTTTCACCAGCGGCGTGGTAGGCTGGGCAGATATTGGCCATATCGAAGCGGACCGCAGCGGAAAGAAAGACTTTACGCCATTGATTAACAAGGCCCTGGAATTGGGCGGCTGGACAGAAGACGAACCCGAAAAGAGTATTCTGGTCGGCTTTGGCCATGAGGCAACCCTGAGCCATGCGGGCGAAATCATTGAAGCCGTGAAAACCGGGCAGATTCGCCACTTCTTCCTGGTGGGCGGCTGCGACGGCGCCAAGATGGGCCGCAATTATTATACTGAATTTGCCGAGAAGACGCCAAAGGATACGGTTATACTGACCCTGGCCTGCGGCAAATACCGGTTCAACAAGAGGGAATTTGGCACAGTGGCGGGCCTGCCGCGGCTGCTGGACATTGGACAGTGCAACGATGCCTACTCAGCCATTCAGATTGCGGTAGCGCTTTCAAAAGCCTTCAACTGTACCGTGAACGACCTGCCGCTGACCCTGGTGCTGTCATGGTACGAGCAGAAAGCGGTCTGCATTCTTCTCACCCTGCTTTCGTTGGGCATCAAGAATATCTACATTGGACCGAGCCTGCCGGCATTCCTCTCGCCGAATATTCTGCAATTTCTGGTAGAAAAATTCAACCTGACCCCCATTTCGACGGCTGAGAAAGATCTGGCGACGATCCTCAAGTAAGAAGAGCAAGCACCAAAATAAAATGGGCAGGAAGAGACTCCTGCCCATTTTATTTTGGTGTAGAATGGTTTTAATACACATTGAAATGACGCGAGGTTGATATGACCACAGTATTATTGATTGAAGATGAATTGGAATTATCGCGGGTGTTGAAATCCTATCTGGAAAAAGCGGGCTACACGGTGTTGGCTGCGGCCAGAGGAGATACTGGCCTGGCCCTATTTAACCAGCAAAAGCCAGATCTGGTCGTGTTGGATTTAAACCTGCCGGGAATGGATGGGCTGGATGTGGCCCGGGAAATCAGGCGTAAGGGTAACTGCCCGCTTATGATGGTGACGGCCAGGGTGGAAGAAACTGACCGGCTGATTGGCCTGGAATTGGGCGCGGATGATTATGTGATCAAGCCCTATTCGCCGCGAGAAGTGGTCGCCAGGGTTAGGGCTGTACTGCGGCGGTCTGCCTGCAGTTCAGGGCCAGCCGTGCAATCGCTGAAAGCGGATGGACTGGAGATCAACCTGGAGTCGCATGAGGTGCGCAGAAATGGGGAAAGGGTTGATTTGACACCAACGGAGTTCAACCTGCTGACCACCATGGCGGCAGAGCCAGGGCGGGTTTTTTCAAGGCTGCAGCTTCTGGAAGCCGGGCAGGGGGTCGCCTATGAAGGTTATGAACGCAGCATTGATGCGCATATCAAGAATCTGCGCGCAAAGATTGAGACCGACCCAAAGAAACCGCATTATATTCAGACGGTTTTTGGGGTTGGGTACAGGTTTCTTTCAAGGCAGGCTTAACCACGGCTGATTTCGGCTTGCAGGCGGGTATATTCGGGAGTGGCGGCGTACTTTTTAAGCTCATTGATGCGCTTGATGATCAGTGGGTGAGTGGCGAGCATTTCTCCCAGCACGTTGGTGATGTCATCATCTTCTTTATCCACTGCGGCCATGGCGCGATCCATTTCGGCCTGGGTGGAAAGCCGCTTCCCGGTGCCCAGTTTCACCAGGGCGGAGGTGGCTTTGACAAGGCTGCCGCAGGCCAGCAGGCCGGCCCGGTCAGCTGAATATTCGCAGGCGCGGTTCCACCACATGAAAGCGGCTGACAGAATGACCGCAGCGCCCATTGGGGCCGGGATGCCAGCCATGCCGCCAATGAGGGTGTTCAGCCAGGTGTGACCCAGGCTGACATGTCCCAATTCATGGCCAATGATAAAGCGGATTTCATCGGCATCCATAATTTTAAAGAGAGATGAATAGAGAACGACGATTTTCGGATCTGACATGCCAAAAGTGTATGCGTTGAGCTGGCTGCTGCCGGCCACAAAAGATTCGATCGGGCCAGGTTGGAGGCGTTCAGCGCATTCCTTGACCATTTGGTATAGTTCAGGCATGGTTTCACTGCGGATGGGTTGTGCCTGGCGGATCAGGTTTTCGTGATGCGATTTATTCATAAAATAGACCACCACCAGCATCAGAAGAATAAAAATGCCGGCGGTGCAAAAGGTGGCAGTGGCAGTGAAAATGATCACCCCCACCACCAGCAGCAGGGTTAAAGCCAGGATGCCCTCTTCACTTGGGTAGCGGTAACTGGTAATACGGTAACGCGCCATAGGGTTCAGTTCAATCCAATCTGGGTTAAGAATTCACCGACTTTTTGATCATATTCTACCGGGTTTTTCCAGAAAGCCTCTGCATGTTTTGCATTGGGGGCCAAGTAAAGCTGGCGCAAGCCGTTAGTTTTGGCGTCATAGAGCGCCTGACTCATGGCTGGAGGAATGTAATCATCGTCTTTGCCGTGGGCCAGCAGCAGAGGAGTTGAAAACTGGCGCACGGCAGAAATGGGAGAGACTTCCTTGATTTTCATACCGGTCTGGAGCCAGCAGAAAAAGTCGGCCAGGTTGAGCATGGGAAAAGGTGGAAGGTGGTATTCCACGCCCAGGCGATAGGTGAGCTGGCCTTCCAGGGTGGAAAAAGGGCAGTCGGCCACCACAAAGGATAAGCGGGGGTCAATCGCGGCATGCTGCAAAACGATGGCCGCGCCCATAGATTCGCCGTGTGTGCCAACTTTGCCGCCAGGGCCAAGTCTGTTCAGAGCCCAATCGACCACAGATTTTAGGTCCTCTTTTTCGTAATAGCCAAAAGTGGTGTTTTTGCCGCCGCTGCGGCCGTGATTGCGGTGATCGTAGAGAAGGACATTGAAACCGCGGTTGCGGAAAAGTTTCATATATTTGACAGAACCATAGATGGTATAGGTAATGCCGTGGGCGATGATGGCGGTTTTTTTGCTGCCTGGAAGGGGAAAATACTGTCCATAGAGGTTATAGCCGTAAGGAGATGGAATGAGGATCTCTTCACGGGACCAGGAATCGAATTCCTTTTCGTTAATCTTGCCAGCTTCCACATCCCATTGACGGGTTTGTTCGTAACTGAAGGTGTGCGGATAGATGATTTTACTGGCGAAAAATAAACCAAGCCCGCAGGCAAGGGCCAGCACCACCAGTAGTAATATGATCAATACCAGATCCATAGAAAACACCTCCCCAGGAGAAATCTGAATGCTTAACCATCTTATCATATCTTGCCGAAAAAAACATGATGATCGGCAGAGCGCAAATGAAGGTATAATCGATTTTATGCAGTACACAGAAGAACAGCTTCAGCAGGTGATGGACGCCGTTCAGGCCGGCGCCGGTTACAGAGCCATCAGCCGGGATCTTGTGGAAAAGTTGGCGCGGGTTGAATTGGTCAAGCGTGCTAATCTGAAAGAGGCCGTCAAGGCCACCCGCAGTGCCTTGCATCAGGCTGTAGGGGCCTACAGGGAACGCTTTGATGTCAGGAAAATTCAAAGGGAGCTGGATGAGCTGGGTGAAGGCGCAGATGAAGACAGCATGAAAAATTTTTGCCTGCGGGCCATGCGTTTCCATGCTTCAACACAGGAAAGACTGGCTGTGCTGGAGATTTTTTTTCATCAAACCCTGCAGGGTATTGCACCAGTGCGCTCGGTTTTGGACCTGGCTTGCGGCCTGAATCCGCTGGCACTCCCCTGGATGCCGCTGGCAGAAAATGCGCCGTACCACTGTTATGATGTTGATGAGGATCTGATCCGGCTGGACCGGAGTTTTCTGATGCTCCAGGCGAGATCAGGGCAAGCAGGGTTGTGTGATCTAACCACCGGCATTCCCCGGCAGAAGGTTCATCTGGCCATGCTGCTTAAAACGATCCCTGTTTTGGATCAACAGGATAAAGAGGCCAGCCAGCGGCTGTTAGACTCCCTTCAAGCAGAACATATATTGATCACTTTTCCAGCGCGAAGCCTTGGGGGCCATGCGAAAGGCATGCCGGCCACTTATGAGGCCCGTATGTTGCAGCTTGTGGAGGGACGCGCATGGCGGTTGCAAAAGTTCATTTTCCCTTTGGAACTGGTATTCTTACTAACAAAATGAGAAAAGGGCCGCATGCGCGGCCCTTTTCTGTAAAGTTAGGATGAAAAGCAAATTTTAGCGGAAGCGCTTTGATCCGGATTCATCACCATCGCGATAACTGATGATGGCGCCGATCAGATCCAAGTTCAATTCATCGCATTTCTCAGCCAGTTTCTTCACTTTGGGCTGGATTTGCGAGAGGAAATGTTCCACCGCAAAACCGCCCACCAGGCCGACAAATGCAGTGACTTTCAGGATCATGATGGCCGCTTCAAGAGCGGTGCTGACCCCGTTCAGCACTTCACCGGCACTGCGAAAGCCGTCAGCCATGTTTTGCACGGCCGGGACATCCATATAGATACCATCTTGAGCCATAGATTACCTCGCTTTCTAGAAGATGCTCGAGAACACATCCACCACACCGTTGACAATGCCGTTGACGGCATCATCCGCAGCGTCGAGGATGTCCATGGCCGAGCCAAGGTTGAAGTTTAATGAAGTCAGAGATTCAGCCAGGTCCACGCAGGCCGGGATGAAGACGCTATTCATTTCTTCAACAAATTTATCAGCGCCTTGTCCTTGCCAGGCCCCGCCAACCACCTGCTGGACGAAACCGCGAACGGGGGCGGTGACCATATTTTCGACGATGTCAGCCTGACCGGTGATCTGGCGAATGACATCTTCCACCACCTCACGTGCAAAATCGAGAAGATCATCAATTCCAAACATCGTTAGCCTCCTTCTTTAAAATCGGGTGCCCGATTCGATGTCTTCATCGCGATGATCGGTCATGGCGCCCAGGACATCATATTCGAGTTCCTGGAATTTGGCGATCATCTTTTCGACGGATGCGCACATGGGGCCGCGGATGACTTCAGAGAAAGATTGGCCGCCACGACCTAAAAGGGCTCCGTTTTCGAAAGTGTTGGCGATGTTCTGCAACTCACGCAGCGTATCCTCCAGTTGTTGAGCACCGGAGCGGAAAGTACGCGCCATTTCTTCCAGCATTTGATAATCAGCTTTAATAATGTCTGCCATTGTGTCCTCCTGTGTTACTTGAACAGACCGCTGGCCTGCTGCTCGGCTTGCTTGAGTGTGTTGGCGATTTGCTGGGTGATCTGCCCGGCCACATCAAGGGCATTGCGCAGCCTGTCCACCGCGGGCAAAACATCGCCATTCATTTCAGTGTAGAAAGAGCTTGCCGCTTCACCAATCCAACCGCCGCCTTCCAGGGGAGCCATGCTGTTCTTCACCTGATTGAGTGTTGCCCCAATGGCTTCAGCTTGGGCAGCAAAGCGCCTGGAGGCGTCATTTAATTCATTATAGCTTGCTCGAATGCGCGCCATAATTACCTTTCCTTTCCTTGAATAGAAATTCGACTCCAATGCAAATATGACCGAGATTGTGGTCGTGAATCACCAATGGGAAAAGGATGTAAAAAATCACCTCCTTTTTGGGGAAAATTCTATATCGGATGATAGGTAAGGGGCGTGAGCAAAAATTTTCTTAAATAAATGTTATTTCATTGTGGAATTAAAGTCAATAGGTTATTGGCCTTTATCGGGTAGAAAAGACAGGGCGTGTCGATGGCCCTGTCTTTTCATCCTTTTGGTGGAGGTTATTTGCGGAAATTGAGGCCGATTTCACGCAGCAAAGCCAATTCAGATGGGGGCAGGGGAATAGGGTTGCCCAGCGATCGCGCGATCGCGTAAGTGCGGGCTGCATGTTCCAGCCGTTCCAGGGCAATCAGGGTTTCGACAGGGCTTTTTCCGACACACAGGCTGCCGTGGTGGCTGAGCAGGAGAGAATCGTGGGTCAGGATCAGGTCTTGAATGCTGTCCGCCAGACTCTGGGTTCCGGGTGTGCCGTAATCGGCTGTAGGCACATCTCCCAGGGCGACGAGCACTTCAGGAATGAGATCAATAGGAAAGGGAATCCCGGCAAGGGTCAGCGCGGTCGCATAAGGCGGGTGAGCATGCAAAACGCAGGAAATATCCGGGCGCTGCTGAAAAGCTTTCAGGTGCATGCACCATTCGGATGTGGGTCGCAAACCAGGCAGGCCTTCAATCACCGTGCCTGAGGCATCTATTAAAATCATATCCTCTGGTTTCATCCAGAGTTTGTAGACGCCGCTTGGCGTCATCAGAAAGCGATCCTCACCGATGCGGCAGGACATATTGCCATCGCTGGAGCGGATCAATCCCTGTTCAGCGACGCTGTGCATAATGGAAGCCATTTCCTTGCGGATCTGTTCGATATCTTTGTTCATCTGGGGGCGCCTCCCGGAAGATAATTGGGGAATAGATATTGCTCGTTCATTGTACTGATATCTTCATCCCCGGTCAAGGCTGGATCATCCAGGCCAGGAAGGTCCTCGTTTGTAAAACTTATTTCCATATCTATAGCGGATGAATCGGCATAACGGTTAACAAGATTGGTTTTCATATCCAGATAGAGCTTTCTGACAGACCGCGCATTGCCAAAATGACGGCCTTCGACTGCTTTCCGGTGTACCATTTTCTGCTGGATGAACGGCCTGAGGTCATTGGGGACAAGTATTTGATCCTTCTCAGCCATTTTGAGAAAAATCTGGAGCAATTGGCTGATAGAAAAATCTGGAAAGCGTAATTCCTTTAGGAAACGGGAAAGCAGCCCTGGGTTGGCATTCAGAAAATGATGCATTTCCAGCGGATAACCTGCCACAATGACCATGAATTTTTGGCGGTGGTCCTCCATTGCTTTCACAAGCGTGTCCAGCGCTTCCTGGCCAAAGGCATCCTGAGGAGAATGGATCAGGGCGTAGGCTTCATCGATGAACAGGATGCCGCCGAAGGCCTCTCTGACTTTCTGCATGGTTTTCTGTGCTGTTTGGCCGGCATAACCTGCCACAAGATCTGCTCTGCTGACCTCGACCACCTGACCGGTTCTGAGGAGGCCGAGGTGGCGATACATTTTGCCAAGCAAACGGGCCACGGTGGTCTTGCCGGTGCCTGGATTTCCAGAAAAGATAAGGTGACGGCCCTCACTGATTTGGGAATTGAACAAGCCTTTTCGTCGAATTTCAAAATTTACCAGGTTCATTTCACTGATCATCCAAGCGCGAATGGAATCAAGCCCAATCAGGTCATCAAATTCAGAAAATATGATGTCTTCTTTACCGCGATCAGTGGAAGTGCTTTTTACCAGGGATTCTGGGAAATCATTTAAGGTGATGGGGGCGTGGATGGACAAATTTTCTCTGATGATGCGGGCAGACCAACGCCGTTCAATGGCATCAGCCAAATTTCGCACCCCTCCACCATTTCCTTCGATGGCTGAAAGAATAGGCAGGAGTGTTTCAGTATTAATTTCATTGCTCAACACAAGCTCCCTATCAGCCAGAATTCTTGTCAGGATCTCGGCCAGTTCCTGAGATGAATAATCAGGAAAGTGGAATCGATTTTCTAACGGAAAACGGCGGGATAATCCAGGGTTGGAATCCAAAAATGCGGTCATTTTATCCGGATAGCCGGCTGCAATGACCAGCAGGTTCTCCCTCTGATCTTCCAAACGGGGAAGCAGGGTGTCAATGGCCTCCTGGCCGAATCCTCCGCGGGAAGCATCGGCCAGAGTATAGGCTTCATCGATGAAGAGAATACCATCAAGCGCCTGATCAATGACCTGCCCTGTTTTGATTGCGGTTCCGCCGACATGCTCGGCAACCAGGTCAGAAGCCTTCACTTCCACACAATGACCGCGCTTCAACACACCCATCTCCTGTAAAATTTCTCCCAGCAGGCGAGCCACGGTGGTTTTACCCGTTCCAGGGTTTCCCACAAAAACCATATGCAGCAGAGGAGGATTTTTATGAAAAGTTTTCTTTTGCCTGGTCACTTCCAGCCAGGCAGCCCATTCTTCTAGGCGTGAGCGAATTTCGTTCAGGCCGACCAACTCCTGGAGGCGTTCTCCTGCCGGCCGTGATGGATCGAGACTGGAAGATAACCAGCGATATTCCCGAATCAAGGGTAGCGTTATCTGATCCACTCCATTAAACCTTGAAATCCACTGGCGCAGGGAGAGACCTTCAGCGGCGAGAATAGGGATTATGCGCTTTGATTCCTCCGGTAAAATAGAATGTTGCGGGTGGTTCCTTCTGAATAAAGTTAAAAGGCGTTCCAATTCATCTTCTGCCGGACTGGCAATTTTAAAAAGGTTGGTGTGCGAAAAGATAAGGGCTCTGAGCTCTGGAATTGGCAAACGGCCAGCCAGATCTTCCAGAGCCTGAGAGGTGTTGGCTGAAAAGGCCAGAAAGCAAGCATTCAAATTCTGGGTTGGCAGGTCTTTCCATGCCCCGAATAAAGCCGCCAAAGTGCGCTGATCTTCGTGGTAGCGCAGGGTGGTCTCCGCCTGTAAGACAATGATTGCCGTCTTCTGGTGTTCATCTTTCATCAGGGTGTCCAGTAAGCGGACAGCATGCGAATCACCCATGCCTGATGAGGATTGGCGAGCTTGAGACGGCAATTTTTTTTGCGGAAGAATGAAACGGGATTGCAGCGGTCCATCTGCCAGCCAGCGCATTGAGGTACCTTCGACCGGATAATCCTCATCCAACGAGATTCTGGAAGAAACTGGATCGGAAATTCGCTCTGTTTTTTGGATCAGAGGAGCAACCTGCTGATGAGCGGAATAAAGGTAAATATTCTCAAAACCCGACTCGATCAGGAACTGGCAGAATGCAGTCGTAAAATCCAGCTCTTGCAGCGAAGAATCCAGATAAGCATCGTCTAATCCCTGGCCAAACAGAATGTGAAAACGGCGTCCAGTTAAAAAGTATGGATTCAGAGCGATACGGTTGATGGACATGGCAGGAACACCGGCAGTTGGAGGGAGGGGGCTTCCTCCTGGAAGGAGGTGGTATTGACTTCTGCATTGTTTTGCACAGAGATGCCGAATTGGTGCAGAGATGAGAGAATTTCTTGAGTTCGCCGCCGAAGCTCGTATTCGGATTGAACCGAATCATTCCTCGCATCCAGAATAAGCTCATGACGCGGGCTTTTGCTGGATTGAGGGATGACATGAACCTGAACAACGCCTCCATCAGGGTTTTCAAGGGTCAGATCATACTGGCAGCGCATATCGGCCTGAGAGAATCCTGCCGAGCGGATGCCGTAGCCCTGGCGAGTGAGGGATGTGACAATCAGGTCTGCGATGTTGACTCGCATTTGCGCGGCGATAACTGCCTGGCGGGCTTCTTCCAGCAGCCGCCGCAGGCGCAGGTTCATTTCAGGTATATATTTTTCCAAAAGGTGCCTGATTTCAGGAAGGCTAACTGAACAAGAAGTTGATTGCAGGCGCGAACGCAACGCGCTGACCGCACGTTCCAGCTGCGACAGACGGCCGTTGACCCAGGGATCCACATCAATCCAGGTATCCAGTTCCCTGCCTTCCGCATCGATGGCATAAACCTGCTGATTAGAGATAAGGGTAGAATGCAGCAAATCAAGTTGATACAGCGCCACGCCCAGCCATTGCGCATATTCAATGGCGTTGATTTCAAGTTGGGTGCGCAGAGCGAGAGCCTGAGAAAGTGCCTGTTGAGCCCAAACCAGGGCAGCCTGACCGGCCCCCCTGGTTAATCCTTCTTCGGCCATATCCATCAGCGAGAAAATCTCATTCAGAGAGGTATTGGGATATGTTTCAGAAATGAAGACAGCGATGGTGCGGGCAGATTGAATGATTTCTCCAACCTGAGCTTCTATCTGGCTGGTTTCCTGCCGCCAATTTGACTGCAGTTCGCTTAACCTGGCCGATTGCTGTTCAACCACGGCACGCAATTGAGCGTTTTGTGCGTGTAATATGGAAAGACTGCTGTTTTCCTGCTCCGATAAACTGGATAAAGAATTCGACTGGATCTCGATCAATTCCCGGCCAATTTCCTGTTCAAGGCTGGCCAGAGCTGGATTATGATTTTGGATGGCCGAATCAAAGAGCCATTGTCTTTGTTGAGACGCATCCAGGTTTCCCAGCAGGTAGGCCTGATGATCCAGTTCAAGCCCATCTGTTAAGGATGGATGAATGGTGGGTTGACGGTTGGGATGCGCTGTTCTTCTTAACAGCAAGAATGCTCTTTTCAGGCCGCTCATGGTATACCTCGAACAATTGTTCTTGTGCTTTATAATAGCACAATCGTTCTAAAATTGCAATAAGATCGGAGGTTTTTTTGAACAGGTTCCTGGGCCGGTTGTTATTTTGCGGGTTTAGGGTAAAATATTCATATACTTCAGACATCAGAAAGGATGATCAACATGAGCATGATGTGGCCAGAACCACCGGCAATGGGAATCGATCCCAAGAAATCCTATAAAGCCACCCTTCACACAGACAGGGGTGATGTTGTGATATCGTTATTCGCTGAGAAAACCCCCAGAACAGTGAACAATTTCGTGTTCCTGGCCCGCCAGGGCTTCTACAATGGCACCATTTTTCACCGCGTGATCAAAGACTTCATGGTTCAGGGCGGCGACCCCACTGGAACCGGCATGGGCGATCCGGGATACAAATTCAAGGATGAATTCCATCCTTCACTGAAGCATGATAAACCGGGTATTCTTTCCATGGCGAATGCTGGTCCCAATACTAACGGCTCACAATTCTTTATCACCCATGTGCCCACGCCCTGGCTGGATAACAAACACAGCGTTTTTGGGCAGGTGATTTCGGGCATGGATGTGGTCAATGCCATTCCGGAACGCGACCCGCGCATCCGCAATGCCCCAGCGGTCAAGATCGTTTCGATCGATATTGAAGAAGCCTGACCCGGACAAAAAGAAAAGCACAACAGGCCCTGATCCTTTCGGGGCCTGTTATACTTTTGGAGGGATCCCCCTGTGCCTGTTGAAATTTTAAAATGCCCCAACTGCAATGCGCCTCTGAATTCGGCTGAACCGGTCAGCAAATGCCCTTACTGCAATTCATTGATCCGGGTCACTCAAGAAGAAGGTTTTGGAATGGGCAATGGGAATTCTGCAATTCTGGAAGAAGTGAAAAGACTGGCGCAGGCAGGAAAAAAGATCGAGGCGATCAAGTTGTTCAGGGAAAAGACTGGAGTGGGACTGGCAGAAGCAAAACTGGCGGTTGAGGCCATCGAAAAGTGGTCCGGTGTTCCCGGGGTTCCAATCCAGATCAGCCAGACGGTGACAGCCATCAGGGGAGAGTCATCCGAATGGATGAGAGAGATTGTCGAACTGCTGCGGCAAGGCCGCAAGCTGGAGGCAATTGAACTTTTCCGTGAGAAGACCCATACCGGATTGAGGGAAGCTACGATGGTGGTTGAAACCATCGAAGGGCGCATTCTTTCCGGATCCGAACCTTTGATCATCCAAACCGATGGCGCAGAAACGGGGGGCAGCAGCGGTTGGATGGCGCAAATTCAGGAATTAATGCGGCAGGGAAAGAAGATTGAGGCGATAAAAATTTACAGGCAGCACACCTATGTCGGCTTGAAGGAAGCCAAGGATGCTGTGGAAAGAATGGAGGGAGACGCCGGGTTTGACCACACCTTCCCACAAAGCCCGCCGATTCCCCAGTCTTCAGCCATCGAGGATCTGGATGCATCATACCAGAAGTCAGCACGCTGGATGATGATTGGTTTTATCCTGGTGCTTTTATTGATGCTGCTGGGCGCAGGGGTTGCTTTCATTTTGTGGACGATATAATTTCTGTATTTATCCAGAGATTTGGACACACCCCTTCTGAAAGCACGAAGAAGGGGTGTGTTTTTTCGTCCATTCGCTGGTATTCAGTGGGGTGGGTTATCGGGTAGAGGTGATATTGAACCCTGAAAATTCGCCCGTGGCCGGAAGCCAATATTTTTCTACATGAGAAACAAAAGCATTTTCAGGCCCTTCTTCGAGATAGCTGGCAAAGCGATCCAAAACAGACCGCGGACCTTCGGCTACGGCTTCGACCTGTCCGGTGGAAGTGTTGCGCACCCAGCCCGACAGGTGCATGGCAGAGGCGGCGCCTAAAACATAATAGCGAAAGCCAACTCCTTGAACGATGCCGTGCACCAGAATGTGAAGACGTTCTGACTGAGGATTGTCCATGGATTAACCTTTTTTACTGGAAAACAGCCGGCCTATGCCAATGATCAACACGGGCAGCAGCAGCACAGCAAACAGCAGCAAATAGGGCGCAATTCGCCGCAAAGCATCGAGGCTGGAGGAAATGCCCAGGGTTTCTTCTTTCCAATCAGATTCGAGGGAAGCAAGCGGTTTGCCGAAGGCGGCAAATGAGGCTTCGGAGCAGCCCAATCCGTCAGAATATTTTAAGAGGAGGTTTTGGATGCCAGACACGCCGTATTTTTGCTGCAGAAAGCGGGTGAAAGAGGCCGACTGTGCGTAAGAGAGAAAGGCCCGGCTGGCGTCCATCGGGAAGGGAGAACACAAGCTGCTCATGGGAAGCAGGGTGTTATTTTTCCCAGCAGTGACAAGAACATTGGCATAATCAGCGTTGGGATAAAGCTCAGCAAGCGTGGCTAAACCTTCATTCAGCCAGGGGGGAATACGGTCATAATCTTTGCCAACCGATTGGTAGAGCATAACATGAACCAGTTCGTGGGGAATTTGCTGTTCCATGCGCAGCCGCTGATCGGCATTGGGAGCAATGGAGACAAGAACGATGCCCAGCTGAGGACTGGCATGGCCCGCCAGCCAGGGCTGGCCGCTGATTTCGAGGGCGGATTGCAGTTCCTGAGTGCTGGGATAGATATAAATTCTGATCTGTTGGGACGGCGCAGCTGTTCCCAGCAGCCCAGAAGCAGTTTCCAGGCCATTGATCCCGGTGTTCAAGGCTGATTGCCCAAAGGCCAGATCGCCATCGTGCCAGAACACAGCCAGCTGTTCATTTTCAAGGGTCTGCCATTCAAAGCGGTTGTCATCGTAATTGAATGCGTATGATGCACTGGTGATCAGATCGGCGCCCTGGGGTTTTAACTGGAACCAGTAAGCCACCCGGCTGAAAGGGGGAATGCGAGTCTGATTCAGGTCCAAATCCACAGCAAGGCGGTTCTGATCAATTTGCATGGGGATGACCCGTGATTCGCTCCCTTCGGGTTGATAGACCAGATAAGCCTCATCAATCTGGGCCTCAGATTTCACCTCCACATCAAAAGACACCTGCTCTCCAAAAATATAACTTACTTGAGGAAACACTTCAATGGACAGGCCTGAAGATGCGGCAGCAGCAATGACATCTGCAGGGAATGCAACCTTGCCCAGCAGCAGGCCGATGAACAGGAGCAGAGAAGTGAAAAGGCGCTGGTTCACAGATCAGTTCAGTTTATGCCGAAGATCTTCGTCATCGTCGGCATCATCCGCAAAGTTACTCAGATCCAGATCATCCAATTCGATCATGCCGGGCATGACCACCTGTTCGGTGAAATCGAGGTTTTCGAGGGCGTTTTCCAGGAATTCAACATCCTCGTCTTCTTCGCTATCCTCCAGAAGTGCAGTGATCTTTTCGCGGACATCCTGGCCGCCAATTTGCGATAAGGACCAGATGGCAGCCGCCTGAAGATCTTCATCAGTTGTTTCATCCACCAGGCGCAGCAGGGGCAGGCGGGCCTCAGGGATGGTTAATTCACCTGCTGCACGAACAGCTTCGAACTGGATGGCATCATTTTCGTCATCCAACGCGCGCATAATCAGGGGATTCCATTTTTCATCCGCGGTGCGGCTCATGGCAAACAGGGCGGAGACGCGCCAATCCTGGTCTTTGTCTGTGTAGGCTTTGTTAATCAATGCCTCCAGCTCTGGCCGGCTGGAAAAGCCCAGTGATTCAAGGGCGCGCCGGCGGATAAGGGTGGGTTCGCTTCCATGAAGGACGTCCAGCAGGGTATCTTCCACTTTGATAGCCACTGGCCGGGCGATTTCTTCCATTTCGCCCAGATAAACGAATTTGCCCAATGCGGTTGCGGCTGTGGCACGAACATGCTCTTCAGGGTCAGACGACAAAATGTTGATCAGCACGGGAACCAGCTGCACATCTTCCACTTCCCAGAGCAGGCGGATGCCTGTGGCGCGAACCTGGCCATCGGGGTCAGTCATCGCTAATTTTCCGATTTCTTCAAATGAGAGCAAAGGATCATCTTCCCCAAGCGTTTCGAGGTCCTCAAGCATGGTGCGGCGGCGTTCAAGGGGGATATCCGGCCAGATGCGCCGGATATCTTTCAGCTTTTTGCCATCCAATCCCGAAAGTTCATAGAGAAAGCGTGGGGGAAAAGTTTTCCCCTTGCTGACCAGGGCATCGAGCACATCTTTGAAGGCGATGGGGGCCTGTTTTTTAGGCATAAGTAAATCCTCCGTATCAGGGCAAGACAATGGGATTAGCAATATCGTTGATGGTAATCAGCACCATCAAGATGAGCAGACCGATGAAGCTGACCGAGTTGGCCAGGTTTTCAAACCGGGCAGGAATCCGCTTGCGGAAAAGAACTTCAGGCAGCACAAACAGGATGCGGCCGCCGTCGAGGGCAGGGATGGGGAAAAGATTGGTGAGGCCCAGGGCAATGGAGATGGCTGCAATGAAAGACAGGCGAAAAACCTGCGGGCGGGGCGCTGGCGCAGCCGCAGCTTCGGCATCCATCTTATTGACCTGCGAGTAAATATCAAAAATGCCCACCACGCCCACCATTCTGGCTTCTTCGGGGTTGATGGTTCCAGCGATCAGGCGGCCGGGCACCATAAAAAGTTCCCGGCATTGGTCATAAGCGGTTTGAAAGGCCAGAGGAACGGCCTCAAGAAAACCAACCGGCCGCAGGCCGGTTCCCAAATAGACCCCAGCCTGACCGGTGCCCTCAGAAGAGAGGGCGGGGGTGAGCGTGATGGTGGCAGAGGCTGCATTACCGCGCTGGTAGGTGATGGTCACAGGAATGTTGGCATTTGAGCGGATAATGGTTCTGAAACCCTCAATGCTGGTAATAGGTTGATCATTAATTTTCAAAATGATATCACCGGCTTTTAGATTGGCTGCGGCGGCCGGTGAATCGGGGGCAATGTCCTGAAGCATGACGATGGATGGATCTGAACGGCCGGCGGACAGGAACATTACCGTAAAGAGAATGACGCCCATCAGCAAATTGGATACAGGACCGCCCAGAAGCACGCCCAGACGCACCCAGGGACTGGCTGAAGCCAGCCCGCCGCTGATTTCCGGGTTGTTTTCGCCTTTGGGTCTGACAAAAGCGCCAAAGGGAAGCCAGTTAAGGGTGAATTCGGTGCCTTGCCAGGTGAACAGGCGGATGGCGCGTGGGGGCAGCCCGAAGCCAAATTCCTCCACTTCCACATGAAACAGCCGGCACATCAGGAAATGTCCTAATTCATGCACAAAAAGCATCAAGCCAAATACGATGATGAACTCAATCAGTATCAACGTAGAATCTAACATGGTTATCTATCCTTTTCCTAACCCCAATTATAACCCGGATTAGGCGGTTTTTTGAGAAATTTCGACCCACCCTTCGCCGGCATTGAGGGTGAGCTGGTCACCGGTGTGGATCTGGCTCAGGTCAACCTGGTCAAGACAGGGAATTTCAGCAATGATGCAGCCCACCGCGGTGATGGTTTCGCACTCGGCGTTAATCACTGCCAGGGGAGCCAGGCTGCTGCGTTTGAGACGATAGAGGGTGTAGGAGCCCACCGTGGAGCCTTTGCCGGTGGGGAAGACCAGAATGCGCCCGGCAATGGACTGCCCTTCGAGAGGATGGCCAGGCTCGACGATGACGCCAGTGGCCGGATCCACACCACCGTAGAAAGAGATATTGGCCGGGCTAACCAGAGCCAATCCAGAAACCTGGCCTGAAAAAATGCTGCGTCCTTGCAGTTTCATAGGCTTAACGGGTTGCCTCCAGAACGACTTCATCAAAGGGGAGAATGCGGGTGGCAAATTTGTTCTTTGCTCCAGCGTAATAACAGGCCTTGGCGCTGTCGGTGGCCATCACTTTGAAGCGGCGTTGGATGGGGGCCACCACGCAGCAGGTATCGGTGGCAAATTTGGCGCCGCTGGCTTCGATGATGGCGGAATACCCCATGCGGTCAGCCATCTGGCGCACCGGGCGTGAGGTGGTGATCCAGAATTCGCGAGTCACTTTTTTGCCTTTAAGTAATTCGGCGATGCGGGCAATTTCGCGCAGAGAAAGGTGGGGGCAGCCCAGGCTGACAAAATCAGCTGGCGCATCGGCCGGCGCGCTGGAAAGGCTGGCCAGGGTTTCGTCAATTTCAGTCTGAGTGATGGTAAAGGATTCGGCTGGCGGGGGATATTGGGCGGCTTCAGGGGTGAGGCCCTGGATGTGAAAATGCGCCAGGCCGGCATAGGTAGCCACGCTGGCGCAGAAGGATTTCAGGTTTTCCAGGCTGGCAGATGAGACCCCAGTGAGGTAGGGGATGGGCTTGCGTTTGAGGGTTTCAAATCGCCGGCCAATGGCCTGGCCCAGGGCGCCCCAATGGTGGCTTTCGGAGAGGCGCGCCTCCACATGGATGTGAACACTGGGTTGGCGGTTTTTATCCAGGTGCAGGCCGTATTCCGGGGTGAATCCGGTGAGGGCGGCGGCCAGGGCGCTGGGGCCGCCTTCTCGGTTGGTGCGGGCGCCCAACACGGCATTGGCAAAAGCCACGGCTGAGCTTTCAGACCAGGCAATATGTTCGCCAAAAAGAGGGGTGTTTCCAAAGAGGTAAGGCGTGCAGGAACAGGTGGTGATGACGCCCATATCGGCAAAGGCCTGGATGACGCGCTGCTGGTTGAGGGCAAAATCTTCAGAAATACCCAGAGTCTGCCAGTTTTCAATATCCATGCCGGCGGGGTTGAGGGTGGTGAGGACGCGCGCTTTGCCGCCGCCGCGAGCCATTTCATCCAGAAATTCCAGCCCGGCCTCGCCCAGGTTATCGTAGGAAACACCGGATATTTGCACGGAAACCACGGGGATCATGCGTTCAGCGCCGTAGATGACGCCAAGCGCATTGAGAATTTGCATGGCTTTTTGAACGGCGCGGCCGTTCTGCCCCTGTAACATGGCCAATTCTTCAGAAGAAAGCTGCATGAGGTTACCTGCTAGATAAATTGGGAGACATCCACCTGTGGAAAGGGGATTCGGCCAAAAGCTTTGGCGTGAGATGACAGGGGCTGGGTGAGATCAAAGCCCATTTTCATGGTCTGGTGGGTTTCCGGGTCAGACGATGGATCCAGTGAAGACCCCTGTTCGCGGCCAAGCATCACCAGGTCGCGGTCACCCTGAAAACGCGTGGCCATGGCCCATTCGACTTCGAGGGGGTTGTAGATATCAATATCCGCATCCACCACAAAGACATGCTTGCAGGAGCGGTGACCGGAAAAAGCGGCCATGATGGCCTTTTTTCCATCGTCTTCATGCTGCTTGTCGATCTGGACAATGGCATGCAGCCAGGAGCAGCCGCCGGGATTGATGTTGACATCCAGACAGCGGACCACCTGGTTGACGGCCTTAAAAATGGTGGGTTCGCGCGGCATACCCATTAACAATTTGTGTTCCAGAGCGCCGGGCAGCAGAGCGTGCCAGATGGGATTTTTGCGGTGGGTGATGGCTTTCACCTCAAAGACGGGTTCCTGGCGAACGACATCCTGGGTTTCGGTGAGATCCACGAAAGGGCCTTCGGCATGCAGGCGGTCCAGATAGACGGTGCCCTCGAGAACAAATTCACTTTCGGCTGGAACCAGCACGTCCACCGTGCGGGCGCGGACCACCTCCACCGGCTGCATGGCATTGGCGATATCCAATTCATTAATGCCAATTTGCACCGAGGTGGCCGCGGCAGCCAGGATATTGGGAGCATTGCCGATGCAGACCGCCACATCCACAGCGCGCCGGTCGCGCAGGAAGGTGTCGAAATGGCGCGAGCGGACCACGCGCACCGCCAGCTCGGTGGGTGAAAACTGCATCAGGCGGTGAAAATCCACATTCTGACCATGGAGCGGATGCCTGGCGATCATGATGCCTGAACTGATATAAGGGCCGCCATCGCCTTGACAGTGTATCAAGATGGGCAGTTCATCCAGGTTGGGGCTGAGGATGACCTCTTCCTGGCAGGGGGCATCGGCGACCACTTTGCAGGGAGATCGGCTGTCGATGGCGCGGGTGAGAAAGGGGATGATTTCGCGGGGTGAAAGACCAAAATAGCTGGCAAAGGCTTCTTTTGAGGCGAAGAGGTTGCCGGCAACGCGAAAAGGGCTTTCCTTGATATTTGAGAAAAGCACCGGCCGGGGTTCAAGGGCCTTCAAAACACCGGCGATTTCATAAGCTTTGGAGATGGGTTTTTCAGCCCGGGTCATTTGACCGGCATCGAGGAGGATTTGGATGTAATCACGCAAAGACATTTCAGACTACCTTTCCAAGGCCAAGGTGGACATTGATGCCACCGTTGCTAAAGCGGGTTGCTGTATCCAGTTTGAGGTGGGTGTGGCCAAGAAGCAGCGGGTCGCTGCAGAGGATGGCAACCTGCCACTGGGGGCAGGCGAGCCGCAGCACCTTGCCAAACTGGGCATAGAGATCGCGCAAGTCGCTATTGGATGAAACGCGCACACCGTAAGGCGGGTTGGTGACCACCCAGCCGGGACCAGCCGGCGGATGAATGGCTGAAACAGCCTGCTGGTCAAATTGGATCCAGGGCAGCACGCCAGCCCGTTCGGCATTTACTTTGGCCATTTGAATGGCGCCGGCATCCCGGTCAGAGGCAAGGATGGGGGCGGCTGGAGGCGTGATTTTGGCCTGCGCCTCCTCCAGCAGGCGGTTCCAGGTTTTACCGATGAAACCTGGCCACTTCATAAAACTGAAGCTGCGGTGCAGTCCGGGGGCCAGGCCGGCCGCCAGCATGGCGGCTTCAATGGGGATGGTGCCTGAACCGCAGAATGGGTCGATGAGAGGAGATTGGGTATTCCAACCTGAGGCCATCAGCATGGCAGCCGCCAGGTTTTCGCGCAGAGGGGCTTTGGCCACCGCCTGTTTATAACCTCGGCGGTGCAGTTGATCGCCGGAAGAGTCGATGCTGATGGTGACGTGGTTGTTATCCAAACGGACGATGATGAGCTGGGGCTGCTGTGTCTCAGCTGTTTCATCATGCTCCGCCAGCGGGGAGACTTTGCCAAGCCGGTCGCCGATGGCTTTTACAATTCTTTCGGCAACGCCGTCAGAATGGTACAGGCGGGAGTGGTGACAGGTCACCCGCAGTGCCACCGGCTGGCCAGGAGGAATAAATTTTTCCCAGGGCAATTGGGCCGCTTTTTTGTGCAGTTCCCAGAAGGCGGTGGCCATAAAGTCGCCAAAACGCACCAGGATGCGGCTGGGGGTGCGCAGATGCAGGTTCGCCCGGTAGAGATCTTCCATGGATCCAGAAAAGGTGATGCCTCCGGTTTCCAGACTACCGTCTGGAAAGAGGCGGGGGGGCAGGTTGAGGCTTTGAATTTCCTGCAAAGTGACCCGTTCCAGTCCTGGAACACAGACCGCAAAAAGCGTGAAGGGGGGTGGGGGCATCAAGGTTTTTCCTCGGTAATCCATCTTTTCTGGCGTTCCTTACGGGCGGTATCTTTTTCAACGAAGAGTTTTTCACCCGTAAAGGGATTGGTTTCGGTGTAATACATCAACCCGGCATATGTGGACGGCAACGGGGTGAAGATTTGCACCTGTTCGGGGTGGATATGCAGTTCCTGGGCGGCAAAATGGCGCAGGTTGCGCATGTCCATGTCTGTGCAGCCTGGATAAGCTGCGATCAAATAATAGGTGAGGAATTGTTTTTGGGGTGATTTTTCGACGGCGGCATCGAAGCGTTTCTTAAAGGCCAGCAAATCAGCCCGTCCTGTTTTACCCATCAGGGCAAGAATATGATCCTGGGTGTGTTCAGGGGCAATTTTCATCTGGCCGGAAGTGTGGTGGGCGACCACTTCTTCAAGATATGCCTGACCGTTTCTGGGGTCATTCAAAATCAAATCATAGCGGATGCCGGAGGCCAGGAAGATCTTGCGGATACCCTTGATTTGGCGCAGGCGGCGCAGCAGGCGGAGTTGAGGCTGGTGGTTGATATGAAGGGAAGGACAGGCTTTGGGGTAGAGGCAGCGGCGGTGAGGACAGGCGCCATCCTTGAGTTTCTTTTCGCACTCGAAGCCATACATATTGGCGGTTGGCCCGCCCACATCCTGAATGATGCCTTTGAAAGCGGGCAGATGGGTCAGGGCTTCCACTTCGGCCGCGATGGAGTCTTCACTGCGCCAGCGAACCGTGCGGCCTTCGTGCACGGCAATGGCGCAGAAATTGCATTCGCCATAACAGCCTCGGTGGCTGGATACAGAAAAGCGAATGGTTTCAAGTGCTTTGACCGTTCCCTGGGCAGCATAAAAGGGGTGAAGGTCGCGTTCAAACGAGAGGCCGTAGACGGCATCCATTTCAGCCTGGGTGAGGTAAGGCGGCGGGGGATTCTGCACCAGGAAGCGGTCACCGTGCTGCTGTACCAATCCCCTGGCGGTGATGGGGTCGCTGTTGTGGTAAAAAGTGTGAAACATTTCGGTGAAAAGCGCCTTATCCTGTTTGACGTTTTCATAAGAGGGGAGAATCAGCGCGTTGGCCGGGGGGGTGCGGGTGATGTAACACAGCCCGCGAATATTCTGAACCGGATTTCCTGCATCCAGGGCGCAGGCCAGGGCCACCACGGAAGATTCAGCCATGCCGTAGAGAAGATAATCAGCCTTGGCGTCAAAGAGGATGGAGCGGCGAACCGCGTCGTCCCAAAAATCATAATGAGCCACCCTGCGCAAGGAGGCTTCCAGCCCGCCCAGGACAATGGGCCGGGTATTTTTGAATGCCCGGCGGATCAGGTTGGTGTAAACCATGGAGGCGCGGTCAGGGCGGCGGTTGTTGACTCCCCCTGGCGTGTAGTCATCACTTTTGCGCTTTTTACGCGAGGCAGTGTAGTTGGCCAGCATGGAATCGACGCTGCCCGCCGTGACGCCCCAGAAAAGACGGGGTTCGCCCAGGCGGGAAATATCCCCCGTCCCAGTCATATCGGGTTGGGCAATGATGCCAACGTGAAAACCCGCGTTGAGGAGAATTTTGCCAATCAGGGCTGCGCCAATATAGGGGCTGTCCACATAGGAATCACCGGTGACGATGATGACATCGAGGGACTTCCATCCGAGGCGGGTGCATTCTTCCAGAGTGGTCGGTAAAAACATGGTTGACCTTATTGTGGACAAGATTTCTCTGAATTTTACCTCTTAGCGGGTTGAAATTCAATGGGCAGTTTCCTCTTCCAGAAGCCGTGCTGCCGCTGCGGCAAAATCGGCCGGATCGGGGGCCGCGAATGAACAGAGTTTTCTGGAAAGAGGGTGGACGAAGGATATCTGGCAGGCATGAAGCGCCAGGCGCGGCATCCAACCTGGATCGGGTGGCTGACTTTGATAGGTGTAAAGCGGATCGGCCATAATGGGGAAGCCGCAGTAGGCCAGATGGGAGCGAATTTGATGCGTATAGCCAGTGCGCGGGCTGGCTTCCAGGAGGGCTGCCAGGGCGCATGATTGCAATATCCTAAATTCCGTTGTCGCGGGTTGACCGCGGTCAAAATCAACCCGGGTACGGTGGCGGCGGTCGGCATTGGCGCGCAGGGGAAATTCGGCCAAAAATTCCTGCCAGGGCGGGCAGCCGCAGATCAAAGCGCGGTAGATCTTTTTTACTTCCCGTTCGCGAAACTGGCGGTTCAGTTCCTGGTGAGCTTGCGTTGTGCGGGCCACAAGGATAACCCCGCTGGTGTCCCGGTCCAGACGGTGGACGATAAAAATGGGTCCATAGAGGGGTTCCAGGACTGATTTTAAATGCGGCAAAGACGATTGATAACCATCCGGCACAGAGAGCAGGCCGGCTGGCTTATTCAAAACAAGAAACGTTTCATCCAAATAGAGAATATCGGGCTGAACAGATGGAGGAAGGGTCAAATTCTTATTGGGTCCGCATATTGTTCAGGGCATTGACGGTCGAAAGGTCCGGAACATACCAGAAATCGGCCTGAATATCTTGTTTGTGGGCGGTGATGATGTTGGTGCGGATGGTGATGACGCGCTCAACTTTCTCGCCGGCATGGGCAACGATGATGGTGAGGATGGCACTGACCATATCCAGCATGACAGCGGGTGGCGTCACCACGGTTTCCTTACCGGTGATTTGGGCAATACCGTTGAGGAAAAAGGCGCCGGTTAAATTGCCAACTTCGGCCAGGGCTGAACGTCCCATGCCTTCGAGTTCCTGGTTGGTGCCGATGGGGTCATCCATGAGCATATCCACCATTTCAAGGGCTTTCTTGAGGGGCATGATCAGCATGAACTGGCCGGCCATTTCGCCTTCAGCACGTAAATACACACCCACCGCTTCGTTTTCGGGGCCGCCGACCAGAGAGGGAATTTGCAGGATGGGTACAAAATTGATCTCTGGGGCTGTAAAGGATAATTCTTCGCCAATCATATCTGACAACCCGCTGATGGATTTTTTGATACCAGCGGAGGCCAAGGATTGGATCATGTCGCGGAGAGATTCCATAATTGAGCTGCCCTTTCTAAAAAACCCTTAATCATTATTGACTTACCCTGACTTATCATCTATTATAATTCAAGAAAGTTTTTTTGCAATTATTTTTTACATTTGGTGCTGACTGACAACGGAGTAAAAATGGTGAGTGTTTATGTAACCAGGCAGCCTATATATACAGCATCATTGGATGTATATGGTTATGAATTGCTTTGCCGGATCAATGATCTTCCTGAAGCGGGGTCTGAAAATGCGGGCGAGGCTACATCCACCGTTATCATCAATGCCTTCCTGGAAATTGGTCTGAAAAGAATTGTGAATGAAAAACTGGCCTTCATAAAAATTGACCGAAATTTCCTTTTAGGCAAGCATCCTCTCCCCTTTCTCAAAGATAATGTAGCTTTAGAAATTTTACCGCAAGGGGCGATTGACCAGGAGACCCTGAATGGGATCAGTGAGCTGTCAAAAAAACATTACACCCTGGTTCTGGACAGCAATGAATTCACTCAAACCACAGCCCCCGGTTATTTGAAGCATTTTCAGATAGCCAAAGTATGTATTGGTGCAAACAACCAGCTCAATATTAAGCGGCATGTCTGGGATTTACGGCGGCACCCGGTCAAATTGCTGGCTTACAAAATTGAGTCGCGTGAAGACTTTGATTTCTGCAAGCAGCTTGGCTTTGATTATTTTCAGGGCTCATTCCTTTCACGCCCGAATGTCATCAAGGGGCGACGGCTTCCTGCCCGCCGGATTGCCATTCTGGAACTTCTATCACGGCTTTATGACCCGGATGTAACGATCAAGGAATTGGAAGATCTGTTAAAGCAAGATGTATCCATGAGCTATAAGCTCTTGAGAATGATCAATTCTGCCTATTATGGCGTCGGCAATGAAGTCGATTCCATCCGTCAGGCGCTTGTTTTGCTGGGGTTAAATCAATTGAGGGCCTGGCTGTGCCTGCTATCGCTCATGGCTGTGGATGATCAACCCAGCACCCTGACGACCACTGCTATGATCAGGGGCAAGATGTGCGAACTGCTGGCTCACGCCATGCGCGAGAAACCAGAGGAGCGTTATTTCACGGCTGGACTGCTGTCTATGCTGGATGTATTGATGGAACAGCCCATGGAGGATATTCTGGCAGATTTACCCCTGATTGAAGAGCTTAAAGAAGCCCTGCTGAATAAATCTGGGAGCATCGGTCAGGTGTTGAACTGTGTGCTGGCCTATGAAAACGGTCAATGGGACCAGGTTGGTTTGCCTGGTTTGCGGCAGGCGCAGATCCGTGAGGCTTATTTACAATCAATTGCCTGGACGGTGGAAATTAGCCGGAAAATCAATATGTGAGGGGCATGGCACTGAAGATAAAGATCCCATGAGCTCTTGTGCCCAACAGAACCCGACCGGGTGATGTGGCATTTTCGGAAATGACCACCACCGGATAAGGCACCAGTTCAGCTGGTCCATTCACCCACGACAACCCGCCATCCAATGAATAGAAGAAACCATGATCGCTGCCAGCCATCATCAGGGATGGATTGGATGCAGACTGTGCAACGGCCAGGATATTTTCATAGCTGAGACCCAGACATTCCCAACTTAAGTCGGATTTTTGACGCCAGACGCCTTTATCTGTTCCAGCCAGCAAACCTGTGTTTGTGGATGGAGGATAAACCAGTGTGTTGACCGCGTTTACAGGGAGAGCCTGGGCAGTCCATGAATCGCCGCCATTTTGAGTCACCTGAATTTGAGATGAACCGGATACTGTAGCCGCAACGGTCAAACTGGAAAGAGGTGAAGGGGCCAGGGATAGGATAAATTTTCCTGATAGCCCGGCTGTGCTCCAGGTTTGACCACCATTCTGACTGCGGTACACTCCGGCTCCGGCGGTGGCCAGGTAAGCTGTTTGAGAAGCTGCTGGAGAAAACGCCAATCCTGTCAGAGGGACCGTGTTGAGATCGGATGGGGGCAAGTTCACGCCATCGGGCAGGCTGGGGGTGATAGTTGACTGGTGCAAGGAGCGGTCTGCCAGAGACTGATCGGGGATGCCAGTAGCAACAGGGGTCCAGCCTGACAGGGTATTCAGGTTCATTGAATACAGACCGGCGGTGTCTGTTAGAGCGAACAGGGTGTCTGGAGAATAAGGAGAAACCAGGATTTGATGCACGTAGGCATCGGGCAGACCAGAATTCAATGCCTGCCAGGTTTTGCCCCGATTTTCAGTCAGGTAGACGCCATTCCCAAGGGTGGAAGCGAAGATACGGGCGGGATTTCCGGGCATTTGAAGGATGCTTGAGATGGACATTGAAAAGAGATTGGTATTTGAGAGAAGCCAGTTTTGCCCACCATCCATGCTTTTATAGATCCCGTCGCCCATCACACCCGCCAGCAGGGTGGCTGGATCGGCGGGGGAATCTGCCAGAGCAAAAATCCCTTTAGACGGGAGGCCTGAGGAAGACCATTCCTTTGCAGCGTTCAGAGATTTATAGATACCCACACTGAAGGTGCCAAGGAAGAGGGTGGCAGGCTGTTTCTGATTGAAGGCGAGGGTGTAAACTTTGGCACCGTTGAGGTTTTTATTGGCGACAGACCAGGTTTTTCCGCTGTCGATAGATTTAAACAGCCCGGCGCCATGCCAGACGCCAAAATATAGGGTGAACGGATCGGTATTGGTAGAATCGATCAATATGGCCCGTCCTGACAGATCAGTGATGCCCGTTGTCTGGGCTTTCCAGGTCAGGCCTTCATCCTGGCTGCAATAGGGGCCGTGCTCGTGTGTGGCTGCGCAGACAATTCGAGGCCGGTTGGCATGGATGGCCAGCGAATAAGCCCAGTCCTGTGCGGCAGCGCCGCCAACATCTTTGAGACTGGGGACCCAGGTTGCTCCGTTATTGATGCTGCGGTAAATTACGCCATTCCACGGCGGCGCGCCATTATTGGAACTGCCGCGGGTGCTGATATAGACATTATCCGTATCCCAGGGATCAACTACAATGCTGTAGACAATGGCTTCCTCCTGGATGCCATTGCTGGATTGGAACCAGGATTGCCCGCCATTGATGGATTTGTATAATTTGCTTTTGTAAGTGCCGGCGTAGATGATTTCAGGATTTCCCGGGTTGACTGCCAGAGATTGGATCAGCAGGTTGTCCAAGCCGGTATTGATTGTGGTCCAGGATTGCCCACCATCATCACTTTTATAGACTCCGGCGCCCCAGGAACCCGCATATACAATGTTAGTGTTGGTGGGGTCGTACGCCAGGGTGACGATGGTGCCGCCTTCTGGGCCGATCCATTTTCCGGGCCAGTCAGTAAAGACGGCTGGAAGAAAGATCGCCGCATTTTCCTGCTGGAAGGGGGCAGCCCGTACAGAAGACGTGGCAAAGAGGAGGATGATGAGGAATGGGAAAAGACGAAAGGACCTGGACAATGCACACCTGCCGGGAATGAATTTTTTCATTTCCGGTGCAAGATAGATGCCGGAACAATTTGATGGAGAAAGGATTTAGAAATGCTCAGAAAGGTAATCAGTGATGGCAGTATCTGAAAGAGGATAACTGAAAAGATATCCCTGCAGGCCATCACATGCGTTAGCTGTCAGCAAGCCAGCCTGTTCTTTGGTCTCAACACCTTCACCCACCACCATCAATTCCAGGTTATGCCCAATGGAAATAATGCCTTGTACGAGGGATAAATTGTGGGGGTTGTTGGCAATATCCGAAATGAAAGATTTATCAATCTTCAGGGTGTCGATGGGCAGAACCACCAGCGAATTCAGTGAGGAATAACCGGTGCCGAAGTCATCGATGGAAACCCCTATGCCCAGGCTGCGTAAGTAGATCAGGGCTTTGCGAATTTTTTCCAGGTTTCCCATGAGAAGGCTTTCGGTGATCTCCAACGATAAAAATTCGGGATTGAAGCCGGAAACCTCCAGCGCGCTTTCGATGGTTTGGACAAAATTTTCGCTCTCGAGCTGCCGGCCGGATAAATTGATTGATAATTTGACCAGAAATCCCTGGTCGTGCAAGGCGCGACCTTTTATGCAGGCATTTTCAAGGACCCACTCGCCCATCGGCAGGATGAGGCCTGAAGATTCGGCGATTGGAATGAATTCATCTGGATAAACCTTGCCAAGTTCAGGATTTTCCCAGCGCAGGAGAGCTTCAATCGCCGTCACCTTCTGGGTTTTCGCGTTAACAATGGGCTGGTAGTAAAGTGAAAGTTCTCCACATTCCTGGGCGCGGCGCAGGTGGTTTTCCATATCCAGGCGTTTATGAACTTTTACATTCAGCTCGGGAGAGAAAAATTGAAAGTTATTTTTTCCCATTTCTTTGGCCCGGTACATGGCCAGATCGGCGTTTTTCAACAGGGTGGTGACGTCATCGCCATCGGTAGGGAAAATGCTGATGCCGATGGATGGCGTGATGACAATTTCCCGCCGGTCAATGGTAAAGGGCCAGGAGACGACCTGCAGAATTTTTTTTGCGACAGTATAAGCCCCAACAATGGATCCCTGATTGCCGTCTTCCAGAAGCAGGGTGAATTCATCGCCGCCCATGCGAGCAACCGTGTCGCTCTGCCGGATGATGGTGCCCAGGCGGTAGGCAATTTCCTGAAGGAGCAAATCACCCTTATCATGCCCAAATGTGTCATTAACGGTCTTGAACATATCCAGGTCCAGAAAAAGGATGGTGACCATTTTTTGATTGCGCCGGGCCAGCTCAATGGCATGGGTCAGGCGGTTTTGAAAGAGGGCGCGATTTGGCAGCCCGGTAAGCGGGTCATGGAAAGCGATAAAGCTGAGATTTTCTTCCATGCTTTTGATGGTGGAAATATCTCTGAGGTAGAGAGCAAAATGAGTAGAGGGCTGTTCCGTGGAGGAGAGGGCAGAAATCGAAATCCATGCCGGGAATGTTTCATTGTTTTTTCTTTTTTGCCAGATTTCGCCCTGCCAGGCGCCTTGCTCGAAAAGCGTTTTACGAATGGCGCCGTAAAACTCGGCAGAATGCTGGTTATTTTCCAATATGGAAATGGGTTTGCCAACCAGATCCTCGTTACCGAATCCGGTCATCAGGGTAAAGGCGTGGTTAACCATCAGAATAAAACCCTGCTGATCCATGACCAGGATGCCGTCCACCGAGTTTTCGATGATTTTCATTGCCAGGTCGAGATTTTCGCTGACCTGAGCCCAGGCTGTGATGTTGCGGCCCACTGCCTGAATTTCAACGACATTGTCATCGAGAGAGGAAATCAAATGGAGAGACCATTTAATTCTTTCAGCTTTTTCGGTCAGGGAAGATGCCAGCTGGGTTAGCCAGAGTGGACGGTTGAGGTTAAGGCGGGAAATCTGGATTTCAAAATCGATCAGTTCTTTGGGGGTGAGCAGGGTATAGATATTCTTCCCAATGAATGTTTCAATGGATCCCTGAAGGTATTTGGCTGCGGCCGTGTTGATATAGGTAATTTTTCCATCCAACAGGAATTGCACTTTGAGTATTGGGGAAGATGATCTGGGCATGGTGGGTTCTTAATTGAGCGATCGTCTATTGTGGGTAGGCTTTGGCAAGGTATTCGACAAGCGTGGATTTTTCATCAGCGGTCAATATGGCGCCTTTATCCATCATACGCTGAACCGTTTTTCCCCAGCCTTCAGCTGATTTTTTGGCTGACTCCGTCCTTTGCAGGTCATGACATTCAATGCAGCGTTGTTCCAGAAGCTGTTTGCCATCCAAGGTCACCGGCACGACCGTTGGCGCAAGAGCGGCGGGTTCAGTTGGTTGGGCAGGTGAAGGAGTGGCAGGGCTCGTGCAGGCAGGCAGAAGCAGCATCAGAACAAACACGCACAGGGTTATCAAGATGAACCGGGGTCGTTTCAATTTCATGCTCCTTTGTTAAATAACGGTTCAATCGCATCAGAAAAACCAACCAGAGTGGGCAGTATGATATCAGCCTGGGCGAGCTGCTCTGATGGAACGGGTGTGTCCTCATAGCGCACCGCAGCCACTTTCAGGCCCGCTGTTTTCCCGGCCACGATGCCATTGCCAGAGTCTTCCACACACAGCACAGTTTCAGGGGCAGCTTTTAATCGGCGCAGAGCTTCAAGGTAAACATCAGGGGCGGGCTTGCCGGCTTTGACTTCATCAGCAGACATAATCATGCTGAAAAGGCCTTTTATCTGAGGGTTTTCGGTGACGGCCTTAATAATGACATGCGGTGATCCAGAAGCCAATCCAATTGGACAGCGGGTGGCGGCCCATTTGACAGCCTCAATGGCACCGGGACGAAAAGGGCTGCTTTTTTGGTAAAGTTCTACCAGGCGGTTGATGACGATGGTTTGAACCTCATCGGATGAAAGGGTCAGATGGAGTTTTTGGATAAGATAACGACTCCATTCAAGAGAATTCAATCCATCAACAGCAATGCGGTCTTCTTTTGTCCAGGTATAACCATGCTGAAGTGAAAGGTCGATGCGAACACGCTCCCAAAGGGGGATGGTATCGACCAGCGTACCATCCATATCAAATATTATATGTCTGATCATTGAATTAATTATATCTGATTCAGGGTGTTTTTGACAAAATTTGGAAAGATTTTTTTCAAATTCTGATCAAATGGCCCCTGATGGATTCTCCAGCGGAAAGCCGCAGCGCCGTCTCATTTTTTCATCCTGCTCAGATGGCTGAGAATTTGCACGGCTGACATAACGCAAAGGGTGAGAGCAAGGGAAGGTGGGATGATATGCAACACCTGATTAAGCAGGATGGCCACCACGCAGGCTGCAAAGGTCAACAAAAACGATTTTGGCGGAACCTGGTCATCTGTGAACAGGCGCGGCATTAACCTGTTGATGAATTTGCGGTTTCGCGGCCTGATCAGCGAGCAAACCATCAAAAAGAAGCGCGCTGTGAAAAGGCCGTGAATAACCATAAAAAGTAGCAAACCCCCTGATACGGCAGCCTGAATGGGAGTATAGGTTGCATGCAAAAAAGCCTCCACCTGGCCAGTCTGGAAAGGGAGGATCATCAGGGTGAAGAGATACCAGAGATAGAAAAGGGCTTTAAGGATGGGGGGCAGTTTCTTTTGAGAGAAGAGAAGAAACAGGCTGATGATGCCTGGAATCAGGACCAGAGGGAGGAGGGGAAGCCAGGGAACCTGGTTGCCTTCCAGCAGAAAACTGGCCAGGATGGCACACTGGACGATCAGTATGGACTGTTCGTTGATGACCGGGATAAACAGATCAGCCGCCATGGCGGCGAAAAAGACGAACACGCCCAGCACCACCAAGACCGAGCCAACCAGAGATGTGCCAATATCCATGGAAGGGCCATCCAGTCCAGCCAGGCGAATCAGAAAAGCCAAACCGGCAGCCAGCAAGGCCAGGGTGCTGGCTGCGAGATTGACTGGAGAGAAAATCCGCTGCAAAAGCGGGTGAAGAGATTGAATATAGCCGTTAATGGGATGGGCGCAATCAAAAAGGAGCAGCGCCTCGATCAAAATTCCTAGAAGAAAGAAAACGAAGATGGATAAGGTCATGGCTTTTCTGCCGGATCTGGCGTATCGGAAAGATCAATCAGGCCCAGGTAAAGAAAATCTGGTTTGAGAATCAGAACCATCACGCAAAAGAGAAAAAGAGGGATGAATTCCTGAAGCCCTTTCAGGTTATATCTGAACTCGGCATAATAAACATCCAGGTAAGCCCGGCAATCAGGCACGGAATAGCGGACGCGCACCTCTTTGCCGTCTTCAAGTGTGGCCAAGGCAGCCGCTGAGTAGTACCGTGTATCCAGATAAAGCGTGTTAAGACAACGCTCGTCTTGAATTTTGACCCAACCGCTTTTACCATCATTATGAAAATATTCCCAAATGCCTGTGCTGATGATCATATTTTTTTCAAATTGGGTGACTTTCTGGTAATGAGCCGCATATTCGTCCAGCCCAATGATCATCAGAACGACGAAAAGAATAATGACCAGCGGGGAGAATATGCCTGCAACCAGATCCAGGGTCGAATTCTCCTTTTGCCGCTTTACAGCCAGGTCATTTGCTTGGGGCGCTGGCGGGGGAGAAGCAGGTGAAGATGAGGGATGAGAACGCCGGGACATTATTTTATGGGTTGCGTTGAACTTCGATCATGGGATAGCCAGTCATATTCCCAAAGGGATCCACACCGGGCGGGATCAGGTAAGCCTTGAAGGCAGTGGCTGTTTCATCCACCCCACCGGTGGTGTAATCCACCTGCCAGGAACCGTCTGGATTGATGGCAGTCAGGGGTTGATTGCCATAAGGTTTAACCCACCATCCACCCCAGGCATAAATCCAGAGAACCACCCGGGCCTGCTTATTAAAGACACCGCAGGCTTTTCCGGTGACATTGTCAAAACTCCCGATGGGCGGGACATAGGTGAATTGAAAAGAAAAGGTGGTTGTATCACAGGTTAGGGGCAGAACCTGGTTCAGGGGCTGAGCGGCGCCGGCAAAAATGGACTGGATGCCAGGTTTCATATTGCCGTCCTTATCCCACAATCCCCAACAGGCTCCCTGGGGGCCTTCTTTGGCGGTTTTCCAGGCTTCATCAAAGGCGTCGAAATAAAAGACGCTGACCTTATTTTCTTTTGCCCAGGCTGCCACCTGGCTGAAATATTGGGCTACATTCTCGACCGAGCCAACGGCCTGACCCAACTCACCACAGCTGGGCCACCCTGTTTCAGAAATCATGATGGTTTGGCTGGGGAATGCAGCCGCAAGCTGACGGTAGGCATCATCGAGAACAGCAACACTGTGGGTGACCGGGTAACCTTCCCAGAATGGGTATATGTTGGCAAAAACGATATCCGTCGCTGTGGCCACCTCAGGATGTTCCAACAGCGAGGAATAGACATCGGCGGTGGTGACCGGAATGGTGGCCGGAATGGCCTGGCGGACCTGCTGGAGGTAGGAGATCAGTTCGGCAGAGCTGACATCTCCTCGAATGAGGGTTTCACTGCCCACCACGGCCATATCCACCTGACCTGCGTTGGCCTGCTGAATGAGGCAGTCAATTTGGGCCTGATTTTGAAGAGCATCACGGGAAATCCAGGCTGAAGAGGCTGACTTAAGGCCCAGCTCGTGAGCAATCTGCCCGGTTTTCTCCAGCCCGTTGCCGCAGCCAAAGGAGCGTATCCAGCGGGTATAAGGCGCAATGATGGTCATGCGTTCGCGCAGCTGAACTTCAGATATGGTGCTTCCAAAGTCGGGGTTTTGGCCATCCATGTAGGGGCTGAAATTCAGGCCGTCCAGTTGATAAGGTTTGACTGGCCCCGGAACAAGCGGTAAAAACAAGGGCAACTGGTCTGCCGGGCGAGCCAGGGCGATGACTGGAACCTGGCTGAGGGTCAGGGATACCAGCAGGGTGAACAGCAGTATTCCGATGGTGATTTTGGAGACTATTTTGGCAATCATGGTGGCGCGAACTCAATTGATCATATCGTATTGAAATGTCTGAAATTCAGGTAGGTGTATAATGGATTATTATAGTACAAATGAACCCTAAGGAGTTTACATGGCACAGACGATTCTGGTATTTGCCCCGCATCCCGATGATGCGGAGTTTTATGCTGGCGGCACCCTGGCCAAAATGGCAGATGAAGGTGCTGATATTATCCTGGTCACGGTGACGAGCGGCAACAAGGGAACTTTTGAGTACGATGCCGTTAAACTGGCTGAATTCCGCGCCGAAGAAGCCAGCAAAGCCGGGGCGGTTTTAGGCGCAAAAGAAGTGCTGTTTTTGGGCTTTGCAGACTATGAATTGGACCGGCTGCCGGCTGGCGAGCTGCGCAGGCATTTTATCCGTTTGATCCGTCAGTACCGGCCGGATGCGATCTTTGCCTTTGACCCTCTGGGGGATAATTTGTGTCACCCCGATCACCGTGAGGTGGGCCGCGCTGCCTGGGAAGCGTGCAGTACAGCGCACCTGCCGCTGCAATATCCGGAGCAATTACAGGAAGGGCTGAAACCTTATTTTGTTCCAGAAAAATATTATTATGGGGACGACATTCGGTTGATGAACCGCTTTTTCAATATTGATGCGACCTTTGGCAGGAAAATGGAAGCCCTGGCGGAACACAAGACACAGGTGATATTCCTTGTTGATGAAATTTTGCTTCAGGCAAAACAAGCTGGATTGCCAGCGGAGGCTTTGGGCGGGCAAAGCCACTTTGACCTGCTGACCCGGGCAATGCGCCAAACAGCCAGTGAGATCGGCAAGGCAGCGGGCTGTCAGCTCGCCGAAGGTTTTCGTTATGTGCGTTACAATGAACTGGTAGAAAAAATCCTTGAGGAGAAACACGAATGAATGCACCCAAAAAAACGAATACGTATCGCTATATCGTAACCGCCATTTTCTTTATATTCATGCTGCTGCACCAATCAGACAAATTGTTGATTGGCCCGCTGACGGATAAAATTCAGCAGGAATGGAACCTCAGCCTGACGCAGGTGGGGGCATTCTCGACTGGCGCTTTGATCGTGGGTGCCATCTGTTACCCGTTGTGGGGGTATCTGTACGACCGCTTTTCGCGGGCAAAATTACTGGCGATTGCTTCGGCCATCTGGGGAACCAGCACCATGCTGAACGCCTGGGCACCCAATTACAATGCCTTTTTGGTGACCCGTGCTTCAACCGGTATTGATGATTCCAGTTATCCTGGCTTGTACAGTCTGATTGCCGATTATTTCGGCCCGAACATGCGCGGCAAAATTTACGGCATTTTGCAGCTGACGCAGCCAATCGGTTACCTTATTGGCATGATTTTGGCCCTGGTTTTAGGCGGGGTGATTGGCTGGCGCAGCGTGTTTTATATTACCGGCAGCCTGGGGCTGCTGCTGGCGGTGGTGATTTTCTTTGGGGTGAAGGATGTGCCTCGCGGTCAGAGTGAGGCCGAACTGGCAGATTTGGACCAGATAGGCATCTATAAATTTGACTGGAAACTGGTCGGAGATTTGTTCAAGAAACCCACCCTGATCATGGTTTTTTTGCAGGGCTTTTTCGGGGTCTTCCCGTGGAATGTGATCACCTATTTCTTTTTCCTGTACCTGGGACAGGAACGGAATTTTGACGAACAAAGCAAATTGATCACCATGGGCGCGGCGGTGCTGTGCCTCGCCGCAGGTTATCCCATCGGCGGCTACCTTGGGGATTGGCTGTTCAAGCGCACTTTGCGCGGCCGGGCGATCATTTCCACCATCGGTGTGATTGCCGGCGCGGTTTTCCTCTGGCTGGCTTTGGGTGTGCCGATTGAAGATAAGGTGATGTTCACCGTTCTGTTGTGCCTGACGGCATTGACCATGCCGTTTGCTTCTCCGAATGTCATTTCAACCGTTTATGACATCACTCTGCCTGAAATTCGCAGCACGGCCCTGGCGGTGGAAAGTTTCATCGAATCTTTTGGCGCAGCATCAGCTCCGTTGATCACCGGCATTCTGGCAGAAAATTCCTCCATTCAGAGTTCAATGTTACTCATTTGCACGGTGGCCTGGGCGCTCTGCGCGGTGTTCTTTACGGTGACCGCTTTTATTGTGCCTAAAGATATCAAAGTCCTGCATAAGCAACTTCAGGAGCGGGCGGCACTGGAACAGCAGCATGCCCATCCGGCTTCATAAGGGAGGTAAAGAAATGAAAATCACTGTCATTGGTGGCGGCGGTGCGCGGACGCCGCTCATGGTCCAGGCGGTCATTGAGCGTGCGGAACAGCTTGGTTTGAGGGAATTGTGCCTGATGGATATCGACCAGCGGGGTTTGGATTTAATGGCTGGTCTGACGAGATCTTTGGAGAAAAAAGCAGCCGGCCGGCTGACGGTCAACCGCACCACGGATCTAAAAATGGCCCTGTATGGGGCGGATTTTGTCCTCACCACTTTCCGTGTGGGAAACATGCCTGCCAGAGTGATAGATGAGCGGGTGCCCTTGAAACTGGGACTGCTGGGGCAGGAAACCACCGGTGCCGGCGGTTTTGCCATGGCCATGCGGACGATCCCGGAGATCAAGCGCATCATTGATCTGATGAAAGCGGGCTGCCCGGACGCTTGGCTGGTCAATTTTGCCAACCCTTCGGGGCTCATCACCGAGATGATCCTGACAGTGGGCGGATGGCGGCGGGCCGTGGGTATTTGCGATGCGCCATCTTCGATGCAGGCCTTCATTGCAGCCCTGCTCAAGCTGCCTCGCGAAGCTGTGCGGATTGAATACTTTGGTCTGAATCACCTGGGCTGGATCAGGCGCATCTGGGCCGGCGGGCAGGATGTTCTGCCAGATCTGATTGGCATGGCAGTGCAGACCGGGCATTTGCCGGAGATGGCCTTTTCACCGCGGTTTATTGCCCAGCTGGGCATGCTGCCCAACGAATACCTGTATTACTACTACAACAGCAGACAGGCGGTTCAACATATTCAAAAAGCTGAGCAAACCCGCGGTGAGCAGATTTTGGAAGCCAACCAGCGTCTGTTTGCCCGACTGGATGAGCTGGGCAGCCGGGGTGACGAGAAGAAAATGCAGGTCATATATGAAGATTACCTCAGCGGCCGCGGACAATCTTATATGAAGACCGAAACTGACCGCAGCGAACACGACGAACATGATGCGGAAATTATGGCTGAAGCGGCGAAGAACAGCGGCGGTTACGCGGGCGTGGCGCTGGATTTGATTGAATCACTGGCGCAGGGAAAAGAACGCGTGATGATTCTGAACACCTTGAATCGCGGCGCGATCAGCGGGATGGATGAACGCGAGGTGGTGGAAATTCCGGTGCTGGTTGGGCGCGACCGGATTGAACCGCTGGCGGTAGGCGAAGTGCCAGGGCATGCCCTGGGCCTGATGAAGCAGGTGAAGGCCTATGAGCAAATGACCATTGCCGCGGCGATGATGGGCTCATATGAGAAGGCTCTGACCGCTCTGACCATACATCCCCTGGTTGCCGATGAGGCCCTGGCTCGCCAGGTTTTGGACCAGTATATATTACTGCATGAAGGATACTTCCCCAGGTTGAGCTGATCATGGCGAAATATGATGTTCTGGCTCTGGGTGACTATTACATAGATTATATTTTCACCGGGCTGCCATCTTTTCCAGAACTGGGAAAGGAGGTGTTCAGCCAGCAGTTTGCGGCTGTGCCTGGTGGAACATATAACGCGGTCATCGCCATGCACCGTCTGGGAGTGAAGGTGGGCTGGGCGGGTGATTTCGGAAATGATGAGTTCAGCAAACAGGTGATGGCTGCCGCACGTCAGGAAGGCCTGGATTGTTCGCTGTTTGAGGTACACAAACAGGCGCTGCGGAAAATCACCGTTTCGGCTTCATTTGCGGATGACAGAGCTTTTATTTCGTACTGCGACCCTGATCCAGCACTGCCAGCCGGACTCAAACGTCTGCCAACCACCTCAGCCCGTGTGCTTTTTTTGCCCGGTCTCTATACGGGCGATTTATTGGAAGTGGGCAGCAGACTTGTGAAACTGAAGGGGATGAAGCTGGTGATGGACGGCAATTCCAGTCATGCCACCCTGGCTGAAACCCCTGGGCTGGAAAAAGTGCTGCGGCTGGCGGATGTATTCATGCCCAACGCGCGGGAGGCGCGGCGGATCACCGGATTGGATGATTTGGAAGGGGCGCTGCGCCGCCTGGGAGAGTTCTGCCGGCTGGTGGTGGTAAAAGACGGCGCAAATGGTTCCTACGCCTGTCAGAATCAAACCATCACGTATGCCAGGGGTATGAAGGTGGAGCCGGTGGATACGACCGGGGCAGGAGATTGTTTTGACGCCGGGTTTATCACGGCCTGGCTGGAAGGAAAACCAATGGCGCTGTGTTTGAAATGGGGCAATGTGGTTGGGGCGCTTTCAACCACAGCCCTGGGGGGCACAGGCCGGGTGATCACCCGCAACGAGGTGGAAACATGCCTGAAGAACTGGGAAGGATAAACCAAGAATCTCTATTTTTGGGTGAACGAATCCGGCTGACTGCCCTGGATCCGGAAACAGACGCAGAAACCGTCAAAGCATGGTCGAAGGATGCGGAGGGCTATGCGGTTATTTGCAGCAAGCCGCCGCGGCCTTTGAGTGCTGGACAGGCAAAAGCGCTCTTGCAGCCGCCCGAAACCAGCGATTCCCCTGGTCAGTTCAAATTTGGGATTCATCTGGCGGCAGATGACCGGCTGGTGGGGCTGGCAGAAGTTCAGGATGTGGATTGGCGTCACGGTGGAGCCTGGCTGGTGATTAAAATTGGTGCCGAGGCGGACCGGGGGAAAGGATATGGTACAGAAGCCATGCGCTTGCTGCTGCGTTTTGCTTTTGAAGAACTGAATCTTTTCCGGGTGAACGCAAAATGTGAGGGCTATCAGGTGCGTGGTACAGCTTTTTTGGCGAAAATGGGCTTTCGGGAAGAAATCAGACGCAGGGCGGCCGTATATCGCAGCGGTCAGCGCTGGGATGCGCTCATTTTTGGGTTGCTGCGCGAGCAGTGGGAGGCCCAACATGCATAATCTGCGGCCGCTCTTTCAGGGTGAACGGACCCGGCTTTGCGCCATCGATATCGAAAAAGATGCCCCCTGCTTTTTCCGCTGGCGCAGCGATTCGGAATACTGGAATTTGCTTTCCAGCAGCATTGCTTTCCCGGTCAACCTGAGAGATATCAAAAAAGAACTGCAGAAATGGGAAACCGACGAGCAGGTCTATTCTTTTGGCATTCACACTCTGGATGATGACCGGCTGGCAGGTTTGGTTGAGTTGGAAGTGGATTTGCTGCATCGCGATGCCTGGGTGGGTATTGGTATTGGGGAAGCAGACTGCCGGGGAAAAGGGTTTGGAACGGATGCAATGCTGGAAATCATGCGTTTCGGTTTTCTAGAACTGGACCTTTTCAGAATTTCGCTGAATACCTTTGAATATAATACACCCGCCATCCGAACCTATGAAAAAATGGGTTTTACCCACGAAGGACGGATGAGAGCGTATTTGAATTGGAAGGGACGGCGTTGGGACCTGATTTTTATGGGGATGCTGCGTTCTGAATGGGAGAGCCGATACCATGCTGCCTGATGGTTTCCGTTTCAGATTGTTTACACCGGAGGATGTTGAAGCAGCCGCTCATTTGATCCATCTTTCTGCTTTAAAGGATCAGGAACAGCGCGTGCTGACCCGCGATATTCTCAACAGCCGTTTCGCAGATGGGGAGGTCAACCCTGAAAAAGATTTGTGGGTGGTTGAGGATGAAGGGGGGGCTCTGGCAGCATATGGCGAAGGCATCTGGCGGGGCGAGGGCCGGGTGCGGGTTTACCAGACCCGCAGCTTTGTCCATCCCGATCAACGTAACCGTGGTATTGGCAGAGCTCTGGTGGCAAACCAGTGGCGGTTGGTGGAAGAAACCGCCCGACGGTATCCGGGAGGGGCCATCCGTTTCAGGTTGGGCACGCGCCTGCTTGAGACCAACCTGGCAGCCAGGGCCGTGGTGGAGGCCTCGGGCATGAAAATTGCCCGACGTTTCATTGTCATGAACCGCGACCTTCCCGGAAAAGGGATTCCGGAGGGGCAGGTGGCTGACGCCTTTCGCATCGTGCCCTGGGTTGAGCAAAGGGAGGATGAAGCCGTCTGGAATGCGTACAATGACGCCTTTTCAGAGCATTGGGGTTTTGAGAAGGAATCTTTCGAGAAGTTTCGCAAGAAGGTGGAAGCAGGGCTTTTTGATCCGCGGTTCAGCTTCATCCTATTTAAAGGCGATGAGGTGGTGGGGGCTTCGTTGAACGATATGGGGGAGGGGGCAATCGAAAAGCAGGGGCGAAACCAGGCCTGGGTGCAGATCATTTTTGTGCGCAAGGAATGGCGCCGGCGCGGGCTGGCAAGGGCTTTGCTGGTGCGCACCATGGAAAAGGCAATGGAAATGGGACATTCAGCCTTGGGGCTGAATGTGGATGCAACCAACGAATCGGGCGCAGTGCGTGTGTATGAATCTGTGGGGTTTTATGCGGAAGCCGGTTACCTGATTTACTACCGCGATTTTTTGCCCTGAGCCGTTTTCTGGCGGGCATCTGCCACCATCCAATCCATGACCGGATACAGAAGATCGCCCAGCAGACCGCTGAGGTTGAAATAAAGCCGGCTTTCAAGATCAGGAATGATGATGTAACGTTTCTTTTCAACATGGGCCAAAATGGATTTGGCGACCGCATCTGCTGAGAGCGCATGCCCGCCAGAAAGATGCCTGGTTTCAGGCGGCTTGAATTGCATCTCATAGGCCAGCTGAGGGGTATCTGTGTCGGGGGGAAAGACAATGGAGACCTGGATACCCTGAGGTTTTAACTCAGCGCGCAGTGCATCACTGAAACCGCGCACAGCAAATTTTGACGCCCCATACGCTGTGTAACCGAAAACGCCAAGAAATCCAGCCACAGAGGAAATATTCACAATGTGACCCGATTGGGCGGCAAGCATGGCTGGAACAACCGCCTTGGTCACATATACGGTGCCAAAGTAATTAACGGACATCATTTGTTCGAAGATGTCCAGCGGCAGATCCTGAAAATACCCGGGATGAGAAATGCCCGCGCTGTTAAACACATAATTGGGCGGGCCATTGCGTTTGATCCACTCATTCAGAAGTGGGGTGACCTCGTTGGCGCAGGAGACATCGCCAACCAGGGCTTCAACCTGTTGGTCAGAACGGACGCAGGCTGCCCGGACCGCCTCCTGGGCGGCGGCCAGACGTTCGGGACGCCTGGCCAGAAGGCTGATGTGGGCGCCAGCTGCAGCCAGGCGCAAAGCTAAAGCCAGGCCAATGCCGCTGGATCCACCGGTGACCAGCACGCGCTGGTTTTCAAAGGGCATCAGTGGCCGCCGCAGCCAGAGCAGGAGCCGCCGCTGCAGGAACCACAGTGACCGCCTCCGCCGCCAGCGACGATTTGGCCGCCGCTGTGGGCAGCAAAGCGCGACATCTGGCGGGTGGTTTTTTCGGAATGACAATGCTTGCAGGCGATGGGTGCATCCGCATCTTTCATGGAGCGGATCACTTCGGTTTTTTGTTTGCAATCAAGGCAGATATACTCGTAAATAGGCATAATCCATTTTCCTGAAAGGTAATTTTTCTGAAGCTATTGTATCTTTATGGCGGGTTATGGTCAATAGGTTGTTTTTATTAGCACGATCGCTGGCAGCCTCCCGGATGTCTTTCAAGATGGCTTTTTCATCCTGGTAGTGGAAGAAAGCCTTTCGGGTAGAATGTGGAAAACCGGTTTTAGAACAAAATTCCGAATTGCGTTATAATAAGCCGATGATCCAGTTTTGAAGATGGAGATGCGTTATGGCAGTACTGAGTGATGAAATCGATAAAAAGTTGACCCCGACCGCCCGCCAGGTGGTTGAAACTGCTTTAAACCGGCAGACTGAGGAAAAGCATGCATCTCTGGGGGTGCATCACTGGTTATGGGCCATGCTTCAGCAATACAGCACGATGATGGAAGCCATGGGACAAGGCTTTTCTGCAGAACAAGCCAACCATACGGCTGATGCCGCCCTGAAAGCAGGCGATATTGGGCCGGAATTAAGTCTGGAAAGTTTGATTGCCCAGGCAGGGGAAAGGGCCAAAGCCCGCGGGCGCAGCACCATCAGCGAACGGGACTTGGCCACCATTGTTCTGGGGGCCGCAGGTTATAAATTGTCGGATCCAATTTCGGCGCTGTCCAAAATGGGACGATCGAATGGGGTTCCCATTCCCAAGGCAAAAGTCGAACCGCCAACTGTAGATGGTGTAACTCCGGAAGGTGAGGGAGAAACCCCGCCTCTTGAAGAAACACCCACATCAACGCCGGTGCCTTCCACTGGCACCCCTGTATCGACACCGGTGGAAACCTCCCGGAAGAAAACAGCGACACCAACCCTCGACCAGTACGGCCGTGATTTGACCCGGGCCGCCAAAGAGCACAAACTGGTTGAGATTGTGGGCCGTGAAGAAGAGGTGGAACTGGTGATTGAAACCCTGTGCCGCCGCACCAAGCGCAACCCGGTTCTGGTTGGTCCGGCAGGGGTTGGCAAAACCGCCATCGTTGAAGGCCTGGCGCAGCGTATTGTGGACGGCCAGGTGCCGGACATGCTGAAGAGTTTTCGGCTGGTTTCTCTGCAGCCTTCCACACTGGTGGCAGGCGCGAGCGTGAGCGGTGAACTGGAACGGCGCATGAAGGCCATCATTAAAGAAGCCATGCAGGATGGTATTATCCTGTTCATCGATGAAATCCATTCGGCTATCGGCGCCGGCGGCATGGTCGGCACCAATGATATTGCCAGCATTCTAAAGCCAGCGCTGGCGCGTGGTGAAATTGCCTGCATTGCCGCCACAACCAACGATGAATACCGGAAATTCATTGAACCAGATACAGCCCTGGAACGGCGTTTCCAGCCGGTGAGGGTGCAGGAGCTTTCCGCCGAACATACCCTGCGGGTGCTGCGTAAGCTGCGTGATGAACTAGGGGCCAAGCATAAAATCACCATCAGCGATGAGATTCTGGATTGGCTGCTGGAATTTGGCCAACAGTTTATGCGCAACCGCCATTTCCCAGACAAGGGCGTGGATCTGTTGGAACAATGTTTTGCTTATGCCGTCACGCATCAGAAGACAGATGTGGATATGAACGATGCGCAGACGGTGGCTCAGCGTATGATTGGCATGCCAGTTTCTCTGCCAAAGCGTCTCGATAATTTGAAGAATCGGTTGATGGAGAGGGCCACCCTTTCGGATGAAGATGTTCAATCCATATTAAACCGTCTGCAGGTGACCATGCGCGGGCTGGATTTGCGCCTGGCGCGGCCCAATGCGGTGATCATGCTGGCGGGCGATGCAGCCCAAAACAGCGCCCTGGTGGCAGAGATCATTGCCCAATCTCTGTTTGGCGCGGCCGACCGGGTGGTTTCCATTGACTTCAGCCGCTTTGGGCATCCTGAAGATATCAACCTGCTGATTGGCGCGCCTCCGGGTTATGTTGGATACAGCGATGCGCTGCCTATTCACAAGGTCATGCAAATTCCATGGTGCGTGCTGCACCTGCAGAATATAGACATCTGTCACCCGCAGGTGCGAGAGGTTGTAACGCGCGCGCTGGCAGATGGGTTTATCACCGATGGACGCGGCAAGGTGATTTATTTGAGCGATTCGATTGTGTTGATGACAGCTCAACTGCAAATTGAGAAATTCCGGCCGATTGGTTTTGCTGCGTCAGAGACTCGCGACCAACAGGATCTTTTTAAGGCTGTTGAGGCGGTGATGGGCCCGGAGATGGCCGCGCAAATTGATGTTGTGGCAGTGGATACAGCCCGCTCAGACTCGGCGCGGCGAAGCTGGCTGGAGAAGCATCTTTTGCTGGATCTCTCTAACCGCTATTTGAAACAGGGCATCAAATTGACCTGGGATTCAACGGTTCTGGACTGGTTGATGACGCATAAGGAATTGGATGTCAACGAACGGAACTGGGAACGTTTTGTGGATGAATTTCTCAGCCCGGTCATCATTCCCTATCTGCCAACCAGTGACACAACCAAAGAAATCCGTCTGGTTGTGAAATACGAAGAAGAAAACATCAAAATCAGCACCAACAATACGCCTCCCACAGACTCACGGGAGGAATGAGATAAAAAAGGACCGGTTGTGTCATGTCACAGCCGGTCCTTTGATTATGATCGGGGTTCAAAAAAACGTTTGCGGTAAAAAATCACAGCCAGAAGCACAATCAATTGCGCCAGCGCATTTACTACGGTGGCGAACTGATCAAAATAAAAAACAAACAAATTGACCACAGTCAACAAAAAAATCAAACATAGGTACGCGAGATCCATGCCCCGCTTTTCTTTGCGCAGAAGGATCATGGCCACTGCCACGAACAGCAGTAAGCCACCTGAAATTTCAAGTGCCATGCGGATTTCCAGCCAGCCCAGGCTGGTCATGTTGCGGATGGTTCCCCGGGTGATCATGCTGGTAAAAATATCCTGAATTTCTGTGGAGACACCCGTATGGGTGATGATGGTAAAGGGAAAGAATAGTGCCCAAATACCCACAAAAAACAGGCCGCAGAGGATAAAAATTCGCATTTTGAGCCGGGAGAAGAACCTTTTCTCAATAGTCTGCAGGCGAAGCTGCATTTTTTCGTACAGGTTGAGCTGGTGTTCGCGGGTGATGACCTTTTCTCCTTTAACGAAATCAAGGAGATTGGAAATCAGAAGGGTCAGGTTGGGGTCCTCAGTTTCCTTAAGAAGCTTTTCCAGACGATCCAGCATGCTTTTTCGTTCTATTTCTGAGAGGTCGTGATCCAGCACTTCTTCAAGGTCGGCGGTGATATGGTAAAGCTCGGTGCGGGCGTCGCGGTAACGGCGGCGGCGCACCTGGGTATAAAGAAGCACGGAGATGAGGAAGAAGGCGTAGATGATGGGCGCAGCAGCAGGGTAGAAATAATCATTGTTTTGCGTGATGAACTTGCCGACCTCGTCAATGAAAAGGCCAATGCCGACCCCGGATAGAATGGCTGTAATGGTGTAAGCCCAGCGGTTGACAAACAGGAGGGGAAGAAGGGTGCCAATGAACAGCAGCAAACCGCCCCATAGAACATGGGCGATATGCAACTCACCATTGCCAATTTGTGGATAACCGCTGATTTTCAGGAACAAGCGGGTCAATGAAATGGAACCGGCAAAACTCAGGAGCATGAGCAGGATATAGCGTTCAGCCTGTTTGCGGCGGACGGGGGTGCGGACGGGGGTGTTTCCAGAGATTGTCATGGCTCAAGTATAACAAAGGTTTCATGGCTATGCAAAGGGTCAGAGGTCAGGTGAAAAGCACCGGTGATGTGATAAAATGCTTGGACCTTGAAACGTGACGGAGGAATAATGTCCAGAAAATGGTTTCTTTTGATTGTTTTGAGCCTGGCGCTGAGTGCCTGTCAGGGAAATCCGACTGTGACCATACGCACGGCCGCACCCACGGTTAAGGGGCAGCCCACACTGCTCGCCGTTCAGCCTGCTGCAGCCGTCGTTCCGGAGCCGGAAACCGCCATTCATGATATTCAAGGGGCGGCTCACCATTCGCCGATGGAGGGGAAGACGGTTGAAAATGTGCGCGGCCTGGTAACGGCTGTGCGCAGCGACGGCTTTTATATCCAAAGCGCAACACCTGATGAAGATCCTTCGACTTCGGAAGGCATCTTGGTTTTCACAGAATCGACCCCGAAAATCAAAATTGGCGATGCGGTGGCGGTGACTGGCACGGTGATGGAATATTATTCTGGCGGCGAAGTAACCGGCAACCTTTCGGTGACGGAAATTGCCAAGCCCAAATTCTCCATTCTTTCCAGCGGCAATACCCTGCCCGATCCGGTGATCATTGGCGAGGGCGGGCGCAAGCCGCCCACGCAGATAATTGATGACGATGTCAAGGGATCGGTTAAGAATTCTGGTATTTTTGACCCTGAAACCGATGGCCTTGATTTTTACGAGACGTTTGAATCGATGCGGGTGCAGGTGAACAATGCCGTGGTGGTTGGCCCAACCAATAAATACAAGGAAACGGTCATTTTGCCGAATGGCGGCAAAGATGCTTCCCTGCGCACACCGCGCGGGGGGATGCTGCTGCGAGAAAATGATGCCAACCCGGAGATGATAGTCATTGATGATATGTTCATGATTGTGCCGAATATGAAGGTGGGAGATAAGTTCACCGAACCCCTGGTGGGCATTATGGACTACAACTTTGGTTATTTTAAGATTCAGGTCACCGGACGGCCCAAAACCGCGGATGGCGGACTGATCCGCTCGGAGGCGGCGCCAGCGGCTGCTGAAGACCAGCTTTCAATCGCCAGTTACAACCTGACCAATTTTGACCCGCTGGATGAGGCGCTGCGCTTTGAGCTGGCGGCTGAACATATTGTGAAGGTGATGCAGTCGCCTGATATTATCGGTTTGCAGGAAGTGCAGGATAATGATGGGCCAGCCAATACTGGCAAGGTGACCGCTGAAAAAACCTACCAGATGCTGGTGGATGCGATCAAGGCGGCCGATGGACCAGAATATGCCTTCGTGGATATTGCCCCGGAGGATTGCAAAGACGGCGGTGAAACCGGCGGTAATATTCGTGTAGGTTATCTTTTCCGCACCGATCGCGGCCTGAGTTTTGAAGCCCGGGCGGGCGGAGATGCGGTCAGCCCGGTGGAAGTGATCAATAACAATGGGGCAGCGAGCCTTTCATTCAACCCTGGCCGGATTGACCCCACCAACACGGCTTTTTTGGACAGCCGTAAACCCCTTGCTGCCGAGTTCACCTTCAAAGGTAAACAGGTCATTGTCATCAACAATCATTTCAACTCCAAAGGCGGCGACCAGCCGGTATTTGGCGAGAACCAGCCGCCGTTACTGGTTTCAGAAGTGCAGCGCCTTAAACAGGCTGAGGTGGTGAAGACTTTTGTAGGTGAGATTCTGGCGATTAACCCGGATGCCAATATTGTTGTGCTGGGCGACCTTAACGATTTTGGCTTCTCGAAGTCCGTTCAGACCCTTATCAGCGTGGGGTTGGTCAATCTTTATGATTTGCTCCCTGAGGAAGAAAGATATTCATATCTCTACACTGGCAATTCGCAATCGCTGGACCATATTCTGGTCAGCCCGCATCTGTTTCAACAAGCAAAGCCAGTGTTCAGCGTGCTGCATTTGAATGCTGAATTCTTTGATACCCGCCGGCTTTCCGACCATGACCCACTGCTGGTGCGGATGACCCTGCCATGAAGCGGATTTTGATCTGCTGGTGCTTTGTTAGCCTGTTGGTGATGAATAGCTGCACCAAATCTACGGTGCAACCGGCCACCGCGCCTGCGTCTGCCGGGAGTGTGAGAGAAGTACCTGTGGTGGAAATTCCTCTGGAAGGAGACCTGGCTGACGCGAAGGCTGAAATTTCGGGCTTGACCTGGTGCGGCGACCATTTGATCCTGATTCCCCAATATCCGGCGCGTTTTGCCCCCAAGGATAAAAGCTATTTCTATACCTTGACGAAAGCGGAGATCCTCGATTCGCTGGCGCAAAACCCGCTGCGGGCGTTAAAACCATCACCTGTGGAACTGGATGATGGGGAAGCCAGTCAATTACCCGGTTATGAAGGCTTTGAAGCGGCGGCCTGCTTTGGCGAGCATTTTTACGCGGCCGTGGAAACGAAGTCAGGCGACCGGATGATGGGTTATTTGTTTGTGGGTAAGGTGAATGAAGCGCTCACTGAAATCAAGCTGGATAAAGGCAGCCGGAAAGAACTCCCTCCGCAGGCCAAAATTGATAATTTCACCAATGAAGCGCTGGCCTGGACAGGAGAAGGTATATTATCTTTCTATGAAGCCAATGGGGCCAAGGTTAATCCCGATGCGCACGCCCTGGTTTTTGACCGGCAGTTCAACCCCCAGAAAAACGCCCCGATGCCTTCTTTGGAATATCGCCTGACCGATGCCACACCAGTGGATGAAGCTGGAAATTTCTGGGTGATCAATTATTTCTATCCGGGAGATACCAAAATTAAACCAGATTCAGACCCGCTGGCCCTGAACGGAGAAGGCGCAAGCCATCAGGTGAGTGAGAATGTTGAGCGACTGGTGCAACTGCACTGGGATGGAGAAAAAATCAGCTTGGGAGAACATGCGCCTATCTGGCTGCAATTGCGGGATAATGGAGAGGCGCGGAACTGGGAAGGCCTGGCTCAGCTGGATGATAAAGGCTTTTTGCTGGTGACAGACACCCATCCCAGGACTATTTTGGGTTTTGTGAAAGCGAATCCTTAACGATTTGATCAACAATTTTTAAGGAAAATGGGTATTTTAGCAGTTTACTTGTATGACATTTTAATGATAAGATTAACAACCTGATCAAAATATCCTAGGAGGTCAAATGACTGCTGTTTCACCTGGATCGCTGTACCAAACTCCAAAGAAATTCGGTTTAAGTATTCGGACATGGCGGCAAATTAAGGAAGCCTTGTTTGGTTATGCCTTATTGGCGCCAGCCATTATCCTCCTGCTGGTTTTTGAATTTTACCCGCTGTTTTTTGGCATGTATATTTCCATGTGCGAGTGGAAATTGACCTGTGTCAAGTTTATTGGCCTGGCCAATTATGCCAAAGCCTTCAGCGATCCGGCCATGTGGCATTCCTTGTTAATCACCGCCACCTATTCAGTCATTTCGGTGCCGGTGCAGCTGGGTTTGGGTTTGGTGCTGGCCTACCTGCTGTTCCAGAAGGTGCGCGGGCTGGCTATTTTCCGCATGATGTTTTTCATGCCTTACATCACCACCACCGTGGCATCGGCGGCCGTCTGGGCTTATCTCTTTAACCCCACCTCCGGGTTGATCAATGAAGCCATGAGCGTGATCGGGCTTCCTGGCCTAAAATGGCTGGGAGAGACCAAAGGGATCTTTGCCATGCTGGCTGGCACAGTCGGATTACCTTTGCCGGCCTGGGCAGCCGGCCCCAGTCTGGCACTGATTTCTTTGATTATTTATACTACCTGGGTCTTTGTGGGTTATGACATTGTCATTTTCCTGGGTGGCCTGGGGAATATTCCTGGGGAGCTCTATGATGCGGCCAAGGTGGATGGCGCCGAAGGGTGGCAATTATTCCGCTACATTACGCTTCCTTTGCTTTCGCCAACCACCTTTTTCCTGCTGATTATCACCGTCATCGGCACCTTTAAGGCCTTCAACCATATCTATATTATGACGATGGGCGGGCCGGGCGACGCAACCACGACCTCCAGCATCTATATCTTCAACCAGCTGGTGGTGTATGGGCGGTATAGTTACAGTGCGGCGTTGTCGTTTGTGGTCTTCATTGTCATCCTTGCTCTGACCATCATTCAGAACAAGGTGGCTGGTTCACGCGTGGTGTACGATTAGGCAGAGGCAGGAAGTAAAATGAGCGAATCCACTCTTTCTCAAACACGAAAAAATGAACGGCATCCGTTCAATTGGGGGCGGTTCTTTATCTATGTGGTATTGGTCATTGGTGCACTGGTATCAGTGATCCCCTTTGTTTACATGGTGCTGTCATCTTTCAAGAGCTACGGCAGCGTCATTGCCAATAATTTCTGGCCGTGGTGGCCGTTTGGCACTGAACCACTGCAATTCAGCAATTACCCTGAGGCGATCACGGATATCGGTTTTGATAAAACCTGGAATATGCCGCTGTTCTTCCGTTACCTGGCGAACAGCCTGATCGTATCTGGGTGTATTGTTCTGGGCACCGTAACCACCTCCACCCTGGCCGCTTACGCTTTTGCATACATCAAGGTTCCCGGTAAAAGCCTGATGTTTCTGCTGATTTTGGCAACCCTGATGATCCCCAATGATCTGACCCTGGTCCCAAAGCTGGTCATGATGTACAACTTCAAGTGGTATAACAATTACCAGGCTCTGATCATCCCCTTCACCGTGAGCGTCTTTGGTATTTTCCTGCTGCGGCAATATTTCATGCAGATTCCCAAGGATCTTTTTGACGCTGCCAAAATTGACGGGGCCGGGCACCTGCGTTACCTCTGGTCCATTGTGATGCCTCTGAGCAAACCGGCCCTGATCACTATTGCCCTGCTGAACTTCATCTGGTCCTGGGACAGCTTTAAATGGCCGCTGCTGGTGACCCGCGACAGTTCGATGCGCGTGCTGGCGGTTGGTTTGCAGCAGTTCCTGGTTGGGGAAGGCGGCACCAAGATTCACCTGATGATGGCATTCGCCTCCATGGTGGTGGTACCAGTTCTCATTTTTTACTTTTTCACCCAGAAATACTTCACAGAAGGTATTGCCAAAACTGGCATCAAGGGTTAAACTTTGTTAGTCGGAACGGGGTGCCAGTGCGACTTGGTCAGTCAGACTGGCAGCCTCTTAAACCAACAAAATTCTAGAAGGAGAGAAGAAAAATGCGTTCACTGTATAAGTTGACCATGGTTCTGGTGGTTCTGTCGATGGTCCTTGCGGCCTGCACGACCCCCACCGCCGCCCCCACCGCCGCCCCCAAGGCGACGGATGTTCCCGCCGCCAAGGCGACGGAAGCCCCCAAACCCACCGAAGCCCCCAAACCCACTGAAGCCCCCAAACCCACCGAAGTTCCGGTTGTCGAAGTTGCCAATCCCCCGGCCACCCCTGAACAGGTTGATGCCATTTCTCTGGAAGGCAAGAAAATCGAAGTGACCTTCTGGCATAACCGCTCAGAAAAAGACCAGGCTTTCCTGCAGGGCATGCTCGATGAATTCAACGCCAGCAACCCTTACGGCATCACTGCCAAAGCCGAAATCGGCGGCGCCTCCTACAATGACCTCTACACCAAGGTCAGCGCTGCCATCCAGGCCGGACAGCCCCCGTCAATGTCCCTCGCTTACCAAAACCAGGCTGCTTTCTACCGCGGCCAGGGTGCGGTCATCGATCTGAACCCCTTCATCAAGAGCAGCAAGTACGGCTTCACTGAAGAAGACCTGAAAGATTACTTCCCTGCGTTCCTTGCCAGCGATGCCAATCCCCAGTACAAGGGCGAAATTCTGGGCTTCCCGACCCAGCGCTCGATGGATGTCATGTACTATAACGTGGACTGGCTGAATGCCCTGGGCTACACCGAACCCCCCAAAGACTGGGCGACCTTCGAGGAAATCGTCTGCAAAGCTGCCAAAGAAACCGATAAATACGGTTGGGCTTTCCGCCACGATGCCTCTAACTTCGCTTCCATGGTGTTCTCCAATGGCGGCCGCATCATCGCCGAAGATGGTTCCGCCTACGTGTTCAACAGCGATGCCGGCGTGGCCGCTGCGACGACCGTGAAGAATGTCTTCGCCAACAAGTGCGCTGTTGAAATTCCCACCAGCGAAAAATACGGCGAACAGACCCGCTTTGGCAATGGCCAGGTTCTCTTTGTCTTCGCTTCTTCCTCCGGCCTGCTTTACTACAAGGATGCCGTGGAAAAAGGCGCCAACTTCAAGTGGTCCATCGCCATGCTGCCCAACAGCGGCAAGCCTGCTGTGAACCTCTACGGCGCGAGCATCTCTGTCTACAAGACCACCCCCGAACAGGAACTGGCCGCCTGGCTGGTGATCAAATTCCTGGGTGAAAAAGAACAGACTTCCCGCTGGGCCATCCAGACTGGTTATCTGCCCGTGCGCGCCTCCGCCAAGGAAGCCGTGATCACCTCTGAAAAGTGGGGCCCCGTGGCCGAAGCTTACGCTCAGATGTTTGATTGGGCTCAGTACGCGATGGTTGAAGCTCCCGTGGCCGGTTACGACCCTGTACGCTCGATCATTGACACCGATGTCATGAGCAAGATCGTTGCCGATCCTACCCTGGATCCCAAGACCCTGCTCGACGCCGCTGTCGCCGCTGCGAATGCCGTTTTGGCTGAAAACGCCCCTAAATAAATCAAGTTCTAAATGACCAAGATCCCCTCTTCCCCTGGAAGGGGGGATTTTTTTATTCATTGTGCAATTGGGTGAACTTGGGTATAATAGACATGTTTGGGGATGACAGGCTTCGACGGAGGAGGCTGGCCCCGGATTGCGAGCCGAGAGGTACCGACCTCGTAAAATCAGTACAAAAAATCAAGTGCCAATCGCACTTCCTACGCTGCTCTCCCTCTCGCTGCATAAGCTGAGTGAGGCTGCACTGGTCTCTACGGAGGCCACGTCTGCCAGTCCCGCTTTCTGACCGGTGATTGACCAGGCGTAACAAAGTCAGAATGCTGTGCGTGACGTTGCTAAGCGCATAAAAGAGGGCTTTCGGGTCCAAGCAACTGGCCTGATGCGCGCCTCGTCGGCTGGCAAACTTCGGGTAAGATTCATAGGCTGACTACGCTTGTAGATATTCGAGGGACGAATCTTTCGGACGCGGGTTCGACTCCCGCCATCTCCACCTGACGGTGAAGGAGCGCACTTGAGGGTGCGCTCTTTGTTTTTTCAATGGATTTTTTTGTGTTGAATTAGGAAAGGATATTGTGACCCATGATGCATCTCACTCTGGTTCCTGAACCTCGTATTGTAAAAAAACTGGAAGGCATGCATGACATTCAGGATCACCGCCTCATCACGTTTTCAGGGATTGCCCCCCAAAAAGGAATGGGCCTGGCTGAACCCCTGCAGCAGGCATTGAGCCGCCATCAAATCCAATGGGATATTTTTGCCAGCTCAGCCGTCCCGGCTGAGCGGATTGGCATTCGCCTGGTTCTCAGCCCGGCTTCTGAACGCGATGCGCAGGCTTACCGCCTGAGTATTCACCCAGATGAAATCAGCATTGTGGCAGCGGCCGAAGCGGGTCTCTGGTATGGGGTCTGCACCCTGGCGCAGATTATTGACCAGGCAGGTAAAACATTGCCCTGCCTTGAGATCCACGACTGGCCGGATTTTGCCGTGCGGGGTGTGATGCTGGATATCAGCCGTGATAAGGTGCCCACCATGGAAACCTTGCTGGACCTGGTGGAAAAACTGGCTTCGTGGAAGGTCAACCAGATTCAACTCTATACGGAACACACTTTTGCCTATCAGAAACATCCGCTTGTCTGGGAACAAGCTTCTCCCATCACGGGTGAGGAAATTCTGCAGTTAGATGCGTTTTGCCGGGAGAGATACATTGAGCTGGTGCCAAACCAGAACACCTTCGGTCACATGCACCGCTGGCTGACTCACAAGGAATATCTGCCCCTGGCCGAGGTTGAGGATGGTTATATGACTCCCTGGGGGCCCCAATCGGGCCCTTACAGCCTGTGTCCTGAAGATCCCAGGAGCCTGGAACTGGTGGAAGGATTGCTGGATGAACTGCTGCCGCATTTCTCAAGCAAAACAGTGAACGTGGGCTGTGATGAGACTTTCGATGTGGGGCAGGGACGCAGCAAAGCCGCCGTGGAGGCGCGCGGCGCCGGACAGGTTTATCTGGATTATGTTTTGAAAGTGTACGAAAGCCTGCGCCGCAGGGGATACCAGACCCAGTTCTGGGGAGACATTATTATTGAGCACCCTGATCTGGTGCCTTCCTTACCCAAAGACATCATTGCCCTGGAATGGGGTTATGAGGCGCAGCATCCCTTCGACCAACACGGCGCCTGTTTTGCCGCAGCCGGCATTCCGTTTTATGTGTGCCCGGGTACCTCTTCGTGGTGCACCCTGGGCGGCCGGACTAAAAACGCTTTGGGCAATTTGTTGAATGCAGCGGAGAATGGTTTGAAGCATGGGGCAAATGGCTACCTTAACACAGATTGGGGTGATAATGGCCACTGGCAGACCATGCCCATTTATTACCTGGGCCTGTTGGCAGGCGCTGCTTACAGCTGGTGCCTGGAAGCCAACCGCGGCCTGGATATTGCGGAGGCTCTGAACCGGCATGTCTTTATGGATCCTAACGGGAAAATGGGCCGCCTGGCTTATGACCTCGGCGAAGTATACCGGGCAGCCGGTTTTGAGCCGCACAACAGCTCGGTGCTTTTCTGGATTTTGCAATGGTCCGCGGAAAGGCTGATGGAAAGGAAGGCCAGCTTTCCGGAGGGATTTATTGCCAAAACGCAGGCTGCACTGGACGCAGCCATGGCGCAAATGGATGGACAGGCCATGCAGCGGCCGGATGCAGAGCTGGTGGCGGCAGAATTTCGCCTGACCGCAAAGATGATGCAGCATGCGCTTAATCGCCTTGATTTCTTCCTTACCCAAGATAAGAGAAAGGCAGCGGGATTGCGAACGGAACTGGAAGAAATTCTCGCCGAATACCGCCGGATTTGGCTGGAACGCAACCGCCCAGGCGGCCTGGTCGAATCTATTGGCCGACTGGAAGCGCTGCGCAAAGATTATTTGCCAGACTGAGAGTCTTTTATAAATTGACGGGCTGCCTATGCAGGCAGCCCGTCTTGATGTGCTGGTTAATGCCAAGTTTTAGATGGCGCAAATGAGGCCTTTGAGGTAGGTTCCCTCAGGGAAATTGAGCGCGGTGGGGTGATCGCTGCCCTGACCAAGATGAGCGATGATGCGGGCATCCACACCGGCATCGAGAGCTGCCCCCGCGACAATTTTTTGAAAGAGATCAGCGGAAATGCCCCCAGAGCAAGAAAAAGTGAACAGAAGGCCGCCGGGGCGCAGCAGCTTGAAAGCAAGAAGGTTGATATCCTTGTATCCGCGGGAGGCCCGTTCTGCCTGGGCGACAGTGGGGGCGAATTTTGGCGGATCGAGAACAATCAGGTCAAAACGGCGGTTCTGATCGCGGTAGGTGCGCAGCAATTGGAACACATCGCCTTCGATCCATTCTGCTTTTTCTGCCGGGAGCTGGTTCAAGATCAGGTTCTCCTGGGCCAGAGCCAGGGCATCTCCTGAGGAATCAATGGAAATCACCGATTTCGCCTGGTGCGCCAGGGCTGAGAGAGTAAACCCGCCGGTGAAGGAGAAACAATTGAGAATCTCTTTGTCGGCGGCATACTGGCCCAGGCAGGCGCGGTTGGGGCGCTGATCGAGGTAGAACCCGGTCTTATGGCCCTTCACCAGATCCACTTTGTATTTAATGCCGTTTTCAGTGATGGTGACCTGCTCAGCTGGTTGGCCTCGCAGGGGGCCAATCCGTTCGGGCAGCCCTTCCAGGCTGCGCACATCTGCATCAGAGCGTTCCAGAATATCTGATAGGCCAGTGCATTCCAGCAGTAAATCTGCCAGGGTTTCCTTCCAATATTCGATCCCAGCGCTCAGGCACTGCATCACCAGAGTGCTGCCGTAGCGGTCCACAATCAGACCAGGAAGGCCGTCAGACTCAGCATGAACCAACCGGACTGCATCGGTTTCGGTTGGTGGAATGGTTCTCTGGCGCAGCTGGATGGCGCGTTGCAAACGGCTGTGCAAAAAAGCTCGGTCAATCACATCGGTGGGTGAGAATGACCAGAAACGGGCGCGGATTTGCGAGGCAGGAGAGAAAGCAGCCCAGCCCAAACATTCACCCCGCGAACTGTTTACCTGGATTGTTTCGCCGGGGGCAGGTGGACTGGACAGGCGGTCAATGCCGGAGGCAAAAAGCCAGGGGTGGCGCAGGAGAACCGGTTTTTCCCGGCCAGGCTTCAGGGTTAGAATGGGGCGGGTATCCATCAGGCTTTTCCAATCAGGGCCAGGAAGGCAGCTTCATCGAGGATTTTGACGCCCAGTTCCTGGGCTTTGGTCAATTTTGAACCAGGTTCTGCGCCCAACAGCAGGTAGCTGGTTTTCTTGCTGACGCTGTCGGTCACCTTGCCGCCGTTATTCTGGATCAGTTCGCGGGCCTGGTCGCGCGAAAGGTTGGGCAGGGTGCCGGTGATGACAAAGGTCATGCCTTCCAGGGGCTGCGTGCCTGGGGCGGGCGGTGCAGGCGGGATGGAAGTGGGCCAGACGCCGGCGGCTTTTAACTTTGTCAGGACCATCTGGTTGGCGGGCCGTGAGAACCAATCGACAATGGCAGCGGCGATGTTGGGGCCAACCCCTTCAATGGTTTGTAAATCTTCGACCGAGGCGCGGCTGAGCATTTCGAGATCCGGGTAGTATTTCGCCAGGTCGGCGGCCATCACTTCGCCAACCCCGCGGATGCCCAGGGCATTGATCAGGCGGGCAAGGGGCTGCTGGCGGGCGGATTCGATGGCGGCAAGGAGATTATCAGCTTTCCGCTCGCCAAACCCTTCCAGGGTCAGCATTTGCTCGCGTTTCAGGGTGAAGAGGTCGGCCACATCCCTAACCAGGCCAGATTCAGCAAATTGTTCCACAATTTTGATGCCCAGACCATTGATATCAAGAGCGGGGCGTGAAACGAAATGTTCGAGGTTGCGCACCAGTTGAGCCGGGCAGGCGGCGTTGACGCAGTACCAGGCCACCTCACCGGGGATGTTTTCGATGGGCTGCCCGCAGGCGGGGCAGGTGGTGGGAATCTGGTAAGGGGTTTCTTCACCGGTGCGGGCTGAAACAATGGGGCCAATGACATAGGGGATGACATCGCCGGCGCGTTTCAGAAGCACCCGGTCAAGGATGCGGATGTCTTTTTCAGCGATGAAGTCGAAGTTGTGAAGGGTGGCCTGGCGCACCACCACGCCGCCCACCTCCACCGGCTCGAGTATGGCAAAGGGGGTGATGACGCCGGTGCGGCCGACATTGACGCCGATATTCTGCAGGCGGGTGGTCACTTCGCGGGCAGGGAACTTGACCGCCACAGCGCCGCGGGGATCTTTGCCCACAATGCCCAGGTCGGCGGCAAGCTGGAGATCGTTCAGCTTAATGACCATGCCGTCGGCTTCAAATGGCCATTGATCGCGCTGGGTGGGCGCAGCTGCGCAGACAGAAATGGCCTCATCCAGGGTGGGGCAAAGACGAATAAGGTCAGAAACAGGAAAACCCAGGGCTTTCAAATAGGCCAGGGTATCCCATTGGGTTGCCGGGACGGGACCATCGGCAGCCACAATGGCGTAACTGAGAATGGTCAGGGGTCGTGAAGCAGTCAGGGCAGGGTCCAGCTGGCGCAGGGAACCGGCCGCGGTGTTGCGCGGATTGAGATAGGTTTTCTCTCCGGCTTCCTGTAGACGGTGGTTGAGGGCTTCAAAATCCTGCAGGGTGATGAAGGCTTCAGCGCGGACGGCCAGGTAAGCGGGGGGCTGCGGGCCGTGAGGATCGACCGGAATGCGCAGGGGAATGGCGCGTACGGTGCGCAAATTGGCGGTGATATCTTCGCCGATTTCACCATCGCCGCGGGTGGCGCCCTGGACCAGAACGCCGTTGCGGTAGTGCAGCACCACGGTCAGGCCATCAATTTTGGGTTCCACCACTAGTGCAGAGCGTTGAATGCGTTCATCCAGTTTCAGGTTGCGCTCATACCATGAGCGGATATCCTGCGAATTGAAGGCGTTGGACAGGCTCAGAATGGGGTTGGGATGGCGCACTTTCTCGAATTTATCGGCGGCCACGGCGCCGGCCCGCTGGGTTGGAGAGTCGGGAGTGATCCATTCGGGGTGGGCAGCTTCAATGGTTTTCAATTCATTCAGCAGCCGATCAAATTCGGCGTCGCTGATGATGGGATCATCCAGCACATGGTAACGGTAGCTGTGGAGGTGAATTTCTTCGCGCAGTGCCAGCAGCCTTTTTTGTTGATCATCTGCCATAGTCATGACCTTCCTGTACAAAATCAACTTAATAAATGGAGCCAGAGTCTTTGGAAAAGCACTTTAAATTATACATGAAAAATGCCTGAAGGGTTTTCAAGCATTCAAATCATGATTGACAGGTTCTGGTTCAGGGGTCAGGGTGGAGCGCAGCTTGCGTGCCAGTGCGCTGGGCCATGATACAGCCTGCTCCAGGCTGGCCCGGGCTTCCAGACCGGCTTTTTCTCCCCTCGAAACCAGATCATCCACATTGTAATGGCCCAAAAGGCTGTAATCCGTCACCATGGGACGGATGATCACATCGGGACGGTCGATTTGCAAGCGCAGCTCGGTCATCATCAGACTGGAAATTTCCAGGGAGCGTGAGAAGACCGAGAATGCCTGTGCCAGGCGCATGCGGGAGATTTGTTCAACGAGCTGGGTTGGGCCGGGGATGGGAATGGGGAGCAGCGGGTGAGAGGTGTCGGCTTTATCTGGTGCGGGTTGGTTAAGCACCACTGCCACCACTGGCAGGTCCGGGGCGAGCCAACGGGCAATGGACACGGGGACAGGGTCCAGAACACCGCCATCCATCAGCAGGGCGGGGCCGATCTGCCGGGGCGGGAAAATTCCAGGCACAGCAGATGAAGCCAGCACAGCCTGTACCAGATTGCCGTGGTGCAGCATCATTTCCTGACCTGAGGCGGTATCCACGGCTGCTGTGGCAAAAGGAAAGGGCAAATCCTCAAAGGTGCGGTTACCCAGAACCTGATGAAGCAGATCTTCCATACCACCCAGTCCCATGAGTGAAGGGCCGTCCTCAATTTTCCGGGCGAACATTCGATCAGGGACAATATCATTAAATATGGCCTGCATATCCTGAGTGGTGAGGCTGGCTGCATAGAGCGCGCCGACGATACTGCCGGCGCTGGTGCCGGCAATGGCGCGGATTTTATATCCAAGGGATTCAAGCGAGCGGATCACACCCACATGGGCCAGGCCTCTGATGCCGCCGCCGCCAAGAGCTAATGCGATTTCCATAAGAAAACCTGCTATTTTATCAGCAACTCAAGCGCCCTGATCAAGGTGTCCGACTCGTCAGGGGTGTTATAGGCCTGGAAAGAATAGCGGACAAAGATACGGTTATTCCAGGTGACGATGGGCACCTCGACCCGGAACTGGCTGTAGAGCTGTTCTTTCAACCAGGCAGCATTGACATGGGAAGGAAGCGGGGAGGAGGCCATCTGGGCAAACCAGACCGGATCATTGGGGTGCAGCGGGGCCAGGCCTGTCAGCCGGGTGATACGCTGCTGGGTTTGTGCAGCCAGTTCGTGACAGCTTGCACGCAGAGCCGGCCATTGGCGGCTTTCCTGGTAGGCAATGGCATCGGGCACGGCAAGGAAGGCAGAGATATCGCGGGTGCCGGTCCACTCCAGGTAGTCGATAAAAGGAGAAGGGCCGGGTGTTTCGGCTTCCCAACCCCAACTGACCGTGAGCGGGTGAATGAGGTTTTGAACTTCCGGGCGGGCATAGAGGAAGGCGGAACCTTTTGGGGCGCACAGCCATTTATGCAGGTTGCCGGTGTAGAAATCTGCTCCCAATGCATCCAGGCTGAGGGGGATTTGCCCCGGGGCATGGGCGCCGTCCACCACGGTCATGATACCAGCCTTGCGGGCGCGCGCGCAAATGAGATCCACCGGAAAGATGAGGGCGGTGGGTGAGGTGATATGGCTGATATAAATAACTCTGGTATTTGAATTGACGCCCTGCCAGAAAGAGTCGACAAACTGCAAGGGGTCTGTGACTGGTAGAGAAACGGTTTGATTGGTATACTTGAAACCCTGACGATGGGCATAAAACCGCCAGGCGCGGTCACAGGCGCCATATTCATGATCGGTGGTCAGCACTTCATCCCCGGGGCCCAGGTTGAGGCTGTGGGCGATGATATTGACCCCGGTGGTGGCATTGGTCACATAGACCAGATTATTGGGCTGGGTACCGAGGTAATCAGCCAGGTTTTTCCGCGATTGAGCCAGGAGGTTGTAAAACCTCCGGCCGAGGAATTCCACAGGCTGGCGTTCCATTTCATCCTGCCAGCGGCGCTGGGCATCAAGCACAGGCCGCGGCGTGGCGCCGAAAGAGCCGTGATTCAAAAAAGTCACGGTGGGATCGAGCAAGAAGTCGTCACGCAGTGTCATCAAAGAGCCTCCTTATGTGCAGCGTTTCTCAGGGCATTGTCAGCCGGCACGGATTCGTGGCTTCTGTCCCGGTCAAGGCACATAGCTCATTTACCCGAGTGGTTGTGGTTGAGGAATAGAAATCGCTGCCTTCTGAGAAAGGATTATACCAAAAATTTATGAATGCTTTGTTTCGTTCCACACGAGCCGTCCCCGACGAATTCAGGGCCAATTTTATCAACCTGTATTTTGACGTGGGCTGGTTTGGCCTGCTCAACGGCAGCTTACTGGCCTTTTTATCCATCTATGCGGCGCGCCTGGGTGCGACTCCACTTCAACTGGGCCTGATCAATTCAGGCCCGGCAGTGATCAACATGATCTTTGCCCTGCCGGCCGGTCAATGGCTGTCGCAGCAGCCGATTCGTCAGGCGGTGTCTCTCTCGGCCCTGGCAAACCGCCTTTTTTACATCCCGTTCATTTTGATGCCCTTTTTTCTCTCAAACTCTGATCAGGTGACCGCGATCATTGTGGTCACCCTGGTGATGAGCCTGCCGGGTACCCTGATTTCCGTTGGTTTCAATGAACTGTTTGCCTGTGCGGTGCCACCCGAATGGCGCGGCCAGGTGGCGGCAACGAGGAACGCCATTTTGTCGGCCGTGACGGTGGTGGTTTCATTAATTTCAGGTCAGCTTCTGGCCACTTTGCCTTTCAGTCTGGGCTACCAGATTGTGTTTGGGGTTGGCGCTCTGGGCGGCATCATGACGGCGTTCCATCTCTGGCGGGTGCGCAATCTCTCCGCCAGATTCACCAAAGATCAGGAAACAGCAGAAACGGAGAAGCGGTTTAACATAAAGAATCGTCTGGCCGCTATCAGCCGGCTGGATGTGCTGAAAGGACATGCCGGAAAAGTGCTGGGACTGCTCTTCTTTTTTCATTTCATGCAGTTCCTGGCCATCCCGATTTTTCCGATTTATTCGGTGCGCACCCTGGGCTTGCAGGATAATGTCTTGGGTTTTGGCACCGCGGCTTTTCAACTGACGGTATTCCTGGGATCCACCCAATTGGTACGCTGGATTGGAAAATGGGGCAATAAGAAAGTCACCGGCATTGGCATTGTGCTGCTGGCTATTTTTCCAGCCTTGCTGGTGATCAGCAACAATGTGGGCATGTATTTATTGACCAACACCCTGGGCGGAATTGCCTGGTCCTTTGTGGGTGGGGCCTTGACCAATTACCTGCTGGAAAAAGCGCCGGAGCGCGACCGCACGGTGTATCTTTCATGGTATAACATTGTGCTCAACGCGGGCATTTTGGGCGGATCGTTTTTGGGGCCTTTGCTGGCCGAAAACACGAATATGCCATTTGTCCTGTTGTTATGTGCTTTTGGGCGTTTGATTGCCGGGTTGGCAGTTTTACGCTGGGGATAAATCTGTGTTAAAATAACCTGCATGAATACCAAAACCGTTGCCACCAATCGCAAAGCGAGCTTTGAATACTTCCTGCTGGAACATTTTGAAGCCGGGCTGGCCTTGCAGGGATCGGAGATCAAATCGATCCGGGCGGGACAGGTCAGCCTGGGTGAAGCTTACATTAAAATAGACGGTCATGATGCGTGGCTGTTAAATGCGCATATCTCTCCTTACGATCCGGCCAGCCGGTATAACCACGACCCGCTGCGCCCACGGCGGCTGCTGCTGCACCGCAGTGAAATTCGCAAGATGTGGGACCAGGTACGACAAAAAGGTGTCACCATTGTGCCGGTGAGAATTTACCTGAAAGACGGCCGGGCCAAACTGGAAATTGCGGTGGCCAAGGGCAAAAAACTGTACGATAAACGTAATGAAATTGCTGCTCGCGACAGTAAGCGCGAAGTTGAACGCCAGATGAGCCGGCGGGATGAGTAGATATGCTGCAAAATAACTGGCTGGCCTTGCTGGTGACCTTTGGCGTAGCGGTTCTGTGGCTGCGGGTCAATGACTACGCCGCCCACAAAGGCTGCATGAGCAGTTCATTGAGCCGGAAGGTGATCCACACCGGAACAGGACCCATTTTTGTGCTCTGTTGGCTGCTGTTTGACTCAGCTTATGAAGCCAGATTTATGGCAGCGGCCGTTCCCTTTGCCATCACCGTGCAGTTCTTTTTGGTGGGTTCGGGGATGATGAAAGATGAAGCGGCGGTCAAGGCGCTTTCACGCAGCGGAGACCGGCGCGAGATTTTACGCGGCCCTTTGATGTATGGAATTGTGTTTGTGCTGCTTACCATCCTCTATTGGCGCGATTCCTATAACGGCATGGTGGCGCTGATGGTCATGTGTGGGGGAGATGGCCTGGCAGATATCGTGGGCTCTCGGTTTGGCAAAACCCGGCTGCCGTGGTCGCCGGGAAAATCATGGGCGGGTTCTTTGGCGATGTTTTTGGGTGGATGGCTGTTGTCATTTGGGGTTCTGGCGGCGCATTGGCTGGCCGGCAGCATGGCAGCACCACCTGAGGCTTTATCTGCATATGTTTTACCTGTCGGCATCATTGCCCTGACAGGCACCCTGGTCGAATCAATCCCATTAAACGATTGGGATAATATCACCGTCCCGGCAGCGGCGCTTTTGCTGGGCACTTTTTTACTCTAGGAGACCTATGATCGTAATTGACGGAAATCATCTGACGATTGACGCGATTGTGGCGGTTGCCCGGCATTATGAAAAAGTGCAGCTATCGGAGACAGCCCGTGCGGCGGTTGAAGAAGCCCACCGCTGGGTGGAGGAGATTGTGGCTGCCGGAAAGCCCGTTTACGGCATCAACACTGGATTTGGTATTTTTTCTGACCGGCAGATTGCCGCAGAAGATTCAGCCAAACTGAGCCGGAACCTGATTCTCAGCCACGCCATTTGCACCGGCCCGGCTTTACCAGCTGAGGTGGTGCGGGCAGCCATGCTGGTGCGCGCTAATACGTTATCAAAGGGGGTTTCCGGGGTGCGCCTGGAGATTATCGAAACGCTGCTTGAGATGTTGAACAAGCAGGTGACCCCGGTGGTGCCTTCGCAGGGTTCGCTGGGGTCCTCCGGCGACCTGGGCCCGTTATCCCATATGGCGCTGGTTTTGACGACAGATGATGCCGACCGGGATGAGGATTCAGGCATGGCGGATTACCAGGGGCGAGTGATGACGGGAAAGGCGGCCATGGCAGCGGCGGGCATCCAGCGCATCAAGCTGGGACCGAAAGAGGGTCTGGCGCTCAACAACGGCGCGACCTTTTCGGCGGCGATCGCGGCTCTGGCGGTCAAGGACGCCTACCGGCTGGCCGATGCAGCGGAATGGGCTTTGGCTCTGAGCTTTGAGGCCATGCTGGGCGCCACCAATGCTTTTGATGACCGCATTCACCAATCGCGCGGACAACCGGGGCAGATTGAAGTTGCCAGCCACGTGCGCGATTTGATTTCAGGCAGCACCCTGGCGAATGCCGCCGGCCGGGTTCAAGATGCCTATTCGCTGCGCTGCGCGCCGGTGGTTCAGGGAGCAGCCCGCGATTCACTGGCTTTTATCAAGCAGGTGGTGGAACGGGAAATCAACGCTGTGACGGATAATCCGCTGCTGTTTGGGGCGCGCACGGCGCTTTCGGGCGGCAATTTCCACGGCGAGCCGGTGGGCATGGTGATGGATTTTCTGGGCATTGCTGTGGCCGAAATGGGCGCCATTTCAGAACGCCGGACCTACCGCCTGACGGATGGAAAATTGAACGCCGGACTGCCGCCCATGTTGGTGGATTCACCTGAAGCGGCGGGGCTCAATTCCGGCCTGATGATGCCCCAGTACACGGCGGCCTCGCTGGTGCTGGAAAATGAAACCCTGGCCACACCGGATACGGTCCATTCACTGCCGACTTCGGGCGGACAGGAAGATCACAATGCCAATGCCATGACGGCCGCCCGCCACGCCCGGCAGATTGTGGAGAATGTATCTCATATTCTGGCCATTGAACTTTACACGGCTGCCCGGGCTGTGGATCTGCGCCTGCGCCTGATGCCCGAAGGAAAACTGGGTGAGGGAACCCGGTCAGTTTACCAAAGCATCCGCCAGGCTGTTCCTTACACGGCTGGAGATGCCTGGTGGGAACCTGAAATTGAAGCGGTCAGAAGGTGGATTTTCTCTGACCATCAAGGATGATTGAGTGAAACTGACGCGACGTGAATTCTTAAAATATTCGGCTGCCGCCCTGGCTGGCCTGGCCGTTTTTCCGCGGGGTGGACTTCGCCTGGCGCCGTCCCTGCCTGAATTTCCGCAGGGGGCCAAATTGGGACGGATTTGCGCCGGAGGAGAGGGCGCCCGCTTCGAATTGAAGACCCGGCCGTATATGGATGCGCCGGCTGCGGGAACGGTGTACCGGGATGAGGTGGTGGTCTGGCTGCGGGAAGTGGTGACTTCACGGTTGGACCTTAACCGCATCAGCCAGACCTGGATTGAGACGCCCAACGGCTATCTTTATGCGCCTTATGTTCAACCGGTAAAAAACCTGCCCAATGCGCCCCTGACCGATTTTCCCGGTTATTCGACCCAAAAACCGGGCATGTGGGTTGAGGTGACGGTGCCCTATGTGGATTTCACGGTAGAAAATGCACCCAGATCGCCGTGGCTGAAAGAGACCCTCAAGCCGCGCCTTTATTACAGCCAGGTGCTCTGGGCAGATCGCATTCAGATGGATGATCAGGGCAAGCCTGTCTACCGGCTCACCGAGAAATACGGCGGATATGATGATGCTTTCTGGGCCAGCGCAGAAGCTTTCCGGCCCATCACGCCGGATGAACTGACGCCGATTAGCCCGGATGTGATGGACAAAAGGATTGAGGTCAGCCTGCTTTACCAGACCTTATCCTGTTATGAAGGCAGCTCAGAGGTATATTTCTGCCGGGTCTCAACGGGCTACGGCGATGCAACGCCGGTTGGCAGCATGCCGATCTGGCGAAAGATGATATCCACGCATATGAGCGGCGGTTCAACCGGCGCTGGTTTTGACACCCCCGGAATTGGCTGGACCTGCCTGTTTTCGAATGACGGCGCCGCCATCCATTCAACCTTCTGGCACAATGAATTTGGCCTGGCAAGAACCCATGGGTGCGTCAACACCCTGCCTGAGGATGCAAAGTGGATTTTCCGCTGGACTTACCCCTCTGTGACCTATGATCCGGGGGATGTGACCATTTCGGGGATGAACGGTTCGCCCCGGGTGGTGATTAAAGATGTCTGATTGGGAAAAATGATGATCAACGTTACCCTTTATACCCGCAGCGACGCAGACAATACAGAGGCCATTCTGGCTGAACTGGAGGCTTTATCAGACCGTTTTCCTCATCAGGTGGCGGTCATGCATGTTGATACAGACGAAGCCTTGTCGGCTGCTTACGGTGGAAACACCCCATTGGTGGAGATCGGCCCATACAAGCTCAAGTATCCCTTTGATGGCCCGCGTCTTCAGGTGGCTCTGGGCGCTGCGTCTGACCGCAAACGCCAGATGGAAGAAATAGGCGGAGAAGACCATGTCCGGCGGGTGGAGCAGGGGAAGACCATTACCCGATCAGACCGGTTGACGATGTGGTTTTCAGATCATTATATGCTGGTGTTTAACCTGGTGATGGCTCTGTTTGTCGGCCTGCCTTTTCTGGCACCCGTGTTGATGAAAACCGGGGCTGAAATTCCTGCTACGGTCATCTATAAACTGTACAGTCCATTCTGTCATCAGCTGGGTTACCGCTCGTGGTTTCTTTTTGGTGAACAGGCCGCTTACCCTCGCGCCCTGGCAGAGCAGGGCGGCATCACCTATGAAGAAGCCAGCGGGCTTGCGCCAGATGATTTGCTGGGCGGCCGTGAATTTTATGGAAATGACAGGGTGGGCTACAAGGTGGCCATTTGCGAGCGGGATGTGGCCATTTATGGCTCTTTGCTCATTTTCGGCCTGGTGTTTTCGACTGTTGGAAAGAAATTAAAACCCTTGCATTGGGCATTATGGGTGCTGATTGGCATGGTGCCAATGGGGCTGGATGGCGTATCCCAACTGCCCAGCCTGCTGCCGCTCCCTGAAGCGTGGAAATGGCTGCCGATGCGCGAAAGCACACCCTTATTGCGAACCATCACCGGGGCTTTGTTTGGCCTGGCCACGGGCTGGTTCGGTTATCCTTATGTGAAGGAATCGGTGGATGAGACGCGGATTTTTCTGCTGAAAAAGACAGCCATCGCTCAGGCGCAAAAGGACCCTGCCGTACCAGAGGTGAAATGAGAACCGAGGTTCACCCCCACGGAGTCACCACTTTTCACTTCGAATCCTTTTCTGGCCAAGATCTCTGGCATGGATTCTTTTCGCGCAAGGGCGGTGCCAGTGTGGGCCCATTTTCTTCATTGAATGTGGGCGGGACCGTGGGCGATGAAACGGCCCATGTTGCGGAAAACCGGCAGCGCACCTTTGCAGCGGCAGGCAGGACCCTCAGCAGCCTTTATGACGTCTGGCAGGTGCATTCCAGCGATGTGATTTGCACAGAGGCACCCCGGCTTCCTGAAACCCTGCATGCTCAGGCCGATGCCATCATCACGAACCGGCCGGAAGTCACCCTGTTTATGCGTTTTGCGGATTGCGTTCCGGTGATGCTTTTTGATCCGCACAAACAGGTGGTGGGATTGGTGCATGCGGGATGGAAAGGCACTGTTAACAAAGTGGCCCTGGAGGCGGTGAAGGCCATGCAGGTACGGTACGGCTGCCAACCGAAAGAAATTCTGGCCGGCATTGGCCCCTCCATCTGCGTCGATCATTACCCGGTGGGGGATGATGTGGTTCAACAGGCGCAAAAGGCTTTTGGACCCCGAAGCCGAGAGGTGATTCAACAAGGAGAAACCCAGCCCCATTTTCACCTTTGGAACGCCAACCGGCTGGTTCTTGAGGAAGCCGGGGTGGAGAAAATAGAAATCGCAGGCGTGTGCACGGCCTGCGACACGGAACACTGGTTTTCACACCGGCAGGAACATGGCCGTACAGGACGGTTTGGGGCAATCATTTACTTGTCACCCAAAAATAATCAGGAGTAAACGTGGAACCATCCGTTGAGGTGATTTTCCAGAATATCCAACGCATCAAAGCCCGCATTGAGCAGGCCGCTGCTGCGGTCAATCGCGACCCGGAGAGTGTCAGGCTGGTGGTGGTGACCAAGACCAAACCTGCTGACATTGTGGAAAATGCCATCCAGGCCGGGGCGCAATACCTGGGAGAAAGCTATGCTGAAGAAGCGGTTGAGAAAATCAACCTGCTGCGGCAGCACCGCGTGGAATGGCACATGATTGGCCATATTCAAAGCCGCAAGGCCAGGCTGGTGGCGCAGCATTTTGATCTGGTGCATTCATTGGACAGCCTCAAGCTGGCCTATAAACTGGACCAGGCGGCTGGTGAAGCAGGGAAAATTCTGCCGGTGTTGATCGAAGTGAACATTGGCGGCGAAGAAAGCAAGCAGGGCTGGCAGGCCGGGGATGACAGCACCTGGCCGGCGCTTGCGGCTGACCTGGCCCAGATTCTTCAATTAAAAAATTTAAACGTGAAAGGCATGATGACCATGCCGCCGTTATGCGACCACCTTGATGAAAGCCGGCGTTTGTTTCGCAAGATGGTTCTTTTACAGTATTACTTGAGAGGCACCCTGCCGCAGAGTGATTGGCAGGAACTTTCAATGGGCACCAGCGGCGATTTTGAGGCCGCCATCATGGAAGGCGCCACATATATCCGCATTGGCGAGGCCATTGTCGGGCCGCGCCAATATTGACAATAAGCCATTTTTTATTCAAACTTAACGCAGAAACGGTGTAAAATATGATTATCGTTATTGCTCAATTCATCAGCCTGATATCTCGGCTTCTGACCATTCTCATTATCGTTGACGTGCTGCTGTCGTATTTTCTATCACCTTACCATTCCGTCAGAGTCACCCTCGACCGCATTGTGGAACCGATGTTATCACCCATTCGCCGGTTGATTCCACCGGCCGGGGGAATAGACTTCAGCCCGATCATCCTTGTGATCGCTATTCAGGCCATAGAGATGGTGCTGGTAAACCTGCTCTATTCTATCGTTTAATAAAAAGGCGGATCTATGTCAGACAGACATTATAAACTTCATGACGGAAAGACCGGGGCTGCCATCACCGTGCGCATCTCGCCCCGCGCCCTGCGCAATGAAATCACAGAAATTCTCAGCGACGGCACCATTAAGATCCGCCTGATTGCCTTGCCGGCTGAAGAGCAGGCCAATGAAGCTTTGATCCGTTTTTTAGCAGAAGTTTTTGATATTTCACCCAGCAAGGTTCAGATTGTGGCGGGCCTTTCAGGTCATGACAAACTGGTGACCCTGGAAGGCATTTCAGCAGATGCCGTTCAAAAAAAGGTGATTGCTCGCATCGCCTGAAAAGGCATGAACTTTGAAAAACAAAACGCCAGTTCAACATGAACTGGCGTTTATTACTTTGCGGTGGGCTTTCAACCCAAACCAAATTCCTTGGTTGAAGGCAGTTTTGAGCCGCTGAGGGTGAAAAACCAGAGGGCATTGAAAGCCGCTTCCTGCAGGATGGGTTCATCGGTGAAATAAAGCTGGTACATGGCACCGATGACGCCGGCTGAGGGGCTTGGCAGCAGGCGCAGGTAATCGATGGCGGCAAGCTGCTCTTCAAGGGAGCCTTCTTTAAGGATTTGCAGGAACATATCCGTGGGGAAGGTGCCTGGTGAAATGCCCACACCCTGAGCGCTGGCCTTTCCCAAAAGCCATGTGGACTCGTGGGGGGAGATCAGAGGATGAGGGGCATAAGGTGAGGCTTTTTTGCGGTTTTCAAGGGCATGCACCGCGGCGTTCCTGACCACCCACTGGCCATCTTCAATGCTGATCTTCTCAAGAATATCGTTGGCCCAACGTTCCTGAATCCGCTGCAGGCCAAAGACGGCAGCTCTGCGTACCAGCAGGTTTTCATCAAAGCTGCTCTGCTTAATGATGGAATGGCCGGTTTCAGGGCGGTTGGCCATGGTTTCGGCGATGATGCGGCCCATGCCTTCATCACCCTGCTGGAAGATGACCGAGATGGCCTCGGCCGTCTGTGTGTTGTTGATGGCCAGCAAAGCCAGGCAGGCACTCTGACGAACCAGCGGTTCATAATCGGCAAGCTGATCAATAATGGCATTGACTTGTTTGGCTTCAAGGGCTGCGCCGCAGGCCAGAAGGGCGATCTGCCGGATTTCAGGTGAGGGTTGATTGATGAGCTGCTGGATCAGGATAGAGACAGATGGGTCGCCTGATGCGACAAAAGCAGCCATGGCACGGGTGCGCAAACAGCGGGGAAGATGGGGCTTTTGCAGCAGTTCAGCCAGCCGGCGCATCACTTTGCCGCGCCAGGGCGCAGATGAAGGTGTTTCTGAAAGACAGCGGGCCACCATAAACAGGTTGCGGTGCAAAGGATCTTCGACGTCCTGAGCCATCAATGCGTCAACCTGTTGGGTGATATCGTAAATGGAAGCCATAAACCGCAGCAGGGCAATTTTGCCAGGCCAGGTAGGAGCATTGATGATTTCATTCAGCTGCTCATTATTGGTGATGGCCAGACTGGCGAGGTATCCGATGAACAATGGCTGAGAGAAACCCAAACCTTCTTTATACTCTACCAGCAGGCCGCTATCCAGAATTTCAGGCAAAGCCTGGCGGATGGATGAAGCTTTCTTTTGCGCCTGCGCAGCCAGCTGGACGGCCCCATCTATAAGAGCCGCCGTTTTTGATGGGGCCGTGTCGGTATTTTTGGTCAGTTCGGTCACCAACGCGTTTGCCTGACTGCCGGTGATCATGGTCTGACCTTTCAAAATCATCTGCAGAGCCAGACGTTCAAGGGCAGTGCGTTTCTGCGGGTCGCGGATGGAGCGGTGAATATGAGATTCGACCGCATCCGCCACCTTGCTGCCGCGCGCATCGCCAGCATACAATGCCCAAGTTTTTAATGTAATCTCCAGTGGGGTTAGAGTGGGATTTTCAGCGAGAATCCAGTTGACAAAATATTGGGTTTCAACCGGGAGGAAGCCCTGTTCTTCATATTTTGGACCGATGTGGGCATTCCAGAGGGTATCCCAGCGGTGGATAAAGTATTCGCGTTCAGCCCGGCCCCAGGCGGTAAGAGCCAGCGGGACGATGCCCAACTGCATCAAACCGTTCAGATATTCTGGTGCGGCGGCAATGACCAGGCGGAGGCCAGGGTATTGTTTGAGCAGGCTGCGGAGGTAGTTGGAGAGAGCCGGGAGCAAAGCCGGAGAAAGGCTGTCTGCGCCGTCCAAAATCAATATGGCCTGGTGCTGGCTCACTGCATTTTTGAGATAACCCGGCACCTGGGCCTGATTGAGGGTTGAAATGACCTCCTGGGCGGCAGAAATAATGGGTGAGAGGGGATCCTTGGGGGCGTTGCCCTCCAGAATGCCCAGGTTATTGACATGGACAAAAATGGGTACCATTTCAGAAAAGGCGCCCAGGCGCGGGTCTTTGCGGGCAAGCTGGCAGGTAAAATGGGCCAGGGCGGTGGTTTTTCCGGCGCCAGGCTGACCAATGATGCCCACCTGCAGGCCGCCCTGCAGGGCTTCGGCAATGGAGAGGGTGGGCATGCTGAACTGGGCTGAGAATTCGGGCCAATCGGGCATATAGGGGACGGTGGATTGGAAGGTGTCCTCGGTTGGATAAGTGCCGTCTGCCAGAGGAAGAGGTGGAGGGGCCAGCAACCGAGGGGTGACTACAATTTCATCGAGAGAAAAGAGCGCATTGGCCACATGCAGGGATTGAGAGGCAACCAGTATTTCCTTGCGATAGCGGTCGTCGAAGGTGTTGGTGGCTTTTTTCTGGGTGGTGACGCGGAAGGTTTTGACTCTTTCAAGGATCACCGGCAGGTTGGCACGCAAAGACCAGATGGCAAAGCTGAAGGCAATTCCGGCGATAAAACCGACGATAAAGGAAAAGCGGTCGATATAAAGGTTGAAAAGGAAATCAAACATAGGCTATCCAGCGTAGAGGATGCGCCCGCAAGAGGGGCAAAAATTGACCTGACTGGGAGAACGGGCTGCCTGGCGCATGGCCGGGCTTAGCATATTGCCGCAACCGCCGCAGGAGTCATCCTGAATATCGGCCACGGCAAGACCGCGCTTTTGAGCGCTGAGGCGGTTGTAGAGTTCCAGATCTGGAGCGGGAATGGACGGCAGGATGGCAAGCCTTTCAGACTCGAGGCGTTCCATTTCTTTTTCCAGGGTTACTTTTTCGCCCAGCAAGGCTGCCTGAGATGTGGCAGCAGCCGCCAATGCCTGGTTGAGCTGCTCAACCGCAGCGGCCGTGCCTTTTTCGGCTTCTTCCATGGCTTCCATGGCGGCTAATTGTTCATCTTCAAGCATGCTCAAATGTTTTTTGAGAGAAGCCTGTTCGTTTTGCAGGTCGTTCAATTCCTTGGGGTTTTGTACCCGTCCGCCGTAGAGCGTGGATTGATTCTGTTCAAGCTTGATTTGCATGGCCTGGACAGCATTTTCGGCGCTGCGCAGGTTGCTGTGGGCAGTTTTTTGAGTCTGTTCCGCTTTGGCATGGCGCTGTTGGGCAGCGGCCAGAACCGGGTCGGTTGAAAGGATGCGGGAAATCTCAGCCAGGCGCAAAGAAATTTGGGCGCGGCGAGTGTCCATTTTTTGCAGGCGGTAAAGATGAAATATCTGGCTCATGAATTTATTATAGCAGAATGTTCTTTTTGCAAGGCTTCAAAACGATCCCAGGTGAAGAGAATCTGAACAACTGCCCGACCAACTTTGTATATGCTGTTGGCCGGGCAATATTGAGGAACGGGCTAAAAAACCTGCCAGCTGTGGCTATCGGGAAATGAGATGAGTTTTATTCATACCGCAGGGCTTCAACGGGCTCCAGGCCGGCAGCGCGGTTGGCTGGATAGATGCCAAAGAACAGGCCCACGGCGGTGGAAAATGCGGTGGCCAGCAGAATGGCGTTCAGGCCGATACCGGGGTTGAGCGGGGTGCCGTTGGCCGCGGCAATCTGACCTACGATGAAGGCAATCAACCAGCCCAGAGCAATGCCGATCAGGCCGCCGATCAGGCTGAGGAGAGCTGATTCGGTCAAAAACTGGATCATGATATCCCGTTTGCGTGCGCCCAGGGCCTTGCGCAGGCCGATTTCACGGGTCCGTTCTGTGACTGAGACGAGCATGATGTTCATGATGCCAATGCCGCCTACCAGGAGAGAGATGCCGGCGATGCCGCCAAGAAAAACAGTCAAAACGCCGGTGATGAGTTGGGCGGTCTGCACAAAATCTTGTTGGGAAAGGATGGTGAAATCATCCTCCCCGATGGGAGAGCGGTGGCGTTCGCGGATGACCTGACTGGCTTCATCGCTGGCAAAAGAAACGGATTCAGCATCAACTGCCTGAATGAGAATGTAATCGGCACGGTCCTTCTGCCGTTTCAGGACGCGGTTTTGAGCAGTGCTGAAGGGCACCAGAATGATGCGGTCCTGCGAGCCAAAGGCGCTGCCGCCTTTGGGGGCCAGCACGCCGAGGACGCGAAACGGCTGGCCGTTGATGCGGATGTTCTCGCCTGTCACCCCGTCGCGGCGGCCAAAAAGCCGGTCGGCAGCTTCAGGGCCCAAAATGGCCACGGCGGCCTGCCCCAGGTTGTGCGATTCGGTGATGAATTCACCTTCCAGCAGGGAGTAACTGCTCATGGCGATATATTCAGGCGTGGCTCCGGTGACGGACAGACGCAGGCTGGTTTTGCCATAGGCCACCTCTGTGTTTCCCTGGATCACCGGCGCCGAAGTGAGGATGGACGGCGCGGAGAACTGGTCCAGCAGGGCATTGGCATCTGAAATGGTCAGCGGTTTGCCGTTACGGACGTTTTGGGTGAAATTGCCGGGGAACACGAAAAGAAGATTGGTGCCGATGCCGCTGATGGAATTGGTGATGGTATCCTGTGCGCCCTGGCCAACCCCCAGCATGGCGATGACGGCCCCCACGCCGATGACGATGCCGAGGATGGTGAGGCCGGAGCGGAGTTTGTTGGCGCTGAGGCTTTCAAGAGCCTCGAAGATGCTTTGTCCGATATTCATGTTTCCTCCGTCACCAGCAGGCCATCCCTCAGGCGGATGATGCGCTCGGCATGAGCGCCAATGGTAGGATCGTGGGTGATGATGATGAGGGTGGTTTTGTACTGCTGGTTGAGGTTGAGGAGCAGTTCCATGATCTCCTTGCCAGAGCGGGTATCAAGATTGCCGGTGGGTTCATCGGCCATGATGATGGATGGTTCATTGACCAGGGCGCGAGCAATGGCCACGCGCTGCTGCTGGCCGCCGGACAATTCGGATGGGCGGTGATTCATGCGCTCAGACAGACCAACGGCCTCCAGCGAAGCCCGCGCCTTGTCCCGAATGTTTTTCACATTCCCATAACGCAAGGGAAGTTCTACATTGGCAAGGGCCGAGGCGCGCGGCAGCAGATTGAAGCTTTGAAAGACAAATCCCACTTTGCGGTTACGGATGATGGCCAGCTGGTCGCCAGTGAGCCGTTCCACAGCCTGTCCATCGAGAATATATTTTCCGGAAGTGGGGCGGTCCAGGCAGCCGAGGATGTTCATCAGGGTGGATTTGCCCGAGCCGGAAGGCCCCATGATGGCGATGACTTCGCCCCGGGTGATGTTGAAGCTGACCCCGGCCAGGGCTTTCACTTCAACCGTGCCCATATGATAAATTTTGGTCAGGTTTTCAACCTGGATGACGCAGTCTTCTTCCATAATCAACCTCACCTTCCACCCATGAAGGATGGGCCGCCGGTGATATTCGTCAGGTCCAGCGGCGGGTTAAGGATGATGACATCCCCTTCCTGAAGGTTGCCGGAGAGGATCTGGCTGTTGGTATCAGAAGAGACACCCAGTTCGACCTGAACCGCAACCGGCTGATTATCTTTCAGCATATAGACATAGCGCAGGCCGCTGCGCACTCGGACCGAGCGGTTGGGCACATTGAGCACATCCTCAATTTCATCCACAATAATGTTGACGGCGGCTGTCATGCCTGGACGGACGCTGGAATCGGCGTCGGTCATTTCAATGGTCACGTTGTAATTGACGGAGGTTTGGCCCTGAATGGGTACCCGGGCAATTTGGATCACCACACCGTGAAAAGTTTTATTAGGGATGGCATCGAAGGTGAAATTGACCGTCTGGCTGACCGCGATTTTGTTGATATCAATTTCTGAAATGGGCACATCCACAAACAGGTGGGATAAATCGTCAATACGGAAGGAAATGGTGCCGGGGGATACCTGGTCGCCGGTTTTGGAGCGCACTTCAGTGATGATGCCGGCAAAGGGGGCAGTGATGGACGAGAGGCGCAGGGTGGCTTGAATGGCGGCGATGCGGGCTTCGGCGGCGGTGATATCATCGGGATCAGGGCCATCTTTTAGACGATTCCATTCGCGTTCGGCTTCATTAAACTGTGCCTGGGCGAGGTCCAGCTTGGCCTGAGCTTCATCAACTTCTTCGGTATCGGAGGCGCCGGTGAGGTAATTGAGGTTAATCAGAGCGCGGTCTCGTTTGGCAATGGCAGCAGAAAGGTTGCTTTCGGCCACCACACGGGCGCGGTCATCCGGGGAATTATCAGCAACGCGGTCAAACATATCTTGCGCGCGTTCGACCTCATCCTTTGCCAGAACATAGGTGGCGCGGGCGGCATCAATTTGCTCTTTGGTGCCGCGGGTGGTGGCATTGCGGTAGCTGCGTTTTTTCTGCGCGTCTTCCAGGTTTTTCTGCGCCTGAACAAGGTTCAATTCAGCCTGGGCGCGGTTCACTTGCGATTCCTGCAGGTTTTTCAGGTTGCGCCGGGCGGTGACCAGATCAGCTTCGGCCAGGATAATATTTTGCGCCAGGGTTGTTCTATCCAATGAGGCAAGCAGATCACCTGGTTGAACCAGGTCATCAATTTTCACCGGCAGAGAGGCAATGCTGCCGCTGGTTTGCCAGGATAAAAAGGCAGATTGGCTGGGCCTGACCACGCCGGTGCCGCCGATGGAGGCGATGATGTGAGAGCGTTCCACGCGGACCGTCTGGTAATTGGACTGGCTGGCCTGCTGCTGCGCCTGGATATAGGTTACGCCATAATAGATGCCAACCACGGCAGCAACAGCCACGGCAACCCATGCCACTACTTTAAGTATTTTCATTGGAGTTTCTCCTTCTCAAGTCCAACAAACGACAACGATAAAAGATAATCCCATCATACCCATTGTTTGTAAAAGGGATCTTAGAATTCAACCACCAAACCGCACAGCAGGTGGAAAAAATCTGCCGGGGTGTGAGTGAAAGCAGGGGATTATTGCAGCTTGCAGCCGCAAAAACGGCAGAAATGTGAATCAGTTCGCTGCGGTTTCTTGCATTTGGGGCAGATGACTTCCTGCGGAGGGGCCATACTCGCAAGGTCGCTGATGGGAATGGTGTTTGAAATAACGCGCGGCTGCGGCGGTGGGGCAGCATTGGAGAGATCGATGGTTTCGCGGACGGGAGGCTGGGGAGCAGGCTCGGGAGGGGTGATGACCCGCACCACGGGGACCTGCAAAGCGGGCGGCGGGGTCGCGGGGGGCAGCGGTGGAACCGCCGGACTTGGCGGGGCGGCTGGATCTTGAACACGAAACTGAAGATCCATAAAACGAATCAGGTCATTGTGATGAATTGGCGTTGGTTCCGTGATGCGCACGCCGTTGAGATAGGAGCCATTGGCGCTGCCCAGATCGGTCAGGATGTAGCTGCCATCCTTCAACTCAATGAGGGCATGTGAGCGGGAGATTTGCGTGTTTTGCAGGCGCAAATCGTTGTTGACCGAGCGGCCGATATGGGTTGACGGCAGCAGAATAAAAGCGGTGCCTTTTTGCGGCCCCTCTTCATAGATGAGTTTCCAGGGGGTGATTACCTGGGGAACTGGCTGAAGCGGGCTGGTTTCATAAAGCGATGCGTTCAGTGCGGCGGGGTTGAGCAGTTCACCCAGCAGTTTTTCGGCTGTTTCGAGGCTGATGAGCGAAACCTTGACTTCATCCCCTTCGCCGAAAATATCCATAAACCAGAGCAGGCGGCGCGAACGGACAAAGAATTCCATCAGGTTTTGGAGCGATTGATCGGCGTTTTGCGAGGTGAGGTGGAAGGCGACGGCTGAGGTGCGCTCGTGCAGAGATGAGACCAGCAGCAGGCCGGCCTCAGAAAGGTGGACGGTGTCGCGGCGGGTGAGGTCAGCGAGCAGGCCGAGGCCGACCAGGTTTTGCAGAGAGGTTCTGATCAGCTCTGGAGAAAGGCGGTCAATTTTAACCGGCATCAGCGGCAGGAAAAAAGGCAGCAGCCAGCGGGGATCCTGATAGGTGAGGCCGTCATCCACAGAGCGGCAGATATCTGCAAGGGCAAACTCTTCGTCAACCGGGCGATGTTCCAGCCAGGCAGCATAGTGAATGCGGCTGTACAGGTCCGCCAGGCCACAAAGCACGATCCAATCTGGCAGGGCCATTTTGATGGTCAACTGCCCTTCCCAAACCGGAATATCAGGCTCCAGGTTGGCCAGCATGGAATGGCAGAGGCTGGCAGAAGAAGGCACGCTGTTGACCAGGAACTCTTTTGCGAGATCGTCGCGGCCAGCCAGTATCCACTGGCTTTCAGCCAGGGTTTGATGTGGCATGGCGTAGGTCTTAACCAGGCGATTGTGATCGCGGAGAAAGTGGATCTGGGCAATGCAGGGTGGGGCGGCGAGGGTTTTCAGATAAAGTTGAATGCGTCCCTGTTCTTCGGGGGTTTTGCCGTCAAACCAGCTTGCCGCCATGCCCAGCAGATTGGTGCCGGAGGTATCGGGGATGAAGAACCGGCCCAGAGGGGAAACCGGTAAGGAGAAGCGCTGCACCAGGGGACTGAGAATGGCTTTGGGCAGGTGGATGGGATGGTTCATGCTTTTGCCCCCTTGATGGGTGAGGTGCGCCGGGGTGAGGTGAGATGAAGGTCCAGGTTGGCTGGAGTCTGCCGCAGTTTATCGAGCAGACGGTAAACGCCGGGCGGGCAGGGTTTATCGGCAGAGGCGCCGGTGTGGACAGGGGTGAGTTGATCGGGGATCAGGGGGTTATGCGATGGAAATTGACGCAAAGACAGAATGGGCAGGGTGATATTTTCAGACTGGTTCAGGAGAGCATTCTGTTCATCAAAGAGGCTGGTGATCGCCGAATCTGTCATCAGCTGGGCGGAGATTTTCTCCTGGTTGACAGGAATTTGCGCCGCAGAAGGGGCATTTTTCCAGAGATCTGTCTGTCCATCCATACATCATCACCTCAGAAAAGGATACAAAAATATTATACTCCCCTTTTTGGGGGACGGGTTTGGGAGGGGGTAAAAAATATGTTAGACTATAGCCAGTTGAGGAAGAAAAGGAGGATCTGTTATGAAATGCCTGGTCACAGGTTTTGACCCCTTTGGCGGGGAAAAGGTCAACCCATCCTATGAGCTGGCAGCCCGGCTGCCGGACGAGATTGACGGCGCTGAGCTGATCAAATTGGTGGTGCCAACGCAGTTTGGCGCAGCCGTTCAGGTGGTGAGAGAGAAGATTGAAACGGTTAACCCGGATATCTGGCTGGGGGTGGGGCAGGCCGGCGGGCGGAGCTGCATCACGGTGGAACGGGTGGCAATCAACGTCATGGATGCGCGCATACCAGATAATGCCGGATATCAACCGGTCGATGAGCCGGTTGAGGCGCGGGGGCCGGCAGCCTATTTTTCGACCCTGCCGGTGCGCAGGATGGTGGCTGCGCTGGAGGCCAGCCAGATTCCGGCGGCCATCTCCAATTCGGCCGGCACTTTCGTGTGCAACAATTTGATGTACGGAGTTTTACACCTGGCAGCGGGCCGGAAAGGCAGCCCGGCGGGCGGGTTTATGCATATTCCTTATCTGCCGGAGCAGGTGGTGGATAAGAACAGCCAGCCTTCCATGACGCTGGAAATGAGCCTTCGGGCGGTTGAAATTGCCCTGCGGGTGGCGATTGAAGAAGTCAGACAATTGGGAAAATGAGTTTTGCAAAAGCCTTGACGGATGAGGGGGGGTATGATAAACTATTTGCCGTTGGGGGGGCGTGGTGTAGCGGTCTAACATGCGGCCCTGTCAAGGCCGAGATCGCGGGTTCAAATCCCGTCGCTCCCGCCTGTACAATTCTCTCTCACACTGGGGAGAAGAGGTAAAAACGGGAAAGTGGGTGTCAAGCCTACCAGATCGTTTTTCCGCACAAAGGCTGTTTCAATCGTGAGTTGGAACAGCCTTTTGCGTTTCAATAAGGAGTCAGCATTGCTGACACCAATCACACCTAGTGTCATTATAGCACCGGGGAGATTTTCTTTCAAGGCTTTTTGGCATGTCTCCAAAAAGTCCCTTTCGCGTTCCAGCTCGACCTGGGAAATATACCCTGCCAGAAAGAGGGCCTTTGCACGCTCAAAGCGAGCCTGGGCTTCCTGGGCCTGTTTTTCTCTGATGGCCTTTTCTTCCCTTATTTGGGGATTATTCAGCGCTGCCTGGATGATGGCAAAAACCTGAGATTCGATTTTTTCGGCGTTGACCAGAGGCTGGCAGCATTTTTGGGTGCGCTCAACCCGGCTGGCATCCTGGTAATAATAACGGCCTTTGTTGGACACGCCGCGCATATGGCCGCCGCAATACCCGCAGCGCAGAATGCCTGTAAGCGGGTAAATGCGGGCAGGGGCACCGTGGCAAATGAGGGCGCTGCTTTGCAGCAACTTGCGAATGCACTGAACTTCTTCAAACAAATCCTGAGAAATGAGAGATGGATGCCTGCCCGCATAGACTTCGATTGTTTTTGCCCGGATATGCCGGCCATTGTCATCCCGGCCCTGGTAAATGACTTTACCCGTGTAGGTTTGACGGTTCAGAATTTCCCTGACCAGATCGCGGTTGATAGGCCCGGGCGGGTTGAAGCCGGCCCGGCCTTTGGTGCGAAATGGGATGACCTGGCCATTGGCGCATACATAAGGGGTCTGGTTAAGCCGGTCTGTGATCATGCGGTCTGATTGATCGCCGCTGGAATACCATTGGAAAGCCAGGCGGACGGCTTCGCTTTCAATGGGATGGGCGACCATGGTTTTTCCATCACCGCGATTCTGCGAGCCATATTCAGGGCAGTATCCCGGTCCATTGGGGTCAGTGCACTGCGAGCACAGACCCTTGCAGTAACCGAAGGGCGGCACTCCGCTGTTACTGAGGCCGGTTCTGGCGCGCTGATGCTTGCCCTTGCGGGTTTCCTGACGCAAATTGTCAATATAGATTTCCGCAAGCATTCCCAGCATGGTGAGGGTCAATTTACCCCAGGGGGAGGTGAAATCAAGCCTCTCCTGAACGGAGGCAAAGGATACCTGGACGTGATTCAGCTGGTCGAGAGCGGTGAGCAGGCCGTTGAGATGCCTGAAGAAGCGGTCGATTTTATCAACAATGACCACATCAAACTGCCCCAGCTTTGAATCTTCCATCAGTTGAAGAAAAGCAGGCCTTTGACTGTCTTTTTTGGCTGAAATGCCGGCATCGGTATATATTTTGACCAACTGCCAGCCCTGTTGGTCAGCATAGGCGCGAATGTGGTTTTCCTGGGCATCAAGACTGTACCCATCCACCTGTTCACGCATGGATACCCGCCGGTACCCGGCAGCGCGGATATACTTGTTTTCCATGTTTCCTCCTTGCAAGGCTTCAAATTATTGAGTATATTTCAAGTATATTCAACCTAACCATAAAGGGAAATCCTTATGAAAATGAGAACTGACGCCGCCATTGCCCGGATTGAGGCCATTCACGCAGATTATGCCGCTCAACCCTTCATTGACCGGATAAAGGAACTGTTGATCAGAAAAAATGAGAGCTACCGCGAGGCTGGCCTGCGGGCAGGCCTGGATCACCAGGCGATCCGGCGGGTTTTGGACGGCAAGCGCCCCACCATGACCACCTGCCTGCTGCTGGCGGATCATTTTGAGGTAAACCCCAATGAATTTTTGGCGTTGGCCGGATGGCCGACAATGAGAATATTTGATGTGAGCAATGTCAGCGAGCAGAAGGTGCCGCCCGAGGCGGCAGAGGTGGCGCTGACCATTGCCCAGATTGCGGACCCTCAAAAACGCAGGGAGGTTTCCAAAGCCATTGTTGCCCTGGTGAAACAGTACTTTCCATAGGGCCTGGCTGACGACGCCATCATCCATTGAAAAACCTCGGGTTCCGTGCTACAATGATTTTGTCGTAGAGGTGTAGTCGGGGGTCGAGCACGCCTTCGGGAGGGCCAGAGATAACCCCGCCTCTGGATACGGCAGAGACCACCCTAACGGGTGGTTTTTTGTTGGCGCAAATTTTCCCGGTAAGATTCTTTCCGTTTTGCGGTGGAGCAGGCCCTGCCCTTGCTTCTATTTATTCTAATTGAAGCACCATTTCTGGTGTGCTATAATGCAGTTACCGTAGAGGTGTAGTCGGGGCGAGCACACCAATAGGGAAGGCCAGAGATAACCCCGCCTCTGGATACGGTAATGACCACCGCAAGGGTGATCTTTTTTTGGGGGCATATTGAAAGTGGCGCCTTCCGATGTTATACTGAGATTGCATCTGGAGTGTAATCTCCCAGAGCACGCGATGAAGACCGGGGACGGTCGGGGGTCCCGGCAGATGCAAGAACCTGGAAGATACCTTCCAGATCCTTTTTTTTATTCTCCCATTGAAACTCGTTGGCGTCCGTGATATATTAAGAGTGCCGTATGAGTGTAGTCGGGATGAGCACGCCTTCGGGAAGACCAGAGAACCTCGCGCCTCTGAATACGGCAGAGACCACCCAAACGGGTGGTTTTTTTGTTTATCGAAGACGATTTTTACCATTCTAGACTCAATCGGCAAAGTCAACCCGCAAAGGTAGAAATCTCTGGCTTTCTTCAGGTTCTCAAGTATTTCATATGTTGTGATTTTTGGAATGAGCCCAAAAAAATTGACCGAAAAATACCCGCAAGGTATGTCAGATGCATCTTTCATCACATTTTATAGGGCGAAATATCAACTTTATCAGGAATACTTTTGAGGAAGGTGCAATATGACGTATAATTAACAGGCTGGAGAATAACAGGATTGCGGAAAATCCAGCTGACGCCTTCAAAACCAAAAATGAGTGATGCCGATGAGACCTCATGCCATGACTGTCTGCCAAACCCAATCAAGGGGGAACCATGAATGTCTTTAATTTGCGAAATTCTCTGATCCAGGATTATTCAGATTACATCACCAGTTTCATCCGGATTCGCAACCCGAGGATACTGGAATATGTCAATCAGAGCATTGATTCAGGCCTGCTCTGGCCTGATCCGCTGATTCAATTAAACCCGTTCTTTGAACCCGGGCTCTGGATTGATGATCTGGTGGATCAGGGCGTGCTGCACAAGGAATGCAAGCAGATTTTCCGGCGAAAGCAATCACAGGAAGATTCTGGCGAGCGGCTTCGTTTGCACAAACACCAGGAAGATGCGGTGCGGACCGCGCGGGCAGGGCATAATTACATTCTGACCACCGGCACCGGCTCGGGAAAAAGCCTGGCGTATATTATCCCGATTGTGGATCACATTTTACGCAACGGCAGCGGCAAGGGGATCAAAGCCATCATCGTTTATCCGATGAACGCACTGGCCAACAGCCAGCAGGGCGAACTGCAAAAATACCTCCAGTTTGGCTATCCTGAGGGCCACCCGCCGGTGAGCGTGGAGCGTTATACCGGACAGGAAAGCGACCAGGATAAGAACCGCATCATTGCCAATCCTCCGGATATTCTGCTGACCAACTACGTGATGCTCGAGCTGATCATGACCAGGCCCAGGGAGCAAAAACTGATCGAGGCAGCCAAAGGACTGCGTTTTCTGGTTCTGGACGAACTGCACACCTACCGCGGCCGGCAGGGAGCGGATGTGGCTTTGCTGGTGCGGCGGGTGCGCGAGACCCTGGAAGCCAGATCCCTGCAGTGTGTGGGCACATCAGCGACGCTGGCCGGGGCCGGCAGCCTGGAACAGCAGCGCAGGGAAATTGCCGCGGTGGCCTCGGTTATTTTCGGGGACACTTTCCATGCGGAAAACGTGGTGGGCGAAACCCTGCGCAGGGCAACAGAAGAACACAACCCGGCTGATGTGGGCTTTATCACGGCCCTGACCGGGAGCATCAGAGATCTGTGCCTGCCGGAAACGTATGAAGAATTGATTCGCCACCCCCTGGCAAGCTGGATTGAAAGCCATCTGGGTCTGAACACGGACCGGGAAAGCGGACGCTTGATCCGGGCTGTTCCCAAGAGCCTCAGGGGGAGCAACGGCGCTGGAAAAGATTTGAGCCAGTTGACCGGACTGTCCGTAGATACCTGCGTGAAGGCGCTGGAGGAGATGCTGCTGCGGGGATATGGCATTGCCAATCCGGAAACCCGGTTCCCGGCTTTCGCCTTCCGGCTGCATCAATTCATCAGCCGCGGGGATACCGTTTATGCGTCGCTGGAAGATGAGGATGAGAGACATATCACGGTGCAGGGGCAGAAATATGTTCCGGGCGAACGCGGCACAGTGCTGCTGCCGCTGGCCTTTTGCCGGGAATGCGGACAGGAATACTATGTGGTGCGGCGGGTGAGGAAAGGCGTGAGTGACGCCGACGAATTTTTGCCCCGCGACCTGGGAGATAACCGCGACAGCGAGGGCGGCGAGGCCGGCTTTTTGTATATCAACGATGAGAACCCCTGGCCGGATGCCAGCGCCGAATACCTGGAACGACTCCCGGATGACTGGCTGGAAGAAAACAACGGCAATTTAACCATCAAAAGGAGCCAGCGGCAAAACTGCCCCGAGAATCTCCTCGTGACGCTGGACGGTAGAATGGGAGAACGCGGCAACAGAGCGGCTTACCTGCAGGCGCCTTTCCGTTTTTGCCTGCACTGCGGCGTGTCTTACAGCGGGCGCCAGTCCTCGGATTTTGCCAAATTAACCGAACTGGGCTCGGGCGGCCGCTCCACCGATACCACCATCCTGAGCCTGTCGCTCATCCGCCAGCTGAAGCGGGACGGCGAGCTGAAAGAGACGGCCAGAAAACTGCTCAGCTTCACCGACAACCGTCAGGATGCTTCGCTGCAGGCCGGGCATTTCAACGACTTTGTGGAAATCTCGCTGCTGCGCTCGGCGCTGTACCGGGCGGTGAAACAGAGCGGCAGCGAGGGGATCCCCCATGAAAAACTGACCCAGATGGTTTTCCAGGCCCTGAACCTGAAAACCGAACTATACGCGGCTGACCCGGAGGTGCGCTTTGCGCGAAAGGCAGAGACAGACCGGGCGCTCAAGGAGGTCCTGGGATACCGCATCTACCGCGACCTGAAACGCGGCTGGCGGATCACCTCGCCCAACCTGGAGCAGAGCGGCCTGCTGAAGATCGAATATATTTCACTCGGGGAACTGTGCGAGGCGGACGATATCTGGCAGAACACCCACCAGGCCTTGACCTCGGCCGAACCGCAGACCCGCGAACGCATTGCAAAGGTGCTGCTGGATTACATGCGCCGGGAACTGGCGATCAAGGTGGATTATCTGGACCCGGCTTTTCAGGAACAGATGAACCAGCTCAGCAACCAGCACCTGATTTCCCCCTGGGCGATTGATGAAAACGAAGCGAAGAGCCTGGATCATGCCAGAATCCTGTTTGCCAGGCCAAAAACGAGCAATCAGGATGATTACGGCGGCAATCTGTATATTACGCCGCGCGGCGGTTTTGGACAGTTTTTGCGGCGCAATTCCACTTTCCCGAATTACCATGACCGGCTCACTCTCGAAGAGACTGAGGAAATTATTGCCCAACTCCTGGCTGCTTTGAAAAAGGCCGGACTTTTGGAAGTGGTGGTGGACGAGAAAGCTGACCAGGGAAGAAAGCCGGGGTACCAGCTTCTGGCATCGGTGATGATCTGGAAGCCGGGCGACGGCAGCCAGGCTTTCCACGACCCGATCCGCGTGCCGCGCCTGCCGGAAGAAGGCGGCAGAACCAACGATTTCTTCGTGCATTTCTACCAGAACGTGGCCGGCGAGGTGCTGGGGATTGAGGCCAGGGAGCACACGGCGCAGGTGCCTTCCTCGCAGCGCGAGGAGCGGGAGTCGGAATTTCGCAAGGGCACGCTGCCGGTGCTGTTCTGCTCGCCGACCATGGAACTGGGGGTGGATATTTCCGAGCTGAACGCGGTGAACATGCGCAATGTGCCGCCGACTCCGGCAAATTACGCCCAGCGCAGCGGACGCGCCGGCCGGAGCGGGCAGCCGGCCCTGGTGTTCACGTACTGCACCATTGGCAGCCCCCACGACCAGTATTATTTCAAACGGCCGGGCCTGATGGTGGCCGGATCGGTCAAACCGCCACGCATTGACCTGACCAACGAGGATCTGATTCGCAGCCACGTGCAGGCGATCTGGCTGGCGGAATCGCACCTGAATTTGGGCACTTCCCTCAAGGATCTGCTGGATCTGGCCGATGAAACTGGAAACCTGCCCTGTTTGGAGTCGGTGCGCGGGGCGTTGATCTCTGAAAGCAATCGGGCCAGGGCCAAATTAAAGGCGAGGGCAGCCCTGCTGGATATTGAGCGCAGCCTGATGGAAGCCGACTGGTGGCAGGAAGGCTGGTTTGATGATGTGCTGGGGCATATTGAATTGAGCTTTAACAAGGCCTGCGAGCGCTGGAAAACGCTCTACCTGGCGGCCAAGCAGCAGCAGAAGGTGCAGCATGGGATTATCAACGACGTCAGCCGGCCAACGGCAGACCGCGTGCTGGCCAAACGCCTGCGCCAGGAAGCTGAGAGCCAGATTGAACTGCTGACCGAAGCCGAGAACATCATGCAGTCGGATTTCTATTCCTACCGCTATTTTGCGAGCGAGGGCTTCCTGCCGGGATACAGCTTCCCGCGCCTGCCGCTTTCGGCTTATATTCCAGCCCGGCGCATCAAGGGCGAGGACGATGAATTTCTCTCACGGCCGCGCTTTCTGGCAATTTCAGAGTTTGGCCCGCGCTCCATCATTTACCACGAGGGCTCGCGGTATGTGATCAACAAGGTTAACCTGCCCGTGGCTGAGTCGGGAGAGGGCCTGGCCCTGACCCGCGCCAAACAATGCAGCATTTGCGGGTATTTGCACCTCATCACCAGCGGCGACGGGGTGGACCGCTGCGAGCACTGCGGCGCAGGCCTGGGAACGTCGCTGGACAACCTGTTCAGGCTGCAAAACGTGTCCACCAAACGGCGCGACCGGATTTCATCCGACGAGGAAGAACGGATGCGCCAGGGGTATGAACTGAGAACCGCCATCCGCTTTGCCGAACACGGCGGGATGGTTTCGGCCCGGTCGGCAGAGGTGGTTTATGACGGCAAGCCGCTGGGGACACTGCTTTACGGGCACGCGGCGACGCTCTGGCGCATCAACCTGGGCTGGCGGAGGCGCTCAAACCAGACGCAGTACGGCTTTATTCTGGATACCGAGCGGGGCTACTGGGCCCGCAAGGAAGACGATGAAAGCGGGACCGAAGGGGATGACAACCTGTCGCCGAGCACCAAGCGGGTTATTCCCTTTGTGGAAGACCATAAGAACAGCCTGATCTTCACGCCGGCTGAACACCTGGAGCCGGACAGGATGGCTTCGCTGCAGGCGGCATTGAAGAACGCCATTCAGGTTGAGTTCCAGCTTGAGGACAGCGAACTGGCAGCCGAACCCCTGCCTTCCAATGCCGATCGAAGGTCCATCCTGTTCTACGAGTCGGCGGAGGGGGGCGCCGGGGTGCTGCGCCGGCTGGTGGACGACGCGGAGGTGTTTGCCCGGGTGGCGATGCAGGCGCTGCAGATCTGCCATTTCGATCCCATCACCGGTGAGGACCAGGGGAAGGCGCCGAATGCCAGAGAAGACTGCGAGGCGGCCTGCTATGACTGCCTGATGAGCTATTACAACCAGATGGACCACCGCCTGCTGGACCGCAAGGGGATCAAGGATTTCCTGATGGCGTGCAGCCTGGCCCAGGTGATCTGTTCGCCGAAAGCGACCGGCCGCGCGGAACACCTGGCGCAGCTGCAGCGCCTGTGCGATTCGGATCTTGAGCGCGAGTGGCTGGCTTTCATCGAAAAAGGGAATTACCGCCTGCCCAGCCATGCGCAGCTGCTGCTGGAGACCTGCCACACGCGGCCGGACTTCTTCTATGAGAAGGAACATGCGGCCATCTACATTGACGGACCGCATCACCAGTATCCTGAAAGGCAGCAGCGCGACCAGGCGCAGACGGAATGCATGGAAGATGCGGGTTACACGATCATCCGTTTCAAAGTGACGGATGATTGGGCGCAGATCATTAAAAAATATCCATCCATTTTTGGGAGCGGCTCTTAATCATGACCTACACTGTTGGTTCTCTTGTCAAAGCCCGCGGGCGGGAATGGGTTGTTTTACCGGAATCGAAGGACGACCTGCTGGTTCTGCGTCCGCTGGGCGGCTCGGAAGATGAAGTGACCGGAATCTATATCCCGCTGGAAAAGGTGGAATCGGCGACTTTTGACCTGCCCGACGCGACTCAGATTGGCGATTACCGGTCGGCGCGCCTGCTGCGGGATGCGGTGCGCCTGGGGTTCCGCTCCAGTGCGGGGCCGTTTCGCTCCTTTGCGCGCATCGGCTTTGAGCCCCGGCCTTATCAGCTGGTGCCGCTGTTGATGGCGCTGAAGCTGGATCCGGTGCGCATGCTGGTGGCGGACGATGTGGGTATTGGCAAGACGATTGAGGCCGGCCTGGTGGCGCGCGAGCTGCTGGACCGGGGGGATATTCAGCGCCTGGCGGTGGTTTGCCCGCCGCCGCTGGCCGAGCAATGGCAGAGCGAACTGCGGGAGAAATTCCATATTGAGGCCGAGCTGGTGCTGGCCTCAACGGCGGCACGCCTGGAACGCGACCTGAGCCTGGGCGAGTCGCTGTTTGAACATTATCCTTTTGTGATCGTTTCAATGGATTATATTAAAACGGACCGGCGCAGGGAAGAGTTCAAACGCGCCTGCCCGGAATTTGTGATTGTGGACGAGGCCCACACCTGCGCCTTTGGAGCTGGCAGCAGCGCCCGGCACCAGCGGCACGAGATGGTGAAGAGCCTGGCGCAGGACCGCAGCCGGCATATGATTCTGGTGACCGCCACGCCGCACAGCGGCAACGAACAGGCGTTCCGCTCGCTGCTGGGGTTCCTGGATGACAAATTTACCGATCTGCCGGAAAACCTGACCGGCGATGAGAACCTGCAGCACCGCAAGAATCTGGCGCGGCATTTCATTCAGCGCCGCCGGGCGGATATCCGCAGTTACATGCAGGCGGAAACACCTTTTCCGGTGCGCGAGGACCGCGAGGAGACCTACAAACTGAGCGGCGGGTACAAGAGCCTGTTTGAGCGTGTGCTGGCTTATGCCCGCGAGTCGGTGCTGGATAAAAGCGGCGGGCAGTTTCACCAGCGGGTGCGCTGGTGGTCGGCGCTGGCGCTGCTGCGCTCGCTGGCTTCGAGCCCGGCGGCGGCTGCTGCCACCCTGCGCAACCGGGCCTCGACGGCGGAAGCTGAAAACCCGGATGAGGCGGATGAGATTGGCC
>ERZ795056.61-NODE-61-length-154149-cov-24.067666_pt1 | contig 154149 bp, 115 predicted proteins | sample MGYA00375140_ERZ795056 | MGnify/ENA primary metagenome ERZ795056 (study PRJEB30185, sample SAMN05720227) | activated sludge metagenome | isolation source: Anaerobic digester | place: USA | collected 2015-03-09 ...
GGAGTGCACCTTAAAGTGACCCTTTTGGGTGTCTAAAAATCCTTATCCACCCTACTTAGACACATTGGCAAAAGGTTTGGGCGTAAAGGTTTGCGAATTATTAACCCCGAGGGATGAATAAAAAATGCAATATCAAGTACACGATGAAAATATATTTGTCCAAAAAATTTCCGAGAGCAAAAAAACAATTTATGATCCAGTGGAAATAGGCGATCCCAATCTATGGATTCCAACAGATATTTTGGAAAACTTATTGCAAAAAGAATTAATGGGATTATCTTTAAGAAATTTACCTTTAAGAACTCGATCAAAAGTTCTTAAGCAAGCAGTTTGTAAAGCATTAGGATATCCAATCCCTGATTCATTTAAAAAGACGCAACCTCGATTCCCAGGACAATCTTTTGATACGTATATTCAAAAATCGAATAATTTACAAATTTGGAACGAAGATATTTCCCCCTCTCGTCGTTATGTGATAATTCATTTAACAGAAGATGATCTTATCGATAAGATAAGGGTAATCACTGGTGAAAATCTAGCTGCCCTTGATCATACTGGTACTTTAACACAAAAGTATCAAGCGCGTATTGTATTAGCCGATAAGCAGTTTGAACTTATAAGCCCACATGATACTGGCAATGTTCAAGAAATAATTGGCGATAATTTGGATTTTCCTCAAATACTTCATCAGAGTCCTAATCAGCCACCAATAGCAGAATATTTACTTCCAATATTTGAAGTTTTCAACCGTATAAAAAAACTCGTTGGTAAGGAATTTTTGGATCTAGGACGTGATCAAGAGAGAAATAGGGGTGCTATTCTTCACCAATTTGTTTGTGAATCTCTTGGATTTTCTGAATATCATGATGGCGGGCAATTCCCTGATATTTTGAACCAATTAGTTGAAGTAAAATTACAAATGTCCCCTACAATTGACTTGGGATTAGTATTGCCTTCTAGTATTGAGGCACTTGATATACCCAGATTGAAAAATAAAGCAGTTAGGCATTGCGATGTACGATATGTAATTTTTTATGCTGTTTTGGATGGAAATAAAGTAACCCTTACGCATCTATTTCTAACTACTGGTGAAGACTTTTTTAACAGGTTTACCCAGTTTGCTGGAAAAGTGAGAAACACAAAATTACAGATTCCACTACCGAGAGACTTCTTCATTTGATAAGCCAAAAGATTTCCAAATTAGAATATCTAATTCTTTTTCGATTATCCCAAGTTCTTTTGATAAAGCCTTGCTATAGGCGGTTTTTGCTAATCTTATAATTTCCTTGCCCAATTCCGTGTCGGGTTGTGGTAGAGGAAATTTCTCTACATATTGGGTCATAAAACGTCTTCTGCCTGAATACAATTTATTATTAAATGATTGATCATAGAACCATTCTATAAATGAAGAATTTCCAATCGCTAGGGCTAACCAAAGCAATTCATCATGATCCGGTGTATCACTAACTAGCCAATAACAATCACCATTTACTATTCCACCATTTAGATCAATCCAGAAAGTCGGTTCTTCAGAAATATCTCTAAATATTAGTTTTGGCTTTGACCATGCATTTGGATCTTGCGGAACCCATATCTCGAACCATTTCCTTCCAGACGATATCACATAATCTCTCGCTTCAAGAGTGACTCTGTTCTTTTCTAAATAATTTGAAGTATTAGGGTAGTCCTTTAGATCGACGGTGGTTCTCTTGCCGTTTATGAAAATATGTGGATAAAGTACAAATAGTGGCGTCGAAGATTCATCCATTCGATATCTTCTAGCTACGTGATGGGTAATCAAAGGAAATAAGAGTTCAGGTTGTTCATCTTTAGGCAAGGTCGACCAATCTGATCTTATAAAAACTTTGTCTGCTGTGGTTTTAATTCCGACTCTAATTTTTCCGATATCCCCAAAGGTGCAATAAGTATTTGCCCTGACCATTGATAAGTTATTATCAGAATTCACAGTTGAGACACGCCACACCCCGTCATTACTCTGACCATGATCAAGCAAACCAACTTTTATTTCAAAAAATTGCCCAGATTCTGTTTTTATTATTCCAGGACAATTAACCGCATCAAGAACATTAGCAACTACACAATCTTCAACTCTTGTCGTTGTTGAATATATTGAGGTAAAACCGGGAACTCTATAAGTTTCGTTGCCGTTTTTTCGTTTTAATAATAAAACTGAGGGCAAAACAGCTGCTTCAAAAAATTGGGTATCTCCAAGATCCCACACATGAATGATTGTAAATTCATTAATTATTGCACTCCTTACACATCCTCCGGATTTCGTGGTCATAAATCTATTGCTTGTGATCACACCAGCTAAACCACCAGGTTTAAGAACCATTGAAATTCCAAGAAGAAAGGCATGATATAAGTCGATTCTGCCAGAAAGATTAAAAATATTTGCGATTCTCTGCGCATTTTTAGCCCCCAATATTTGAGTTCTTACATAAGGGGGATTGGCTATTACAATGTCGAATTTTTCAATTTTTTGACTGAATAAGTCATTCCTTCCACACTGGATAGCATAATCTAAAAAATCTTCATTGCTGAAAAAAACTGGTGTATCGGGAAATTCTTCCTGCATTCGCTTGGATGCAATTCTTAATGCATTTTGATCTGTATCAAATCCGTGTACCTCGATATTTTTACCTTTCCAGATGTTTCTTACCTCCTTGAGCAAAGAAATGATTAATTCTCCATCACCTACAGCGGGGTCAAGAATTTTAATAGTTGTCGAGTATGATAAGTCAATTTGAGCAGCAATATGCGATGCGACAAAATCCGAAAGTATCGAGGGTGTGTAATGTGCACCAGAATCTTTGCGCAATTCAATAGAAGCATATCCTAATGGATTAATTTGAGCTTGGGATGACATCTTTTTCCTGACCAGTGGAACTTAAGAAAATTTTGATTGGCCACCATATGTAGTATAAACCAAAAAAGATTTTTTATTACAATGCCTTTGGTAACTGCGCTGCATTGACACTTTGTATGATTTTCGTATACATGATGTTAGCACAAAAACTAGTGTGATGAGCAGCGCTTTCTTTTCTTGCTGCCTGAGGGCAAAGGTATTAATAGCCCTGATGATAAATTCTTTTTGGATGGCTCAAAGACTAGAGATAAAACCCTTACCAGAACGGCGCTGGTTACTGGCTGCGGCGCAGGCGGCGCACCGGCGGCCGGGCGGGGGCGCCAGCCGAGGGAATGCCGCCGCGGTAAGGCGGCACGGTGAGAGCGTGAATGGCGCACAGGCGGGGATCCACCATGCGGCTGGCCAGGCGCGGATCCTGCTCTTCGACGGTGCCGGAAAGGGTGATGACGGTGGGCAGCTCGGCGTTATAGCGGTGGTTGAAGAGCTGATAGAGCTTTTCGCGCGCCCAGGGGGTGGAGCTTTGGGTGCCCAGGTCGTCGAGGATGAGCATGGGGGTGGTGCGGATTTCGTCGAAGCGCCGGTCGTAAGGGGTGGCGCTGTTGGGGTTAAAGGCTGCGCGTAGATGATCAAGCAGGTCGGGCACGCCCACCATCAGCGGCGGGTAGCCCTGGGCGGCGCGGTAATTGCCGATGGCGGCGGCCAGGTGGGTTTTGCCGGTGGCGTAATCGCCGCAGAAGATGATCCAGCCGCGAGGCGCTTCGGCATATTTCAGGGCGGCGTTATAGACGCGCTCCAGGTTTTTCAGGTCGGTGGGGGCAATTCCTTCGCCCTGGCGCAGGCTGAAAGTGCCAAAGGTGCGGTTGGAATGCAGGCCAAGGGTGGAAAGCTCGTGGTGTCCGGCGTCGTCCTTGGGGTTGCGGTAATCGGGGGCCAGAATGCGCAAGCTGGTCACCAGGTCGGGGTCCTGCAGGCGCGAGCGGATGCGCCCTTCGATATCGTCGAGGCTGAGGTTGGTGGTGATGACAAGGGGCAGGCGGTTGATATAGCGGTAGTTGATGATCTGGAACAGTTTTTCCTGCGCCCAGGGGGTGGCGTTCTGGGTGCCAAAATCGTCCAGCACCAGCAGGCGCGCCGTGCGGATATCTTCAAAGCGGCTCTCAAAGGAGGTGTCTTCCGAGCTGTAGGTGTAGCGCAGCCAGTCGAGCAGGTCGGGCACGGTGAGGAAGAGGGTGGGCACCCCCAGACTGACGGCAAAATTGGCAATGGCCGCCGCCAGGTGGGTTTTACCGCAGCCGTAGCCGCCCATCAGCAGCAGCCAGCCCGAAAGTGACGAAGCAAACTGGCGGGAATGGTTGTAGGCGCTTTCGAGCGAGGTGGACTGGTAGGTGCCCAGGCCAATGCGCCCGCGCGGCTGGAAGGTCTCAAAGGTGAGGTGCTGCAGGGCTTCAAGGTTGCTGACCTGGAAAAGACGGCGGCGCGAAGCCTGGGTCACCTGGCTGGAACGGCAGGTGCAGATTTGCAGGCGGCCAAATTCCGGGTGATCCACCGGCAGGTCGCGGCGCACAAAACCCACCCCGTGGCAGATGGGGCAGGCGGGATCGCCGATGGTGCCCGACGGTTCAGTGGTGGATGAATTGGGCAAATTCGCCCTCGATGAACCGCCGGCTGTCTTTTTGAGTAAATCCTCGAGCTTTCTCATCGCGTCCTTCTTCCTTCCATGCGCGTAAAATCGCCTCAATGTAGCGCCAGCGGCGCACATTGTTTTCAATGGCGATGCGCATGGCATCTTCAATCCAGGTATCGGGGTAGGTGGTTTCGGCTTCCTTGAGGGTGTCGGCGATCATGGGGGTGAGCGGGCCGATATTTTCCTCGTAGAGGCGGAAAATGTTGGGGCGGGGGGCCTGCAGGCGGATGGGCTGCTGCGGGTCGCCGGAGGGCTGCCAATCGCCGGCGGCAATGGCGCTGATGGCCGCCTGGCCGCGCGGGGTGTTCAGCACATAAATGATTTCAGGCCCTTGGGCCAGGTCCACGCGCGCCTGCAGCAGCGTGCCGCGCAGGGCTGCGCGGGCCAGGGCCTCATCCAGGCCGGCTTCGCCGCCGAGGGCAGCCAGCAGGGCGGGATCGTTGGTGAAGTGACTGCGGCGCAGCAGGCGAAAATCGCCCTCAAGCTGATCGAGAATCCACATGGCATAGAGGGTCAGCTTGAGCTCGCCGAGGTGATCGATGAGGGGCAGCAGGTCGTGGAAGAAAGGCTCGGGCAGGCGCATCTGGCGCACGCGCCCAGCCGGAAAACCGCGAAAGCGGGCAGGCTGTTCTGACATGGCTTATCCGTGGGTGGCGGCGTTGTCGAAGCGCGCCAGGTTGCTGAGGAAAACCAGTTCCACCGAGCCGACCGGGCCGTTGCGGTGTTTTGAAACCAGAATTTCGGCCACGTTCTGACGGGGGTTGTCTTTTTCCATGGCGTCGGGGCGGTGGATGAACATGACGATGTCGGCATCCTGTTCGAGGCTGCCCGATTCGCGCAGGTCGGAGAGCATGGGCTTTTTATCTGGGCGCTGCTCCACGGCGCGGGAGAGCTGGGCGGCAGCCAGCACTGGCACGTTCAGCTCGCGGGCCAAAATTTTGAGGTTGCGCGAGATGTAAGAGACTTCTTGCACGCGGTTGTCGCCGCGCACGTTGTCGCCGGTCATCAACTGAAGGTAGTCAATGATCACCAGGTCGAGGCCGTATTCCATGTGCAGGCGGCGGCACTTGGTGCGCAGCTGCAGGGGGGTGATGGCGGGGGTGTCGTCGAGGAACATGGTGGCCTGGCCCAGCGATCCGATGGCCTGGGTGAAGAGGGGCCATTCTTCTTCTTTCAGCTTGCCGGTGCGCAGGCGCTGCGAGTCGATGCCGGTTTCCTGGGCCACAATGCGCTGCACGAGCTGTTCGTTGGACATTTCCAGCGAAAAGATGGCCACATGCTTTTTGTGGCGTTGGGCGGCATTTTTGGCAATCGACAGCAGAAAGCCGGTCTTGCCCATGCCCGGGCGGCCGGCGATGATCAGCAGGTCTGATTTTTGCAGGCCGCCGAGCAGCTTGTCGAGGTCAATCAGGCCGGTGGGCACGCCGTGAATTTCATCCGGGCGGCGCGAAAGGTCATCCACCTTGTCGTAATAATCGCTGAGGGCCTGCGAAAGAGTCTGCATATCGCGGCTGGTGCGGCGCTCGCTGATGCCGAAGATGGCTTTTTCGGCCTCATCAATGATGGTTTCGACCTTCTGTTCCTGGTTGTAAACCAGGCGGGCGATATCATTGGCGGCGCTGAGCATGCGGCGGCGCACGGCATTCTGTTCGACGATTTTGGCATAGGCATCGGCGTTGAGCGAGCTGGGCACCTGGTTAATCAGGGCGGTAAGGTAAGCCGGTCCGCCAATATCGGCGAGGTGGCTGGCGCGCTCCAGTTCCTGGGTGAGGGTCAGCAGATCCACCGGCGCGAGTTGTTCGCGCAGGCGCACAATGGCCTCCCAGATCCAGCGGTTGCGCTGAATGTAAAAATCGTCCGCGTGGACAATCTGGGCCATGTCGTAGTAGGTTTCGGGGTTGATGAGCACCGCGCCGAGCATGGCCTCTTCGGCCTCGCGGCTGTGAGGAATGGTCTGGGTTTGCAGTTGAAGTTCTGAAACAGAAGGTTCGTCGCTCATGGGCTGCCTGCACTGAGAAAAAAAACTACACCTAAGACAATATCAGAACAAAAGCCGGGGCTGTTTGCCTGCCCCGGCCGGTAAGCCGACTGGATGGTTCAGCGCGGTTTATTCTTGTCCTTGTATTTTCCCTTCTTGGGGTCTTCATCGTCATCATCGGGCGGAGTGGATTCATCATCACCACCCAAATCGAGGCCTTGAAGGAAATCTTCAAAGACCGACAGGCGGTTTTCATCGGGCTCTTTTTGAATGGGACGCTCGGGCAAGGAAGCCGATTCATCTTCATCAACGGCTTCTTCCTCTTCCTCGCTTTCTTCTTCGCCGGAATCGGGGACAATGCCGGCGGTATCCAGCACTTCGCGGGCCACCAGAATGGGCACATGGGTGCGGGCAGCCAGGGCCAGGGCATCGGAGGGCCGGGTGTCAATTTCGATGACCGACCCATTGACATCCACCACCAGGTTACCGTAAAAAACGTCGTCACGCAGCGAGATTACCTCCACGCGCAAGAGGCGGGCATTGAGCGCCACCAGCACGTTTTTCAGCAGGTCGTGGGTTTGCGGCCGGGATACTTCGATTTCTTGCAGGGCGATGGTGATGGCTTCGGCTTCATAGGGCCCCACCCAGATGGGCAGGTAGCGCTCGACACCCTGTTCGCGCAGCACAACGATGCGCTGCTGATTGGTCAGGCTGACTCTGACGCTGTCAATGACCATTTCTACCATTCGTGACATAGATAAGCACCTCCCGCAGGGGGATTATATGATGTGAATTTGTTTGATTCTAACACGGGGAGGGATTGGATGCAACCGAAAAACAGCCAATCGGCGGAGCAATTGCCAGGCGAAAACAGCCGCCTGCGGTCCATTTCTATCGGCCAGGTGAAGAACATGTCAGAAGCCAGGGACGCAGCATTGACAAAGCACGATAAAGATATGACAACGATTTTTAACATTAAATTTAAGGTTGGGAGTATAATCAGCGCACCTTAAAGAGGTTCAATGACAGCAAAGATTCTATTGATTGAAGGAAAACGGGCCAGCCACACATCGTTTTCTCCAGGCCTTGAGAAGAAGGGTTTCCGGGTTGAAAGTGTGCCTAACGGCAGCGCTGCCCTGGCAAGGCTGGAAAATATCGATCCGGACCTGGTGGTGGTGGACGCGGCTTCGCTGCGTTCCAGCGGCAAGCGCATTTGCGAATCCATTCATCACCGCATGGATCATCTTCCCATTATCCTCATTCTGGAAGGCGGGCAGCCCACCCCGGACGGCAAAACGGGAGAGGTGCTGCTGCAGCTGCCCTTCACCATTCAGAAACTGGTCAACCGCATCAAGGCAGTGCTGCCGCCCCCAGAAAAAGACCTGCTGCATGTGGGGCCGGTGCGCCTGAATTTGCAGCAGCGCCAGGTGCGCTGCCTGGGCAAGCAGGCCAAACTGACCCCCCGCCTGGTGACCCTGCTGCAGATCCTGATGGAAAAGCCCGGTCAGGTGGTGGAGCGCGAAGAATTATTCATTAAAGCCTGGGATACAACCTACACGGAAGATACGCGCACGCTGGATGTCCACATGAGCTGGCTGCGCAAAGCCATTGAACCCGACCCGGCGAATCCGCGCCTGATCATCACCGTGCGCGGGGTGGGTTACCGGCTGGATGTTTGAAGATTGAGCGCGGTGGCCATGCCCGCCAGGGCATCGGCGCCGGAAGAATTTCCCCATTCAGATAAATAAGCCAGAAGCGTTTCGAACGGCAGGCTGCCTTCCAGCAGCCCTTTCAGCGCGTCCATCAGGCGTTCATCCGCCATACCCTCGGCGGCACACTCGATGAGGCTGGCGCTCAGGCGGGTGGTGACCTGGGAGGCGATGGTTTTTACCTGCTTGACGAAGGAAATGGGCGGCAGGTTAAGATCGGGCTGCAGGCGCTTGAGGTGGTGGAGGGCCAGCAGCAGGCCAATGGTGAAGTCATCACCAGAGGGGGTGAGGCCGCGGCCCATGCCCATCAACGGCACCAGAGCGTTCAGAGCTTCATCCCACTGGGCGGTGCGCAGCGCCCGGCTGAGCAGAGCCAGGCCTTCGCTTAATGAATGATCGTTGACCAGCAGCAGCACGGCCCAGGTTTCGGGGCCTTTTTGCGTCACCAGGGCTTCGGCCAGATTATGCAGGGTGACAAACTGATCCTCGTAAGATTGGAGCGACTGAGCCAGCTCAGGTTCCCAAACGCATTTTTCGGGCACGTGCAGGCTGTTGTTGATGGAAGGAAAATGAACCTGGCGGGCGTGGATGCGCAGCGGCGCGCGCAACTCCAGGCCCGAAAGCGGGTTTTTGATGTTAATCGTCAACGGACCGCGCCAGGGCTCATGCGACAGGAAAAAGATGCCGTCATTCTCAATTTGCATGAAGGCGCCGCGCGAGGTGAGGCCCATGATGCTGCCAAAGAGGTTCTGGTCGAGCATTTTATTGGCCAGCGGGCCGCAGGCGGTGGCGGTGAGAGAGGCATTCGCGGTTTTTTTCACGCTTCTATTTTACCCTTTAATATCAGATTTACAAGATTGTCTGACATTGCGGTTTTTTTCGCTTGATTTAAAGCGTTATCTGAATATAATCAATGGTGTGGGGGTGGCATTGGCATAAATTGTGACTGCTCAGTTGGCCAGGGAGATGCCGTCGGTTGAGCCCTGCCTTTGCAAGCGGAGGCTGTCTGGTCTTTTCAGAAGGCCGAAGCCAGGAGAATGCTTCCCTTTGCCTTCAACAATCTGCTGTGGGGCAGACGTTGAGCAGGGGAACTGCTCAAAACCGGTTCAAATAATCCATGCCCGAGCTGTTGCGTGATCCTGGTATGTTGGAAGGAGGTGGTCTTTGCCAATTTACGCAGATATATTGTTATGGCAACCGTGTCTGACACATCATTGTGTCCACTCAATAACAATTTATATCCCAAAATAAGGAGTAGAGAATCATGGCAACTGCCACCAAAGGCAAAGTTAGCGGCTATTTACCGCAAGATGTTCCCGCGATTGGGCCCATGCTCAGTCTCGGTTTTCAGCAAGTCCTGACCATGTTCCCTGCTACCGTCCTGGTAGCCATCCTCACCAAATTTGACGTCGGCGTCACCCTCCTTGCCAGCGGCCTGGGCACCATTGTGGCCCTGCTGGTCTCGAACCGCCGGATCCCCCTTTATTACGGCTCAAGCTTCAGCTATATTACGGTGGTGGTCACCACCATGAATATTGTCACACCGGAATGCATGGCTTCAAAAACCACAACCTACTGCGGTGACGGCATTCCGGTTGTTCAGGTCGGCATCCTCGGCACGGCCATTGTCGAAATCCTCTTTGGCTTACTGATCATGAAGATTGGCAAGGAAGGCCTGGATAGGGTGCTGCCGCCCATCATCACCGGCAGCATGGCCATGGTCATCGGTATTGCCCTGGCCGGTACAGCCCTGAGCATGGCCAGCGCCAACTGGCTGGTGGCCTTTGTCACCCTGCTCTTCACCGTGGCCTTCTCGGTTTACCTGCAGAACCGCGGCCTGCTGGGGATGCTGCCCATCCTCTTTGGTGCAATCGTAGGGTATATTTTTTCGGCCATTCTGGGGCTGGTCGATTTCACACCGGTCACCAAGGCGGCCATTTTTGCAATTCCCCCCATCACTTTGCCAGCCTTTGGTGATGCACGTGCCTGGGGTGCGTTTGTCAGCATCTCGCTGATTGCCATCGCCACCATCCCCGAATCCACCGCTCACCTGTACCAGATGAGCCTCTACATTGACCAGCTGGCCAAGGAACTGGGCCGGCCCACGCTGGAAATCAAGCGCCTCATCGGCCTGAACCTGATCGCCGACGGCTCTGATGACGTGGTGGTGGGTATGCTGGGCGGCTGCGCCGGCACCAATTACGGCGAAAACAACAGCCTGATGGCCATCACCCGCAATTACTCTTCTGCCGTGTTGATGACGGCAGGCGGCATGGCCATTTTGCTGGGCTTCAGCGGCACGCTGGTCGCTCTGGTCAACACCATCCCCACCGCTGTCACCGGCGGCCTGGCCATCTACCTCTTCGGCGTCATCGGCATGCAGGGCGTGGCCCTCATCCAGTCTGAAAAGGTCAACCTGTTTGAACCGCGCCAGCTGGCAGTGGGCGCCACCATCCTGGTGTGCGGCATCGGCGGCGCCATGGGTCTGTCCAACGGCATGTTCCCCTTCAATATCCCGGTGATCTTCCCCAACGGCATTCCCGCGATCGTTTTCGCGGCCATTGCGGGCATTTTAATGAATCTGATCTTCCTGCTGCTCCCGCCAAAGCTGTTTGGCGTCGAGGAACGGCAAAATCTGAACTGATCATAAAACACCAAAGCTCAAGGGCGGGTCAACCCGCCCTTGAGTCTTCTAAAGAAGGCCTGTCTGGATGTCTGAACAGGCCCGCGCTGATAACCTAACCTGAAAAACAAAGAGAGGATGTGGTTTATGCATTCTGCGCATCCAGGTCTTCCTGAATTTGATTATGTGAAACCTGCCAGTCTGGCTGAAGCCAGCGCGTTCCTCAAAGCGCATGTGGGCGAGGCGCGCCCCTTTATGGGCGGCACCGACACCTTTGTGCGCATGCGGGACGGCTTCTGGAAAGAAAAATATCTTGTGGATGTCAAGCACCTTGAAGGCATGCAGGACATCACCTATGACCCGGCGGCCGGACTGGTGATCGGCGCGGCGGTCAATATGAACCGGGTGGTGGCTTCGCCGCTGGTGAAAGAACACTACCCCCTGCTGGCTGAGGCGGCCCATTCGGTGGCCTCTTACCAGCTGCGCACCCGCGCCACCATTGTGGGCAACATTTGCAATGCTTCTCCTGCCGGCGATACCACCGGCGCGTGCATCGCCTTCGATGCCAGACTCAAAGTCCATGGTGTGGATGGCTTCCGTTTCGAACCCCTGCAAACTTTCTTTAAAGGACCGGGGAAAACGGTCCTGCAGCCGGGCGATATTGTGGTCTCCATCCATTTTCCGCCAGCTCCCAGGGGGGCCCAGGGAAAATACATCAAGCTTGGGCGCAATGCCATTGGTGATCTGTCCATTGTGGGCATCACCGTTTTGGGTTACCCGGATGCCTCAAGCTCCTCTGGCTACCGGTTCAAAATTGCCCTGGCTTCGGTGGCGCCCACGCCCTTTGTTCCGGCCCCAGCCGAGGCACTGCTGGCTGAAAAAACCATCACCCCGGCTTTGCTCGAAGAAGCCGCCCAGGCGGCGATGGACGCCTGCAAGCCGATTGATGATGTGCGCAGCTCAGCGGTTTACCGCAAAGCCATGGTGCGCAACCTGACCCACAAGGCCCTTGTTGATGTCTGGGGGCGGCTTTCAGCCGCTGCCAGGTAAGGCCCGGAGGTGAGAGATGTCTTTACACAGAATTAATCTGAAGATTAACGGCGTGGCGGAGCAGGTGGATGTGGCTTCGAACACCACCCTGCTGCAAATGCTGCGCGACCGCCTGGCTCTGACCGGCACCAAAAACGGCTGCGCGGCGGGCGAATGCGGCGCCTGCACGGTGATGCTCAACGGCGAACCGATCAACAGCTGCATGATTTTGGCGGTGGAGTGCGAAGGCGCCGACCTGGTGACGATTGAGGGCCTGGCCAAAGATGGACAGCTCGACGTGGTGCAGCAGGCGATCATTGATCAGGGCGGGGTGCAGTGCGGTTTTTGCACACCCGGCATCCTGATTTCAGCGCGCGCGCTGCTGAATCGCAACCCCGACCCCACCGATTACGAAATTCGCGATGCCCTGGTGGGCAACCTGTGCCGCTGCACGGGTTATGTGCCGATTATTGCGGCGGTGAAACAGGCTGCCCAGATGCAGAAACAGGCCGCCCAATAGGAGGAAGCAATGGAAAAAAGCGATTCCCAAAAAATTCCCCAGCCTGTGGGTGAAAATGTGCAGCGCATTGATGCGCTGGAAAAAGTGACGGGTTCCGCCGTTTTTGGCGATGATATCCAGTTTGGCCCCGGTTTGCTGCATGCGCGCATCAAGCGCAGTCCGCACCCCCATGCTCTGATTAAGAAAATTGACGGCAGCAAGGCCCTGGCCCTGCCCGGCGTCAAGGCTGTGGTGACCGGCGAAGGTTTTGACGGCTACCTGGGCCTGTATTTGCAGGACCGCCATATTTTTGCCACGGACCGCGTGCGTTACGTTGGCGATCCGGTGGCGGGGGTGGCCGCCACCACTGAAGAGATTGCCGAAAAGGCGCTGGATTTAATTGATGTGGAATATGAAGTGCTGCCGGCCGTGTTCGACCCTGAATACGGCGCAACCCCTGAAGCCCCCCTGCTGCACCCCGATTTGAAGAATTACGCGGTGGCCAATTTCATCTTCCCCAAGGCCGACACCAATATTTCCAACCATTTCCGCATCCGCAAGGGCGACACATCCAGCGCCTGGGCGCAGTGCGCGGCGGTGGTGGAGCACAAATACCGTGTGCCGCACATCCAGCATGTGCCGATTGAAACCCATGTGGCGGTGGCACGGGTGGATGACCGGGGCAAAATCACCCTGTGGGGCAGCTCGCAATCGCCCTTTGCCCAGCGCAACCTGATCGCCAAGGCTTTGCATATCTCGCAGAGCGATGTGGAAGTGATTGCGCCTTATGTTGGCGGCGGGTTTGGCTGCAAGGCGGGCGTGAGCATGGAAGCGCTGGCGGTGGCCATCGCCATGAAGGTGCGCGGCCGCCCGGTCAAGCTGTTGCTGACCCGCGAGGAAGAATTCCACACGGCTTTTGTGCGCCAGGGCGTGGTGGCCTATTTCAAGATGGGCTGCGACAAGGACGGCAAGATTCTGGCCATGGAAAACCGCTATTACTGGGACGGCGGCGCCTACACCGAGTACGGTGTGAACATCACGCGCGCTTCGGGTTATTCAGGCACCGGCCCGTACCGCGTGCCGAATGTTTCGGTGGACAGCTTCTGCGTCTACACCAATCACCCGGTGGGCGGGCCCATGCGCGGCTTTGGCATGCCCGAAATGCACGCCGGCCTCGAACAGTGTGTGGATGAGCTGGCGCATGCCATCAAGATGGACCCGGCCGAAATTCGCCTGCGCAACTGTGTGCGCGGCGGCGATATCATCCTTACCGGCATGAAGATGCACCCCACCGGACTTTCGGAATGCATCCAGAAGGCCAGGGAAGCCATTCACTGGGATGAGGTGCACCCGGCTTCGGGTCCCAATAAACGCCGCGGCAAAGGCATGGCCATCATGTGGAAAGCCCCCGCCATGTCGCCCAATGCCGGTTCGAGCGCCTGGGTTGAAATGAATGAAGACGGCACTGCCACGGTGGGTCTCGGCGGCCAGGAAATTGGTCAGGGCACCTTCACGGTGATGGCGCAAATTGCCGCCGGGACGCTGGGCATTCCATTTGAAAATGTGCGCATTGCCCGGCCGGTGGATACCGATTACAGCCCCTACGAATGGCAGACGGTGGCCAGCCGCCTGACCTGGAGTATGGGCAACGCGGTGATGGCCGCGGCCAAGGATGCCAAACGGCAAATTCTGGAAGTGGTGGCCGAAGCCTGGAAGGAAAACATTGACGACCTGGATATCGTCAACGGCAATGTGATCTCTTACAAGACGGAAGAATCCATCTCGCTGCAGGATATCACCATCTACGGCATGCCGCGCGAAAACTTCAACGGTTGGATCGGCGGCCCGATTGTCGGGCGCGGCAAATTCATGCCCACCTACGTCACCGGCCTGGACCCCGAAACCGGCCAGGGCGAACGCTCGGTGGTGCACTACACCACCGGCGCCCAGGCGGTGGAGGTGGAGGTGGACCTTGAAACCGGCCGCGTCGAAGTGATCAAGGCGGTGGCCGCCTTTGACGTGGGCAAGGCCATCAACCCCAAACTGGTGAAGGCTCAAATGGAAGGCGGGCTTGTTCAGGGGCTCAGCACAGCCTTCTTTGAAACGCTCAGGCTGAAAGACGGCGTGGTGATCAATCCCAGTTTTGTGGATTACCGCATTGCCACCAGTTCAGACGCACCCGCAGATATCGAAAGCATCATTGTTGAGACGGCCCAGGACGACGGGCCTTTTGGCGCGCGCGGCATTGGCGAACATTCCCTGGTGCCAACCGTGCCGGCAGTGGCCAACGCCATCTATGCCGCCACGGGTGTGCGCGTGGGCGCGCCGCCGTTCTCAGCCGAGAAGGTGTTCCTGGCGCTGATGGAAGCGGGTTTGGTGAAAGGAGTTTGACCTTGGCAGTAAAAACACTGATCAAGACCAGTGAATATCATGACTCTGTCAGCTTAATGCTGGTGGCGCGCGAGCTGAGCAAGCTGCCCGGTGTGAGCGATGCGGCTGTGGTGATGGGCACCGAAGCCAACAAATCGATCCTTGAACAGGCGGGCATGCTGACGGATGAGGTCAAGGCGGCGACACCGAACGACCTGGTGATTGCCGTCAGCGCGCCTGAAGATGCGGCGGCGAATGCCCTTCTGGAAGCAGAAAAGTTGCTGCAGAAGAAAGCCGGTCCGGCGGGCGAGGCGGAAGCCTTCAGGCCAAAAACCGTGCGCGCCGCTGTCAAGAGCAGCCCGGCTGCCAATGTGGCCATCATTTCGGTGGCCGGCCGCTATGCGGCTGACGAAGCCTGGGAAGCCCTGCGCCGCGGACTGCATGTGCTGCTTTTCAGCGACAATGTTTCGCTGGAAGATGAAATTGCCCTCAAACAGTATGCCGCCGATCACGGCCTGCTGCTGATGGGCCCCGGCGCGGGAACTGCGATTATCAACGGGGTGGCATTGGCGTTCGCCAATGTCGTCCCCGCCGGTCCGGTGGGCATTGTCTCGGCGGCCGGCACCGGCCTGCAGGAAGTATCCACCCTGCTGGGTAAAAACGGCGTCGGCATCACCCAGGGAATCGGCACCGGCGGGCGCGATCTGAAGGAATCCGTCGGCGGCATCATGATGCTGGCCGGCCTGAAAGCCCTGCAGGAAGACCCCGCCACCCAGGTGATTGTACTGGTGGGCAAGCCCCCGGCGCCCTCGGTGACCCAAAAGGTGCTGGAGCAGGTGGCCCTTTGCCCCAAACCCACTGTGGTATGCTTCATGGGCGGCGATATGGAAGCGGTGAAGGCCGTTCCCAATGCCATTCCGGCGCGCACCCTGGAAGAAGGCGGCTTGCTGGCTGCCAAGGTGGCCGGCGCCCCCATTGGCGATGTGAAGGCGCAAATTGAAGCCGAAACCCTGCGCCTGAAGGAACAGGCTGCCGGATTGAAGAAAGCACTCAAGCCCGGCCAGCGCTACCTGCGCGGCCTGTTCTCGGGCGGGACGCTGTGCTACGAGGCGCAGGTGATCTGGACCGATTTGATCCCCGAAACAGTGCTTTCAAATGCCCCGCTGGATAAACATAAACAGATGGCCGATTCCACCCGCAGCCAGGGCCACTGCACCATTGACCTGGGCGAAGAGGAATTCACCGTTGGGCGGCCGCACCCCATGATCGACAACGATCTGCGCATCCGCCGCCTGCTGCAGGAAGCCCACGACCCCGAAGTGGCGGTGATCATCATGGATGTGGTGCTGGGTTACGGCGCGCATATGGATCCGGCCTCAGAACTGGGCCCGGCCATCCGCCAGGCCCGCCAGATTGCCCATGATGCCGGCCGCGAATTGTTCATTGTGGCCTCTGTGACCGGCACCGAGCAGGATCCGCAGGGCCTCAGCCGCCAATCAGCGGCGCTCACCGAAGCAGGCGCCATCATCTGCGGCAGCAATGCAGCCGCCTCGCGCCTGGCCGGCATGCTGGTCGCTTGAGGAAGGGTGTGAGCCATGGAAAAACATAAAATCAACGATCTGTTTGGAAAGCCCGTCACCGTGGTCAACATTGGCCTCGGCAGCATGGCCCAATCTATCCGCGACCAGGATGTGCCGGTGGTGGATCTGGATTGGAAGCCCCCGGCTGAAGGGGTGAAGCGGCTGATGGTGACAAAGGCCGGCATTGACATTGATGCCGCCAACGATGAAGCCGTCAAGCGCATCAAAGCCGGCCGGCCGGTGCTGGTGGGCATGGGCGTGGCCAAAGATGTCATTCCGGGCATGCATTCGCGCATGTTCCTGCATGCCGGCCCGCCGGTCACCTGGGAGCGCATGTGCGGCCCGACGCGCGGCGCCGTGATGGGCGCCCTGATTTATGAGGGCATAGCCAAAGATGAAGCCGAGGCGGAAAAGATGGCCGCTGGCGGCGAGATTGAATTCTCGCCCTGCCACCACCACCACGCGGTTGGCCCGATGGCGGGGGTGGTTTCACCCTCCATGCCGGTGTTCATTCTGGAAAACAAGGCCTTCGGCAACAAGGCCTACTGCACGCAGAACGAAGGCCTGGGCAAGGTGCTGCGCTACGGCGGCATGGGCCCGGAAGTATATGCCCGCCTGAAATGGATGGAAACGGTGCTCTACCCGGTGCTGAGCCGTGCCCTGGAGACCCTGCCTGAAGGCATTGATATCAAGAGCCTGATTGCCCAGGCTCTGCACATGGGCGACGAGTGTCACAACCGCAACCGCGCGGCCACCTCGCTGCTGCTGCGGGCTTTTGGCCCGGCCCTGGCGCGCACCAGCCAGAATAACGAAGACCTGGCGCGGGTGATCGAATTCATCGACCGCAACGACCATTTCTTCCTTAACCTGAGCATGCCCGCCGGCAAGGCCATGTTGGAGCCGGCGGAAGGCATTCCGGGCTGCAGCCTGGTGACGGTGATGGCGCGCAACGGCACGGATATTGGCATTCGTGTTTCGGCCATGCCCGAACGCTGGTTTACGGCCCCGGCCGGCATTGTCAAAGGTCTCTATTTCCCCGGCTTTGGCGAAGAAGACGCTAACCCGGATATCGGCGACAGCACCATCACCGAAACGGCCGGCTTTGGCGGTTTTGCCATGGCCGCGGCGCCCGCCATCACCAAGTTTGTGGGCGGCACGCCTGAACTGGCGAAGCAAACCACCCTGGAAATGTATGAAATCACTGCTGGCGAGCACGACGGTTTCACCATCCCGGTGCTGAATTTCCGCGGCACTCCGCTTGGCATGGATATCCGCAAGGTGGTTGAAACCGGCATTTTGCCGCAGATCAACACCGGCATTGCCCACAAGAAACCCGGCGTGGGCGGCATCGGCGCGGGCATTTTGCGCGCCCCGATGGCCTGTTTCAAAGAGGCGTTTGACGCCTTCGAAACCTTATAAACAGCTCATCTGAGCAGCCTGAATTCTTGACGTTTGGAAAGGAGATTGTTATGAAGTTAATCGATTTGACCATTCCTCTGGGCATCGGAACCCCCGCCTGGCCGACTTATGAACCCCTGCAGGTGAAGTACTTCAAACGCCTGGCCCCCAACGGCGCGAATGGACAGGTGCTGACGCATTCCAACCACCTGGGGACCCACCTCGACGGTGAAATTCACTTCTACACCCCGGGCAAAGACATGGCCAGCCTGGATATGGATTACCTGGTGCACGATGCGGCGATTGTGGATCTGAGCGATGCCTGCGGCGACTACGATGTCTATACCAGCAAGATGGTCGAAGACCGCGTGGAAGTGAAGGAAGGCGATATCCTGGTGATTCACACCGGTTACCACCACTTTGGCTGGGATATGCCCACCGCGGACGAAATCCGCTACATGGTCAAGCACCCGGGTCCCGACCGTGAATTTGCGGAATGGGCCAAAAAGAAGAAACTGCGCTGGATTGCGGTGGACTGCGGCAGCGCCGACCACCCGATGAACACCATCATCCGCCAGTGGATGCCGCGCCAGGCCAAGCAGGCCGACATCATGTTCCACAAGAAATTTGGCATGTCGCTGGAAGATTACTTCTGCGATGATAAGTACCAGCTGATGCACATTGAAATGTTCCCCTATTCGATCATCCACGCCGAATGCTTTGGCGGCGAAATTGACCTGCTGCTCAACAAGCGCTTCAAGGTCGGTTTCTTCCCCTGGCGCTTTGTGGATGGCGAAGCCAGCATTGGCCGCGCGGTGGCCTTTGTGGAAGACGCCGAGTATGAAGAAATGATGGCCAAAAAGGCCACCATGCCCAAAACCCGTTTCGGCGATGCCTTTGATCCCACCCATGTGGACCGGTTGAACCGGCTGACCGAGGCGAATTTCCGCTGATTGGCACATAACCAACGGCCTGATTCCAACAAAAACGCTCCCTGCGAGGGGAGCGTTTTTGTTGGGAGGGGGGTGCTCTCTGCGGGAAAAATCATTCCCCGGGCGGGGGATCCACACAGTAGGAGCGCACCGCTTCGGGCGGCATGGAAGCTTTGGTGAGGGGGTTGAAGGCCAGGTCGTCGCGTCCGCAGTAATAGAGCTGCATCCAGCGTCCCACGGCTGCTTCGGCCTTTTTCTGGCTGCCGCCTTCATTATTCTGTTTCTTTTCAAAGCGGGCAATGATTTTTTTGCGGGTGAGGGCATAGATTACCAGGGCCAGGGCGGCGAGGACCGCGGCAGGCAGAACCATCTGCAGTTGTGAGGCTGCCATGTTGTAAATGATGAGGATGACGATGGCGGTGAAGCCGCCCACCATCAGGTCGGGGTGGATGGGGCGGGTGAGGCCCTGGCCTTTGCCGGCAGGTGGGGCCAGGCGCTGACTGAGGGTTCTGAGGGCGTTCTGGGCAGCCTTATCACCGGGCAGTTCTGCATCAGGTTTGATGCCCTGAACATAAATGGTGCTGACCTTTTCCACGCGGTCGCTTTTTTGGCATTGGGGGCAGTTAGGTTTGGTCATGGTATGTATCACTTAAATGAAAAGCTCATTACCACGAGACCGGCCGCCGTGGGCAGCCACCACCAGCCGGGCAGCCAGGCGGCCACATTGGCGCCCATCAGGTTCATCAGCATGCCGATGATCACCAAAGCCACGCCAATGCCCACCAGCGGCCACGAGCTGATTTGGAAGGTGAGGGTGGGCGCAGGGGGAGGCGCCGGCTGGTTTTTCTTCTTTTTACCAACAGAAGCCTGGCGCGCCAGTTCTTCGTTGGCTTCGCGATATTTTTTTGCCTTACCCCACTGCAGGGTGACCAGGCGGAAATAGAAGATGCCGGCAGCGACAACGACAATAATGATCTTGGTGGTTTCATCCATAGTTATCGATTATATCAGATAAGCGGTTAAACAAAAAAACAGGCTGGCGGAATGCCAGCCTGTTTTTTGAGAGCCGTTAGTGAACAAATGCATTGACCAGCGCTAGCAGCAGGCCGCCGGCGATGACGCTGCCGAGCTGCCCGGCGGTGTTGGAACCCATGGCATGCATGAGGATGAAGTTGCTGTAATCTTCATCTGCCGCCATTTTGGCCGAGAGGCGCGCGGCCATGGGGAAGGCGCTGATGCCGCAGGCGCCGATCAGTGGGTTGATTTTGCCGCCGGTGACGAAGCACATGAATTTGCCGAACATCAGGCCGGCAGCCGTGTCAATGACGAAGGCCAGCAGACCGAGGCCCAGAATGGCCAGGGTTTGCAGGTTGATGAAGCTTTGGGCGGTCATGGTGGAGCCGATGGCCAGGCCGAGGAAGAGAGTGGCAATGTTGATCAGCTCATTCTGCACCATCTTGTTCAGGCGTTCCACCACGCCGCTGACGCGCAGCAGGTTGCCGAGCATCAGGGTGGCGATCAGCGGTGCGGCATCGGGGGCGATGAGGCTGACGATGACGGTGAGGCCGATGGGGAAGATCACCAGAGCGCGGTTGGAAACCGGGCGGGCCACATATTCCATATGAATGCTGCGTTCCTTTTTGCTGGTCAGCAGGCGCATGACGGGCGGCTGGATGATAGGGATGAGGCTCATGTAGGAATAGGCCGCCACGGCAATGGGACCGAGCAGTTCAGGGGCCAGCTTGGTGGTGACGAAGATGGCGGTAGGGCCGTCAATGGCGCCGATGACGCCAATGGAGGCGGCCTGGTTGAGCGGGAAACCCAGCAGCAGGGCCAGCAGCAGGGTGGCATAAATGCCAAACTGGCCGGCCGCGCCCAGCAGCACCATTTTGGGCATGGCCAGCAGGGGGGTGAAGTCAATCATGGCGCCCACGCCGATGAAGATCAGCAGAGGGAACAGTTCGTTGGCAATGCCTGCATCGTAGATGACCTTCATCATACCGGTCTCGGACGACATGCCAATGTTGGCGAGGATGCAGCCAAAGCCGATGGGGAGCAGCAGCACCGGTTCATATTCCTTGACCACCGCCAGGGTGATCAGGATGATGCCCACCAGGATCATCACCGCGTTGCCCCAATAGAAGGAGCTGAAGCCTTTCAGGATTTCCGCAAAAAGTTGGGTAAAGTCCATGGCTTCTCCTTAGTCGGCGAATTCCATCAAAGCCTGGTTGTGCTTGACTGAATCACCTTCCTTGACGTGGAGGGCGGCGATGGTTCCGGCGCGGCCGGCGCGGATGGTGTTCTTCATCTTCATGGCTTCGAGGATGCACAGTTCCTGGCCCTGGGCCACGCTGTCGCCGGGTTTGACGGCGATGCTGATGATGGTGCCGGGGATGGGGGCAGACACAGCCCTGGCCTTGTTGACCGGGCCGGCAGGGGCCGCAGCCGGAGCCGCGGCGGGGCGGGGGGCAGCGGCGGCAGCTTTGGGCGCTTCGGCAGCAGGGGCAGCCGCGCGGGTTTCTTCAGGCCAGACTTCGAAGGTTTCGCCATCCACCACAACCATGATGGGCCGGGCGTTCAGGTCGCCAATTTCAACATCAAAAGACTGGTTATCAATTTTAACGGTAGTTTTCATCGCGTTCGACCTCGCACATTTTTGGATAAGAGTTGACTGGAGCGGTGGGCAGCCTGCCAGCCGCCCACGGTGGCTGCGGGCGCGGCGGCCTGCGCCGGAAGGATCATGCCGCGGCGCGAGGCCAGGGCAACAGCAACGGCGGCGGCAGCCGCGCGTTTCTTGATATCAGAGGCGATAACCGGGGCGGTTTCCTCGGTCAACGGCGTCACATCGGCGGTTTCTTCAGGGGTTTCTTCTTCTTCTTCCACTTTGTCTGCGGTGGAGCGGACCAGCAGGTCCATCAAAAACCACAGGAGGACAATAACGATGAAGACCAGCCCCATGCCGATGAGCGTGATCAGCAAACCTTGCTCAATGGGAGACATGCTGTTTCACTCCTTGGCTCAGAGCGGGATATTGCCGTGCTTGCGCGGCAGAACATTAACCGATTTTCCGCGCAGGGCCTGCAGGGCGGCGATCAGGCGGGGGCGGGTTTCCTTGGGTTCGATGATGTCATCGAGGTAACCCTTTTCGGCAGCCGCGTAAGGATTGAGGAATTCGCGGCGGTATTCTTCTGCCAGGCGGGCGCGTTCTGCAGCCGGATCGGCGGCTTTTTCAATTTCCTTGCGCTTGATGATGTTCACTGCGCCGTCGGGCCCCATGACGGCGATTTCAGCCGAAGGCCAGCCCAGGTTGAGGTCGGCACCGAGGAATTTGCTGCCCATGACGACATAAGCGCCGCCGTAGGCTTTGCGGGTGATGACGCTGATTTTGGGCACGGTGGCATCGGCGAAGGCGTAGATGATCTTGGCGCCATGGCGGATGATGCCGCGGTGTTCCTGGTCCACGCCGGGGAGGAAGCCGGGGGTATCCACAAAGGCGATCACGGGCAGGTTGTAGTTGTCGCAGAAGCGCACAAAGCGGGCGATCTTATCGGAGGCGTCAATATCAATCACGCCGGCCATGAAGAGCGGTTCCTGGGCCACAATGCCAACCGGTTGGCCGGCCAGGCGGGCAAAGCCAACGATGGCGTTGCGGGCAAAGTTGGGCTGAATTTCAAGGAATGAACCCTGGTCCACCACATGTTCGAGAACCTCGTGCATGCTGTAAGCGGCGGTGGTTTCCAGCGGAACGATGTGATTCAGTTCTTCGTCCATGCGGGCGGGGTCGTCGCTGCAGGCGGCCGTGGGGGCGTTGTCCACGTTGTTGGAGGGCAGGTAGCTGAGGATGCGTTTGCAGGCATCGATGGCTTCTTTTTCGGAGGGCAGGTGAAGATGGGCCACACCGCTGACGGCGGTCTGGGCTTCAGCGCCGCCGAGGCCTTCGAAATCAATGATTTCATTGGTGACCGATTTGATCACTTCGGGACCGGTGATGAACATGTAAGATTGCTTTTCGACCATGATGATCAGGTCGGTCACAGCCGGAGAGTAGGTGGCACCGCCGGCGCAGGGACCCATGATGATGCTGATCTGGGGGATGATGCCGGAATATTGAACATTGCGGCGGAAAATTTCAGCGTAGCCGCCGAGGCTCATCACGCCTTCCTGAATGCGGGCGCCGCCGGAATCGAGCAGGCCGACCATGGGGGCGCCGTTCTGCGCGGCCATATCCATGGCGCGGCAGATTTTTTTGGATTGGGTTTCACCCAGGGCGCCGCCCTGCACGGTGAAATCCTGGGCATAGGCATACACGGTGCGGCCTTCAACCTGGCCGAAGCCGGTCACCACCCCGTCGCCGGGGATTTTCTCGCCGTCCATGTCGCCGCGCTGGGCGCTGTAGGGTTCCAGCTCAAAGAAGGTGCCGGGGTCAAACAGCATGGCCAGCCGTTCGCGGGCGGTGCCTTTACCTTTTGCGTGCTGCTTGGCAATCCGGTCTGCTCCGCCACCCTGAGCAACCTTTTCGCGCATGGCGCGCAGTTCAACAATTCGAGGGTCTTCCTGGGTCATAAACGCTCCTCATTATATGTGGTTAAAAAATAAGATTATGACATGGCGGCCGGTCGCAGACACGAGTCGCCATGCTTCATTCTAGCACTAAAATTATGTCAGCTCTTCTACACTTGTCCCCCATTTGGACTGACTTTTGTCATCTTTTTACCCGGCTGGGGTCAATCATGCCCTTCTTCGCTGCCAATGCGGTAACCATAGCCGCGCACGGTAAGGATCAGGCGCGGGTTGGCCGGGTCGGCTTCCACTTTCTGGCGCAGCAGCCAGATATAGCGGCGCACGGTGGTGGAATCTTCGCTGCGGTAGCTGCCCCAGATGGCTTCCACCAGCTCGGCATCCTTGACGGCATGGCCCTGGCGGCGGGCCAGGTATTCCAGCAGGCGAAATTCGGTGGGGGTGAGGGGAATTTCCGTTTCGCCGCGCCGCGCCAGGCGTTTATCCACATCAATGATCACATCCCCCGCCATCAACACGTCGCGCGAATCGGCGCCGGGGGCGCGGCGGCGCCCCAGAATGGCCTGGATGCGTGCCGAAAGTTCGGCAAAGCTGAAGGGCTTGGTCACGTAATCATCCACCCCCAGGTGAAAGCCGCGCAGTTTATCGGCCTCGGTGGATTTGCCGGTGATGAGGATGATGGGCACATCAGAAAGCTCGCGCAGGCGGGCGCACACTTCCCAGCCGTCCATGCCGGGCATCATCACATCCAGCACCACCAGGTCGGGGTGTTCGCGGTAGGCCACGCGCAGGGCTTCGGGGCCGTTGGTGGCGGTCACAATGGCAAAGCTGCCTTCGGTCTGGAAAAATTCACTCATAAACCGCAGCAAGGTGGCATCATCGTCACACAGAAGCAGTTTTTTATTCATCTTTCTCCTCAATGGCTTTCAGGTGGAAGGTGAAGCAGGCGCCGCCTTCCGGCCGGTTTTCAGCGGAAATATCGCCGTTCATGGCTTCAATGAAGCGGCGCACAATATAAAGCCCCAGGCCGTGCCCATACACCAGCTGCGAATCGCCCTGGGAGCGGTAAAATTTTTCAAAGAGCATCGGCAGGGCTTCGGGGGCCAGGCCGGGACCTTGGTCCATCACCTTGATTTCCATTGTCCCATCTGCGGCGCGCGCCTGGATGGTGATGGCGCCTTCAGGGGCATATTTGAGCGCGTTATCTATTAAATGGAAGAAGATGCTGGTCATGGCGCGGGGGTCGGCCAGCACGGCGGGCAGATTGGCAGGGATATCCCAGCCCACACGCTCAGCGCCGCGGGCGGTGTGCAGCTGGGCACGCAGGGTGCGCACCACTTCGCTGAGCGCCAGCGGGGCCAGGTAAAGCGGCATGCGTCCGGCATCCAGCGCCGAAAGATCCAGAATGGTCTCCACAAACTGGTTCAGACGGCGGATTTCGCCCTGCACCAGGGTGAGCGACTGGCGCGAGGCAGGAGAAAATTCCTGCGAGCGCAGCAGCACCAGTTCGATGCCGCCGCTGATGTTGGTGAGCGGGGCGCGCAGCTCGTGCGAAACCAGCGAAATAAAATCTGATTTCAGTTCATCCAATTTTTGCAGGGTCTGATGCTGGGCTTCGAGGCGGGCATAAGCTTCGGAAAGGCTGGAGGTCTTTTCGGCCACCTTTTCTTCGAGCTGTTCGTTCAATTCAGCCAGTTCGCGGTGCGCCTGGGCCACCTGGTCATAGGCCTGCTGCAGGGCGGCCTGCTGTTTTCTCTGTTCGGTCAGGTCGTGGGCGGTGCCGGCCAGGGCCAGGCGCTCGCCGCCCGAGCGGGAGATGGGGCGCAGGGTGAGGGTCACTGGCAGGGTGGAGCCGTCAGCACGGCGCATCTGAATATCGCCCGACCAGCCCTGGCGCAGGCTTATTTTGAGCAGATCGGGGGGCAGGCTTTCGGGGGTAAAGAGGCGCAGCACAGGCTGGCCGATCAGGTCGTCGGCATGGAGAATATCAATGGAAGCAAGCAGGGCGGGGTTGGCCATGCGCAGGCGTCCCTGGGCGTCGCAGATGAAGGCGGGTTCGGCGATGCTGTTGACCAGCACGGCATATTGCTGAAATTCCATTTCACCGGCCACAATGCCCTGGCGGGCAATCAGGGCCAGGGCCAGCACCACCGTTACCCATAATCCCAGCGGATCTGTGGCGCCGGCCAGGTACCAGTTCAACAGGGAATAACCGCCCAGCAGAAAAGTGGCCAGCAGCGGCAGGCTGGATTGCAGGCGTTTTTCAAAGGCCAGGCGGAAGCGGCTGACCGGGGCGGCTGGCACGCCCTGTTGGATCAGGCCAAAAGCCAGGCAGGCATAACCCAGCGACTGCATCAGGTAAGCGGGGTGGCTGTCGGGCTGAAACCAGATGCCAGCAGCCAGGTCGCGCAGGGTGAATATGGTCAGCCCCACCCAGATCCAGATAAAATCGCGTTTGAGGCTGCCGGGCTCGGCCACAAGAAAGAGGTTCATGATCACCAGCATCAGCAGCAGGTCAAAAAGAGCAAAGAGGGGCGATCCCTGCAGAGGAGATCCGGCCAGGGCAGGCTGGCCAAAAGCCTGCCAGAAAAGGGTGAGCATGGCCGCCGATGAAATGGTCATATCCATCAGCAGACGCAGGCGGGCCTGGCGGCTTTGGCGGCGCTGCGAAACCATGAACAGCGAAATCAGAATCAGCAGCAGCCCGGCGAGATGAAAGAAATCGGTCAGTGCAGGGGGAAAAGCCAGCCAGGTTCCCAAATCGCTGAGGAACCAGCTGAGCAGGCCGGCGCCCAAAAAGCCCCAGCCGAGGTGGGCGGTGCTGCGGCTGATCCAGATTGCCAGCAGGGAAATGGCCGCGGCGGGAAAGAGGGCGGCCCAAAAGGTCACCCGCAGCCGTTCGGCCGGGACGGCAGTATTCACCAGCAGCCAGCCGGTGTAAAGGGTCAGGTATATCAAAATGATCCAGCGGCCTGAACGGCGCATTGTGGCGGTGAAACCCCAGGAATCCATGATGTTCTCCTGCGTTGATTATAATTCATCCCCGCAAAAGGACAGGTGGTTTTCGCCTTTTCAGGGTGGCTGAATTGGAGAGGGGTTAGAAAAGACGCATTTGCTGGTCGGGCTGGCGGCCGTCGAGCAGGATGAACGGCGAGGCGCGGCCCGAGGCCACCCCCAGCGCGCGGAGCTGGCCGAGGGTGTGAATGGGTTCCAGCAGGCGGGCGTTCAGGATGGCGTCGGCACATTTGGGGCCAATGCCCGGCACGCGCAGCAGGTCGCGGCGGCTGGCCAGGTTGATTTCCACCGGACATTCGGCCAGGTTGGCCATGGCCCAGGCCAGTTTGGGGTCGCGGTGCAGGGGCAGGCTGCCGTCGAGGGCAAAGGGCAGGTCTTCGAGGTCAAAACCGTAATCGCGCAGCAAAAACGAAGCCTGATAGAGGCGGTGCTCGCGCAGCGGGTGGGTGGCGGGCTGGTTTTCCAGCGGCGTGTTGCTGACCGGGCGGAAGCGGGAGAAATAGGCCCGCGCCAGGTTCACCTCGCGGTGCAACCAGGCGGTGGTGCTGAGCAGTTCCAGGTCGCTCTCGCCGGCGCCGCCGGCCACAAACTGGGTGGTTAGGGAAGGCCAGCGGCCTTTCCAGCCCTGGCGGCCAGGCAGGCTGCGGCGGATATCCTCAACCCAGCGCATCGGCTGCAGCAGCTCTTCCATGAAAATTTTGTGGGGAGCCAGGTTTTGCAGGCGGTTGGTGTTGGGGGCTTCGAGGTTGATGGAAACCCGGTCGGCCAGCTGCATGGCGCGCAGCACCTGGTCGCGTTCAGCGCCGGGCATCAGCTTCAGGTGCAGGTAACCGCGGAAACCCATGCGCTGCCGCAGGATGACGGCGGTATCGAGCAGTTTATCCTGGGTGCGCATGCCTCCGCCGGAGATGCTGGAGCTGATGAACAGCCCCTGTACCACGCCGCCGCGGTAGAGATCCATGAAAGCGCGGGCCATTTCATCCGGCGTGAAACGGTCGCGCTGAAAATCGCGCCCGGCGCGAAAGGCGCAGTAGTAGCAATCTTTTTCGCAGGCGGTGTTTTGCAGGGTTTTCAACAGGGTGATTTGCTGGCCGTTGGGCAGGGCGGCCGTGCCAACGGGAAGCTGATCGCGGCAGCCGGGGTTGTAGGGCGTGGGAGCCGGCCGGGCAAGCGGTTCGGGCAGAGGGCTGGCGTCGCCATCGGCTTCCACGTCCATTTCGCGGCAGGTTTGCAAAATCCGGTCCAGTGTATCCATGTTCTTATTATAGAACAAATTTTCTTTTAAATCAAGGCCCTCAAAGCAGTCATGCCAAAGCGGCATTTTACCTGCCCCTGCAAGGCGGCTGCCCGCCGGTGGAAAATCAGCGTTTTAGCTATTGATTCACATTACCGGCGAATCTATAATAGATATACTGGTATCCAGCCTTTGCCAGTATTGCCCTATTTTCAGGGTATTTCATCCCTGAAGCAGTCCCATTATCCGTGTTCAATGCCAGATGGGGGGCTGGCTGGTTAAAAAAACATAGAAAGGGCAGCCATGAAATCCCTTAATTCCATCCGCATCAAAATCGCCTTCTGGGCCGGTCTTTGCCTGGTGTTTCTGGCCATCGCCATGATCGTTTATTCCGCCCTGACTCTGAGGGACCGGGAAATTCGCCTGGCCAAGGAAGAAGCCACCGCGCTGGCCGTGGCGCAGGCGCGCAAGGTTGAAAACCGCCTGGGGAATGCCATGAGCACGGCCCATGCCCTGGCGCAGGCGCTTTCCGCCGCGAAAGAAGCCAATGAGCCGCTTTCGCGCAGCCAGGTGTCGGGGTACCTCAAACAGCTTCTGATTGACAATCCGGATCTGTTAAACACCTATACATCGTGGGCGCCGGGCGCCTTTGACAGCACCATTGATCCAAAATACGGCGACTGGTTTTGGGCCTGGTGGACCCGCCAGGGCGGCAATGCCGTTCAGGTGACGGAAAATTCCGACTTTGCCACGGATTCCTCTTACGATTATTACGCCTGCCCCAAGAACACCAAGGCAGATTGTTTGATTGACCCATATCTCTATAATGACCCAACCACGCAAAAGGATATGTGGCTGGCTTCAGTAGCTTCGCCCATCATTGTGAAGGGCACTGTGGTTGGTATTGTCACCATTGACATTCAGGTGGACTTTTTCCAGGCATGGGTGGACGGCATTGATGTGGAAATGGGCGAAGGCGCGGTCATCAGCTATAAGGGCAATCTCCTGGGCGTCAGCCGTAACCCCAAATTGTTTGGCCAGTCGTTGAAGGAATTACACCCCAATGACGGGGATGAGTATCTTGCCACGGTGCAGCAGGGTAAGGCGGTCATCTATGAGCGCAACGGCCTGATCTCTGTTTTTGAACCCATCCGGGTGGTTAATTCCACCCCCTGGAGCTTCAACCTGAACATTCCCGAAAAGCGGGTCACGGATGCGGTGACGGCCAGCCTGCTGCAGATGATCCTGGTGGGGGTGGCCCTGACCCTGGCTGCGCTGGCGCTGATGGTGTTTATCACCGGCTCAGCTGTGGCGGCGCCGATTGTCAAATTGAACCAGGCAGCCAGCCGGATTGCCGCCGGCAATTTGAATGTCAAGGTGACCAACACATCCAAAGATGAGCTGGGGCAAATGGCAGCGGCTTTTAACCATATGGTGGCCTACCTGCAGGAAATGGCCGGAGTTGCCGCGCAAATGGCGGACGGCAACCTGACCAACGATGTGCAGCCGCAATCTGATGAAGATGCCCTGGGCAATGCCTTCCACAAAATGATTCTGAATTTGCGCGGCCTGGTGGGCAGCGTGGCCCAAAATGCCCGCGAACTGGACGGCGCCTCATCCCAGCTTTCCACGGCAGCCGGGCAGGCCAGCCGGGCCACCAGCCAGATTGCCGCCACCATCCAGCAGGTGGCCAAGGGCATCACCACCGAAACGGAATCCGTCTCAAAGACAGCCAATTCGGTGGAAGAGATGAGCCGCTCGATTGACGGGGTGGCCAAGGGGGCCCAGGAGCAGGCCAAGAGCGTCAACCAGGTGGTGCAGCAGATGAATGCCTTATCAGATGCGGTGGTGGGCATCAAGCACGGGGCCGCCGAGCAGACGCGGGTGGTGGACGAGACGCAGAAGGTGATGGTGGAGCTATCGCGCGGGGTAGAAGGGATCCGCGGCGGGGCCCAGGAGCAGGCGCAGGGCCTTTCAGAGGCGCTGAAAGCCGGGGAAACCCTCTCAACGGCCATTGAGGCGGTGACAGAAGCTGCCCAGGCGGTGACGGTGGAGACAGAACGCACGGCGCAGGCAGCCCAAAACGGGGCGCGGGTGGTGAATGAAACCACCAAAGGCATGGAAAAGGTGCGGCGGACGAACGAACAGCTGGCGCAGCGGGTGTCGGAACTGGGCACGCGCAGCGGGCAGATCGGCGCGATTGTGGAGACGATTGAAGACATTGCCTCGCAGACCAACCTGCTGGCGCTGAACGCGGCCATTGAAGCGGCGCGGGCCGGCGAGCATGGGCGCGGGTTCGCGGTGGTGGCCGACGAGGTGCGCAAGCTGGCCGAAAAAAGCGCCATGGCGACGAAAGAGATCGCAGCGATGGTGGGGGCCATTCAGCAGGGGGCCGAGGAAGCGGTGAAGGCAATGGGGCTTTCGGGCGAGGATGTGAGCGCGGCGGCGGAACTGACCGGGCAGGCCAAGGAAGCCTTTGAAGCAATTGTGGCTGGAACGAAGGCCTCGGCAGAGCGGGTGAGTGCCATTCAGCAGGCCATTGACGGCATGGCGAAAGCGCGCGCCGGGCTGGATGCGGCGGTGAGAGGGGCGAATGCGATTGCAGAAAAGAACCTGTCGGCCGCCGGCGAGATGGCGCAGCTGAACGCCAGGTCGCTGGAAGGGGCGCAGCGGGTGGGGGAGGTGACGAAGAAGACGGTGGAAGCGGTGGAAGTGGTGAGCGCGCTGAACAACAAGATGGTGGCCAGCCTGGACAGCGTCTCGGCGGTGGTGGAAGAGAACACCGCAGCCACGGAAGAGATGGCGGCCAGTTCAGGCGAGGTGAGCCAGGCCATCGAAAACATTGCGGCGGTGAGCGAGGAAAACAGCGCGGCGGTGGAAGAAGTGAGCGCGGGCACGGAAGAGATGAACGCGCAGGTGGAAGAAATGACAGCCGCAGCCGCCAGCCTGGCCGAAATGGCCGCCAACCTGAAAAAGGTGGTCAGCCAGTTCAAGGTTGAATAGCGGCATGTTTTTATGGGTTCCTGCCGGTGTCTCCGGCAGGAACCGGATCAAACAAGGAAACATACTGGAAATGGGGCAATTTTTTTGTTGCCTTGATCATATGGCTGCCTGTATAATGATGTTATACATGATCCAGGAAAAAACCGGGTTCTGAACAGCTGCTGCAAGACCTGGCTGTTTCAGGAGGAAGAAAAGGAAGAGCCCGGTTGGTTAAAAAATCGGGCTCTTTTATTTTGGCTTGACCCGCGCACCAGGCTTAAAAGAGCATCAGCAAGAGGCTTGCATGATATTAAACCGAGAAAATCTGAAGGCATCCATCATGATCATTGATGACACACCGGCAAATCTTAAATTGCTGGAAAGCATGCTGGTGGATTACGGTCACCGGGTTTTTTCTTTTCCCCGCGGGGAACTGGCGATTAATGCGGCCCGGCGCAACCCTCCTGATTTGATCCTGCTGGATGTCAACATGCCGCAAATGAACGGCTATGAGGTGTGCAGCCAGCTGAAAGCCGACCCCATGCTGGCAGATATTCCTGTGATTTTTATCAGCGCGATGAATGAAACGCTGGACAAGGTTAAAGCCTTCTCGGTGGGCGGAGTGGATTACATCACCAAGCCTTTTCAGCTTCATGAGGTTGAAGCCAGGGTGGAGACTCATTTGAAGCTGCGAACGTTGCAGCGCGAATTGCAAAATTACACTCGCGATCTGGAATCCCTGGTGGAGCAGCAGGTGAGGGAAATCTCCGAGTCGCAAATGGCGACCATTTACGCCCTGGCCAAACTGGCTGAGTCAAGAGATGATGAGACAGGCCGGCACGTTGAACGGGTGCAAATGAGCGTGCGGCTTCTGGGCGCCGCATTGATGAAAAGGGGAAATAATGCGGAAGAACTGGATGAGGTTTTTGTTGAATTTTTAACCAATGCCACCCCACTGCATGATATCGGCAAGGTTGGCATTCCAGATGCCATCTTGCTTAAGCCGGGCCGCCTGACTGCGGAAGAGTTTGAGGTGATGAAAAGACATTCCCTGATCGGCGCTGAGACGCTCTCCCTGGTTTATGCACGGTATCCCCATAACCGTTTTTTGCGCATCGGTATTGATGTTGCCCGCTCGCATCATGAACGCTGGAATGGTACGGGTTATCCGGACGGCCTGAGCGGAAAGGAAATTCCCCTGAGCGCCCGCATTGTTGCAGTGGCCGATGTATATGATGCCCTGCGGACTTCCCGCTGTTACAAAGAGGCTTTTTCCCGAAATAAAAGCCGGGGAATAATCCTCCAGGAAGCCGGACAGCAGTTTGATGATGAGCTTGTTGAAGCGTTTATGGATGTTGAAGAAGAATTGTCGTTGATTTATGATCACGAAATAACGTAGAGGTGTTGTCAAGTCAGGCGGAGCGTTGGCCCATGCCAGTGATGGGATCGGGGCGCCGTCTCAAGTTCAAATCTTCTGTTGAATGACCGGAAAGGGACCTTTATGACCGACCCCATCACGGCCTATATCAATCAGAAAATGCAGCGCAAATTGATGGTCATGGCGGTGCTGCTGGTGCTGGCCGTCATGGGGGGCATAGGCACCTATTGGGTTTACACAGAGAACCGTAAAGAAAACACAGCGCTGGAAACCAAGGCGCAGATGATGGTCCAGTTACTGAGCCGGTCTTTATCCAAACCGATGTGGAACCTGGACCGCAACCAGATGCAGAGTGAAGTGGACGCCATTATGGTGGACAAGGAAGTGGCATCCATTCTGGTCTTTGACACCTTTCATGAAGCCCCGGTGGCTTCGGCTGTGCGCACCGGGAACGTGGCTCAACCGGTGTTCTATGAAAAAGAAATTTTTTACAGTTCAGTTTATGGCACAGAAATCATCGGCAAAATCCAGATCATCTACACGCGTGAACTGGTCATCTGGAAAACCTGGCAGAATGCCCTGTTTATTTTGACCCTGGTGGTCACGCTGGTGGTCAGTTTGACGCTGGGTTTGTATTTCTTTGTGGGGAAAATTGTGGCCAACCCGCTGCGGCATCTGACCACCTCGATGGGCGGTCTGGTGGAGAGCAGCTATAACGTGACGGTTGATGTCAATTCCACGGATGAAATTGGCCAGATGGCGGAAGTCTTTAACCGCATGGCTGAACGGCTGCGCACTTCTTTTGAGGCCATTCACACCAGCGAGATGCGCTACCGCAACCTGGTGAACCTGCTGCCCATTGGGGTCAATGAAATGGACCTGGACGGCCGGCTGCGTTTCAGCAACCTGACCCACGACCGCATTTTTGACGCTGCAGAAGGCGGATTGATGGGAAAGTGCTTTTTTGACCTGCTGGGCGACGCCGCCAAAGAACGAGATATTTACCGCCGTCAGGCAGAAGCCGGGCAAACGCCTGTGCCGCCGCGGGATGTGACCCTGCGCCAGAATGGCGAGATTAAAATTATTCAGATTATCAGCGATATCAGGCGTGATGCGCAGGGTAAGGCGGTGGGCTGGGTGAACCTGGTGAGCGATGTGACCCGCCACAACCTGGAGGAGGCCGAACTGTTGGAATACCGCCTGCACCTCGAAGACCTGGTGACGGAGCGCACAGCCGAACTGGAAAAATCGCGTGTGGAGCTGATGGCTGCTCGTGATGCAGCCGAGGCCGCCAGCCGCGCCAAAAGCACTTTTCTGGCCAGCATGAGCCATGAAATTCGCACCCCATTCAATGCCATTCTGGGTTTTGCCCAGCTGATGCAGCGGGATCCAGATGTCACCGCCCAGCAGGCGCATGACCTGGATGTGATCACCCAGAGCGTTGAACACCTGCTCAGTATCATCAACGATATTCTGGATATGGCAAAAATTGAGTCCGGGCGCATTGTGATTAACAGCGAAGATTTTGACCTGTATGAAATGCTGGACGGGATTGATAACCTGTTTTCTCTGCGGGTGATTAAGAAGGGGTTAAGTCTGAATTTTGAAAAAAACGAAGGCATCCCGCGCTATTTGCATGGCGATCAGGGCAAATTGCGCCAGGTGCTGGTGAACCTGCTGGGAAACAGCGTGAAATTCACCGATGAGGGCGGCATTGCACTGCGGGTTTCGGCGCAGCCGGTTGAGGGAAAAATCCACCTTCATTTTGAAGTGGAAGATACCGGACGCGGCATTCCGTTGGAGATGCAGGACAGGATTTTTGAACCATTCGAGCAGGGCATGCGGGTTCAGGGCAGCAAAGAAGACGGCACCGGGCTGGGACTGCCCATCAGCCGCCAGTATGCGCGCATGATGGACGGCGATATCAAGGTGACCAGCCAGCCCGGCCACGGCAGCCTGTTCCATTTCGATTGCATCATGCTTCCGGCAGTGCAGCCGGAAGGTCAGTTGAATCAGACTTTTCAGAAGCGGGTGAAATGTCTGGCGCCCGGACAGAGAGAATACCGCATTCTGGTGGTGGATGACCGTCAGACCAACCGCGAATTGCTTTCGCGCTTGCTGATGCGCGCAGGGTTTATTACACGGGAGGCGGAAAATGGTTTGCAGGCTGTGGAGGCGCTCTCAGGATGGCAACCCGACCTGATTTTCATGGATATGATCATGCCTGAGATGAACGGCATGGATGCAACCCGGTCGATTCATGCCCAGGCTGGCAATGCCGGCCTGCCCATTGTGATTGTGTCGGCAACCGTCATGGAAAGCCACCGCATTGAAGCCCTGGCCAACGGGGCCAACGGTTTTATTCGCAAACCTTTTTTGGAGCGTGAGATTTTCAATGAAATTAAACGCTTATTGGGGGTGGAATATATCTATGAGTATGAAGAAGAAACAGGTGTTTCAGCCGCTGCCGTTCATCAGGCAAATGCGGAAATGATCAAAATGATCCCACCTGAGACACTCCAAAATATGCTTGAGGCGGTGCAGATAGGTGAGATGAACCGCCTTCAGAATCTGATTGATGAGATTGAAGAAAAATGCCCGGTTCCGGCTTCACAGCTGCGGCTGCTGGCCAATGCATATGAGTATGACCAGCTGCACTCGCTGCTTTTTGAAGCCATGTCTGATCACAACCTGTCTGATCAAAATTCGTAATGGAGGTCCATGCCGCTTTCCCTATAAACAGCATTTCCCTTTATCTTATAAACCTGTTTCAATGTTGGCGAATAGAGAAAGGAAAAAAATGAAAAAGAGAATTTTCCAAATCCTCCTGATCCTGGTTCTGGCTTCTCTGGTTTTATCTGCCTGCCTGCCAGAGCCGGACCTCAACCGTCCGTGGTACACGGCAACACCCAAGGCTGGCAGCGCCTCAAGCGGAGCGCAGACATCTTCCGGCGCGGCGCCGATCAAGCAAAGCACTGCCACTCCCGCAGCGCAGGCCAGCGGCCCGGTTTCTGGTGAAAAAATCATCATCGGTGAAGATGAGGCCAACCCGCCTTTTATGTATGCGGATGCGAGCGGCCAGGCAACCGGCCTGTATGTGGAACTGACCAGAACCGCTCTGGAACGCATGGGCATGGCGCCTGAGTTTCAGGCTTTGCCGTGGAAACGGGTGCTGGAAGCCAGCGCCAAAGGTGAAATGGGTGTGGCGGGCATTTACAAAAACGATGAACGCCTGAAAATCTATGATTATTCCGAGCCGTTGTATTCAGAAAGGATCCTGGTGTATGTGGCCAAGGGCAAAGCCTTTGAATTCAAGAGCGTGGCCGATTTGAAAGGCAAAACCATTGGTGTGATGACCGGCTGGAGCTATGGCAATGATTTTGACCAGGCCAAGGCGGCGGGTGAATTCACCGCCCAGGAGGCGCCGGGAGATGCGGAGAACCTTGAAAAACTGGTGCTGGGGCGGGTGGATTGCGTTCTGGCCGCCGAAGTCTCGGCCATTCCGGTGATCCAGGAAAAGGGGTACGCTGATAAGGTCGAAGCCCTGCCGGAACCGATGACGGTGAACGACACTTACCTGATCTTTGCAAAATCGGCCAACCGGGTTGAACTTCTTAAGACATTTAATTCTACCCTGGCCGCCATGAAACAGGACGGCACGTATAATCAATTGGTCAAGAAGTGGACCGGCGTGGATGCGGAAACCACGGATGCGCCTGCAGCGGCCACCCTGCCGCCTGAAACCATTGTGATTGGTGAAGATGAGGCCAACCCGCCTTTTATGTATGCGGACGCGAACGGCCAGGCCATTGGGCTTTATGTGGATCTGACCAGGACCGCCCTCGAGCGGATGGGTATGACACCCCAGTTCCAGGCTTTACCGTGGAAGCGGGTGCTGGATGCCAGCGCCAAAGGCGAAATGGGTGTGGCGGGCATTTACAAAAACGATGAGCGCCTGAAAATCTATGATTATTCCGAGCCGTTGTATTCAGAAAGGATCCTGGTGTATGTGGCCAAGGGCAAAGCCTTTGAATTCAAGAGCGTGGCCGATTTGAAAGGCAAAACCATCGGCGTGATGACCGGCTGGAGCTATGGGAATGATTTTGACCAGGCCAAGGCGGCGGGTGAATTCACCGTGCAGGAGGCGCCAGGAGATGCGGAGAATCTTGAGAAACTGGTGTTAGGACGGGTAGATTGCGTTCTGGCTGCTGAAGCTTCAGCCATCCCGGTGATCCAGGAAAAGGGGTACGCAGATAAGGTCGAAGCCTTGCCGGAACCGCTGACAGTGAATGACACCTATCTGGTCTTTGCAAAATCAGTCAACCGGGTCGAATTTCTCAAAGTGTTCAATGCCACCCTGGCTGCCATGAAACAGGACGGCACCTATGATCAACTGGTCGAGAAATGGATCGGAAAAGGACAATAAAATGAACAATCCACTCGTCAAATTCTTTGCGGTAAAAATTCAGCGCAAGCTGATGCTGGTGGTGATCCTGCTTATTGTTGTGGTTATGGCAGGGGTCGGTCTGTATTGGATCAACAATGCAGTTGAAAAAGAAACGGCGGCATTAAATGCGCGCGCAGATATGATGGTCACCCTGTTGAGCCAGACCCTGGCCGTGCCCATGTGGGATCTGGATCTGGGGCTGGTGCAATCCAACGTGGGGGCGGTGATGGAAGACCTGGAAGTGGCCGCGGTGGAAGTCTATGATACCAATGGCGTCAACCCGGTCGCCTCGGCTATTCGTGCGGGAGAAACCGCCGATCCCATCGTTAAAGAGGAAAAAATTGTTTACACAGACAAACAGGGAGCACATGAGCTTGGTAAAGTCAAAATTTCCTACACCAAATATCTGGTGAATTATAAATCCAACCAGAATATGCTGTTTATTGGCGTCATCGTCCTGATTCTGGTGGGTTCCCTGTCGGTTGGCCTTTACCTGCTGGTCGGCAGCATGATCATTAAACCCCTGGGCGAAATGACCCGTTCCATCGGCGAACTCTCCAAAGGGGACTGCCGGATTGAATTGAAATCGCGTTCAAAAGATGAGGTCGGCCAGATGGCGGATGCGCTGCGCAGCTTGATGGCTTATCTGCAGGAGATGTCTGGAACGGCAACACAGATCTCATCCGGTGACCTGGCTGTTGCGGTCAAACCCCTTTCCGAACGGGATGTGCTGGGGCAGGCCTTCAGCCAGATGGTTTCATCATTGAGGCAAGCCCTGGCCGATGTGACCCGGAACGCAAGAGATTTGAACCAGGCTTCAGATCAGCTGGCCACTGTTGCCGGGCAGGCCGGACGCGCCACCAGCCAGATTGCCGCCACCATCCAGCAGGTGGCCAAAGGCATCACCACCGAAACAGAATCGGTTTCAAAGACAGCCAGTTCGGTGGAAGAGATGAGCCGCTCGATTGACGGGGTGGCCAAGGGAGCCCAGGAGCAAGCCAACAGCGTCAACCAGGTGGTGCAGCAGATGAACGCGCTTTCAGATGCGGTGATGGGCATCAAGCACGGGGCCGCCGAGCAGACGCGGGTGGTGGACGAGACGCAGAAGGTGATGGTGGAGCTATCGCGCGGGGTAGAAGGGATCCGCGGCGGGGCCCAGGAGCAGGCGCAGGGCCTTTCAGAGGCGCTGAAAGCCGGGGAAACCCTCTCAACGGCCATTGAGGCGGTGACAGAAGCTGCCCAGGCGGTGACGGTGGAGACAGAACGCACGGCGCAGGCAGCCCAAAACGGGGCGCGGGTGGTGAATGAAACCACCAAAGGCATGGAAAAGGTGCGGCGGACGAACGAACAGCTGGCGCAGCGGGTGTCGGAACTGGGCACGCGCAGCGGGCAGATCGGCGCGATTGTGGAGACGATTGAAGACATTGCCTCGCAGACCAACCTGCTGGCGCTGAACGCGGCCATTGAAGCGGCGCGGGCCGGCGAGCATGGGCGCGGGTTCGCGGTGGTGGCCGACGAGGTGCGCAAGCTGGCCGAAAAAAGCGCCATGGCGACGAAAGAGATCGCAGCGATGGTGGGGGCCATTCAGCAGGGGGCCGAGGAAGCGGTGAAGGCAATGGGGCTTTCGGGCGAGGATGTGAGCGCGGCGGCGGAACTGACCGGGCAGGCCAAGGAAGCCTTTGAAGCAATTGTGGCTGGAACGAAGGCCTCGGCAGAGCGGGTGAGTGCCATTCAGCAGGCCATTGACGGCATGGCGAAAGCGCGCGCCGGGCTGGATGCGGCGGTGAGAGGGGCGAATGCGATTGCAGAAAAGAACCTGTCGGCCGCCGGCGAGATGGCGCAGCTGAACGCCAGGTCGCTGGAAGGGGCGCAGCGGGTGGGGGAGGTGACGAAGAAGACGGTGGAAGCGGTGGAAGTGGTGAGCGCGCTGAACAACAAGATGGTGGCCAGCCTGGACAGCGTCTCGGCGGTGGTGGAAGAGAACACCGCAGCCACGGAAGAGATGGCGGCCAGTTCAGGCGAGGTGAGCCAGGCCATCGAAAACATTGCGGCGGTGAGCGAGGAAAACAGCGCGGCGGTGGAAGAAGTGAGCGCGGGCACGGAAGAGATGAACGCGCAGGTGGAAGAAATGACAGCCGCAGCCGCCAGCCTGGCCGAAATGGCCGCTAACCTGAAGAAGGTGGTCAGCCAGTTCAAAGTAGAGTGAAACATTCCAGTCACAGCAAAAAGCGCAGCCAATCGGCTGCGCTTTTTGCTGTATTTAGAAGACTGCGATGCCGCTGCCAGGCACGGCGCGGCCGATATCCCAGAGGGGTAAAGCCGTGGCGCGGGCGCGTTCCAGAAAGGCTTCCAGCCGGGATTCGGGAACGCCCAGCAGCAGGCCGCCGCTGGTCTGCGGATCGAAGAGCAGCATCTGCTGTTCTTCGCTTTGACCGTGGAAGGCGACCTGCGCCTGGACAAAAAGGCGGTTATCGGCGGCGCCGCCGGGGAAGCACCAGGCCCGGGCCAGGCGGGGTGCGCCTGCCAGGAAAGGAAGCTGCGCATAGGCGATTTCGAGTTTGAGGCCTGAAGCCTGAGCCATTTCCAACCCGTGCCCCAGCAGGCCGAAACCGGTGATATCTGTGCCGCCGCGCAGAGAAAATTCCCGCGCCAGGGCGCCGGCTTTGCGGTTGAGGGTTTTCATCCAGCGAATGGCTTCGGCCATTTCGGCTTCACGGGCCTGGCCGCGTTTGATGGCGGTGGTGGTGACGCCCATGCCCAGCGGTTTGCTGAGAATGAGATGATCGCCGGCCTGCAGCCCGCCCTTGGTGATGATTTTTTGCGGATGCACCTGGCCTATCACCACCAGACCGAATTTGGGTTCTTTATCCTGGATGGTATGGCCGCCAACGATGACCACGCCGGCCTCGCGGGCTTTTTCGGCGCCGCCGCGCAAAATTTCGCCGCCAATTTCGGCGGGCAGGTTAGGAGGCAGGGCGGCCAGGTTCAGGGCCAAAAACGGCTCACCGCCCATGGCATAGACATCTGAAAGGCTGTTGGCAGCCGAAATGGCGCCGTAATCATAGGCATCATCCACCACGGGGGTGAAGAAATCGGCGGTGACTACCAGGGCGCGCGATTCATCCATCCGCCAGATGGCCGCATCGTCCGGCGGGTTCAGGCCGACCAGCAAATCGGGATAGTCGGCAGGGGTAAATATGTTTTCCAGAGGGCGCAGAACCTGCGCCAGCGTTTCCGCATTTAATTTGGACGCTCAACCCGCGCAGTTTGACAGGCTGGTGAGACGGATTTGTTTGCCTGAGGGTGGTTTTGCCATGCCAGGGATCCTCCTTTCACAAGGGATTCGGAAAACTACAGGGCTGTTGTGGCTCACAACCCCTTTATTATAACATCGGGTGAAGCTCAAATTGCGCGGATTAATTGTGGATAAAAGTGCCAAATTGATGGGTGCAATTTGAGCCAGACTTGGTAAAATAGAAGTATCTGTACTGGCTGTGGAGGTTTCATTGATGCCAAAAATTGTGGTGGTTGGCAGCGCCAACACCGATCTAACCATTCCTGTAAATCAGCTTCCTGTCCTGGGTGAAAACATCACGGGGGGAATTTTGCGCGTGTCGCAGGGGGGAAAAGGCGCCAACCAGGCTGTGGCAGCCGCCCGCCTGGGCGCTGAAGTGACCTTGATTGCCAGAGTCGGCTCCGATAGCTTTGGTCAGGAAACGCGCCGGGCCTACGAAATTGAAGGCATCCACACAGAGTTTCTGGTGAATGACCCGATTGAACGCACCGGCACCTCTTTTATCCTGGTTGATAAGGAGGGGGGCAGCATGGTGGTCAATTCGCCGGGGAGCAATGCCAACCTGAGCGTGGATGATGTCAAAGCTGCTGAAAAAGTGATCCGCTCGGCGGACTGCCTGCTGCTGCAGCTGGAAGTTCCGCTGGCGGCGGTGCAGGCGGCGGCTGAAATTGCCTCACGCTATGGGGTGCGGGTGATCTTAAACCCTTCGCCGGCCACTCCCATGCCTGAAGCGTTGACCCGCTGCGTCAACATTCTGACCCCTAACGAGATTGAGGCCACGCAGCTGGCCGGGGGTTACACGGCCTCGCATGCCCGCGAAGCGGTGATGCTCCTTTCGTTGAAAACGGGCATTCACACTATTGTGGTGACGATGGGCATGGCCGGGGCCCTGGTGCTGGATGAGGGGCAGAAGACGGCGGTTCCGGCTTTTATGGCGCGCCCCGTTGATTCGAGCGGCGCGGGTGATGCTTTCAACGGCGGCCTGGCGGTGGCCCTGGCGCGGGGCAAAAGCCTGGCAGATGCGGTGCGTTATGCCAATGCAGCCGCGGCTATCACCGTCACGCGGCCTGGAACGCAGAGTTCACTGCCGGATGAACATGAGGTGGATGAATTTCTGGCAGCGCGCCAACGGATTTCCATTTAGCCCGGCTTCAGAAAAAACGCATCAGCGCCAGGAAAAACACTTTTCTGGCGCTGATTTTATTTTTCGAGCGCGATGATGGCGTCAAGGCCGTAATAATCGGCGGCGGCGCGGTTGACCAGAAACTCAGGGTCAGGGCCGTAGTCGCCGAGGCGGTTCAGATCGTGCAGGTATTGGACGGTGACGGTTTTCTCTCCGCGGGCGGCGGCGGCGCGGATGAAGGCGTCGCGTTCGTCCCAGGCAGCGGCGCGCTCCTGCATGGGGCCCAGCAGAGAATAAATGCGGACTGTGCCGTAAAGCGGCCCAACTGCCAGGGCTGTCAGCAGAACCAGCAGGATGCCCCCTGCCAGCCAGGGTTTGAGCTTAGGGTGAGATGCCAGGGTCTTTTCGAGGGGTAGGCGCAGCGCGCGGCCGGCCGCCCATCCCCAGGCCATCACCTGGGCGGTGAGGAAAAACTGGGGAATGACCAGGGCGCGGTCAGGCGGTTCGGCGCTCTGGGCATAATAACCGGTGATGAAATTGGCCCATAGCACCAGAAAGGTGAAGATCAGCCCGCCGAGGGCCAGCTGCAGCGCCTGGCGGCGCGCAGGCGCGGGAGTGGGGGCGAAAAAAAGGGCCGCGAGCAGCGGCAGCAGAACGGCCAGCGCTGCCAGTTCCGGATAATTGCCCAGCCAGCGAAAAATATAAATGAAAGTGTTTTGCAGTGAGTGGGTGAACAATGAAACCAGGTCGGGGCGGGGGGGCAGCAGGCGGGCGCGGATGGCATTGCCGGGAGCGGCGGCCATGACAGCAAAACCCAGCAACGAGGCGGCAAGGGCCACGCCCAGCAGGGCCAGGGCGCGCTGGCGCCGCGGATCATGGCGGCGGAAAAAATAAAAAATCACGCCCAGGGCGCAGAGGGTGATCTGGGTGGCAATGGTCACTTCAGACAGGCCGGCGGCGATGAAAGCCAGCAGGGCGCTGAGAAGGCCTTCCAGCGGGGTGATGGGCCCGGGGGAGGCGGTTTGCAGGCGCCATGTGAACAGGGCCAGAATGAAACAGAAAAAAATCAGGTAATTGACATAGGTGAGAACGCCGGTCTGCCAGAAGATGATTTGATGAATGAACTGCAGGCTGCGCAGGGTGACAAAGAGCAGCAGGGCACTGCCGCCAAGCGTCAGCAGGCGCGGCCAGGGCAGGGCGGTGCGCCTGCTCCACAGCTTCAGGCAGAGAGCAGTTCCAAGGAACCAGAGAGACAGACAGGCGGCGGTGATGAAGGGCACAGGGCCGGTGCCGAAGCTTTCAACCACCACGATCAGGAAAAAATAAGTGTAGCGGCCTGACCAGTTCTGGTACCAGTAATCCTGCGAGCCCCAGAAGCCGCGCGTCTGCAAAGCCCCGGCTGTTTCGTAATCGTCGGCGGCATAGCGCGAATAAAAACCGATCCAGGCATAGAGCGCCAGCGGCAGCAGCAGGGAAATCAGCACTGCAGACAGCAGAATTTTTTGATGCAGCGGCTTGTTAAAATGGCTTATTAACGAAGACATTGGTTGCAATCCTTAGGAAAGCGGGGTCAGGCTGGCAGAATCAGGCAGTTGGTGGACCGTTTGCCCAGAGTATCCAGGCCTGTGGAGAAGACCTGGGTCCATTATCACCCGCAAGGGGATGGTTGTCAACCCGCTGCCAGCAGGAGCCGCGCTCGTTTTTAGCGGCAAAAATTGCCCCATTTTTGGGGCTCTTTTGGCGTCAATTCCTCTTGCAATTCTAAAAATAATCGTTTATACTGAGTTTATTGTGGTAAAAAGTGGTAAAAAGTGGTGCATTGTGGGACGCCGGTCAATTAACCGGCGTCCCGCCGTATCCAGGAGCTTTAGAACGCATGTTTCATGGCCAGTACGAACACGCTCTCGATGAAAAAGGGCGGCTCACCATTCCGGCGCGCTACCGCGAACTGCTGGGTGAGGGCGGCTATGTGACCCGCGGTCTGGACGGCAACCTGATGGCCATGCCTGCGAGCGTGTATACCAAGAAGAGTGAAGCGCTCGCCTCCACTCATTATACCAGTCTTGAGAGCCGCATGCTGCGCCGGCAGCTTTTTGGCGGCGCAGTGGTGGTTGAATTTGACCGCAATGGACGTTTTTTGGTGCCGGCTTTCCTGCGCGAATATGCCGGATTGGATGGATCTGCCGTGTTGATTGGCGCAGGCGAGTACTTTGAGATCTGGTCGCCGGAACGCTGGGCGGCCCAGGAAGCCCTCATGCTGGATCCAGCCATGCTGGAACGCTACGCTCAGGCTGATTTGCCGGTGTAAGATGGACAGATCATCTGAGCCGGCTCCGCATATCCCGGTGCTTTACCAGCCGGTTCTGGATGGTCTTGCGCCGCGGCCGGGCGGGTATTATGTGGATGGAACATTGGGGGCAGGGGGGCATGCCGAGGGGGTGTTGAAAGCCAGTGCACCCGACGGCCGTTTATTGGGACTGGACCTGGATCCGCAGGCTTTGGGTTTGGCGGCAGCGCGCCTGGCCCCTTATGGCGAGCGGGCCGTTATCAGGCAGGCTTCCTATGGAAGCCTGGCTGAACAGTTAAAAATTTTGAATTGGCCGGCCGTGCAGGGCATTTGCCTTGATTTGGGGGTGTCCTCCATGCAGCTCGACACGGCCAGTCGGGGCTTCTCCTTCCAGATGGAAGGAGAGCTGGACATGCGCTTCGACCCGCGCAACCCGGTGACGGCCGCCAGCCTGGTGAACACCCTTCCCGAGCGGGATCTGGCGGACCTGATCTGGACCTATGGTGAGGAACCGGCATCGCGCCGGATTGCCCGGGCCATTGTGGCGGCCCGCCCTTTGAATACCACCCGTGCGCTGGCTGAGGTGATTGCCCGCATCAGCGGGCCGCAGCGGCGCGGCATTCACCCCGCCACACTCACCTTTCAGGCGCTGCGCATTGCTGTCAACCGCGAGCTGAACACACTGGAAAGCGTGCTGCCGCAGGCAGTGCATGCCCTGGCTCCGGGTGGAAGACTGGCCATCATTTCGTTTCACTCGCTGGAAGACCGGCTGGTGAAGCAGTTCTTTACAAAGGAAAGCCGCGATTGCCTTTGCCCGCCCCAGCAGCCGGTTTGCACCTGCGGGCACCGCGCAGCGCTGAAAATTCTCACCCGTCACCCCCTGGTGGCGGATGAAACCGAGGTGGCTTCCAACCCGCGGGCGCGCAGCGCCAAACTGCGGGTGGCCGAAAAACTGCCCCTGGCATGAATTTTGCATGGTTGAATGGCATGAACACAAACCAGTTAATTCAAGCTTATCGACAGGCTCCCTGGCGGACCCAACTGCAATGGATCGGCATATTTTTGCTTATTCTGGTGTTGATTGCTTCCGTGCTGGGTCTCTTCCTGGATATCACCGCCCGAACCTCAACTGCGGGTCGTAATATTCAATTGATGGAAGACGAGATTCTCCAGTATGAGCAGAATATTGCCAGCCTAACGGCTCGCCTGGCAGAAATTAATTCATCCGCCAATATGCGCAAGCGGGCAGAAAAATTGAATTTTGTGCCGGTGGATCCCAACGAAGTTCACTTCATGATTATTCCAGACGCGCAGCCGCGCCAATCAACGCTGGATGAAGCGCCAGCTTTTCAGCCAACGGAAGAGCCGGTGCTGCTGCAGCCTGAATACACCCTTTCACTGTGGGATTGGTTCAGCCAGACCTTAACTTCCTTGCAAAATCAGCAGGTGACGCCATGATGAAAATGCTTCATTGGCCGCGTTATATGATTCTCGCCCTGGCCTTCACGCTTGCCGGCCTGGGCATTTTGATTCGTGCGGTGAACCTGCAAACCAACAGTAAGACAGCCCAGCAGCTCATACAAGCCGGCCAGCAGCGCGACCTGGATACCAAGCAGGTGGAACGCCCGCGCGGTAATATTTACGATGCCTATGGCAATGTGCTGGCGGCCAACAGTCTGACCTATGAAATTGGCTTGGACCTGACCAAAGATAACATCAGCACGGAGACCGTGGCCGCGCAAATTTCGGCCATGTTTGGCAGCGATTACAACACGCTGCTGGACACCATCAGCTATGCTCAGGCCAACGGCCTTCGGCGGGCCACCCTGAAGCGTTACGCTTCGCCGGAAAAAATGGCTGAAATTTTGCTCAAGCAGCAGGAATATGCCGACATGGCTGTCAACTCCGATTCAAAAACGGTGCGCGGCACCAGCCTGCTGGGGGTGGACGGCATTCCGATGTTGGCGCGTTACTACCCGGAAGGCTCCCTGGCTTCCAATGTGCTGGGCACTTTCCCCTATTGGGAGGGTTCTTCTGCCCAGGGTTATTACGGCGTGGAAGGGGCCTACCACGATCTGCTGACCAGCCCGCCGCAGCAGCTGGATATTCCCAACAATCCGCTGAAAATGGCAGAGTTGGCCGAATTGCAGCGCGGCGATGATTTGATTTTGACCATTGACCGTTCCATCCAGATGAACATGGAAGAGATTCTGGATAAGGCAGTGGAAAAATGGGACGCCGATGGCGGCGTGATTCTGGTGATGGATCCGCGCACCGGCGAAATGCTGGCGATGGCATCTACGCCGCGCCAGGGACACAACAACCTGTCGTCTTCGCTGAAGCTGTATGACCTTTCGGTCAGCGCGCTGTATGAACCGGGCTCAGTGTTTAAAGTGCTGACCATGGCCGCCGCCCTGGACGCCGGCCTGGTGACGCCTGATACCACCTTTGTGGATAACGGCGTGTTTTACCATGGCGGTTATCCCATCTATAACTGGGACCGCGCCGGTCACGGCGAAGTGAGCATGACCACCTGCATGGAACTGTCCCTGAACGTCTGTCTGGCGCACCTGGCGGTGGATGTGCTGAAGCCGGAAAAATTCTACGAATATATCCAGGCTTTTGGCATTGGCCGCAAGACCGGCATTGATCTTGAAGGCGAGGGGGTTTACCCCCTGCGTCTGCCGGGCGATGAAAACTATTACGATGTGGACCTGGCCACCAATTCTTTTGGACAGGGCGTTTCGGTGACTCCCATCCAGATGATGACCGCCATTTCAGCCGTGGCCAATGATGGTAAAATCATGGTTCCGCATGTGCTGAAGGCCCGCATTCACAATGGGGTCCGCTATGACACTCATCCCCAGGTGATGGCGCAGCCGATTTCGGCCGCCACAGCCCGCACCCTCAGCTCCATGCTGGCGGTGGCCCTTGAGAATGAGGCTTCGACGGCGCTGGTTGAAGGCTACCGGTTGGCCGGTAAGACCGGCACGGCCGAGGTTCCGAGCGAAAATTCGGCCGGTTACAAGGACGGCATCATCAATGCCTCGTTTGTGGGCTGGGGTCCAATTGATGATCCGCGTTTTGTGGTATATATCTGGCTGAAGGAGCCCAAGGAAGCCGACTGGGCTTCTGAATCGGCGGCGCCTGTATTCGCCGAAGTGGTGAAGAGCCTGGTTGTTTCTTTGCGGCTGCCCCCAGATGCGGTTCGCCTGCAAATGCAGGCTGTGCCCACGGCAACGGCAGCGCCGTAATATCGAAAAGGAGTTTATGCTGACACTGGCTGATCTCATTGAAGCCCTGACCGGTGTGCGCCCGGATGGAACCGATCTGGTTCTGACCGAGGCGTGCATTGATTCACGCCAGGCCATTCCAGGGTCGCTTTTTGTGGCGATGAAAGGCGAGCGAGTGGACGGCCACGACTATGTCACTGAGGCTTTCCGCCGCGGTGCCAGCGTGGCCATCATCGAACGGCCGGTAAAAACCGCGCACCTGGTGGTGGATTTGCGCAGTGGCCCGCCGGCAGGCGCTCTGCCGGCTGCCCCTTTCTGCCTGATGGTCAGCGATACCCTGAAGGCCTTGCAGCAGGCAGCAGGCTTCTGGCGCAGCAAAATGAATGTGCGCGTGGTGGGCATCACCGGCAGCGTGGGAAAATCAACCACCAAGGAACTGGTGGCCCAGGTGCTGCGCGAACGCTACTGCACCTTAAAAAATCAGGGCAATTTGAACAATGAAATTGGTTTGCCGCTCACCTTGCTGCGCCTGACCGAAGGTCACCAGCGGGCTGTGCTGGAGATGGGTTTCTATGTGCCCGGCGAGATCAAGTTTCTCTGCGATCTGGCCAGGCCTGTGGTGGGCGTGGTGACCAATGTGGGCACGGTCCATGCGCTGCGCGCCGGCTCACAGGAAGTGATTGCCCGCGGCAAAGCCGAACTGGTGGAAGCTTTGCCGCCAGATGGCGTGGCCATTCTTAACCGCGATGATCCGTGGGTGGCGGCGATGGCAGAAAAAACCAGAGCGCGCGTCTTTTTCTATGGATTGGACCCGGAAGCGGACCTGTGGGCGGATGAAGTGGAAAGCCTCGGATTGGAGGGCATCCGCTTCAAATTGCATTACGGCCATGAAGCTCTGCACATGCGCGCTCCCCTGATCGGCCGCCATTCGGTGCACACGGTGCTGCGGGCGGCAGCGGTGGGCCTGGCCGAGGGTCTGGCCTGGGCTGAAATCAGCGCGGCGCTGCACGGCGGGCAGGCCCAGCTGCGCCTGGTGGCTTCACACACGGAAAGCGGTGCTTTAATTTTGGACGACACCTACAATGCCTCGCCCGAATCGACCCTGGCAGCGCTTAATTTGCTGGCCGACCTGGACGGGCGCAAAGTAGCCGTGCTGGGCGATATGCTGGAACTGGGCCCCTATGAACAGCAGGGGCATGAGATGGTTGGCGCGCGGGCAGCCGAAGTGGCCGACGAAGTGGTGGCGGTAGGCGAGCGCGGCAAAATGATTGCTGAAGCCGCTCTGACCGCTGGCAAGCCCGTGGCCGCAGTTTCATGGTTTGAAACCACCCAGCAGGCAGCTGAATATTTGCAGCGGCATCTCAAAGACGGCGACGTGGTGTTGGTGAAAGGCTCGCGCGGCATGCGCATGGAACAGATTGTCGCCGCACTGGAGGTGCCCGCATGAGAGATGCAGCCCTGGCTCTGGCGCTCAGCGGCCTCACCTTCATGATCACCGTCATTTGGGGCGGCCCGCTGCTGCGCATTCTGCGCCATTTCCGCATTGGCAAGCTTATCCGCGTGGAAGGGCCGGCGCGCCATTTTGCCAAAATGGGCACACCGACCATGGGCGGGGTGCTGTTTATTGTGCCGGTGGCTCTGGTGACGGTGATGATGAACGCCGCTTCACTGGTGGGCATCAGTGTTTTGGGTCAGGATGCCTTCTTCCCGGTGGTTGTGATGATTGCCTTTGCTGTGCTCGGCGCCATCGATGACTGGGAAGGCATTCGCGGGCCGCGCCGCGGACTGGGCATGCGCGCCCGCACCAAATTCATGTACCAGATCATCCTGGGGATTGGTGTGGCTTTTATGCTGCGCGATGTGATGCATGTGCCGCAGTTGATTTGGCCGGGATACAACCTGGCGATTGAATTGGGCTTCTGGTATTTACCGTTGGCCACGGTGATTGTGGTGGGCATGGCCAATGCCGTCAATTTTACCGACGGGCTGGATGGCCTGGCCGGCCTGATTTCGGTGACGGCTTTTGCGGCTTACGGCGCGATTGCCCTGATGAGCGGTGAGCAATTTCTGGCGCGTTTCTGTTTTACGGTGGTGGGTGCCCTGTTTGGTTTTTTGTGGTTTAACGTCCACCCCGCCGAGATGATCATGGGCGACACCGGCTCCATGGCGCTGGGCTCAGCGCTGGGGGTGGTGGCGTTGATGAGCGGCAAATGGCTCTTTTTGCCGCTGCTGGCCATCATTCCGGTCAGCGAATTATTGAGCGTGATGCTGCAGGTCGGCTATTTTAAAATGACCAAAGGACGGCGCCTGTTCAAGATGGCGCCTCTCCACCATCATTTTGAACTGCTGGGCTGGAGCGAAACCCAGGTGGTGCAGCGTTTCTGGCTGGTGAGCCTGGTGGTGGGCATTCTGGGCATTGCCATGGCCCTGGTATAAGGATTGCAACGAATGAACTGGCAGGATCGTAAGGTTTTGATCATTGGCGCAGCCCGGCAGGGATTGGCCCTGGCTCGCTATCTGGCGGGCAAGGGGGCGCAGGTGCGCGTCAATGATCAGCGCACCCCCGAACAGCTCCAGGCTGCAGTGGACTCACTGGCTGGTTGCGCCGTGGCGTGGATTCTGGGCGCCCATCCGTTTTCTGCGCTGGATGGGGTGGACCTGGTTTGCCTTTCGGGCGGCGTGCCGCTGACCCTGCCCATTGTCGTTGAAGCCCAACGCCGCGGCCTTGCCCTTTCAAATGACTCGCAAATATTCATGGACCTGGTCCCCTGCCCGGTGATTGGCATCACCGGTTCGGCAGGGAAGACCACCACCACCACCCTGGTGGGCCGCATGACCCAGGCTGCACTGGCGTTGCCGCGCCGCGCCTGGATCGGCGGAAACATTGGTCTGCCGCTGATCAATGACGTGGATCAGATGCGCGCGGATGACCTGGTGGTGCTGGAACTGTCGAGTTTTCAACTGGAACAGATGACCCGTTCACCGCAGGTGGCGGCCATTCTGAACATCACCCCCAATCACCTCGACCGCCACGGCACCATGGAAGCCTATACGGCGGCCAAGGCCCGCCTGCTGGCTTTTCAGAGCGCTGGCGACACGGCCGTGCTTGGCCGTGATGACCCGGGAGCGTGGGGCCTGATTGAAATGGTGAAGGGGCGGCTGGTCAGCTTTGGCCTGCGGCGCCCGGAGCGCGGTCAGGTGGGCACGTTTGAGGCTGACGGCACGCTCTGGCTGCAGGGGGCTGATGGGGATGTTCCCCTGATGCCGCGCAACCTGATCCGCCTGCGGGGCGAGCACAACCTGCGCAATGTGCTGGCTGCCTGTGCGGTGGCGGCGGCGGCCGGGCTGCCGGTGGAAGCCATGCGCCAGGCCGTGGAAGGGTTCAACGGGGTGGCGCACCGCCTGGAATTTGTGAGCCGGGTGAACGGCGCGGATTGGTACAACGACTCGATTGCCACAGCCCCTGAGCGCACTGCAGCGGCTGTCCATTCGTTTGACGAGCCGCTGGTGCTGATGCTGGGCGGACGCGACAAAAAGCTGCCCTGGGAAGACCTGGCAGCGCTGATCCACCAGCGGGTGGACCATGTGGTGTTGTTTGGAGAATGCGCCCCCAAGGTGCAGCAGGCGCTGGGCCAGGTTGAAGCTGGCCGGCGGCCTTACAGCGTGGCGGTTTGCGCCAACCTGCACGAAGCGGTGCAGGCAGCGGCAGCGGTTGCCGGTCCGGGTGATGTGGTGTTGCTTTCTCCGGGCGGCACCAGCTACGATGAATTTCGCGATTTTGAAGAGCGAGGAGAGCGATTTAGATTATGGGTGAAGGAACTTTTGTAACGCCTGAACATAAATCATCTGTGCAGCGGGCTCTGCGGCTGCGCCTGGATGTCCCTCTGCTGCTCATTGTCATCACCCTGCTGGTGTTTGGCCTGCTGATGGTGTTTTCATCCAGCCCCGATTACAGTAACCGGATGTTTGGCGAACCTTATCAGATGTTCCAGCGCCAGGTGCTGTGGGCGGTGGTGGGCGTGGTGGTGGCAACGGTGCTTTCGGTGATTGATTACCACCTGATTCGCCGTTTTCTGGTGCCCATGATGGGCGGCACCATCCTGCTGCTGCTGGCGGTGCTGCTGACCGGCAATGAGAGCCTGGGTTCCATTCGCTCCTTCCTGGGGGGGTCGGTGCGCCCTTCAGAGCTGGCCAAGCTGGTGACGGTGATTTACCTGGCTTTCTGGCTGTTTGCCCGCAAGGACGAATTGAACCAGATTTCCATCGGCCTGGTGCCCATGGGCGCCATCCTGGGCATCACCGGCGGTTTGATCCTGGCGCAGCCTGATTTCAGCGCTGCCGGCACCATCATTCTGCTGGGCATTTTGCTCTTTTTCCTGGCGGGCGGCGACTGGCGCCAGATTGTGCTGGTGACCCTGGGCGCAGTTTTGATGGGCTGGCTGGTGGCGCAGGTTTGGGTGTATGTGGGCGACCGCCTGGAGAGTTACTTGGCGACACTGGAAAATCCATTGAAGAGTTCACCGCATGTGCAGCGCGCCATGGAAGCGGTGGTGCGCGGCGGGTTCTTTGGGGTGGGCCTGGGCCAGGCCACCACCAAGTTCACCGGCCTGCCGCTGCCGCCCAACGACAGTATTTTTGCGGTGGTGGCCGAAGAAACCGGTCTGCTGGGGATGACCCTGGTGATGGCCCTGTTCGGCGGCTTTTTCTGGCGCGGCTGGGTGATTGCCAGCCGGGCCAAAGATCAGCTCGGTTCACTGCTGGCCATTGGCCTGACGGGTTGGATTACTATGGAGGCGATTTTCAACATGGCAATGATTGTCGGCATCTTTCCGGTGGCCGGCAACTCGCTGCCGTTTTTCAGCGCAGGCGGTTCAAGCCTGGTGATGACCATGGCGGCTGTGGGCATAATTATGAATGTGGCCCGCAGCGGCATGGAAGGTACTGTTGACGAAGGGAGGCCGTTCAGTGCGGTTGTTGATCTGTGGCGGCGGAACGGCGGGCGGCGTGTATCCCGCACTCGCCGTGTTGAACGCACTCAAGACTGAAGCCCCTGAGACCCTGTGGGTTGGCAGTGAGGGCGGCATGGAGGCGGATTTAATCTCCCGCGCCGGGCTGCCCTATCGTGCTATTCCAGCGGCAGGCGTGCACGGCGTGGGTCTGCGCACCCTGCCGGGCAATCTCTGGCGGCTGGCGCGCGGTTTTTTTGCGGCGCGCCAGGTTTTGAGCGAATTTCGCCCGGATGTGCTCCTTTACACTGGCGGTTATGTGGCTGTGCCGATGGCCCTGGCGGCCTGGGGGCGGCCCAGCGTTTTGATTGTGCCGGATATTGAACCTGGCATGGCTTTGAAGGCCCTGAGCCTGTTTGCCCAAAAAATCGCCCTGGCTGCCGATGATTCACGGGCCTATTTTGGCGGCAAAAAGAATCTGGTGGTGACGGGCTACCCGGTCCGGCCTGAACTGGCCGGCTGGACGCGTGAAAGTGCCCGGGCAGCCCTGAAACTGGATTCGGAACGGCCGGTGCTGCTGGTGGCGGGGGGCAGCAAAGGCGCGCGTTCCATTAACACCGCCCTCCTGGCGGCCTTGCCAGGGCTGCTGCCCGGCGTGCAGGTGGTTCACCTGGTCGGCAAGCTCGATTGGCCGCAGGTGGAAGCCTTTCAGGCCAATTTGCCGCCTGCCATGGCGGAAGCCTACCGGCCCTTCGCTTACCTGCACGAGATGGGGCAGGCGTTGGCCGCGGCCGACCTGGCAGTGATGCGCGCGGGAGCTTCAACCCTGGGCGAACTGCCGCAGTTTGGCCTGCCGGCGGTGCTGGCGCCTTACCCCTATGCGTGGCGCTACCAGAAGGTCAACGCGGCTTATCTGGAAGATCACGGCGCGGCGCTGATGGTGCGCGATGAAGAACTGCCCGAAAAGCTGCTGCCGACCCTGACGGCGCTGTTGAAAGACGCGCCGCGGCTGGCAGCCATGCGCCAGGCGATGCTTTCATTGGCCCGGCCGGGCGCAGCCCAGGCCGTGGCGGGTTTGATTGTGGATTGCGCTGAGGGTAAAGGTTGATATGGTTACCTTGAGCTTCTTCTTGCTGGTTATGGTGGTCGTTTTTGGCATCATTGGTGCCTCCCGCGGCTGGGTGAAAGAGCTGCTGGTGACCTTCAGCGTCATCCTGGGCATTTTCATTGTCACCGTGCTGGTGAAGTATGTGCCGTACATTCACAACAGCGTTTCGGGCGGCGAACGCTTCTGGATGCGGGCAATTGTCATGGGCGCCATCATCGCCTTTGGCTACCAGACCCCCAACATCCCCAAGCTGGCCGCCACCAACAAGTTCATGCGCGAAAAGCTTCAGGATTCGATGCTGGGCGCCCTGATCGGTGCGTTCAACGGCTTCCTGATATTTGGCGCGCTGTGGTATTACATGCATGTGGCGGGTTACCCCTTTGCCCCTGAAATCATCCCGCCGCAATCGGCCACCGAAGCAGGCGATTTCGCCCTCGGTTTGTTCAAGTTTCTGGCGCCCTACTGGCTGGTGGGGCCTTCAGATACCGACTCGGACTCGCCGGTGATTTATTTCGCCGTCGCCTTATGTTTTGCGTTTATTTTGATGGTGTTTTTATAAAATGACACACGTGCATTTGTTGGGAATCAGCGGCAGCGGCCTTTCAGCCATCGCCCGGGTGCTTCTCGAACGGGGTTATACTGTTTCGGGCTGCGATCGGACCATTACAGCTTTGGGCGCGGCTTTGCAAGAGGCTGGCGCGGCTGTGACGGCCGGGCATGATCCGGCGCACCTGAGCGGGGTGGACCTGGCGGTGCGTTCATCGGCCGTGCCTGAAAGCAACCTTGAAGTGCAGGCTGCCCTGGCGGCCGGGATTCCCGTTTACAAGCGCGAGCGTTTTTTGCGCTGGCTGATGCAGGATCAGCGCGGGGTGGCGGTGGCCGGAACTCACGGCAAAACCACCACCACAGCCATGCTGGCCTGGCTGTTCACCCGCCTGGGGCAGGACCCGTCCTTTATTGTGGGCGGGGTGGTGCGCAATTTGAACGCCAATGCCCATGCGGGCCAGGGTGAATGGTTTGTCATTGAAGCGGATGAATACGATCATACGTTTTTGGGCCTCGAACCGCAGTTCGCTGTGATCACCAACATTGAACATGATCACCCCGATTGCTACCCGACGGCGGCTGAATATGAGCAGGCTTTCGCTGATTTTGCCCACTGTGTGCAGCCCGGCGGCGAACTGGTGCTGTGCGCCGAAAACCCCGGCTGCCAGCGCCTGGCCGGCAGGCTGCAGGCTGAAGGCCGGAGCTTTGTGACCTATGCGCTGGAAGGCGAAGCGGATTTTACCGCCGCTGATTTGCAGGTCAACGACAACGGCGGGCTGAGCTTTGCAATGCGCCTGCACGGGCAGACCCTGGCCCAGGTGCGGCTTGCGGTTCCCGGCCGGCACAATGCGCTGAATGCCCTGGGCGCCCTGAGCCTGGTGCAGCGCGCCGGGCTGGATGTGGTGCGGGCAGCCGCCGAACTGGAAGCTTTTTGCGGTTCGGGGCGGCGTTTTGAAGTGCGCGGCGAGGCCTGGGGCGTGACGGTGGTGGATGATTATGCTCACCATCCCACGGAAATTCGCGCCACGCTGGCGGCAGCCCGGCTGCGCTTTCCGGGCCGGCGGGTGTGGGCGCTGTGGCAGCCGCACACCTTTTCGCGGCTGGTGATGTTGAAGGACGAATTTGCGGCAGCCTTCAAGGATGCCGACAGGGTGATTGTCACCGGCGTTTATGGTGCGCGGGAAAGCGGGGGGGCTTTTTCGTCGGCTGACCTGGTGAAACAGATGGCGCACCCCGATGCGCGCTGCCTTGCCACCCTTGATGAGGCTGAGGCGGCCCTGGCGGCAGAATTGAAGCCCGGCGATGCCCTGCTGGTGCTTTCGGCAGGCGATGCAGATCAACTGAGCGGCAGGCTGCTTAAGACCCTGCAGGACCGGGTGTGAGATGGCGTTGAAACGGACATGGATGAAAGAACTGCGCAGCCGCTACGGCAACCGCCTGCAGGAAAATGTGGCGATGTCGAATTACACCACCTGGCGCGCGGGTGGGCTGGTGGATGTGATGCTGCCGGTGCATTCTGGCGATGATCTGACCGAAGCGGCCACCCTGCTGTGGCAGATGGGGACGCCGTTCAAAGTGCTGGGCAGCGGCTCCAACATTCTGGTCAGCGACAAAGGCTGGAGCGGCGTGATTTTGCTCAACCGCGCGCACAACATTAAAATTGACAGCGCATCTGACGAGCCCACCGTTTGGGCTGAAACCGGCGCCAACCTGGGGACGGTTTCGCGGCAGGTGGGGCTGCGCGGCCTGAGCGGCATGGAGTGGGCATCCACCATTCCCGGCACGGTGGGCGGCGCGGTGTACGGCAATGCCGGGGCCCACGGCGGTAACATGGCGGGCAGCCTTTTGATGGCCGAAATCTTGCACCGTACCGAAGGCAGGAGCGAGTGGCCTCTGGAAAAGCTGGGCTACCAGTACCGCAGCAGCATTTTTAAACGCGAAGCCCAGCCCGCCCTGATTTTGGCGGCGCAGATCAGGCTGCAGCACAGCACGCCCGAGGCGGTGAAGGAAAAGATGGCCGAAAATTCGGCCCGCCGCCGCGCCTCGCAGCCCACCGGCTCCTGCGCGGGTTCCGTGTTCAAGAACCCCGAGGGCGATTACGCCGGACGGCTGATTGAGGCGGCCGGGCTCAAAGGCCTGATGCGCGACGGCGTGCAGATCAGCCCGATCCATGCCAATTTCTTCCTCAACGAGGAAGATGCCCCCGCCGCCAAGATCTGGGAATTGATCACCCTGGCGCGCAAGGCGGTGGCAGAGCACAGCGGCGTGAAACTGGAACTGGAAATTGAACTGCTGGGCGAGTTTGACCGCTCGGAATGGTAGAAAGAGTTGAAGATGGCTGAACGGATTAAGATAGGCGTCATTTTTGGTGGAAAATCGGGCGAACACGAGGTCTCGCTGATGTCGGCGCGTTCCATTTTGTCGGTGCTGAGCCCGCAAAAATTTGAGGTGACGCAAATTGGCATCACGCACAGCGGCCACTGGCTGACCGGGGCGAATGTGATCGATGTTCTCGATACGCCGCAGGAAGCCAGCCTGACCGGCGCGGCCATTTTGCCCGACAGCGCCCTGCCCAGCCTTTATGCCTTGACAGAAATTGCCGGCGGCCTGATGATGCAGGAATTGGCCAGATTGGATGTGGTTTTCCCGGTGCTGCACGGCACTTTTGGCGAAGACGGCACCATTCAGGGCCTGTTGGAAATGGCGGATGTGGCCTATGTGGGGGCAGGGGTGCTGGCCTCCAGCGTGGGCATGGATAAGGCCCTGTTCAAGGATGTGATGCGCGCCCACGGCTTGCCGGTGGTGCCTTCGGTGGTGCTGAGCCGCCGCGAAATTGAAAAGAACATGGAAGGCGCCCTGGCTAAAGCTGAAAGCCTGGGCTGCTATCCTTTGTTTGTCAAGCCCGCCAACCTGGGCTCATCGGTGGGCATCACCAAATGCCGCAGCCGGGGCGACCTGATGGAAGGCCTGCTGGAAGCGGCGCGTTACGACCGCCGGATTCTGGTGGAAGTGGGCATTGAAAAACCGCGCGAGATGGAAGTTTCGGTGCTGGGCAACGAAGAAGCCATTGCCTCCATTCCCGGCGAGGTGATTCCCAGCGATGAGTTTTACACCTACCGCGCCAAATATCTGGATGAGGGTTCGCGCCTGCTCATTCCGGCGCCGCTGGCCCCCGAAGTGGCGGCCCGCATGAGCGACCTGGCGGTGCGTGCCTATCAGGCGGTGGACGGCGCCGGCCTGGGCCGGGTGGATTTTCTGCTCGACCCGCGCACAGACGATATTTACATCAGCGAGATCAACACCCTGCCCGGTTTTACCAAAATCAGCATGTACCCCAAGCTGTGGGAAGCCAGCGGCATTTCGTACGGCATGCTGGTGGAGCAGCTGGTGAAGCTGGCGATGGAACGCAAGCAGGACCGCGACCGGACCGAACGACGATTCAGGAGTGCATAAGCCATGAGGAGAAAAGAAACCGAAACCAACAGCAGCCGCTCAGAATCCATCCGTTCACGGCGGCAGGCCCCTCAAGAATTACCGCGGGTGTTTTCAAAGGCGCAGATCAACCAGGCCAGCCAGAAAGTGCGCTATGCCTCTTCCACGCAGCGTGTCACCTCGCGCCGCCCGGCATCGACCAGCCATGTCAACAGGGGCGCGGTGCGCCCGCCGAGCCGCTATTCAGTTTCGCTGAATGTGCCCGGGGCGGAAATCAGCCTGCCGGCCCTGCCGACAGCCAAAATTGGCTGGCGGGCGTTTTCTGGCCTGATTGTGATTGTGCTGCTGCCGATCATTTTTTTCTTGTTGAACTCTTCCACCTTCCAGGTGAAGAATTTCAAACTCAACGGCGCGGCCATGGTCACCAAGGATGATATTGACCGGGTGATGGGCATTAACGGCATACAGGTGGTGGAAGCCCAGCCTGATGGACTGGAGAAGGATTTGCTGAGGGCCTTTCCTGAGTTTGAAACGGCGCAAGTGCAGGTGGCTTTGCCGACCAACCTGACCATCACGGTCAAGGAGCGGGTGCCGGTGGTGGCCTGGCGGCAAAACGAAAACACCGTGTGGGTGGACGGCAACGGGGTGGCTTTTGGTGCGCGCGGCGAGAACCCGGACGTGATTTTGGTGGACGCGCGTGATAATCCCCCGGCTCTGCCGGTTCCAGCCGCGCCCCAGGGCAAGGATGGGAAGCCGGCCGCCGTGGAAGATGAAACGGTGAAGCCGCTGCTGAGCCCTGAAATGGTCCAGGCCATTCAGGCGGTGCAGCCGCTCATCCCCACCGGCACAACGGTGGTCTATGACGCCGCTTACGGCCTGGGCTGGAGCGACCCGCGCGGCTGGGCGGTGTATCTGGGCGCCAGCGTCAAAGATATCCATGACATGGATGTCAAAATGAAAATGTACCAGGAAATTGTGGCGCAGCTTGAAAAAGAAGGCATCACGCCTGCTGTGATCAGCCTGGAATTTACCAACAATCCTTTTTATCGAATGGAGCCTTAGCCTATGGATACACCAATTGTAGTAGGCATCGATATTGGCACGACCAAAATTTGCACACTGGTGGCCCGGGTTGAAGCCGACCACCGGCTGCGCATTCTGGGGGTGGGGATAGAGCCGTCACAGGGCATCCGCAAAGGTACCGTGGTGGATCTGGCGGCAGCGTCGCAGGCGGTGGCCCGCTCCATTCAAAAAGCGCAGCACACCTCAGGCCTGGAAATCACCAGCGCCCTGGTGAGCCTGGCAGGTTCGCATGTCAGCTCGGTCAACAGCCGCGGCGTGGTGGGCATTGCCCGCCAGGTGGTGGATCAGGACGATGTGATCCGCGCATTGGATGCCGCCCAGGCGGTGGCCATTCCCCACAACCGTGAGATCATCCACGTGATTCAGCGCGGTTTCACGGTGGACGGGCAGGACGGCATTCGCATGCCAGTGGGCATGCACGGCTACCGTCTGGAAGTGGAAGCTCACATCATCACCGCGGGCGAATCGACGGTTGAGAATCTGCGGCAGTGCGTGGCGGCTTCAGGCGTGACCGTTTCGCAGTTTGTGCTCAACCCGCTGGCTTCGGCAGAAGTGGTGCTTTCGGAGACCGAGCGTCAGATGGGCGTGGTGGTGTGCGATATTGGCGGCGGCACGACCGATATGGCCATTTACGCCGAGGGCGATATTCTGCACACCATGGTGCTCTCGGTGGGCGGCAATCACATCACGAATGATATTGCCCACGGCCTGCGTCTGCCCACCAGCCAGGCTGAAGAAGTGAAGAAACAGCACGGTTATGCCATTGAAGAAGAAGTGAGCGATGAAGAAAGTTTCATTGTCCGCGCCTTTGGCGAGGACAAGCCTGTGCAAACCAGCCGCCGCGAACTGGCTCACATCATCGAGGCGCGGGTGGAAGAAATTTTCCTGCTGGTGATGCAGGAAATCAAGCGTTCCGGTTATGACGGCCTGCTGCCGGCGGGCATGGTGCTGACGGGCGGCACGAGCCTGCTGCCGGGCATCCGCAACCTGGCCTCAAATGTGCTGGGGGTGCCGGTGCGGCTGGCGCGGCCTGAAAACCTGCTGGGCCTGGCAGATCAGCTCTACTCGCCGTCCTATTCCACCAGCGTGGGTTTGCTGAACTGGGCGCTTTTGATGGGCGATACGCTGCCTGACGGGCGCGGCGGGCGCGGCAGCAGCAGCGGCGTGACGCTGGACGTATCCACGTTCAAAAACTGGTTGAAAAAGCTGCTTCCTTGAAGCAGTTTAGCAATATTTTGGTATAATTTACCAATGAGAGAGGAGACTTATGGACATCTATTCTAACCAAGGATTCGAAATGCAGGCCCGCATCAAGGTCGTGGGTGTGGGCGGCGGCGGCTGCAATGCGGTCAACCGCATGATTGCCGAAGGCCTGACGGGCGTGGAATTTGTTGCTGTCAATACGGATGCGCAGGCGCTGCAGCTTTCAAAGGCGCCGATCCGCATTCAAATTGGCGACAAGGTGACGCGCGGTTTGGGCGCCGGCGGCAACCCTGATAATGGCCGCAAGGCTGCCGAGGAATCATCTGAAGAATTGTTCGAGGTGTTGAAGGGCAGCGACATGGTCTTCATCACCGCGGGCATGGGCGGCGGCACCGGCACCGGCGCCGTGCCGATTGTGGCCTCGGTGGCCAAAGAAGCCCAGGCGCTGACCATCGGTGTGGTGACCAAGCCTTTCACCTTTGAAGGCTCACGCCGCATGACCTCGGCCGATTCCGGTATTACAAAACTGAAAGAATATGCGGATACCCTGATTGTGATCCCCAACGACCGCTTGCTGCAAATTGTGGACAAGCGCGCCTCGCTGCAGGACGCCTTCCGCCAGGCGGATGATGTGCTGCGCCAGGGCATCCAGGGCATCTCTGAACTGATCACGGTCCCCGGCCTGATCAACCTCGACTTTGCGGATGTGAAGGCCATCATGTCAGAGGGCGGGGCAGCATTGATGGCCGTGGGTAAAGCCACCGGTGAAGAGCGCGCCCGCCTTGCGGCGCAGGCCGCCATCGCCAGCCAGCTTCTGGATGTGACCATTGACGGCGCCCGCGGCATTTTGTTCAATGTCACCGGCGGCCCGAACCTGACCCTCTTCGAGGTCAACCAGGCGGCGGCCATCATCAAAGAAACCGCACATCCGGATGTGAACCTGATCTTCGGCGCAGTGATCGACCCCAACATGGGCGAAGAACTGCGGATTACGGTCATTGCCACTGGTTTTGACCAGGCTGGCGGCGGCGCGCGCCGTGTTGAGACGCGCCCTCAGCAGCAGCCCATTCAAACCGGCCGCCAGAACCAGCCTGCTCAGGCTGCCCAGCAGCAGCCGGCCCCGGTGATGCAGCCGGTGGAGAACCAGCAGAGCAAGCCCCCTGCCAGCAGCGCCCGCCCCGGATTCACCCCCGTGACGGTGGATACGCGCGACCTGGATCTGCCTGCGTTCTTGCGTCCCCGCCTGCAGAAGTAGGCGTGGCGAAAGGGAAAATCCCCTTTCAAATCCCTGTGTGAACAGGGCAGCTTTGCTGTTGCCTGTTGCTTTCCGGCTGAGAACCTCCTCTCCCTCAGCCGGAAAGCTTTTACTTTAAAGCCTGCTGCTGCCCGCAAAGGCAATCCATACCTGCGCAAGGAACAAAAAAAGACGCACAGCCTGTGCGTCTTTTTGCATGGAAGAATGGACGGCTTACTGGGATATGACCAGCGGCAGGTAGAGCCTGGAGCGCGAGGCTATGTTCAGAGTGACGGTGGCACTGACCGTGTCGAAGCCGTCGGTGAGACTGTAGGTGAAGGTGTCCTGCACGGCGTTGAGACTGGTGCAGGTGTAGATGAAACTGCCGTCCGGTGAAAGGGTCAGGGTGCCGTGGGCGGGCTGGGTGAGAACTGCGATGGCAAGGGGGTCGCCATCGGCGTCGCTGTCATTGATGCGCACGCCAAGGGTGGCGGGAACGGTGAGGGTGTTTCCCGTGCTGAGAGTATACACGTCGGGCTGCGCCACGGGGAGGGTGTTGGAGGCCTTCAGTGTCGAGCAGCTTTGTTTGCCGGCAGCATTGAGGGCGCAAACTTTGTAGCCCACGCTGGCATTGGCCGGGGTGGGGTCAGTGAAGGTCAGCAGGCCGCCGTCCGAGCCGAAGGCCGGAGCGGTGAGGGTGGCAATCTGGTTGCCGGCTGAGGGCATGAAGCCGCTGGCTGCGCCGCGATGCAGGGTGTAGATGGTCACGGTTTCGCGCTCGCCCAGGGTATCGCGGCTCACCTGGGGCCAGGAGAGGGTGACGGTGCTGCTGGCCTGGTGCTCAACGGTGAGGGTGGAAGCCGCGGGGGTATCAATGAGGTCGTTTTCCAGCAGCACAGCCCCCCAGGTGGGGTTGACGCTGACGGTGAGGGTGCCCGCGGCTGAAACTGTGGCGGTGGCGCCGTTGAGAGCGTCGAGCATCACCGTGCCGGTGGCCAGGTTGTAAGGCGCAGCGGTGAGGTTGCTGAGGGTCACGGCATGGGCGCTGCCGTCGCGGTTGAGCAGAACCAGGGCGGTCTGGTCGCCGTAGGTGCGCCCGTAGCCGTAGATTTTGTTGGCGTCGTCAATCACCATGCCGTGCTGCACATCGCCATCCTGCAGGGCACGGTAGCTGTTGCGGATGGAGGCCATCTGGCGCACAAAGGGCTGCATGCTGGTGGTGTCGGGTACATAGGATGAGCCGCCCGCATCCAGCCAGGGGAAGGGCGCGCGGTTGTAGGGGTCGTCTTCATATTTGGTGCCTGACCAGACGCCGCTGTGGTTGAGGGCCACTTCATTGCCGTAATAGACGGTGGGGGCGCCGGCGTAGGTGAAGGTGAAGAGATACAGCTCTTTCAGGCGCTGCAGGGCGGCTGCTTCGCTGCCGTTGTTGATTTGGGTCAACAGGAACAGGACGCGGTTGGTATCGTGAGAGCCTTCCAGGTTCATCATGGCTTTCCAGGCCATGGGGGGATAATCTTCCCACATGGACAGCAGGCGGGCGTTGAACTGGGAGGGGTTGTTGTATTCGATGGCGCCGCTGGATGAGCCGGAATTGCTGTCGTTGTCTTCAAACTTGACGCCGCCGGTGCAGCCATTTCCAGAGCAGCCGGTGAAGAGCCAGTTGAGCAGGGTGCCGCGCATGCGGTAATTCATCACGCTGTCCCATTCGTCTCCCAGCAGCCAGGCCGAGGCATCGCCCCAAACTTCGCCGAGCATGATCACATCATCCTTGCCGGTGACGCTGCTGTTGCGCACGGCGGCGCGGAAGCCTTCCCAGTAATTGTTGGCCGGCGCATAGAGCCCGGCATCCACATCGTCACCAACGTCAAAGCGCCAGCCTGAGGCGCCCTGCGAAACCCAATAGGGACCGACGGAATTGAGTCCATTGTTCCAGATGAGCTGGCGCACGGCCGCCGAATTGGCCTGCAGCTTGGGCAGGGAGGAATAACCCCACCAGGCTTCGTAGGTTTGCCCGGCATCATCTGCGCCGTTCAGGCACACCACATTGGTGGCCCCGTCTTTGCCGGGATTGCCCATATCGGGGAAGTAGAACCAGGAATAGAAGGGCGAAGAACCGCCTTCGCAGGCGCCGCTGTTGTCATCGGTGCCGATGGTGTTGGTGCTGGTGAGGTTGCCGGCAGCATCGTAGCGCTGGTAGCGGTCGAAGTAGAAGCTGTCGGAAGAGGTGTGGTTGAACACGCCGTCGAGGATCAGGCGCATGCCGTGTTTTTCAGCTTCCCGGGCCAGGTCCTGGAAATCTTCGAGGGTGCCGAAAGCCGGGTCAATGCGCATGTAGTTGGAGGTGTCGTACTTATGGTTGGAGGGGGCTTCAAAGATGGGGTTGAGGTACAGCACCGTGATGCCCAGGGCGTCAAAATAGCCCGCCTTGATCTTTTCGGTGATGCCTTTGAGGTCGCCGCCGTAGAAATTGTCGCCGTAGTAACCGGCGCAATTGTAGCCCGCGCCCTGCAGGCCGCGCGGGTCGCAGATGGTGTAGTTCCAGTCGCCGTTGGGGTTGCTGCCGTTGAACATGGAGCGGGAAATGCTGCCGCCGTCCTTGTTATATGAAAAGGTGCCGGCAGGGGTGTTGTTGGAAGGGTCGCCGTCCCTGAAACGGTCGGGGAAAATCTGGTAGATGGTGGCGCGCTGCATCCATTCGGGCACGGTGTAATCCGCGTCGTAAATGGTGATCTGGTAGCTGTTGGACTGGGCTTCGCCCTCAGACGTGGTGACCGCGCCGGTGCCGCCGCCGTAGAATTTGGGATCGTCATCGCGGTAGAAAGAGGCGCTGGTGCCGCTGACGGCCGAGAAGTAATAATAGTAAATGTTGCTGGTGGCTGGAACCGGCAGGTCAAATTTCCAGAAAGTCACGCCGCCCAGCGAGGCATCCAGCTCGTGGCGGTCAAAGGTGAGGGTTTCGGTGGCTGCGCTGCCTGCGCGCAGATTCCAGATGCGGATTTTTGGCGCCTCGGTGAGGTTTTCCATGCAGGTGCGGAAATGCAGGGTGATGCTGGCGGTGGAAGTGGCCACCGGGCCAGCCGGATCGCGGTAGGTGGTGGAGAAGGAGTCGTGGAACTGGCCGTTCCAGTAGAGGTTGTTGGAGGTCTGGTTGGCGCCCACGCAGCCGCCGCTGGCGGCATCAATCACAATTTTATTTTTGGTACTGGACGTAGTGCCTGTGTATGAGCCGTCGGTGCAGGCGTAATACAGCTCTTTCAGGCCGACGGTTTGCGAAGGCAGGGTGACCGAATAGAGGTCAGAGGTACCGGAATCGCCGGCATAGCTCATGGCGGCTGTGGCGGTTGAAAGCCAGCTTCCGCCGAAGAGGGCCACCGGGCTGTAATAAAGGGTGCAGGAAATGCCCGCGCCCTGGCCGGCAGGATCGGTGATGCCCAACTTATAGACGCGGACCGTGGCGGTCAGGGAATCACCGGGGAGCATGGCATAAGGGTTGGCTGAGGGAAAATGGGTATAAACTTCAAGCGGGCTGGTTGCCTGGGCGGGTTGAACGGCTGCCAGGCCCAGGCTGAGCAGTAAAATGCCAGCCGTCATGAGACGCACAAAAGACCATTTCATAAGGGACTTTCCTTTCAGAATGAAGAAAAACACCGGCTCTGCGCCGGGCAGGAGGTAAGATGAGACTCTCTTTTGAGTATACAGGACTTCCTGCGGCCGTCAAGTGGGCCATCTGGAATTTTGGTTAAATTCCGGTTGCACCTCCCCATGTCCTTAAAACCACCTCAATGCATAGAAGAAGCCCTTGCAAAAGAGGCTTCAAAAAACGGATCTTTGAAGCCCACGCGGGGCGTTTCCTGAAGCAGGGCCAGTGTGAAAATTGCCATATCAAAATGGCGCATTTTATGCATCTTTTGGCCGAAAAGCGGGTAAAATACAATCACCATGTCTCCAGTCATGCCGCTTTCCACGGGTGTTGTGATTCAGGACCGCTACCGCATCGATGAGGTGCTGGGTAAGGGCGGTTTTGGCACGGTTTACCGTGTTCATGATGTGAAGCTGGACTGCGACTGGGCGATGAAGGAAAACCTCGATATCTCAGAAGATGCCCAGCGCCAGTTCATGCGCGAGGCGCGCATGCTGGCTGCTCTGCGCCATCCCAACCTGGCGCGCGTGACCGATTACTTCATCCTGCCTGAACGCGGCCAGTATCTGGTGATGGATTTTATCGAGGGGGAAGACCTGGCCCACCGTCTCATTTCAGAGGGACCGCTGCCGGTGAACAGCGTGATGGACGCGCTGCTGCAGATCGGCTCGGCGCTGATTTACCTGCACCGCCAGGACCCGCCGATCATTCACCGCGACATCAAACCCGCCAATATCAAGATCACCCCGCAGGGACAGGCGGTGCTGGTGGATTTTGGCATTGCCAAACATTATGATCCGGCACGGCGCACCACCGCAGCCGCCCAGGCGGTGACCCCGGGCTTTTCGCCGCTGGAACAATACGGCATGAGCCCGACGGACGCCCGCTCAGATATTTACGCTCTGGCGGCCACGGCCTACTGCCTGATGGCGGGGCATCCGCCGCCTGACGCCATTGCCCGGGCCACTGGCGCACCCATTCTGGACCTCTGCGAAATCATCCCCGCCCTGCCGCCGCAGGCCGGCGAGGCGATCATGAGCGCGCTCTCGATGGAGCCTTACATGCGCCCGCTGACGGTGGAGCAGTTCCTCACCGAACTTTCACCTTCGCGCCCGCTGGCGCTGGAGGCTTATGCCTCTGCGCTGTCGTCTGACCCGCGCCTGCCGCTGGCAGGCGGCCTGGTGGCGGATGCGGCGCGGCCGGTTTCATCCATCAACAGCAAGACCCCCCCTCAGATGCCTGGAGTGGGGCGGCTGTCATCCACCCCGCCCGCGCTGGCAGCCACCCTGCCCCCTTCGGGGACGATGCCCCCTTCGGGGACGATGCCCCCTTCGGGGACGATGCCCCCTTCGGGGACGATGCCCCCTTCGGGGCAGACCCCGGCTCAACCCATGCCCGCGCCCAGACAGGGTGGCAACGGTCAGGGCTGGGTGCTGGCCGGCCTGGGCGTGGCGGGGCTGCTGGGCATTCTGGCATTTTTTGGGGTGATGGCGGTCTTGTTCATTATCTGGTTGGGGTCGCAGGAAACACCCACGCCAGGGCCTGCAGCCAAGGCCAGCAGCACGCCGCGGGTGGTGGCTTCGGCCCCCACCCTGAAAGCGAATGCCACGCCGGAGCCTGGCGCAGTTGAAGCGTCCACGCCAATGGCCGCGGTTTCTGGTCCGGCTGCACTTTTCCCGCTAACGGGCAGCGCTCAGAATGCCGTTGTGGCTGGCAGCCTGGCTTATATCGCCGATGGTTCAGAGGGCGTGGGGGTGGTGGATATCAGCGACCCGGCCAACCCGCGCCTGATTTCCCAGATGGATCTGACAGGCTGGGCCTTTGACGCCGCTTTGAAGGAGAATATTTTGCTGGTGGCTGCCGGCAGCGGCGGTCTGAAGCTGCTGGATGTCGCCGACCCGGCCAATCCGCGCCTGGTGGGCGAACTGGATAACGGCGATGTGCACCATGTGGCACTGGTGGATAACCTGGCCTACCTGGCCAGCACGGAAAATGGCCTGGTGATTGCCGATATCTCTGACCCGGCCAATCCGCGCGAGGTGTCGCGGCTGCCGCTTGACAATCAGCCTCAGAGCATTGCAGTGGCCAACAATGTGGCTTTCCTGGCGGCTCAGAACGCCGGGCTGCACGTTGTGGATGTCAGTGACCCGGCCAAGCCCAAACAACTGGTGACTTATGTCTCCGCAAGCTGGGCTTATGATGTGGTTGTGGCCCGCGGCGCTGCCTTTGTCACGCTGGGCGACGAAGGTTTGGTGATTCTGGATATCAGCAACCCGGCCGACCCGGCTCAACTGGGAAAAATAGACACGGACGGCTGGAGTTATGGGGTGACCCTTAACGAAGATGCCACACAGGCTTATGTTGCCGACGGCGGCGGCGGTTTGACGGTGGTGAATGTGGAAGACCTGACCCGGCCGACCCCATCCGGCACCGTGAAGGCCCCGCACATTGTGAACGGCGTTGCTTTGACCGGGAATATTCTGGTGCTGGCCTGCGGCAAGGGCGGCATGGCCACCGCGCAGCTGCCGGTGAAGGGCAAGGATGACAGCGTTGTGGGCCAGCTTGGCGGCAGCGTAGAAACGGTCGCTGCGGCCGGCTCCGTCCTTTACCTGGGGGTTGGCGGGCGCATGGTGGCGCTGGACCTGAGCAACCCGGCTGATCCGCAGTGGATCGGGCAGAGCCCGGTGCTGCAGGGACAGGTGAAGGAGATTGCCCTGAATGAGCAGATGGCCTTCCTGGCGGCAGACCGCGGCGGTTTACATGTGCTGGATCTGACCCAGGCGGGTTACCCTGAGCTGTACAGCCTAAAAACCTCCGGTTCGGCTCAAACCGTGACTCTATTTGAGGATAAACTGTATGTTTCTGACAGCATCGAGGGCATTGGCGGGCTGGATGCAGCCAACCCTGAGGTGTGGGGCGCAAACGGTGCCTATCGGGAACTCGCCGATTACCGCAGTCTGGCCGCCCGTGATAATTTGTTATTTGTCAGCGATATCAACGGCCTGAAGATTCTTGATTTCTCTTCCAAAACCTTTGTGGCCGGACAATTGAAACTGCCCGATGCAGATATGGGCGACCTGGTTTTGAGCGGCGACCTGCTCTTCCTGGCCTGCGGCGGCGAAGGTGTGCGCGCAGTGGATATCTCCAACCCGGCCAAACCGGTTGTGGTGGGCCAGATAGATACTCAGGGCTGGGCGCGCGGCCTGGCTTTGAGCGGCAGCACCCTGTTTGTCGCCGATTCCTTTGGCGGGCTTAAAGTGCTGGATGTCAGCGACCCGGCCAAAATGCGGGAGATGGCAAAACTGGAACTGGGTGGGGGCGATGTGACAGCGGCGGCCGTCAACGGCGAGTATCTCTATCTTGCCGCGGGCAGCGGCGGCCTGTATGTGGTGAATGTGGCCAGACCGGCCTCACCGCAGCAGGTTTTTCATGCACCTTAGCCCTGAGCAGGCTAGTAGAACCAACCCACCCTAACAATATTGTAAGGGCCTATTAATGGAAGCGGGCTTGTATTCCGCTTTTAAAGCAGCTATTATCATTAATAACAGCCCTTATCTTAATCCTATGAAAGGAGGTGAGGTTCATGATTCGCCGGGAAGGAGAAAAAGGCCAGGGGCTGGTGGAGTACGCGCTCATCATCATTTTGGTAGCAGTTGTTGTTCTGGTTGTTCTTGCATTATTGGGTCCAGCGTTAGCGACGATGTTCCAAAACGTCATTGACCTGATCTGAAATCCACTCCCTGGTCTGAAAAAAGCCCTGCTGTTCTGGCAGGGCTCTCCTTTTTTATATTCAGAAAAGGTCTGTTGCACCGGAGGAAAAGGGCATACTTAATGCAACAGGGTGGGAGAGGCCGCCTGACTGGCTGAAAAGTGAGAATCATCAAAGCTTGCCCATTCAAGCATTTGTATATAGAATTGTAGCATGGATTTTATTCGTCGCATTACTGCCTGGATTTACAACACATTTGTCTGGCTCATTCGCATCGGCCAATGGCTGAACATCCTCATCATTGTGGTCTCGGTGGTCCTTTATGGGCTGATGACGGCCACCCTGGGCGGAGGGCCAGCCAACCAGGAAGCCATCTGGCTGGACCTGGCGCTGTTTTACTGGGGATTGTTGTTCTGGATGTTTTTCCTGGCGCAGTTTGTGGCGCCGGTGAGCACCTCGCTGCAGCGGGTGATGATTTTCTGGCGTCTGTGGGGCTATTTTTTGGGGCGCCACGGCCCGGCGATTTTTGTCCAAAATGGACAGGTGCGCGAACGCACCAATGAGCGAAAGCGCCGCGGCCCGGGCCTGATGATTCTGGACACAGCCAGCGCGGCCATGCTGCGCACAGATGTGCGTTTCACCCGTCCGGTGGGCCCGGGGCTGGCCTTCACCACCTTTGATATCCGCACCGGCACCACCGAATATGTGGCCACGGCTTTTGATCTGCGCAGGCAGAGTCTGTTTATTGGCCCCCAGTTGAGCGAAAATGCTTTTGAGGCGCAGCGCGCAAACGAAACGCCTGAAAATTACCGCGAGCGCCAGAGCCGCCGCACGCAAACCAGCAGCCTCACCCGCGACGGTATCGAAGCGGTGCCTTCGATGGTGGTGGTCTACCAGCTGGATACGCGGCCGGGCGAAGGCGGCACCCGCTATGGCTACAATCCGGCGGTGATCTGGCAGGCTGCGGCCGGGGAAGATGTCGATTCCAGCCTGCCGCGCGATGACGCGCGCTCGCGCCTGGAGTGGAACTGGCTGCCGCCTTACCTGGCGGCGGATGTGTGGCGCGAGACTATCCGCAAATTCACCATCAACCAACTCTTTGACATGCGCCCCGATTTCAATCCGCCCTTGGTCAACCGCCCGGTGACCGGTGTGCAGGCGGTGCTGCGGCATGTCACGCAGCGCCTGACCCAGCCTGAGGTGGCTGAACTGGATGCCAACGGCGCCCTTTCAGGGCGGCATGTGCCCAGCCGCGAATATAACCTGCTGGCCAGCCGCGGCATCCGCGTGATCACGGTGGTGCTGCTGAACCTGCAGCTGCCGGCGGCAGTGGATGCGCAGATGGAGAGTCTGTGGCTTTCCACCTGGACCATCCGCTCGCGTGACGAACGCATGTTAATGGACCGCGAACGCACCCTGCGCAGCATTTCCGGCGGCCGCCAGGCCCTGCGCGATTATGCCCTGTCCATCAGCCGCCAGCTGGCGGCCATGCCGGCTGGCTACCGGGTCAGCAGCACGGAAATGGCCAGCAAACTGGCCGAAACCAGCCTGCGCCTGACGGTACGTGATGTGGCCCTGGGCGCGCGCGCGCCGTTGGAACGCGAGGATCTGCTGCAGCTGGTGATGTGGTTGAGGCGGAGGCCTGAATGAGCAACCCGCCGCCAACTCCACCCACCCTGTGGGAACGCATCACCAACACCCTGTACGGCTTTTGGACCTTTGTGCGCGGCCTGATCGATGCCGTCTGGCGTTTTGCCGCGGCCATGCCCGCTTACCTGCTGCAGGCCGTCTTTGCCATCAACCGGCCTGCCGGATGGCTGCGCACCTCATTGATTGTGTTCGGCGGCCTGTTCACCTGGGTGGCCTTCACCAACGCGCTGGTGCCGCTGCGCTTCTGGAAGGAAACCGGCGACAGCTTCGCGGCCATTTTCACCGGCCTGCTGGGCGGCCCCAATGTGCTGCTGACCAACATCCTCAAAACGATTATTTATGGTGCGTTTGCCACCTGGGACACCATTCCAAAGATGTTCAGCCCGGTCATTTTCCGGCATGTGCTGGCGGTGGTTGCGCCTTTCCTGATTGCCCTGCGCATCGCGGTCATGTACATGGCCGATATTTACGATCAGGAGGTGCAGCAGATTGCGGCTGCTGACCGCAAGCAGGAAGGGCTGGATGCGGACGAGGAAATTCTTTTCCAACAGCTGGTGGCCTTCAAATTTATCCTGCGCAGTGTCACCGGCCTGAACTGGGACCGCATCACCATTGCCGAAGGACGGGCAGAGCCGCAGGATTCGACCATTTTGCAAATTGGCGGGCCGGGCTGGGTGCAGGTGAACCTTGAAAACCTGGCCATCTTTGAGACGGTGGACGGCACCCCGCTGGTGCTGGGTCCCTCGCAGGGTGGGCGGGTGGCCCAGGCGCTGCCGGGCTTTGCGCGTTTGCGCGAGGTGATTGACCTGCGCAACCAGGCCAGCGTCAGCACGCCGCTCTCCATTACGGCACGCACCCGCGAGGGCATCCGGGTGACGGCGGAAGGTATCCGCGTGCGCTACAGCGTGCTGCGCAACCAGGCGCCGGACCTGCCGCCTAACACGCCTTACAGTTACAACCAGGCCAATATTCTCAGTCTGGTGTACAACCGCAGCCGCAACACGCGCAGCTGGTTTGAGGTGCTGACGCAAAACACCACCACGGAACTGCGCACCTTCATCAGCACGCGCACCCTGTCGGAATTTCTGGCAGCCACCAGCATGGTGGAGGAAGAGGCACGGGCAGAGCAGCAGCAGGCAGTGGAAGCGCGCCGCGATGACATTGAAACAAACGCCGTGCCCAACGAACCAGCCCTGGATGGCCCCCTGCCGACCCAGGCCGGGTTCCAGCCGCGCATGACCATTTCGCAGGATTTCTTTAACCCCAATCCGCCGGCGGGCTTTTTGGGGCGCCAGGTTGCCCAGGGTCTAAACCTGGATTGGATTGATGTAGGCACCTGGCGGCCTTCTGAGACCATCACCAATGCCTTCCTTGAGGCCCGCCGCTTGAGCGTGGAAAACGAATTTCAACGCCGCAGCATGGATTTTGTGGAGCCCGAAGCGCGGCTCTCTGAACTGGTGCGCCTGATCCGCGAGACGCCGCTGCTGGCTTACCGGCGCAGCACCACAGCCCGGCGCACGGAGGACGAAACCCGCATGGATATCATCTCGGCTTACCTGGGCCTGCTGCGCGCTGCCCGCACCACCTATGAATCAACGGGTGAGGCGGTGCCGCAAGAGCTGGATGCCGCCATTATTAATCTATCCAATTATCTGGTGCAATGAGGGGGCGCATGGACCTGACGCGTTTGCTGGATATTCGCAAAGACCTGAACCACGTGGACCCGGAAGGCTTTACCGGCCCGCGAACCCGCCGCCTGCTGCAGGAGATGGAACGCGCCTTTAACGAAGGCAGCACCACAGACGCCTGGCGCTGGGCGAAACGCCTTTATGCCACCTGCGCTGAAATGCCCAACCCGATGGAGAAGGCCGAGGCGATGGTGGACTGCGCGGCAGCGGCGGCGCGGTTGGGCAATGCCTCTCTGGCGCTGGATTGGCTGCGAGAGGCGCAGGGCATTTACGCGGAAGGCCGCCACCTGCACTACAAGGCCGTGACCGGCTGGATGCGCGGCTGGATTTGCAGCCAGATGGCCGATTGGGAGCGGCCAGGCTGTAAAAATGAGGGTCAAAACCTGCTGGCTGACAGTCACATGGTGATGGAACAGCTGATTGAGGCCAGCTCGGGCGAGCTGCGGACCTGGTATGAACAAAAATCGGAAGAACTGCTGAACGACCTGGTGAATGATGTGCCCGCGCCAGCAGCGGTCGCGGTTCAGGCCCGGCCTGTGCCCCTGCCGGCATCACAGATGCCCTTGCCCGCGGCGGTGCAAGACCCGCTGCCAGCTTCACAAATGATGAATCCGGTTCAACCGCGGCCTGCGCCCATATCTCCGGCCGCCCCGGTGCAAATTTCTGCGCCTGTTTTCTCAATATCTGCGGCAGCCATGCAAAACCCACTGCCGGCTTCGCAAATGGTGAACGCAGCTGCGCCTGTCCCACCGGCTCAGGCGGCTGCCCCCATTCAGAATAACACCCTGCCTGTGCATGAAACGCCCTTTCCGCCGGCCGGACAGGCCGTGGCGGAAGGGGTTCTGCCGGTAACCATGCGCCTTTTCGGCGTGCTGCCCAGCCTGCCTTCGGCCGAACTGGCGGCAGGCGGGCTGCAGGGTCTGGCCACAGGTCACCTTGAGGTGGACCGGGTGCTGATTGGCGGGCGCATGTACCGCATGATGGACCCCTACCACAGCCAGTCGCCATTTGAACTGCCGCGCGCCCGTTATGTGATTGTGGAAGCCGAGGATAATTCATTGGACCGCTGCGGCGGGCAGGGCGGCCGCGGCATTGACGCGGGCGATTACCTCTTTGTGCAGCTGCTGGATGAAGCTGATTTACAGGCTCTGGATGGCAAGCTGGTGGCGGTGGAAACCGCCGGCGATGACCATGCCATTTTCCGGCGACTGCAGGTGAACGCTGATTCGCCGCTTTACCGCCTGACGCCGCAAAGCAGCAGCAAGATTTACCTGCCCCTGGAGATGGATGAATGGACAGGAATGGTGCGGCTGCGCGGGGTGGTGCTGCTGGTGTTCAAGCCGCTGCTGCCTGACCTGCTGGTGGTGCGTCCATTGAACAATACCGCGCCGGCAGTGAACCCCAGACTGGAAACCCGCGAGGAAGGCTTTTATATCAGCGGCCCACTTTTTCAAACGGGGCAGCCGATGACCGACCAGACCCTGGCGGTATCTCCTGAGCTGTTTTGGGCAGGCCTGCCGCCCGGCACACGCAGCCTGGCCCTCCTGCTGGAAGATATCACTGTGCCGTCTGATGTGATGACTCACTGGCTGCTCTATAACCTGCCGCCAACCCTGCAAAAACTGAATGCACAAATGCCCCCTGTTCTGGAGGTGCCGGGGGTGGGGCGGCAGGGCTATAACGATTTTGACGGCCCGGGCTATGAGGCGCCCTGTCCTCCAGCGGGTGAAATTCACACCTACCGTATCACGCTTTATGCGCTGAGCTGCGAGCCCATGCTGCCGCAGGATCTTTCAACAGGACCGTTCAAGGAAACCACCCGCACCTATGTGCTTGGCACGGCCAGGCTGGGATTCACCTGCGCGCGGGCGGCCGCAAATGGAGGTAAAGGCTGATGGACCTGGACAGCGCCGTGTTGAAGGACGGTTTTTTCCCGCCCGAAGCCCTCAACCGCTCGCCTTCCCTCACCTGGAGCGGCGTGCCGGCCGGCACACGCAGCTTTGCCCTGCTGATGATGGATGTGACCCCGGGAGTGGGGCAGGAAATGCCCCACTGGGTGATGTATAACATTCCCGCCAGCGTCAGCACCCTGGCGGCCGGGCTGCCGCGCAACCCGGTGCTGCGCGGGGTGGGACGGCAGGGAATTAACTTTTTTAATGAAACAGGCTATCAGGGCCCGGTGGCCCTGGCAGATGAAGCTAATCACACTTACCGAATTTCATTATATGCTCTGAACTGCGAGCCCAACCTGCCTCCTGATCTGAATGGGATGACCCTGCTGCAGCACATTCAAAATGATCTGCTGGAAGAGGTCTTTATTGAAGCCGTTTATGCCCGCACCTTCACCCTCACCAGCCCCGATATTTCACTCAATAAACCGCTGGGCCTGGTGCATACCCGCGACGGGCTGAACCAGTCGCCGGCTCTGGTGTGGAGCAACCCGCCCATGGGCACGCAGCGCTATGCGGTGCTGGCGGAGGATTACACGGCCCGGCCTTTCACCCTGTGGTCGGTATATGACATCCCGCCGCACATCACCCGCCTGGCGGGCAACCAGCCGCGCGACCTGGTGCTGCAGGGGATTGGCTTTCAGGGGCACAACGACGCCAACCAGATGGGCTACGACGGCCCTCTGCCCGATGCCGGCGAGGAACGGCGGCTGCGTTTCAGGGTTTATGCCCTGAGCGGCGCCCCCGACCTGGAACCGGGGATGATTGCGGGAGATATCCGGCGCGCCATTCTGCCCTATTTTCTGGCCCAGGCCGAACTGGAACCACGTTATAAGCGCACTTTCACCCTCTTCAGCCCTGATTTTGAGGACCGGCGTCTGATGCCGGCCATCTGCCGGGGACAATCGCCGCGCCTGCGTTGGCGCAATGTGCCGCAGGGTACGCGCAGCCTGGCTCTGGTGTTGAAGGTTCCGCAGCATCCGCCGGAGCGCCGGGTGACCTGGATGGTGTATAATATTCAACCCGGTCTGATTGAAATTCCAGCCAATCTGCCGGCTTATGACCGGCTGGAAGGCCTGGGAGCCCAGGGCGTGGTGCTTGAAAAGCTCGAATCCCTGAAAGAGGTGAGCAGCCTGGGCTATGCCCGGCCGAACCCTCCCTGGGGGATCACGTATAACTGCCAGTTCCGCCTCTATGCGCTGGATTTTGGCCCCAATTTGCCGCTGCGTCTGGCACCGGAGCGGCTTGAATCCCTGATGCAGGGACATATTCTGGCGGTCGCTGAATTGACCGGCCTTTTACGAGGATAAAATTATGGTTATCAATCATCCTTCTGAACTGCCCAAAGCAATTTACTCCGTTTCGACCGATGTGACCCAGGCGCTGCAGCTCGGCCATCCGCTGGTGGCGCTGGAATCCGCGGTCATCACCCACGGCCTGCCTTATCCCGAAAACCTGACCCTGGCCCGCGACGTGGAAAGCGAAGTGCGCGCCAACCGCGCCATTCCGGCCACCATTGCCATCATCAAAGGCAAGGTGAAAGTGGGCCTGGAATTGCAGGAAATGGAAAGCCTGGCCTGCGAGGGTGAGGCACGCAAGATCAGCCGGCGCGACTACGGTATTGCCATTGCTGGAAAGATGAACGGCGGCACCACCGTGGCCGGCACGCTGATTGCCGCCCGCCAGGTGGGCATCAAAGTGTTCGCCACTGGCGGCATTGGCGGCGTGCACCGCAACGCCCCGTTTGATGTTTCGGCTGACCTGATGGAGCTTTCTCAGTCGCCGCTGGTGGTGGTATGCGCCGGGGCCAAGGCCATTCTGGACCTGCCCTCCACCCTGGAATATCTGGAAACGATGGGCGTGCCGGTGATCGGCTACCAGACGGATGATTTCCCCGCTTTTTATTCCACCAGCAGCGGCCTGCCGGTGAGTTACAATGCCAGCTCGCCCGAACAGATTGCCCGCATCGCCACCATGCAGTGGAAGATGGGCCTGCGCAACGCGGTGCTGGTGGCCAATCCGCCGCCACCGGCCCTGGCCCTGCCGCGCGATGTGGTGGAGAAATATATTGAAAAAGCCCTGGCTGACGCCGAATCTCAGCATATCACCGGCTCGAAAGTGACGCCCTTCCTGCTGCGGCGTGTGACCGAGCTGAGCGGCGGCGCCAGCCTGCGCGCCAACCTGGCCCTGTTGAAAAGCAATGCCCGCCTGGCGGCAGAGATTGCCTACCAGATCTACCAGCTGTCCATCAAGACCGGTGAAAAGGAAGCGGGAAGTTAGCTGCGCTGCGATGTGCGGCGGAGGCGGGCGGTGCTTCCGGTTTTAACGGCCCCTGGTTTGCTCCGAAAGAGGAGGAGGGGCAGCATGTGAAAAACAAGGAGGCGGAGCCCGCACAGCGGACTCCACCTCCTTCGTTCAGGATCATTTATACTGGCCGGAACATTAAAGAAAGAAAACTTCTTCTCCGCAGAAGGGGCAGCAAACTGCCTCGCCAGGAAAGAGGCGTTCCATGATATCCACCCGGTGCAGTTGATCCGTGTTGACGTCATAAAAGGGGCAGTTTTCCACAGTCATGTACTCAGCCTGGGCGGCCAGGATGGACTGCAGTTCATCCAGCGCATCCAGCAGGGCGTCTTCATCCAGGGGAACCTGGTCGAGCAGGGCGCGGAAGGCGTGGATGGGGTCGGTTTCGGGCATATCAGACATAGGATTCTCCGGTAAGCAGGTTTGCCCAATCATATCACAGTTGGCAGGTTTGATCATGCGAAAAAGGAGGTTGAGATGTATAGGATTGCGGATCTGGCGGGGCATGCACTGACCTGGGTGCAGCCCGATTTTCTGAAGATGGAATATGAACTGCGGCTGGAAGACGGCCAGCCTGCGGCTTCGCTGGTGTTTCGCAGCTCTTTTGGCACCTTTGCCACGGCTGAAAGCGGCGACGGTTGCTGGACTTTTAAACGGGTGGGTTTCTGGCAGAACAAGGCTTCCATCCGGGCGTGCAGCGCCGAAGTGGACCTGGCTGAGTTTCACAACAACACCTGGAGCAGCGGCGGAACCCTGATTTACCCCAATGGGCGCCATTTCAAGGCCACCACCAACTTCTGGATGACCCAGCTTCAGTTCAGGCTGGACGAGGAACCGCTGGTGAACCTCAAGATCAAGAGCGGGTTTAAGCTTTCGGCAGAGGTGAGCCTGCTGCCGGCCGGCCTGCAGCAGCCCGAACTGCCCGTGCTGACCCTGTTTGCCTGGTACCTGGCGGTGATGTTGAGCAGTGATGCGGCGGCCACCATGGCAGCCACAGCAGCGGTATAACTCCCTATTAATGAAAAATCGCTTCCAGGCGGGCCGCGGCCTGCCTGGAAGCACTTTTTGTTGACGCCTGTCAGGGGTTATAAACCCCAGAACACCACCAACCCCACCAGCAGCATGATGAAACTGAGCAGGGTCAGCCACACACCGATTTTGAAAAAGTCGGCAAAAGTGTAATTGGCCGGGCCGATCATCAGCACATTCACCGGATGGGCCATGGGGGTCATAAAAGAGGTGGAGCAGCCAATGGCGGTGGCCACGGCCACAGCCTGGGGGTTGACGCCCATACTGATGGCCGCGGCAATGGCGATGGGGCCGGCCACCAGGGCCGCCACCTGGCCGCCCATGAATTGGGATAGCAGGGTGGCCAGGGCAAAGGAACCGGCCGCCACGCCCAGGGGCCCCAACGGCGCCACCAGCGCGATCATGCCCTGCCCCAGCCAGGCGGCCAGGCCGGTCTGGACCATGGCAGCGCTGGCCGAAACCATGCCGGCGATCATGAACACCGCCTGCCATTCGATGGAGCGGTAGGCTTCTTCCATGTTGATGACACCGGTCAGGATGGCGAGGAGAGCGCCCACCAGCATGCACAGGTAAATGGGCAGGCCGGCGATGGAAGCCGCGATGGCGGCGGTGATGATGGTTACGGAAAGGGCTGCTTTTTTGCGGTCCACCGGGCGGTCGCCGGAATGGGGTTCGATGACGATGAAATTGGGGCTGTTTTGCAGCATGGCCACCTGTTTTTCGGTGCCAAACACCAGCAGGGAATCGCCAGGGGTGAGGGGAAAATCGCCCACGTTGGTGCGGTATGAGCGGGTGAGGCGGCGCAAGGCAATGGCGGTCAGACCGTAGCGGCTGCGAAAGTCGATCTGTTTGAGGGTCTGGCCTTCGACAGCGGAATGGGGAGCCAGGATCACTTCGGTGAAGCGGATGCCGCGCTGAGAAAGATAGCCAGGATGGGCAGGTGGAGTGATCTCCAGGCCGGTTTCGCGCAGGCTGATGATTTTTTCCTCGCGGCCGACGAAGAAAATGCGGTCGCCTGGCAGAATGCGTTCGGTGGGAGCAGGCATGATGATTTCGGTACGCCCGCGCTGGATGGCCGCCACCGCCACGCCCCAGTTGCGGCCGATATTCGTGTCGCGCAGGGTCTGGCCGGTGAGGCAGCAGTTTTCGGGGATGACCGTTTCCCACAGGCGTTCGCTGATCTGGTACAGGTCTTCCAGTTCGCTGCCGGTGAGGCGGGCCAGAGCCTGCTCTTCAGAGGGTTCATGGTTGGGCAGCAGGTGTTTGCCGGTGAGGCCGAGGAAAAGGATGCCGGCAATGGCGATGAGCCCGCCGGTGGGGGTAAAATCGAGGATGTTGAGCGGGGTTTGCGGCGGGCTGGCAATGGGCAGCAGATCGCTGATGATGATGTTGGCGGTGGTGAAATAGGTGGCAATGCCGCCCAGCAGGCTGCCGTAGGAGACGGGAATGAGCAGTTTGGAGGGTTTGATGCGCGTCTGGCGAGCCACTTCCATGGCGCCAGGCACCATCAGGGCGGCGGCGGCCAGGTTGTTCATAAACATGGAGAGGAGGGCGGTGGAGGCGGCGAAGAGGATGATGAAGACAGCCTCTTTTTGCCCGCCCGCTTTGAGCAGGCGGCGGGCAAACCAGCGCGTGACGCCGCTTTTTTCAAGGCCGCGGGTAATGATGAAGAGGGAGATGAGCGTCATCACCACGGGCTGGCTGAAACCGGCGATGATTTTGATGACATTTTCGGGGGTATTGGCCGGCCCCAGCATTTCCAGGCCAAGCAACTGCATGATGCCCAGGGTGGCGGCGATGATCAGCGCGCCGACATCCAGGCGCAGGCGGTTGGCGGCAGCCAGCGCAAGGACGATCAGCAGGGTGGCGATAAGGAGGATTTGATTCAGAGGCATTGGATCATCCAGGACAACTTTCAGCCATACTTGGCATGACACTGATTATACCCGAAAGTGGAGGGCATGGCAGAGGATGAAAAAGCCCCGCGGTCAGGGCGGGGCGGAAAAGGCGGGAAGGCCGGGATCAATCCTGGCGGTAGGGGGTGGCAAAGCGCTCTTTATAGGCGCCGTTTTGTTTGAGCTGGCTATCCCAGTAGAAGTTCAACACAGGCAGATAAGAGAGCAGTTTGAACACCGGTCCCAGGTAAGCCGGGTATTTTTCGGAGGGGGCCAGGGCTTTCAGCTCAGCCGGCAGCAGGCCGCCGGTTTCGGCCATGCCGCGGCCCAGGTTTTCCATATGGGCGAACAGGTCTTTGGTCATGTTTTCCGGCATGATCTGAATGCCTTCCACCCCGCCGCGCACAATGGTGCCGAGGTAGGGTGCGCCGAGCTGCCCGGCCAGGTTCTGCAGATAACGTTCAACATGGCGCGAATGGGTGGCCTCGGGGAAGCCGCTTTGCACCAGAAAGGCCATGCCGGGCAGGTTGGGCTGTCCGCGGAAGGGTTCGAGGGCTTCGATGAAATTCTTCACCAGGCCAGGCATGGAGTCCGTGTAGAGGGGGAAGCCCAGCAGCACCGCATCGGCGCTGGCAAAGGCCTGCTTGCAGGCTTCAATTTCCTTCAGGTGGGTGAGGGTGAAAATTTCAGCGCTGCAGCCTTCCACGGCGGTGAACCCTTTGACAAACTGCTTTTCCAGGATGAGGGTGTTGCCGCTCTGGCCGCGCGGTGAGCCGTTGAAGATGGCCATGCGGCGGGGCGGGGTGATGTTGACGCCGCGGGTGGCGGTCAGTTTTTGCTCAAAGGGCAGGCCTGGGCCGGGCTGCAGAATGGCCTGGGCGGTTTCTGCCACCGGCTTGCGGGTGGTGTGAGAGAAAGCCAGGCGGCTTTTGAAGTTGAGGGCGGTGCGGCTGTGAATATCGGTGACCAGGGCCATCTGCTCGGGGGTGGCGGCGGGGGAATCTTCAATCAGCAGGCCGAGCACAGGGTAGTGTTTGTAGCGTGCGCGGTGGTGGGCCTCGTTGTTAACCACGGCAAAATAAGGGTGGATGAGCGGCACCAGCTTATCCACGGCTTTTTTCAGCACGGCCGAAGGGAAGCCCATGATCAGCGGCGCGGCCAGCAGCACAAAATCGGAATTGATGGCGGCGCGTTCGATGATTTCGCAGTCGTCCTTGGCCTTGCACACGCCGGGGGTTTTCATCCAGCATTCGAAGCAGCCGGTGCAGTAAGCCAGGGTCATTTCACGCAAGGTGAGGGTCTGTACGCTGTGGCCGTCCTGCTGCAGGGTGGCGCTTAATTCAGCCAGGTAAGTGTCAAGCTGGCTGCCGGGTTCGACGCTGCCGTTGAGAATGGTAATTTTCATGATTTGAGTTGCCTTTCAATAAATTGGATCAAGCGGGGGGAAGCTCGTGATTTTTGATGCGTGCGATGACACTTTCGGCCCATTCGAGCTGGGCCTGCACTTCTTTGATGCCCAGTTCGAGGGTCAGCCGCCACATGAAAGCCTCGCGGGGAGAGTGCAGCAGGGCTTCATATTCTTCAACGCGGGCGGGCACCTGGGCATAGCGGGCCAGCACTTCGCGCATCAGGGCGGCGGCGTATTCGAATTTGGCCAGAATGGCTTCATCGGGGAGCTGGCCGGCAAAGAAAACCTGCACCAGCGGGCCGCTGTGCGGCTCCTGGGTGGGGATGGGGCTGGCCAGCCAGTTGAGCAGGGCTTCGCGGCCGGCAGGAGTGATGGAATAGACTTTGCGGTCCGGCCGGTCGCTCTGTTCGACGACCCGCATTTCGGCCAAACCCTGTTCGGTCAGGTGGGCCAGGGTGCGGTAGATCTGGCTTTGATCGGCGGACCAGAAATGGCGCACCGAGTTATCAAACATCTTTTTCAGGTCATAGCCGGTGAATGGACTGTAGTTGAGAAAGCCGAGAATGGCATAGTTGAGAGACATGCTGGATTAATCCTTTATTTGAATATACTTATATAAGACTTTGCATATAATAGCATCTTCCAGTATGGTTGTCAAGGGGAAAAGGGAAAGTGATCATCAAAAATTATTTGTGACTGGCGGGGGGGCAATCTGGAATTATTTTCCTTTCATCAGGTTGTCCAAACAGCTTGACACCGGTTACATGGAGGCGTATAATCGGGACAATTATGGAAAAGTTCGCTTCCGCAACCCTGCTTTCCTTCTTTGCCGGCATGATGATGTCTATGGCAATGCATGGCTGTTCCACGCAGGCAGTTGCGCGGCGAAGATAAGCACTTATCCATCGCCAGCGTATTCAAGGAGGCTGCCTGCAAAAGGCAGCCTCTTTTTATTTTAATTCGCCCGAGAAAAGGAAACCTGACCATGACAGAAGAAACCCTCACCCATCCGCTGACTGCGATTCCTGAAAAAGGCTTCTCAACCCGCTGTGTTCATGCTGGCGCCGCGCGCAGCAAACCGTATCACGCGCTGATCGAGCCGATTGTGCAGACCTCCACCTTCATGTTTGATGACACCGACGATGTCATTGCCTACCAGGAGGCGCGCAAGAAGGGCACCGGCACGCGCATTGAGTACGGCCGTTACGGCAACCCGACTGTGGAAGCTGCTGAACGGCGCGTGGCTGAACTGGAACACGCGGATGGGGCGATCATGTTTTCTTCGGGCATGGCGGCGGTGACCACCGCCCTTTTAACCCTGCTGCCGGGCGGCAGCCACCTGGTAATGACGGATGACTGTTACCGGCGCACCCGGCAGTTTTGCCGCGAATTTCTTGGCCGCCTTGGCGTTGCCTGCACGGTGGTGCCGATGGGTGATTACGCTGCGCTTGAAGCAGCCATCCGCCCGGAAACCCGCCTGCTGGTATCGGAAACCCCCACCAACCCTTACCTGCGGGTGTTGGATGTGGAGCAGTTTGCTGAAATTGCCCGCCGCCGCGGGGTTTTGAGCCTGGTGGATGCCACTTTTGCCACCCCGGTCAACCAGCGCCCGCTGGATTGGGGCGTGGACCTGGTGGTGCACTCAGGCACCAAATATCTGGGTGGGCACAATGATTTGTTGGCGGGTTTTGTGGCGGGCAGCCGCGATCTGCTGGCGACCCTGCGCGAGGGGGTCAATATTCTGGGCAGCGTGCCTGACCCGCAAAACGCCTTCCTGCTGGTGCGCGGACTGAAAACCCTGGCGCTGCGCGTGGGGCATCAAAACCGCAGCGGGCAACTGGTGGCTGAATTTTTAGAGCGGCACCCGGCTGTGGAGCGGGTGTGGTATCCCGGGCTGGCCTCGCACCCTGAACATCAGGTGGCGGCCCGGCAGATGGCGGGCTTCGGCGGGGTGGTTTCGTTCAATGTGAAGGGCGATTTTGACAGCACGCGTTTCTTTTTGGATGCGCTGCAAATTCCTTACATTTCGCCTTCGCTGGGCGGACCGGAAAGCCTGGTGGTGCAGCCGGCGCTGAACACCTATTACGATCTCAGCGCAGCCCAGCGCCGCGAAATTGGCATTGAAGATAACCTGGTGCGCCTGGCCCTGGGGCTGGAAGACCCGGCTGACCTGATTGCGGATCTGGATCAGGCCCTGGTGCGCACAGTTTTATGTGGTCAGTGATGATGGAGGCAGGATGAGCAAACGTTTGGTGATGAAGTTTGGCGGCACCTCGGTGGGCACGGCTGCGGCCATGCGGCAGGCGGCCAAAATTGCCGTGGATGCGCGGCGCAGCTGGGATGAGGTGGTGGTGGTGACCTCGGCCCTTTCGGGGGTGACGGACGGCCTGTTGAACAGTGCGCGGCAGGCGGCCAGAGGCGACCTGGGCGCTTTTGAGCAGACCCGGCAGGAAATGTATGAGCGCCACCATGCTCTGGCCGATTCTCTGGCAGCTCCGGCGGAACGGCCGGCTCTGCACGGCGAAATTAACAATCTGGTGGCGGAATTTTCCAATCTTTGTCAGGCGATCAACGTATTGGGCGAGGCCTCGCCGCGCGCGCTGGATGCGGTGGCTGCTCTGGGCGAGCGCCTGAGCGTGCGGGTTCTGGCGGCCGCCATTTCAGCGGCCGGGGCGCCTGCCCGGTGGGTGGAATCGACCCGCCTGATTTGCACGGACAGCCGTTTTCAAAATGCCGCGCCTGATGCGGATGAAACCCGGCGGCGTTCGCAGGCTGTGCTGCTGCCCCTGCTTGAAAAAGGGCACATTCCAGTGGTGACCGGTTTTATTGGCGCTGACGCAGGCGGTCGCACCACCACCCTGGGACGCGGCGGCAGTGATTATTCCGCTTCCATCCTGGCGGTGGCATTGGACGCGCAGGAGGTGTGGATCTGGACGGATGTGGACGGGGTGATGACAGCCGATCCGCGGCTGGTGGGTGGGGCGCGTACCATCCGTGAGCTTTCCTTCCGCGAAGTGGCCGAAATGGCGCATTACGGCGCCAAGGTGCTGCATCCCAAAAGCATTGCGCCGGTCATCCAGGCGGGCATTTGCCTGCGGGTTCTGAACACCTTCAATCCAGCGGGCGAAGGCACGCGCCTGGTTTCAGAGCGCGAAGCCAATGGACACGGCACCATCAAGGCGCTGGCGGCCATCCGCGGGCTGCGCCTGGTGACCCTGAGCGGCACGGGCATGCTGGGCGTGCCGGGCGTGGCCGGGCGCATTTTCAGCGCGGCTGCCACCACGGGCATCAGCGTGCCGTTGATCATCGAATCTACCTCTGAACAGGCCATCTGCTTCCCGGCTCCAAAAGAAAAGATCGAAGAGGTGCTGGAATCGCTTTACACCCACCTGGGAGCCGAGTTCCAGCGCGGGGATATTGACCGGGCGGCCGTCAGCGAAGATGTGGATATCATCACGGTCATTTCGCCGGGGCTGCGTTCAACGGTGGGCATTGCCGGGCAGATATTCAGCACCCTGGCCGCCCAGAATATCAATGTGCTGGGCATTTCGTTCGGCGCATCCGACGTATCCATCAACCTGCTGGTCCATGCAGAAACCACCCGGGCTGCCCTGCAGGCTCTGCATACTTTGATTTAGGAGGAGCAATTATGAGTGCAAAAATTCCTGTGGCCGTGCTGGCAGCGACCGGCAGCGTGGGGCAGCGGTTTGTATCGCTGCTGGACGGGCATCCTTTTTTTGAAGTGACAGCGTTGACCGCCTCAGACCGTTCGGTGGGACGCCCTTATGGCGAAGCCTGCCGCTGGCTGCTGGCGGAACCCATGCCTGCCTGGGCGCGCGGCCTGACGGTGCTGCCAACCACCCCTGAAAACCTGGGTGTGCAGATCGCCTTTTCGGCGCTGCCAGCGGATGTGGCGCGCGAGGTTGAGCCTTGTTTTGCACAGGCCGGCATCTGGGTATGCTCGAATGCTTCGGCGTTCCGCCGCGAGGAAGATGTGCCGCTGTTGCTGCCTGAGGTCAACCCGGAACACATTGAGCTGCTGACCTTTCAACAACAACGGCGCGGCTGGAGCGGAGGTATTTTGACCAACCCTAACTGCGCCAGCACCGGCCTGACGGTGGCGCTGAAAGCCCTGCAGCAGAGCTTTGGCTTGAAGCGGGTGCTGGTGGCCACCCTGCAGGCAGCCTCCGGCGCGGGCTACCCGGGCGTGCCTTCAATGGATTTGCTCGACAACCTGGTGCCCTATATTCCGGGCGAGGAGGAAAAACTGGAATGGGAGGCGCGGAAAATGCTCGGGCAGTTCACCCCTGAGGGGGTGCGCTATGATGAGGTGGCGCTTTCGGCGCAGGTGAACCGCGTGCCGGTGGTGGACGGGCACACGGCCTGCGTGTGGCTGGAGACAACGCAGCCCGCCAGCCCAGAACAGGCGGCGGCGGCCCTGCGCGCCTACCGGGCGCCGGCCCTTGCGGCCGACCTGCCTTTTACCCCCCGGCCGCCCCTGCTGGTGCGCGAGGAAGCCGACCGGCCGCAGCCCCGCCTGGACCGCAACAGCGGCGGCGGCATGACCACGGTGGTGGGCCGGGTGCGGGCGGATGCGCTGCTGGGGCTGAGGATGGTGATCCTTTCGCACAACACCATCCGCGGCGCGGCTGGCGGCTCCATTTATAATGCTGAACTGCTGGTGAAAACAGGTCGGGTGAAACTGCCTTTGAGCGGCGCGGTTTCCATGCTATGATAAGAGCATCTTATGCACCTGGAGGGCTGGATGATCCCATTGTTTCCTGAAATCACGCCTTATGAGAGCGGCATGCTGCCGGTTTCGAGCCTGCACAGCCTGTATTACGAGCAGGCTGGCAATCCGCAGGGCGCGCCCATCCTTTACCTGCACGGCGGGCCAGGCGGGGGGCTTTCACCGCTTTCGGCGCGCTTTTATGACCCGGAATTTTACCGCATTGTGCTGTTTGACCAGCGCGGATCGGGAAAATCCACACCGCATGCGGAACTGCGTGATAACACCACCTGGGCCCTGGTGGAAGATATTGAGAAGCTGCGCCAGAAGCTGGGCATTGAACGCTGGCTGGTGTTTGGCGGCAGCTGGGGCAGCACCCTGGCGCTGACGTATGCCATCTGCCACCCGGACCGGGTGAAGGGTCTGATTCTGCGCGGGATCTTCATGGCGCGGCAGTCAGAGCTGAACTGGCTTTATCAGGATGGGGCTTCGCATGTCTATCCGGACGGCTGGGAAGCATTTTCCGGTTTCATCCCCACAGATGAACGCGATGACTTGGTGACGGCCTATTACCGGCGCCTGACCGGAGAAGATGAACAAATGCGCCTCAAGGCGGCTGCTGCCTGGAGCCGTTGGGAGGAATATGCCTCGCGGCTGCTGGTGAACCTGGAAGACATCGACAAGGAAGTGGACCCGGTGACTCTGCTGCCGGTTGCCCGCATCGAAACACATTACTTCGTCAACAAGGGCTTTTTTGAGCACGAAAACTGGCTGCTGGAAGGGGCGCGGCGGATCAATCACATTCCCACGCGCATCATCCAGGGGCGTTATGATATGGTTTGCCCGGCAACCACGGCCTGGGAGCTGAAAAAGGCCATGCCTGACGCAGATTTGCGCATTGTCCCTGATGGCGGGCATTCGGTGCGCGACGAGGGCATTGGCAGCGGCCTGATCGCTGCCACGGAAGATTTCAAAACCCTGGCCTGACCGGCAGTGGCAAGGCGATAAAACAAAGACACCCCGAAAGGGGTGTCTCGCTGTTCTTACTGTTTGGGGCTGGTCAGGCCGGGCACATCGCCGCGCAAGCGCCAGAGGCTCAGCAGCCCCCAAAAGGTGACCACCAGGTAATTCATCAATTGCAGCAGGATGATATAAGCCAGCGCCTGGCTTTGCGTGAAGCCAAAAGAAGGTAAAATGCTGACTGCCACAAACTGATACACCCCCACGTAACCGGGCGTGGAGGGGAGAGCGCTGGAAAGGCCCATGCTGGCCAGCAGCAGCATGGCCTGCGGAAGCTGCAGGCCTAGGCTGAACACCAGAGCGTTGAACATGGCCAGCAAGCCATCAATCAGCCAGATGGCAACGGTGAAGAGGGTGAAGGAGGCGGCGCGCAGGGGGTTCTGCAGGGTGCGCATGCCCTGCAAAAAACGGCCAAGGAAATCATTGAGGGCCGTCTTGACCTTCTCAGGCAGCAGAGGCAGATGCATCAAGAGGCTGCGCAAAGGACCCTCAAAATGAGGCGAGAGCAGCAAGGCGGCAAAGCCAATTCCACCCAGCACGGCCACGCCGCGCATGGCCTGGGTGATTTCAGCCGGCACGCCGCTGATGAGGGCCAGAGAAATGGCGCTGGCGATCAGCAGGGCAGCCACATCCACCACGCGCTCGGTGAGGGCAGTGGCCAGCACAAAACCCATGCCAAGCTGGCTGCGTTTGCCCAGCACTGCCGAGCGCATCAGCTCACCGGCGCGGGCGGGCAAAAAACTGTTGCCCATGTAACCGATCATGGTGGCCCAAAAGACATCCAGCCGCGACACCTTCTTTTCCGTGTTCAACAGCACATGCCAGCGCTGCGATCGGACAAAATAGGAGAAGCTGGCAAAAATGAAGCTGAAAATCAGCAATTCATAACGGGCGGTGCGAAAGGCATCGAAAAATTCGTTCCAGTTGATATCGCGCAGAGCCAGGTAAAGGAAAACGGCCGTCAGCCCGAGAATGAAGGTCCAGAGCAAAATGGTGCGCCAGCGGCGCGGAGAGGGGGTGGGTTGCATAATTAAGGGTTCCAGGTGATGCGATAAAGTGTCAGAGGAGAGTTGAGTTGGGTATTCAATTCTATCATGGTTACCGTATGGGTTTGCATAAAAGCGTTCCATTCGCGGCGGGAAATATGATATCCAGCCCAACGCGAAGAAGGATCAATCTGGTCAGAAATGAGATCCTGAACGGGTTGGTCGATCAGCAAAACATCGGGACGGTAATATTCTAATGCGTCTTCAAGGTCACTGCCAGGGTAGGCTCGCGGATAGAGAAAGAGGAGTTCCCATGAAAGGTAGGAGTGATCTGATAATCCCAACCAATAGACCTGGCTGCCCATCAAACGGTCACCAGGGCGAAGATAAGGCTTGAGGAGGGCCAGGTCAGCCTGGAAGGCGGCCTGACCATCTGGAATCAGGCTGCTCAGGCTGAGGCCGATATTTCCAATGAGGGCGGCTGATGCGAATATGCGCAAGACGAAATCTTGCCATTGGCCGCGCCAGGGTGTCTGGAAAACGCGAACCAGCCACCAGGTTGCCAGCCAGATCACTGGTGGGGTGATGTAAATCGCATAATGTGCGACTTTGTAAGGGATGATCAGGGCGGCGGTAAGGATGATGGTGAGAGACAGGCACAGAAATTGTTTTTGCCGGGCTTCGCCATGACGCCAGAGATCCATTGCGGCGGGTATGATCAGCAAGGAAAATGTTGATCCGGCAACCAGAAGCAAAATCCAGATATCTGTAAAAGAAGCCCATTTTTGCGCCAGTGATTGGCCCATTTGGCTGCCGAAATTAAGCTGGTTAGCGCGCCAGAAATCCCCAGGGTCGGGCAAAACATGCACAAGCAGATATCCCAAAATGGAAATGCCTCCCCCAGCAGCAAAACCCCAGGCTTGGGGATCTTTTAGGATTCTCCATCCGGAGCGAAAGAAATAAACCAGTCCAACCGCAGGGATAAAAAGCAGGCTGTTTAAATGTGTTTCAATGGAAAGGCCCAGAAACAGGCCGGCCATCCAATGCCAGCCCCATCGTTTTTTTGAATTTCCAGCGATAGCCAAACTGGCATACCCCAATGCTGCCGCCATCATATCATAACGTACCTGGTGGGCGGAATGGAAAAAGGCCAGAGAGAGCCCGGTAAAAAAACTGGCTAGCAAAGCCATGTTTTTAGATAGATACTGGCGCATGAGCTGATAACAGGCCCAAAGCAGTCCCACGCCGCAAAAAAGAGAAAAAAGCCGCAAAACCAGCAAATCAGGCGAGCCAGCCAGCCGTAAAAGCAGGCTTTGCAAGGTTGTTATTCCAGCCTGATAAACCAGCCAGTAGTGATCTACCAGGTTTTCCATGAGCCCTGCATCTAACTGACCATAGGGCAGGCCGGTCTGGGCCATCCCCCAGGCCCGGCTGACCAGCCAGGCTTCGTCCACATGAGGGGCAGGACTGCGTCCCAGAGTCAAAAGATGCAAGATAACGAATAAACTGCCCCCAAACCAGGGAGCAATTTTTGCAAAGAGAAGCCTGGATCTGGTTTCAGACACGGTAAAGGCAGATCAATGGATTGGAATACTTATATTGCTGCCGGATGGTATCTTCGATTTCCTTTTGAAAAACCTTAGAGGAAATTAAGATGGGCGTCTGAGGTTGATTTTCAACAGCCTGCGGCGGCAGGATGGGTATATTTTGAAGGGTTTTACCATGATAATTTGGATTGGAATCGATGAAGGCTGTGATATGGGCTTTTCCAAGAGCGCTTTCGACCAACAGCCGCTGAGTGTGGGTACCCACCCCCCAGACATAAATTGGGGTTTGAGATTGAACAATCTCTTCAATTACCTCTTGAAGATGGGCATCCACCTCTTTGGAGGCCTGAATATAGGCCTGGAGAGCGGATTGAGTTTCTTTGTCAAAATCCAGAGGAGCTTTGTATGAAGATTGTTTCTCAAACAAACCGCAAACCACCGGCATCATAGATCGATAATTGTGTTCGCGCACAGCCTGAAAACATTGAAGGGTCTTAAAACCATTCTGGTGCATCAAATTTTGCAGGGAAACTGGCGAGAAGAAGTTGATGTGTTCTGTACTGAACTGCTGATAGGGGGCATCGGGCCAATCAGCAAAATGCAAGGCATCGGGAACTTCAATATAAACTCGACCATTTTCACCTAATAGATCGGCCAGGGCAATCACGCCCTTCTGGAGGTTCTCAATATGCTCCATGACGCCAATGAGAATCAAAAATTCAAAGCTTTGGTTGAGCGGATGGTTAAACAGGCTGCCAACCTCCACTTTAATCTGATAATCTTTTAGAGCGGTTCGGGCACAAGCGAGTGATGGGTCAAGACCCATCACCGAGGTTTGTCCATTGGCCTTGAGCAGTGAAAGTAAACCACCGGTTGCGCAGCCAATTTCCAAAATTTGAGTTCTGGTGGAGATTAAGAAAGGTTTGAGCTGATCAACAACCAGATTGAATCTCTTCCAATCATAAGAGTTGGGCTGTCCCAGGTTCTCCTGATTCTCATATTTTGACATTCCCTGATAATAGGCATCAAAAATGGCCTGCTCTGGAATTCGGTCAGCAAAGCCATACCCACACTGTTGACAAACAACGACATCATACCCATCCAGTAAGCTACCCTCAGAAATTTCAGAGAAATTCTGCCGGTGAAGGAGCGTCTTTTGTGAATGATGGCAAATTGGGCAGGACCGTTCAGGCCAATCCTTATTCAGCATAGCAGATTGTCTCCCATCCATTGTAGGCAAACGTGCGCAGGCGAAATCGGTAATCTGGATTGAAAGATGAAATAAGGGATGGAATGGTCCAGAGGTGATCCTGAACATGATAGAGACAGATAATCAGGCGTGGTTTGCAGCGGCGAATGATTTTTTCGGCACCTTGCAATGCCATCATCTCTGCGCCTTCAATATCCATTTTGATGAGGGTTGGCGAAAATTCAGAGAGGATTTCATCCAGGGGAACACAGGTTACTTCCAAAGAGCCTTCACCCAATCCGGAAGACAAACCAGCATCAGAAAAGAAATGGGCGGTTTCTCGTTTGTTGCTGAGTGCATAAGGAAATATGGAAATTTTTTTCTGATCTTTGGCTGATATCGACTGATGATAATGATTAAGTGCAAGCAAATTTTGTGGATCGGGTTCAAAAGCATAGATATGTTTGTAAGGAACCGCACGGCGCCAGGTCATAAAGTTGCGGATGGTATCTCCATCAAAAGCCCCTGCATCTACAAAAATTTCGTTTTCTACAGGTAAGATCACATCAGGGGTAAACGGTTGAGTGGATGCATCAGAAGGGGGTTTAAGTCCATCGAAATCGCCCAGTAATCGAAAACGAAGTTGATCCAAAAATTCTTGTTGCGAATCAGGTTCCTGCCATAGAGGGAGAATTTCCCGGATTTTATTTGTTGCTTCCAGTACCTGATGTGGTAAAGCGAGGTCGTAATAAGGTAAAAATTGATCAGGATATTTCCAATAGAGGGGTAAAAAGGAAACAGCACATTGAGCGCCTTGATTGCGAAGAGATTGAATAAGATCACTGTGGCGAGTACGGCCCTGCGCTCCCCAGACGGTTACCACAAAAACAGCGGTCTGGCTGTACCGGGCGCAGGCATCTTTCACTGAAAACACAGGCAGTCCATCCACTTCGCAGCCCAACAGAGAAGGATTATTGTCAGCAAAAGCCAGGGGAAAAATATGAAGTTTTCGTAAACCAGCCAGGGTGCGCCGCCCCAAGCCGCCAGCTCCGAATAACACCATCTCCTGAAAACCAGCAGTTAATTCATCAAAACGGGAATGCTCCCAATTTGTGATGGTGTCAGATGGGATTGCTAACAGTGATTCAACCTCATCAAGAAAATGCCGCATGTTCTAATCCTCTAATAACGGCACAATCATATTAGCGCGCAGTTCATCCCGGTCAAGGAAGGGGGCGAGATCTTCCATGGGCCTTGAAACCATGCGGCCGTCGGGCATTTGCACGGTGGACAGTGAGGGAACACGGGGTTCATCTGGAACGATGGATACATCACATAGCACCGGGCCGGGTTGCTCAATCACATGTTTAATTTGCCCTTCCAGGTTGTGCTGGCTGTTGATGCGCAGGGAAGGGATGCCATAGGCCTCGGCCACCCGGCACATATCTGGCAGACTGAGGCCGCTGGTGGCATCAGCGCCGACCAGCAGGTTAAAATAGCGCTGTTGGGAAATGCGAATAGATGCATAGCCCTGATTGTTGAGCACGAAGATCTTCAAGGGCAAATTCAGGCGGTGGATGGTTTCCAATTCCTGTGCATTCAATTGAATGCCGCCATCGGCTTCCACGCAGATGGTGGGCTGGCGGCCAGAGGCCAGGCAGACGCCCACAGCGGCGGGCAGGCCAAACCCCATGGCACCCAGGCCGCCTGTGTGGATCAGGCGCTGGCTGTTCTTGACCTTGTAGGAGAGCAGAAAAATTTCAATGCCGGCCCCGGAACTGGCCGTGACCACAATCTGGTTTTCCTTGAGGATTTTTGAAAGGGTGTCAGAAAAAACATAAGTGCTGACGCGGTCTTCAAGCTGGCGGTACTCCGGCAGAACAACGGGATATTTTTCTTTCCATTGCTGGCAGCGCGCCAGCCAGGCTGAACGGTCGCGAGGGATGATTCGGCCGCTTTGGCGGAGAAATTCTCGGATAAAATCGCCGGCATCCACAGGCGCGGGCACATCAATATTCATGCGCATCTTATGGATTTCAGCTGGGTCCACATCCACCATAATTTTGCGAGCGGCGCGAGCCAGGTTTTCGTGGGCATAGCCTGTTGAACTCATGTCCAGGCGGGCGCCCACACTCATCAGCCAGTCTGAATTTTGCAGGGCAAAGTTGGCGCCGCGCGGTGCCACAGAGCCGGGCCGGCCAACAAACAGTGGATGATCCTGCGGAAGAAGGTCCATGCCCAACCAGGCCAGCAGCACCGGAATCTGGGTGCGCTCCACCAATTCGCGAAACTCTGTTTCAGCGCCTGCCAGGTGAATACCGTTGCCGCCCCAGAGAATGGGGCGTTCTGCTGCGTTAAGCAGATCAATTGCCGCGGCCACTTTCTTTTCAAGGTCATCTGAATGGGTGGATGGCAATTCATCTGGAGAAAAGCCTTTCATCAGATCAGGCTCCACCTGGGCCGCCTGCACATCCATGGGAATATCGAGCCAAACCGGCCCCGGGCGGCCGTGTTGGGCCAGGTAAGCTGCCTTTTCAAGATGGTAACGGATTTCGGATGGTTCGGTGACCATCACGGCATATTTGGTGATGGGTTTGACCACTGAGACGATATCCACTTCTTGAAAACCAAGCATGCGCGTACCAACTGTGGTGTGTAAGTCGGCTCTCTTAACCTGGCCTGAAATGAACATGACAGGAGAAGAATCCAGCCAGGCACCGGCTACCCCGGTCACTGTATTGGTGCCGCCAGGGCCGGTGGTGACGAGAGCCACACCTAATTTTTTAGTCAGCTTAGCTGCGCCTTCAGCCGCGATGGCGGCGGCCTGTTCATGCAGATTGCAAATATATTCCAGGCGTGGTGATTTTCCAAGCGAGTTATTAAGATGCATGGCGCCGCCGCCTGCAACCATAAAGATTTGGCGCACGCCCTGATCAGCAACAAATTCGAAAACGTAATCAGATAATTTCATGATGCCTCATCAATTTTCAAAATTAATGCGTTCTTTTTCAATTACCAATGGACGGTGTTGAATTTGGGTGTAAATGGCGCCAACATATTCGCCGACAAGTCCAAGAAAGAGGAGTTGAACAGATGAGAACAGAAACAAGCCAATAACCAGGGGAGCCAGCCCAACAGAAAATTGATACCAAAAAACCAGTTTATACACGAAATAAAAAAGGGCAACCAGAATACTGATCCCAGCCGAGATAAACCCCAGAATGGCTGCCAGGCGCAAAGGAACTTTGGAGTGATTGGTAATACCCAACATGGCCAGGTCATAAAGGGTGTAGAAGTTGTTTTTGGAAATGCCAAATTTTCGAAGTGGCTGGGTATATTCAATCACTGCACGCTCATACCCCAATTCTGCAATCAGGCCGCGGAAGTATGGATAAGGATCGTTGATCTGACGGATGACTTCCACGACTTCACGATCATACAGTCCAAAACCGGTAAAATTTTCGATCATCTCCACATCGGAAAGTCGTGACAGCGTTTTATAATACAATGTGCGCAGTCCGTAGATCAAGCTTGATTCCTGGCTGTTGGTTTTGATGCCAACCACTACCTTAAACCCCTTTTCCCAGTTTTTAATAAAATCTGGCAGCAGTTCTGGCGGATCCTGCAGATCAGTACACATGGTGATGACGGCATCCCCCTTCGTTTGAAAAAAGGCGTGGTAGGGAGAACGCACCTGCCCGAAATTTCGGGTGTTAACAATTATTTTAACGCGCTTATCCTTGGTCGCCAGTTCTTTTAATCGGGCAACCGTCTGATCTTTTGACGCATTATCAATAAAGATGAATTCAAAATCATACGGAAAGGGTTCAAGCGCCCTGGTTATTCGCTCAAAAAGCGGCCCAACATTATTTTCTTCGTTATAACATGGCAGCACAAAAGAGATTAAGGTCATATTAAGTTCCTTTGATGGTTTTGGCCCATTGAATGGTTTTTTCAATGGCAGTATTCAAATCGATTTTTTGGTTCAATCCCAATTCTGTACGCACTTTTTCGGTTGAAGGAATATAACGTTCTGGCGGTTGCTTTGGGTTGGGCTGATGGGCGATCTGAACTTCGGGCATTGGCATAAAATGAGAGGCAACCTGATCTGCCACCTGGGCAATTGAATAAACCTCTTCTGAACCTATATTATACACCTCATCCGAATTGCCTTCGCGCAAAATTTTCCACAACCAGATGGCCAGCTCACTGGCATATAAATATGACCGTAAAGGGGTCCCATCGCCATTAATCTTGATGGGCTGATGGTTCAGACCATCATAGATAAAATTGCCGATGGCAAAATGGGCTTGCAGCGGCAGATAAGGCCCCACAAAAGCAAATGGACGGGCGATTACCACATCCAGTCCATATTGATAATGATGTAATGAACAGAGCAGTTCTGCAGCGCGTTTGCTTTCCGCGTAAGCAGCGTATTGATTGAGTGGGTAAGGCCCCCCAGCATATGTTTCAGGGATGCGCGGCAGATCGGGCGGCTGTCGGCCGTACACGGCGCCGGAGCTGATGAAAAGCATGCGCGCATTTTTCTGCCTGAGGGCTAAATCGATGACGTGTTGTGTACCGGTGAGGGTGGTATTGAAAATGCGTATTGGATTTTCCTGTGTCAGGCGTGTTCCCGTGTCGGCTGCGGCATGAATGATGGTTGAGAATGGACCATCGGGAAAGGTGAAATCACACACATCGCCGGACCATAAGGTGACCGCATTGTGGTGAGCCAGGTGGGGAACTCTCTGTGCAAAAAGATCCGGGCGGCGTGTCAACATAGTAATATGTATGTTGAGTTGATACTGATCCACTGCCCAGGTGAGACTTTCGAGCAGCCAGCAGCCAAAGAAACCTGTGCCGCCAGTGATAAAAAGATTTTGTCCATACCAGTGCTGCCAGAAAGCCGGCCCCGTTTCATCCAGAATAAAATTGAGGTCATCAGTGAGTGGGTGCGGTTCCATAATGATTCTCACAAAGAAATATTTTCGTTGGGAGGATATACAAGTAGTTAACCATGCCAATTTCCAGACAACCCATAGTGTAAAGCTTCATGCGTTCGATCATATGGGGATTTAATACATTATAATGTTCCTCAGTGGACCAAATGATCCAGGCGCGTTTGTGCGGCACATCCTCGAGGGCTGCCTGAGGAAAGTCGGGGTATAGTAATTTCACATCTTCAGCGAAGACACGAGGTTCATCAATAACCACATGAGTTTTTTGGGGCAGGTAATATTTAAACAAAACAGCGCTGGTTCCAGTGGCATGGTAAATGACATCGCCCCGCTGTGTATGAACCTTAAGATAATCAATGATATCGTAGAGATTACCGCCCTGTGCATCTGATTTCCAGAACGTCAGGCTGAAAAGTAGAGAAGCAGCCCAGCAAAACAAGATCAATTTATGATACCAGCGTGTTTTTGCAGGCACGCCTGAGAGAGCAAACCAGAGCGCAACTGGCACGGTCAGAGCTGTGAAGGTGCGGTAGATGACGGCATTTTTACCGATCAGGCCGGCAATGGTAAAAAGGCTAAAGGGGATTATAACCAATAAGGCTGTAAAACGTTCAGATTCATCGGCATTTGCTGGTGGGTGTTGAGGCCAGAGATATAAACCAATATAATTAAAAACGCGCTTTGCAAAACGGGGACCTTCTGCCATCTGGCGCCGCATATCGTGGAGTATCCAATGAATGGCAGCGAGCAAAGGGGAGAGGATTATATTCAAAGTTAATGCCGTAATAGCCAGCATCTGCGGCCAGATGGGAATTGACCAGGCAAAAAAGATTTGAAGAATACTATCCAGAATGACTGTGGTGTTTAATTCACCATAAAAAGGAACCCAGGCTTCCCCCTGGCGGGTGAGGGCCGGCAACCATGGAAGCAAACTGGCCAGAGCCAGACCAAAACACAGAAAGATTTTTTTCCATTCCCTTGGATACATCCCCAATGCAAGAACCCCCAGTGAGAATGCATAAATGATGGCTGTATTGTGCGCCCACATCAGAAGGCCAATTGAAGCTGTCAACCCGATCCATTTCTTTTGCAGTAACCAGATGATACTGAGCGTATAAAGCATGGTATAGAGCGAATAAACTCTGACATCGCGTGCGACCCAGGCCTGGTAAGGCATTAGAGCCAGCATGCCGAGGCAAAATATCTTTTGCCGGTAAGATAAATGCAGCATGTTGGTGAGTTTCCAAACCAGAAACAGAGTGATGATGCTGAACATACACGGCAAAATTCGAACGCTTAGATCGCCCGTGCCCCCAAAACGTGGCATAAACCAGATGAGGATTTCCCAGAGTGGGGGTGATATATTTACTTGCAGTTTTTGAATCATCGTAAACAAATCAAAATGGCTGATGGCCACACTGAACACTTCGTTGTACCAGAAGGGAACCTGAAACAAGCCTTGCAGGCGGAAAATAATGCCTGTAAAAATGATCATAGATAACCAGGGGCGTGAGAAAAGATTATCTTTCAGGCGGTAGTGGTGGATGAGAGAAGTGGATCGGAAATTTTCAAGCATAAAAAGCTCCCATTAATGAAATAGGCAATGATGAAAACGAGGGAAAGGTCAGGGATTCCTCAGTGGATTTGCATACACTTCCACATTCCCCACCGAGAACACCTGCTGCCATTCATCTTCCACCTGGGTGATCAGAGGCCGCAAACCGGGGAGAAAATTGGCATTGAATTCGCGGGCCAGTGCATCCAGAATAATATAGCGGGCATCCTGGCTCTGGCAGGGATAAGCGATGCGTTCAACCAGCCCTTCAGGCACCAGGCCGGCATCCGCGCCATCACAGGTGAGGGAGATTGACCAGGTGGATTTGCGATCTGTCTGGACGGCCCAGATGATCTGCGGCGAGGCGATCACCAAATCGCTGCGGGCTGCATGGGCGGAAACGTAATTAGCTGCAGCTTCATAATCGGCTGGCGGAGCCAGGTAGAGGAATTCTGAACCGGTGAAGAAAGTGTCTTTGTTCCACACAGCCAATGAAATGTCGTTGAGCAGCATCCAGAGCAGGGGGAAACAGGCCAGCAGGCTGGCCAGAACGGCCGCCAGGCGGGTAAGGCGCCGCCAGGGGAATATTTCCGCGGCCCAGGCGGCAAAAGCTGGCAGGGTTCGCCAGAAGAAACAGGCAATGCCGAGGGCGGCCAGAGGGAAGATGGGAATCAGGTAGTGCAGGCCGTAGCCGGCAGGGGTGTAGAAGGCCAGCACCGGCAGAAGGAGGCTGAGGAAGAATAGAATGCTGTTGCGGCGCAGCGGCCCGGCCGGGAGCATGAACAACCCGGCCAGTCCCAGCACCAGCCAGCTTTCGCGGCGAACCCACTCTCCGCTGTTGATGATGAGGTTGACCGCCTGGATGAAGGGCGGGGCAGAGGCCTTGTAAGCCTGTATGAAGTGCAGATCAGACCAGGCCTGAGCCGGGTTGGAAAGGAGGATGGGGGCAAGTAAAAGACAGGGTAAAGTCAACATCAAACCCAGGCCCGGCAGGAACCAGCGCGGTTTTTCGATGAGCAAGATCAGGGAGAGGGCCAGAACAGCCGTGATCCCTAAAAAATCGGTGGCGAGACTGGCGCCTGCGGCCAGACAGCTGACCACCAGCCAGGTTTTGCCAGAGGGCTGCGAAAGCTTCAGGCTGCCCAGCAGGGCCAGCAGCACCAGAGGGGCGCTCAGGTTATAGGTGAACCCGAGCCGGCTGTTGGCGGCTGCCCAGGGGAAAATCGCCAGCAGGGCAGCTGCAGCCAGGGCTTTTGCCGGGCCCAGCGAAGAAACGGCCGCTGCATAAAGCAGCGCCACGCTGACCAGGCCGCATGCAGCACACAGGGCGCGCAAGGTCCAGATATCAGGACCAAGCAAACGGAAGGCAAAGGTGAGCAGGTATAAAAAGAGCGGCGGCCGCTGGATGAGAAGAGGGGCATCTTGAATGGCAAAAATCTGCCAGCGTCCTTCCAGCAGGTGCTGCCCGAGAACGATGAAGTCGCCTTCATCGGTGAACCAGCCCGGGCTGGTGCGCAAGTTGGCGAAACGCAAAAAAGCCGCCAGCAGCAGCACTGCAGCCAGGACCACCCAGGGCCAGAACTTATTGAGCCTGGTCACAGAAATCATGCAGGCTTTCGATCATGTAGGCCAGCATCTCATCTGTCAGGCCGGGGTACACCCCCAGCCAGAAGACCTGGTTCATCACGAAATCGGTGTTTTCCAGGCTGCCCGCCACGCGGTAATCGAGGTTCTGATAAGCCGGCTGGCGGGTGAGGTTGCCGCCAAAAAGCAGACGGGTGCCAATTTTGCGGGCATCGAGGAAGCGCAGCAGGGCCTGGCGGTCGAAAGGTGCGCTGGCCTGCACGGCCAGCGGGAAGCCAAACCAGCTTGGGTCTGAATTTGGGGTGGCCTGCGGCAGAATAAAGAATTCCTGCAGGTCCTGCAGCCCATTGAGGAGGGTGTTAAAGTTGCGCTTGCGGGTTTCAATAAAACCAGGCAGTTTGTCGAGCTGGGCCACCCCCACAGCCGCCTGCATATCGGTGGCTTTGAGGTTGTAGCCGATGTGGGAATAGGTGTATTTGTGGTCGTAGCCGTAGGGCAGGCTGCCGAGCTGCCAGTCGTAGCGTTTGCCGCAGGTGGCATCGTGGCCGGTTTCGCACCAGCAGTCGCGGCCCCAATCGCGAAACGACTCAACCAGTTTTTTAAGGGCAGGGGAACCGGTCAGCACGCAGCCGCCTTCGCCCATGGTCAGGTGGTGGGCGGGGTAGAAGCTGACCGTGGCCAGGTCGCCAAAGGTACCCACCATGCGCCCGTTATAAAGCGCACCGGTGGCATCACAGCAGTCCTCGATCAGCCAGAGGTGATTCTGGTGGGCGAAGGCGCGCACGGTTTGCAGGTCGAAGGGGTTGCCCAGGGTGTGGGCCAGGATGATGGCGCGGGTGCGCGGGCTGAGAGCAGCTTCGAGCTGGCTCACATCCACGTTGTAAGTGGGAATATGCACGTCCACAAACACCGGCCTGAGCTGGTTTTGCAGAATGGGGTTGACGGTGGTGGGGAAGCCGGCGGCGACGGTGATGACCTCGTCGCCGGGTTTGAGCTGCCGTTCACCAAGTGTGGGCGAGGTGAGGCAGGTGAGGGCCAGCAGGTTGGCGGATGAGCCTGAATTGACCAGAATGGCATGCCGAAGCCCCCAGAAGGCGGCAAAGCGTTTTTCAAATTCGTGGGCAAAACGGCCGGTGGTCAGCCAGAAATCCAGGCCCGATTCCACCAGAAGACGCAGCTCATGGGCGTCGAAAACGCGGCCCGAAACCGGCACGGGGCTTTGCCCCGGGATAAACGGCCTGGCTGGGAAAGCCTCAGCCGTGTAGGCATCCACCAGGGCCAGAATTTGCTGACGGAGGGCATCGGCTTTTTCACTCATGGGCAAAGAACTCCTGATACCAGGCGATGGTGCGGCGCAGACCTTCGTCCAGATCGAACAGCGGCTGCCAGTCGAGCAGGCTGCGGGCTTTGGCGGCGCTCAGATATTGGTGGCGGATTTCATTGCTGGCTTCACAGCGCACGTCGGGTTCCAGCGGCGACTGCATGAGCCCTGAAACGCGCTTCACCAGATCGAGCACAGAAACCTGAATTTCATTGGAAAAATTGAAGGCCTCGCCCTTGAGCGCGGGGTTTTGCGCCAGCTTTTCGGCCAGCAACATATAGGCCGCGGCGCCATCTTCCACGTAAAAATAATCGCGGATGTAGCGGCCATCCGAACGGATCACCGGGCGCTGCCCGCGCACCAGGGAGCGGATGGTGCCGGGGATGATGCGGTTCCAGTTCAGGTCGCCGCCGCCATAAAAATTGCCGCAGCGGGTGATGGCCACCGGCAGCCCGTAGGTGACAGCGTAGGTATGGGCGATGAGATCCGCGCACGATTTGCTCACATCGTAAGGATGGTTGCCCTGCAGCGGGGTGGACTCATCATACGGGAGCTTATCCTGGTCGCCATAGGCTTTATCGGATGAGGCCACCACCACCTGGCGCACTGAGGGAGAGCGGCGGCAGGCTTCCAGCAAATTCCAGGTGCCCTGAATATTGGTTTCAAAAGTGGAAATGGGATTGCGGTTGGCAATACCCACAATGGCCTGGGCGGCCAGATGAATGACGGTGTTGGCTTCATATTCACCCAGCGCGCGTTCCAGCACCTCGCGGTCGCGCACGTCGCCGCGCACCACCTTGACCCGCGACATCAGGTCGTGCTGGAAAAGTTCACTTTGCGGCACCCAGTCGCGCACCAGGCAGATGACATCTGCGCCGGCATCCAGCAGGCGCTGCACCAGCCAGCTGCCCACCAGTCCGCTGCCGCCGGTTACAAAAGTTGGACGATCTTGCCAGAAATTCATCACCACACCTTCCATGGGGCCTTGTTATCAGCCCAAAGAGATTCCAGATAACGCACATCGCGCAGGGTATCCATGCACTGCCAGAAGCCGCTGTGCTGGTAAGCCATCAACTGGCCTTCAAGTGCCAGGTTTTCCATGGGGCTGCTTTCCAGCGGCATATCTTCAGTGATATAGTCGAAAACCTGCGGCTCAAAAACACAAAAACCGCCGTTGATCCAGCCTTCGCCGGCCTGCGGTTTTTCAGCAAACCCCCTGATCGTTTCACCTTCAATGGAAAGGCTGCCAAAACGCCCGGGCGGGCGCACGGCCGTGACGGTGGCCAGTTTGCCATGCCGGCGGTGGAAGGCCAGCAGATCGTTTAAATTGATATCTGCCACACCGTCACCGTAGGTGAACATGAAGGTTTCATCGCCAATCCACTTCTGCAGTTTTTTTACGCGGCCGCCTGTGGTGGTCATCAGGCCGGTGTCCACCAGATGCACCGTCCAATCATCCACAGGGGCGTCATAGGTCTTTACAGCACCGGTGTTGAGCTGAATGGTCAGGTCGCGGCTGAGAAGCTGGTAGTTGAGAAAATAATGTTTGATGATCTCGGCTTTATACCCCAAAGCCACCACAAATTCCTTAATATCATGGGCAGCATAGATATTCATGATGTGCCAGAGCATGGGATACCCGCCAATTTCAACCATCGGTTTGGGCTTCAGGGTGGTTTCTTCTGAAAGGCGGGTGCCAAGGCCGCCCGCAAGAATGATCACTTTCATGCTATTCCTCCAGGATGGGTTATTATGATTATACTATAAGTGGCCTTTCGGTTTTGGAAGCGTTCTTCCGGTGTATAATATTTCCATGCGTACGTTCTTTCAACATCCATTTTTCACGCGGTATGGATGGGCATTTTTGCTGATTTTTTGTGGATTGATTTTGATTGTATCCAGCATCGGCGAACCAGGCCCGGCAACCACCATGGCCTCACCGCAGCCCGCTGTTACTGCCACAGAACCTGGACCAGCGATGACCCCAACCACAACAAGGGCGCCGGTTCCTCTGGCTACCTTGCGCCCCACTGCAACCCTGCAGCCAACCCTGACCCGCACCATCACCCCCAGCCCCACCCTGGCGCCGTTTGACGACACCGGGACTTTGAAGGATATGGAAATTGTCCTCTGGCATACCCTTTCAGGGCCAGCCGCCAGGGAATTGGAAGCGTTGGTGCTGGCGTTTAACCGCCTTGACCGCTATGGACTGAAGCTGCGCCTGGAAGCTGCCCCTGACCTGCTGACCTGGAAGGCTGACCGGCAGGTGACGCCGACGGCGCCCTGGCAGCTGATGCTGGGATCCGTCCCCGCCCCCGACCTGGTGCTGGCGCCTCGCACTGTGCTGGATGAGCTGGGCGGTTTGAAAGATTTAAACGCCCTCAAGGCGCACCCTAATTTGGGTTTGGCTCAAAGCGCCGGAGATGGGCAACACCTGGATCTGTTTTATTCCGCACCGGCCGTGTTTTACAACCGCACCTGGGCAAAGCAGCTGGGTTTCCTTGAACCTCCGGCTGACCTTTCAGCCTTGCGCGAGCAGGCCTGCGCCGGAAACCAGGCCTTGAAACGCGACGACACAACCAAAAACGATGCCCAGGGGGGATGGATGCTGCAGGCGGATGGATTAACCCTGCTGGCCTTATCCGAATCCATGAGCGCAGACCTGACCAACGCGGCCAGCGCCACCCGGCCGCTTTTTGAGATGTTAAAAGAGATGCAGGTGGGCAACTGCCTCTGGCAGGCGCCGGCATACCGCCCGGCGCAGAGCGGCGCCGAAGCCCTGCTGCAGCGCCAGGCCTTGCTGGCCAACGGCAGGGTGGAAGACGCGCTGGTTTATGAAGATATGGCGCGGATTCTAAAGAGCAAAGATGAATGGCTGATGCTGCCTTACCCTGATTTTCCAGTCGAAGCCATTTCTTTGAGCATTCTGCCGGGACTTTCCGAACGCGAATTGGGAGCCTGGGTGGTGGCGCGCTGGCTGGCGCAGCCCGAACAGGCCGGCCGGCTGGCCCTGGCTGGCGGCAGCCTGCCCGCCACAAAAACAGAATTGACTTTACGTGATGAACTGCGCCTGAATCATCCCCAGCGCGCCGAGGCGCTGAACTGGCCGCTGCCCGAAACACCCCTGAAAGAACCCTTCTGGCCCGATTTGGGTTTGCTGCTGCAGGATGCAGCCGGGAGGGTGTTGAAGCCGGAAAATGCACCAGACCGCATTCCAGTGATTGTGGATTTGTTGTGGAAAGAAATCAGCGCTCTTTTATCCAGCCAACCCTGAGAGGACACATGACAGAAAATCTCACCCCGGTCATTATTTATACAGATGGTGCCTGTTCCGGCAACCCGGGCCCAGGCGGATGGGCTGCTTTGCTGCGCAGCGGCAAACACCAGAAGGAAATCAGCGGGGGAGAAGATCAGACCACCAACAACCGCATGGAATTGACGGCTGCCATTGAAGCGCTGCGCGCTCTGAACAAACCCTGCCGGGTGCTGATTTATACCGATTCAGAGTATTTGCAGCGTGGGGTGACGGAATGGATGGCTGGCTGGAAGCGGCGGGGCTGGCAGCGCAAAGAAGGCCCATTGAAAAATGCCGATCTGTGGCGCTCTCTGGATGAACTGCTGGATGTCCATACAGTAGAATGGCAGTGGGTGAAGGGCCATGCGGGGCATGCTGAAAATGAACGGGTGGACCAGCTGGCCCGCCAGGAAATTGACCTGCGGCGCCGCCTTTAGGAAGGGAAAAGAAATGAACCCGGATTCGAGCCATCACCAGCCGCCCAAAAACCTGGAAGCCTTTGCCCTCCCTGAGCGATTATTCCTGTTTCAAGAAGCCCTGGAACTGACTGCCGACGCCGTGCTGATGACAGACCTGGATGGAAAGGCCATTTACGCCAACCCTGCATTTGCCAGCTTGACCGGTTTTTCGGCGGCGGAAATTCCAGGCCGGAACATGAAATATTTGACGCCAGGGCAGAATGAGGCGGCCTTTTATCAGAAGGTCTGGCAGGACATTGCAGCCGGGCAAACCTGGAGCGGGGAAATGATCGGGCATCGAAAAGATGGATCGGTTTACCTGGGAAAAATGACGGCTCGGAAAGTAAAGGGGCAGACCAACACTGAACAGGTGATCATCACCATCAGGGATATCACAGCACAACAAAAAATGGCGCATGATCTTGCAGAAAGCAAGGACCATTTCAACAAAATGACCGCCAATGCTCACGATGGAATCGCTATTCTGGATAATCAAGGCTGCATCATCTACTGGAATCGGGCTGCTGAAACGATCTTGGGCTATTCTGCAGAAGAAGCGGTGGGGAAGGATCTGATTAACCTGATTGCCATGCCTGAGCAACAGGAATTCATGCACCAGCAGGCGCAGGTGTTCAACCAGACGGGTGAAAGCAAAGCCATTGGCCAGCTGGTTGAAATGGAGGCCCGCGGCAAGGGCGGCAAACCAGTGTATCTCGAAGTGGCCATCTCTGCCATAAAATCCCACGAGGGTTGGGGGGCACTGGGAATTATGCGGGACATTTCCCAACGAAAGGCGTTGGAAGAGGAACTTCGTCGGCAGGTTGAGGAGCAGGAAATGCTGCGGGCCACCCTGATGGATATCTGGCAGCAACTTGATCTTTCAAAATTGCTGGAAGATTTATTGATCAGGGCAGCCAGCATGATGCGGGTCAACTACGGCTGCCTGGCCTTATTTGATGAGATTTCTCAGGAACTTGAAATGGTGGTGACCTATAACCTCACCCCCGCCTATCGCGGAATCAGGGTTAAGCTGGGAGAAGGCGGCCTGGGATGGGCCGGTTTGCACCGGCAGCCGTTGATTGTGCCTGATTATGGCGCCTGGGAAGGAAAATCTGACAAGTTTGCGGAGTTGGCAGGAGCCACCTTTATTTTTATGCCGTTGGTGATGTTGGACCAGCTTTTAGGGGTGATTGTGGTAGGGGCAGATAAAAACCTGCATCAATTTAAAGAACAGGATACAGGTTTATTGGAAGTTTACGCCCGGCAGGCATCCATAGCCATTCACAATGCCCAGCTTTACCAGGAGGTTAAAGAACGCTCTTATGAGGCGCAAACCCTGGGGCAGGTGGTCGAGTCGATTCTGGCGGCATCTAACCTGAAAGAAGCTGCCGGGTTGATTCTGGAAGAAATGATGCGGGTGATTCCTTCCACCAGCGCTTCACTGCAATTATTGAAGGATGGCACCTTGAAAGTTCTGGCTGTGCGCGGTTTTGCCAATATCTCTGACGTGGAACAGTTTGTTTTTCCCGCTGATTCGACCCGTTTTCCCAATATGCGCGCATTGGAAGAAGGACTGGTGATTCTGGAGGATGCGCCTCAGGAGTATGAAGCCTTTACTTTCGCATCTTTGGGACACATCCGCTCATGGATGGGGCTGGCCTTGAAAGTCAGGGGCAGAGCTATCGGCCTGTTGACCCTCGATCATGTCGAAAAGAACCGTTTCACTGCCGCACATGCACAATTGGCAGAGCGTTTTGCGAATCATCTGGCGCTGGCATTCGAGAAGCACCAAATTCTTGAGGAAACCCGCCAGGCGCGAGATGATTTGCGCCAGCGGGAAGCTTACCTGAGATCCATTATTGAAAACTTCCCTCTGGTGGTTTGGTTAAAAGATACCCAGGGGCGTTTCTTGATGGTGAATGATGCTTATGCGCGCACGGTTGGCCTGATGAGCGCCGGCCAAATGCTAGGAAAAACGGATTATGATTTCTGGCCAGCGGCGGCAGCAGCTCAGAACCGGGAGGATGACGCTGAAGTGATGCGCATTCGGCGGCGCAAATTTGTTGAAGAGCAGGTCAGGGTTGGAGAAGAAGACCGCTGGTACGAGACTTACAAGACGCCCATCATTGATGAAAACGGGATCGTCCTGGGAACCTGCGGTTTTGCCCGCGATATCACCGAACGAAAAATTGCTGAGAAAGCCTTGCGGGAAAGCGAAGAAAGGTATCGTGGTTTATTTAATGCCGTCAGAGATGCCATTTATATTCAAGATCGCCAGCGCCGGTTTATCGAGGTGAACGATGGCGCACTGGAAATGTACGGCTATCCCCGAGACTATTTTATTGGAAAAACGCCAGAGACTTTTGCCGCTCCTGGAATGAATGATATGAAGGACATTATCCTTCAATTTGAGCGGGCTTATCAGGGAGAACGGCGGCAATTTGAGTTCTGGGGGCAGCGTAAAAATGGCGAAATATTCCTGAACGAAGTTCGCCTGTTTAGAGGGCTTTATTTTGGACAGGATGTGGTGGTGACGCTGGCGCGGGATGTGACTGAGCGAAGAATGGCCGAAGAAAAACTGCGTGAAAGTGAAGAGAAGTTCCGTGAACTGGTGGCCCAATCTTATGACGGCATTTTGCTGACCGACACCCGCGGGCGGGTGGTGGTTTGGAATCACGGCATGGAAACGATTACCGGCTATCCACAGGAAGAAATCATTGGCAAGAGAATCTGGGATGTGCAATTACTGATGGTGCCAGACCATCCCAAAAAAGCCGAGAGAGGCGAACAATTTAGAGCCATATTGCAGGAAGGCTTAAAGGGCCGGGGCGAGCTGGCTTCGCTGCTCCAGCGCGAAGCGCCAATAAGGCGGCGGGACGGCCAGATTTGTTATATTTTGCAAACCGGGTATCTGGTCAAGGTCTCCAACGGCTACCTGATCAGCACCCTGATCAGGGACATCACCGGCCAGAAACAGGTCCAAGAACAGCTGGTGAAGGCCAAGGAAGCTGCTGAAGATGCCAGCCGCGCCAAAAGTGCCTTTTTGGCAGCGGTCAGCCATGAAATTCGCACACCCATGAACGGCATTGCCGGCATGGTGGATTTGCTGCAAACCACGCCGCTTTCCTCGGAGCAGCGTTCTGACCTGGACATCATTCGCGCCAGCGCAGAATCCTTGCTGGCCATCATTAATGATATTTTAGATTTTTCAAAAATCGAATCGGGGCATTTCGAACTGGACGAACATCCCTTCCTGCTGGGCCAGACCATTCAAGAGGCAGTGGAACTGGTGGAGCCGCAGGCACGCAGAAAAGCGATCCATATCTTACAGGATCTTGATCCACAAATGCCGCAGCGAGTGGTGGGTGATTCCATCCGTTTACGGCAGATTCTGATCAATTTGCTCGGCAATGCGGTCAAATTTACTCAGCAGGGCCAAGTGAAGTTGAGCTTGCGGGTGAGGGAAGAAGATCAGCGGATTGAATTGAAATTCGCGGTGCAAGATTCTGGCATTGGCATTCCCCCTGAAAAACAGAGCCTGCTGTTTCAGCCTTTCAGCCAGGTGGATAATTCCACATCGCGGCGCTATGGCGGCACAGGGCTGGGCCTGGCCATCAGCCGCTGGTTGTGTGAGATGATGGGCGGGCGCATATGGGTGGAAAGCACAGGGGTGGATGGCGAGGGATCCACATTCTTCTTCAATATCTGGATTAAACCCGCTTCCATTGAACAGCACGATCTTCCACAGCAGCCAGGGTATCTGGTGAATGACTACGATCTGATCCAGGTATCACGCCTGTATCCCTGGCGCATTTTGCTGGTGGAAGATAATTTGATCAACCAGCAGGTGGCTCTGCGAATGCTGGAACGGATGGGGTATCAGGCGGTCACCGCTGCGAATGGCTATGAGGCGTTGAGTTACCTGGAAAGCCAGATGTTTGATGTCATTTTGATGGATATCCAGATGCCTGAAATGGACGGCTATGAAACCACACGGCGCATCCGCAAAATGCTTCCTGAGGAACAGCAGCCCTGCATTATCGCGATGACAGCCAATGTTCTCAGCGAGGCCCAAGATGCCTGCCGCCAGGCGGGCATGGATGATTTTCTGGCCAAACCAGTAGAATTAATGGATTTGATGCATGTACTGCGCCGGACCGGACGACAATCGCTGGTGTCGCGGAAAAATAAAGCAGGCCCAGATCAACAGAAGAGCGGGCAAGCATTAAACAAAGCAGCGCTCTCCAAGCTGCGTGAGATGATTGGAGATGTGGATGGATCGCTTATTTCTGAATTAATTGCCGAATTCTGCCGTGAGACGCCCGCCAACCTTGTTGAAGCGAAAAACCTGCTGGCCAGGGGCGAGATGGAAACATTAAGGCGGCTGCTTCACACATTGAAATCCACTTCTGCTTCGCTGGGCGCCGAGGTGCTTTCCGCGCAGGCGCGGCAGGCTGAACAATGGGTGAAGAACGCGATCGACGAAAAAAACATCAACCAGGCGCAGGGATTGGTGCTGCTGGCTTCCTGCACGGAAGCCTTGCAGGCGGTGATGCCGGAACTGGATGCGGTGGTCAAAGGAGGAAAAAATGGCTGACATTTCCGCTCCGGTGGTTTTGGTGATTGACGACGAAAGTTTTAACCGCCGGATTCTGGCGGCTTCATTGGAAAAACACGGATTTGTTCCGCGCCAGGCTGAAAATGGCGCGCGCAGCCTTGATATTTTACGCAGCGAGAAAATTGACACCATTCTGCTGGACCTGTTGATGCCTGAGATGGACGGTTTTGAAGTCATTCGGATTGTCAAAAGTGACCCGACACTGCGGGACATCCCGATTATCGTCACCTCCTCGCTGGATGAAATGAAAAGCATTATCCGCTGTATTGAGATGGGCGCCACCGATTATCTGACCAAGCCGATTGATGAGGTGATGCTGCTGGCGCGGCTAAATGCATCGCTGGCTGACAAGTTTTTCCATGACCGGGAAAAAGCCTATTTGAAAGATTTGCAGCAGGCCCGCGACCGTCTCAAAGCAGTTTTTGCTGTCATTCCCGACCTCATCATCCGCATTGGATGGGATGGCACTTACAGAGAATTTTTTGCATACCTTGAGAAAGATTTGATCCTGCCGGTGGAGGCATTGCTGGGCAAGACGATCAGGGAAATTTTGCCGTCAGGCAAAGCAGACATTTTTTATCAATGTCTGGAAGAGGCGCGGGCGAACGGCCGCTCTGGCACGGTGGAATATGACCTGGATGTGATTGGCGGAGCGCAAACTTTTGAACTGACCATGATCACCCTCGGCGAGGAAGGCGCCCTGGCGGTGATCCACAATATTACCGAACGCAAGAAACTGCAATATTCTGTGCAAACCGCCCAAAAAATGGCCGGCCTTTCGACCATGGCCGGCGGCGTGGCGCATGAGATTAATTCACCGCTGCAGGTGATGTCGGGGACAGTGGAAATGTTGAAGGACATGATCCATAAAAACGAATGGGATCCGGCCTATGTGGAGAGCAAACTGAACCTGATTCAGCGCAATATTGAACGCTGCGCCAGCATCACCCACAGCCTGTTCAGTTATGCCAGCCCGTTCAGCGGCGAAATGCAGCCCAAACGGTTGAACCAGATTATTCAAGATACCCTCGAGCTGGTTTCGAGCCAGCTTGCTCCTGAGCGGATCACTTTAAAACTGGAATTAATGGCGGCTGAACCTCTTTTGGTTTGCAATCAGCAGCAGGTGCAGCAGGCGCTGATCAATCTCTTGACCAATGCGCGAGATGCCATATATTTTCAGGGAGAAATTATCATTCGCACATTGATGGCAGATGATCACAAGGCCATTCTATGTCAGGTGAGCGATAACGGCCACGGAATGACGGCGGATATTCGCAGCCGCATCTTTGACCCATTTTTCACCACGAAATCGGTGGGCCGTGGGGTGGGGCTGGGACTGGCCAATGTGCTGGCCACCATGCGCGCACATGGTGGAAAGGTGACGGTTGACAGCGAGCCGCATGTGGGCACCACCTTTACTCTGATTTTCCCGCTTGAAGCACAGCAGGATCCGGATGTGAGCGTGAATGGACGGTATACAGGGTAAGCGTTTCTTTTTGCCCTGAATTGGAGACAACAAAACTGTTTTCTCCCAAAAAACCTCTTGACATTTTAGAACGATCGTTCTATAATTTGAATATCAGAATAAACGTTCTATTAACCATTCAGGAGGCCGTATGGAACTGACCAACCACTCATCCTTACAATCTTTTCGCCAATACCTTTCGCGCATTCAAATCCGACGCAACCTGGTCTTTGGCATCATCATCATTGGCGCGCTGATTGCTTTTGAAATTTTCAATTACTCCACCACCGATTATGCGCTGACCGATTTGCTGGGCAACCTTGAATTTGCCGGGCTGCGCTGGGCCACTATTCTTTCGATTGCTTTCTGCGGCATTGATTTTGCCGGAATCGCCCGCCTTTTCACCCCTGATGACGGCAACAAAGATGCTCACGAGGCCTGGTATCTGTTTGGCGCCTGGATGCTGGCCGCCACCATGAATGCCATTCTTACCTGGTGGGGCGTTTCCATGGCGGTGATCAATCATTCCGTGCAGAGCAACGGCGTGATTGATGCCGCTTCTGTCAGCAGAATTGTCCCCATTTTTGTGGCTCTGATGGTCTGGGTGATTCGCATTCTCATCATTGGTTCCCTTTCGTATAACAGCAGCCGCATTTTTTCTGCTCAGGCCGTTCAGGCAGATCATCCCCGGCGGACGGTTAACGCGCAACCAACTACTTCCCTGCCAGCCCGCACCCTTTCCACCCCTGCCCCGGCTCCCCGCACCCCGGCTTATACCCCGGTGGTGACGTCTTCCGCCCCGGTTTCGCAGGCTGCCTTCTCAGCACCAACGCCCACCGCTGCGCCCATTCGCCCGGCTCCCAAACCCGCTCCGCGTTCTGAAAGCCCCTTTGTGCGCCCTGAGGCAATGACTAACCGCCCTGAACCCACTTACCACAGCGTGGCAGCGGCTCCCCGGAATGGGGGCAATGAAACCCACCAGTTCTGAATTCAGGAAAAAAATAACCTCCTGATGTAACACCGGATTCAAACGTCCCCAGATTGATAGCAATCTGGGGACGTTCTTGATTTGTCCAGGAAGATGCTTTTTCAGGTTTGCAGAATCAGGCTCTGCACGGCTTCCAACTGCTCCATTTCTCCAATAAAACCAATCCGGTCGCCGGGTTCAAACACGGTGTTAGATTTCGGGTTGGCGATCAGTTTCTTGTTGCGGATAAGCGCCACCACAGATGCGCCGGTTTGGGCGCGCAGATTGGCTTCTTGCAGCGATTTTCCAACCAAAAAACTGGATTTTCCCACTTCCATCCAAATGATTTCCAGACCTTTCATGGCTGCCATAAGGTCATGCAGTGAGCGGAGTTCGGCTTCTGAATTAATTGTCATGCCGTATTCATCATGGCGGACAGCTTCAGTGTATTGGTAGACCTCATGCAGTGGAAAACCGAGGTTAATGAGGGTGTGGTTAATCACTTCCAGGCCGCCTTCCAACTCAGGCAGAATGATGTGACTGGCGCCGAGGTTGGTCAGAGTGCGGATCCCCTTTTCGGTGGCGGCCCGGGCGATGATGGGCAGGTCCGGGTTGATATCTTTGGCTGCGGTGACCACCATGAAGGCAGTGGTTTCATCAGGCACGGTCACCACCAGGATGCTGGCTGTGTCGAGATGGGCATGCTGGATGACTTCAGAATTTCCAGCATCGCCATAAAGGGTAGGGATGCGCTTTTGGTTCAGGCGTTCAATGCATTCGGCGTCCGATTCAATCACCAGTAAGGGGATGGAGAGCGATTCAAGCACATCTACCAGGTGTTTTCCAACCCGGCCGTAGCCGATCACCACGGCGTGCTGCTGGAGCTTTTCATCCTTGATTTCAGGGATGGGAATATTGGCTTCCAGCTGTTTCCAGAAGAAGGGGATTTTTTGCAAGTTCTTTTCAAGGATGGGCAGCAGCCGATACATAAAAGGATTCAGGGTGATTGAGATCAAGGCGGCTGCCAGAATCAGCGAATATTGATTGGAGGTGATCATGCCCAAATTCAGCCCGCCCTGGCCCAGAATAAAGGAGAATTCGCCGATCTGGCTTAACCCAATGGCGATGACCAGAAAGGTGCGCGCGGGCCGAGGAAACAGCAAACCGAGCAAGATGACAATCAACGCCTTACCAAGGATGACCACCAGAGTCAGAGAAACCACCTGACCAAGGTTGGCCCACAGGAAGATGGGATTGACCAGCATGCCAATGGAGACAAAAAACAGCACCGAGAAGGCTTCTCGGAAAGCGAAAACATCGGCGCCGACCTGATGGCTGAGATGGGACTGACTGATGATGGCGCCCGCCACAAAAGCACCCAGGGCCAGGGATACGCCAAAGAACTTGGATGCGGCCATGGCCGTGCCCAGAGTGATGGCCAGGACGGCCAGCACAAAAAGCTCGCGCGAGCGGGTGTGGGCAACCCGTTCCAGCAGCCAGGGGATGAAGCGGACTCCGGCGAAGAACATGATGGCAGCAAAAGCCACTGCCTTGAACAGGGTGAAGGCTAAATTTTGCCAATCCATTGACCCGCTGCTGGCCAGGGTGGGCATGAGCACCAGGATGATCACTGAGAGAATATCCTGCATGACCACCATGCCCACAGCCGCCTGCCCGTGCGAGGTGTTGAGCAATGAATGATCCATCAGACCGCGCAGCAGCACGACCGTGCTGGCCACGGAAATAATCACCCCCAACTCAAGGCTGGCTGCCAGGCTCCAACCCCAGGTCTGTCCCAGCCCGAAACCCAGCAGGGTTGAAAAAAACATCTGGAGCAGGGTCCCCGGAACGGCAATATCGCGCACCCGCCACAGGTCGCCAAAGGAAAAATGCAGCCCCACGCCAAACATCAGGAAGATCACACCCATTTCAGCCAGCTGCTGAATGGTTTGAATGTCGCCAACAAAGCCAGGGGTGAAAGGGCCAATGAGAATGCCGGCCAGCAGGTAGCCAACGATGGAGGGCAGGCCCATTTTTCGGGCCATGGCGCCGCCGATGAAGGCCACCACCAGGGCCAGGGTGATATTGATTAACAACGGAATGTCGTGCAAAATATCGTTCTCCTTTCAAGCGCGTTAAGCAGAATGCGGCAGCGGGCCGCATTCTGCTTTGAAAATGTTGGTTTCTCCTGCAGGCCTTTACTTATTCAAATTTGAAGCGCGAAAGACCGATGCCAAAGAGGATGGCGGCCATGGCCAGCAGCACCCCCACCGGCAAAGCCACTCCTTCCAGACCCTGACCGCGAACGATGAGGTTCTGGAAAGCCATCATGGCCCAGTAATGAGGTGTGGCCAGCTGCACCAGCGGAATCTGAATGCTGGGGAACATGGCGCCGCTGACCACGGCCATGAGCAGGATGATGAGGGTGGTCAGGCCGCTGATTTGCCCTTCGGAGCGCACCAGGGCAGCGATCATGATGCCGAAGCCTGAAAGGACCGCGCCGCAGGCGGACACGGTGAGCAGCATGGCCGGCACGGAACGGCCCAGGGAAAGACCGAAGATAAAATGGGCCACGCCCAGTAAAATCAGCAGTTGGGCGGCGGTGAGCAGAAAATAGGGGATGATTTTACCCAGCAGAATGGCAGCCCGCGGCACAGGAGCCGCCATCAGGCGGCGCAGGGTGCCGGTGGTGCGTTCAGCCAGCAGGGTGCCGGCCAGGGTTTCGGCCAAAAAGAAGACAAACATCAGGCTGTAACCCGGAGTCAGGTATTCCATCAGGTTGGGCGGCCGGTTTGAGGCATCCTGCTCGGCGGCAGATTTCATTTCCACATTGATGAGCGGATCGGCGAGGGCGGCATCCACCTGCACCGAAACAATGCTGTTGATGGCGGTTTCGAGGAATTTTTGGATTTGCGGATCAAAGCCGCCGCCGCTGGAAAGCGTGCTGGCAGATTGGTTGATGGCGGTTTTGATGCCGCGGGAAACCTCGGCATCCACGATGACCCGGGTGATGGCCTGCTGGGTGAGGCCGAGGACAATTTTGGCTTTTTCGCTCTGGGCCGGGTCAATCATCACTTCAATTTTGCCACCTTCTTTGGTCTGGATGGCTGCGGAGAAATCGGCAGGGATGATGATGGCCGCCATGCGTTCTCCCTTGCCCACTTTCTTATCCGCTTCGGCGCGTGAGGACAGCGCGGTCACTTCCAGGGTGCCGGCATTGTTTAACGCCGCCACCACCTGCTGGCTGCCCGCGCCGTCATCTTCATTGACCAGAAAAACGGCCACTGTGGGCGATCCGCCGCCAAAGACCGACCCCATGATCCACATAAACAGGAACGGCACCAGCAGCAAAACGGCGAACAGGCTGGGCTGCTGGGCGAGGATGCGAAATTCTTTCCGGGTTACGGACCAGATTTGCGCGATCATGCTTCCTCCAGAAAGTCAAAGCGTTTTACCGCGTAGAAGAAAAATACAGCGGCAAAAAGAAGGAGAATGCCGATTTGCGGCAGCACTTCCACCAGGCCGTAACCGCGCACCATCAGGTTTTGATAACCGATCAGGGCATGGGTGTGGGGCATGAACAACCCGATGGTGCGCAGGAAGGACGGCATGAGGTCTACCGGGAACATGCAGCCGCCCAACAGGGCGCCGATGATGAGGGGGGCGGTGAGGATGCCTGAGCTGATGCGCGAGGCGCCGGAGGCGAGGCCAATGGCTGTGGCGCAGGTGACCAGGGCCAGGGTGAGCAGGAACAGCGCCAGCCAGTCGTGACCCAGCTCCAGGCCGAACATCAGGTAGCCCATGCCAAACATGATGGCCACCTGCACCATGCCAATGAAGATGGCGGCGGCCAGTTTTCCGCCCAGCAGGGCCGGGCGGCTGATCGGTGTGCTGAGCAGGCGGCGGAAAGTGCCGAAATGGCGTTCTTCGCGGATCGATGCATTCAGGTATGCGATCAGGAAGAAGACGTACATCACCGTGTAGCCAGGGACGGTTTGCTGGTAGGTGTCGGGGTAGCTTTGCGGCACATAGCTGGAAGGGGTCAGCTCGGTGAATTGGACGGCCGGCTGCTGATCGGCCAGGGCAGGCGCGTTGGCCTGCTGTTCCAGCGACTGGCGGAAGGCTTCGGGGGCAAACGTGGAGAGCGATTGCATCTGGGCATTGCTTTGATTGAGCTGGGTGGTGAGGGAGATTTTGGCGGCCGCGCCCTTCACCACACCCTCAAGCTGCATGCGCCGGGTGGCATCGCCGGCGGGATCATAGTAGAAAATCAGGGTGGTTTTCTGTCCTTGCTCAATGGCGGTTGAAAATCCCTCTGGAATCACCACCATGCCCGCCCGCCCTGAACGTCTGACGAGCGCGCGGGCGGTTTTTTCACTGCATGCCAGGCTCTGAGCGTTGGCACAGTCTGGATCACCGCTCAGACCCAGACGGTCGCGCAGATCAGCCGAAAAGGATTGCTCCACATCCAGGCTTTCGCCCAGGCTGTCAATCAGGCTCACAGAAGAGGTGCCGGTGCCATCGTAATTGATCACCGGCAGTTCGGTGCGGTGATTGCCGGCGGTCATGCCGTAGCCGTCGCCGCCGCCGAGGGCGAAACTGATGGGCAGAATAAAGGCCAGCGGCAGCAAAAAGAGGGTCACCAGCTCGGCCCTGTCTTTCATCACCCGCCGCAGGTCATTCATGAAAACGGAGATCCAGTTCATGGGCATCCTTTCACTTGGGGGCGGTTATTCGCGCAGCTTCTTGCCGGTGAGGTGCAGGAACACGCTTTCGAGGTTGGGTTCGAGGGTTTCAATGGACATCAGGGTCTCATCTTTTTCGCTGACCAGGTTAAGGATCTGGATGAGGGCGTCGTTGGCCTGGCGGGCTTCCACTTTGAGGACAGCACGGTTGATCTGGCCGGGCTCTGGCTCAGGAACCGGCAACCAGGCAGCGCTTAACACAGCCGGCAGACCGGCAATGGCAGCGCGCAGAGGCTCGTTTTCGCCCTTCAGGCCGATCTTGATGATGCCCCCGCCCAGCATGGCAATCAGGTTTTTGGGCGTGTCGATGGCCACAATGCGGCCCTGATCGATGATGGCGATGCGGTTGCAGAGACGTTCCGCCTCTTCCATGTAGTGGGTGGTGTAGAGGATGGACATGCCCTGTTCACGGTTAAGGCGTTCCACGCTTTCAAAGATATGGTTGCGGCTTTGCGGGTCCACGCCAACGGTGGGTTCATCCAGAAAGAGGATGCGCGGGTTGTGGATCAGGCCGGCAGCCAGGTTGATGCGCCGTTTCATGCCGCCGGAATAGGTTTTGACGGCATCATTGGCGCGGTCGGTCATGGCCACATATTCCAGCACGCTTTCAACGCGGGCGCGCAGTTCGCTGCCCCCCAGGCCATACATTTCGCCGAAGAAGCGCAGGTTGTTGCGCGCCGAAAGGGTTGGGTAAAGCGCCAGGTCCTGCGGAACCACGCCGATGATCTTCTTGACGGCATTGGCTTCCTTCTGCACATCGCGACCCAGCACGGTGATGCTGCCGCTGGTGGGCGGGAATAGGCAGGTGATCATGGAAATGGTGGTGCTTTTGCCGGCGCCGTTAGGTCCCAGCAGGCCGAACACCTCGCCAGTTTCGATATAAAAGCTGACGTCATTGACCGCTGGCACGGACCCGTAAGATTTAACCAGGTTTTTGACCTCGAGCATTTTTTCAGGCATGGGACCTCCCGGAAATTTGAGCGGATGAAGGACGGATGAAAACCAGAGCTGCAATGGAAATGATGAAAAGCAGCCCAAAAATGGACATCAGGGGTAAATAACCGACGGAATCGCCAATGGGACCGCCGATATAAGCGCCGATGGCGCCAGCGCCTGCCCCGGCCAGGTTGGAAAGGCCCAGGTAACGGGCAGCCTGCTCTTTGGGAACCAGGCTGGTGCCGAGGGCCCAGCTGGAAGCATAGAAGAGCCCAACTCCGGCGCCAATGATGCTGCCGCCTATGTTCATCAGCAGCGGATCGGTGGTGAAGATGATGAGCGCGGTACCGGCGGCACCCAGCACGCCGGCCAGGGCGATGAGCGGTTTTTTGCCAACCCGGTCAGCCAGCCAGCCGCCGGGCAGGGATGAAAGCAGGATGAAGATGCCGACAAACATGATCAGGGTTGAGGCGGGCGCGGCAGCTTTTTCCTTGGGCAGGTCGGGGAAACGTTCCTGCATGAAGAAGACCACAAAGCTGGCCAGATTGGTGGAGCCAACCAGGAAGGTCAGGCGGTTGACCACCCACCAGGTGAAGGCCGGGTGGGCATTCATGTCGGAGCCCAGGCCCAGCTTGAGGCTGGCGCCAACCCCCATGCCGATGGCAATGGTCATGCCGGTCAGGCCGGCTAGCAGGGTGACCGCCAGGCGGGCTTCAGGGCTGAGGGTGTTGGCCCAGTCCATCACCAGGCCGGTGAGCCAGCCCAGGCCGAGGATGATGAGGGTGAAGGCGGCGGTCATCAGCAGCAGGCGGCTGAAGCCTTTCCAGTCGGCGGGGTAGGGCGGGGTGGTGATGGGTTCTTCGGGGATAAACATGGACACCGCGCAGCTCACAGCCAGGATGACGAGCAGGATGACGATGCTGCCCCAGAAATTGCCGCCCGCCACCATTTTTCCCAGCACCAGGGAGACGAAGATGACCGGCACAGGCACTTCGAGGAAGGCTTTGACGCCGGATGCCAGGCCGCGCCGCGCTTCGGGAACCAGGTCAGGGATGAGGCCCTGGGCGGCAGCCTGGGCGGTGTTGGAGACGCACATGGAGAGCAGGTAGAGGGCAAAAATGGCCGCGTAACCGGTGAAGCCTTCGAGGTTGCTGGTGAAGCCGATGAAGGTGACGATGATGATTTCACCGATGGCGCCAATGAGAATGAAGGGACGGCGGCGGCCAAAGCGCAGGGTGGAGCGGTCAGAAAGGATGCCCATGAAGGCCTGGAACAGCACGGCGATCATCAGCGCCCAAAGGCGGATGACGCCGACGGCGCTGCCTTTGGTTTCTTCGCCGACAAACTGCTGCACCAGCAGAGGCAGCAGCAGTGAGGAGAGCAGCTGGGCGCGCGTGGAGAGAGCGAACCAGTAGATATTGATGGTGATGTAGTCGAACCAGCGCAGGGCACGTTTCATGGACAGCTCCTGAAGAGTTGGGATGGTTAATTGTACCCTGATGAGGGGATGGATGCAAATGGCAGGGGAGAAACAGGAAGGAACAGCGGGAATAATCAAACGGGCTGTCACCTGTACCCACCTGAGGTGGGATTGACCGGCGGCAGCCCGTTTTGAGGTCTGGCGGAGAGGGTGGGATTCGAACCCACGTTACCTTTCGGTAAACACGCTCTCCAGGCGTGCGCGTTAGGCCAGACTACGCAACCTCTCCGTATTTGAAGCGTGGCGAATTATAACAAAGAACGGATAAATCGTCAAACACTTCAAAGGGCCAATTGCCGGCCTGCGGCAGGTGTTTACAGCCAGATGACCAGAGGCAGGCAGATGAACACGCCCACCCGGATGACCAGCACATGAAAGCTGCGGGTATGGTGAAGGGGCGGGCTTTAACTGCCCAGGCAAGGCTTAAAAAGACCCGCTAGACTGCCCTCATGCAATGAGATGTCTGTTTTCGAGAAGCTGAGGGCAGCGAAGGTGAGGGCTCAGCCAGGGGGTACCTGGTTGGCTGAACAGTTGCACTCATTCAGCTTTTCCCATCTTGACAAACTGTTCCGAAGGTGTATAATCGAACCAATCAAACACAGAAAAACTGTGATGAGGACGAGTACACGCCCAACCGGCGGTACAGGGAGCAGCGCAAAGTGAGAAGCTGCCCGTACGCGGACGTGGAATGGACCTCGGAGTTGCAGGGCGAACGATCATCAAGTAGCCTGTGCCGGAGCTGTCACCGTTATCAGGACACAGGGTATAAGCAGTTTAACTGCCGTACCTGAGCAGAGTGAGGCTGGCCTCTTTCATCCGTCGCATCACCGGCGGATTTTTTGTTAAGAGTAACCAACCTAATGCGGGTGGCACCGCGGGCGCTTAAGTGCAAAAAGACAGCGTTCGTCCCAGAAGGGATGAACGCTGTCTTTTTTTTACTGGAGGTGAAGGATGAACGCAAAACCTGTTATTCTGACCGGACACCGGCCCACAGGCCCCTGCCACATTGGCCACCTGGTGGGCACCCTGCAGAACTGGGCGCGGTTTCAGGATTCATACACTTGCTTCTTCCTGATCGCTGATCTGCATGTGCTGACCACAGATTATGAAGCCGCCGGGCGCATTCAGGCCAACACGCTGGAGCGTCTTTTCGACTGGCTGGCGGCCGGCATCGACCCGCAGCGCGCGCACCTGGTGCTGCAATCGGCTCTGCCGGAACACGCCTATCTTTCGGTGCTGCTGGCCAACCTGGTGACTGTGGCGCGCCTGGAACGCAACCCGACCTACAAGGAACAGGTGCAGCAGCTGAACCTGACCCCATCTGCCGGACTGCTGACCTACCCGGTGCTGCAGGCTGCCGATATCCTGATCTACCGCGCCACCCATGTGCCGGTGGGCGAGGATCAACTTCCGCATGTGGAACTGACCCGCGAGGTAGCGCGCCGTTTCAACCAGCTTTATGGGGATTTTTTTTCGGAACCCGAAGCTGTGCTGGCCGAACAGGCCCGCCTGCCCGGCATTGACAACCGCACCATGCACACCTCTTACGGCAACGCCATTTTCATCAAAGACACACCCGAAGAGACCACCCGCAAAGTGATGCGCATGTACACCGACCCCACCCGGCTGCATGCCACCGACCCGGGGCATGTGGAAGACAATCCGGTTTTTACCTACCTGGATCTGTTTGATCCGGATCGGCAACGCCTGGCGGAGTTAAAAGAGGCCTACCGTGCCGGGCAGGTGGGCGATGTGGAGGTGAAACGGCTGTTGGCCGGTCTGCTCAACGAGGCACTGGCCCCCATGCGGGCGCGCCGGGCCGATTACGCCGCCCACCCTGATCTGGTTTTTGACCTGCTGCACGAAGGCACTGCCTTTGCCCGGCTGGTGGTGAAGGAAAACCTGGCGTATGCCCTGCGCCAGATGGGGCTGAGCGCCCAATTTAAATTGTCATTTTGAGGATGCCTGCCGCACCCTCGACCCAAAAGGTGATGGAGAAATCCTCGCCAGTTATCCATCAAAAATCTATTTTCATCATTTTTAAGGAGGCTCGCCATGTCTGAACAAACCCGTTTCATCCTGTCCGAATCTGATCTGCCGCACTGCTGGTACAACATCGCCGCTGATTCACCCGTCCCGCCGACGCCGGTGTTCAACCCGATGACCCAGGAGCCGGTGACGCCCGATTTCCTCTCGGTGCTTTTCCCGATGGAGCTGATCATGCAGGAAATCAGCACCGAGCGGTTCATTGATATTCCTGAAGAAGTGCGCGAGATCTATAAGCTGTGGCGTCCTACCCCCCTGCTGCGCGCGCGCCGGCTTGAAAAAGCCCTCGGCACCCCCGCGCATATTTATTACAAATATGAAGGCGCTTCACCTTCCGGCAGCCACAAATCGAACACGGCAGTGGCCCAGGCGTTTTATAACAAGATTGCCGGCACCCGCGCCATGACCACCGAAACCGGCGCCGGTCAATGGGGCACGGCCCTTTCAATGGCCTGCCGCATGTTTGAAATGGCCCTGGAAGTGTACATGGTCAAGGTCTCATACCAGCAGAAGCCTTACCGCCGCATGCTGATGGAAACGTACGGCGCCGAGGTTTTTGCCAGCCCCACCAACCGCACAGTTTACGGCAATGACCTGCTCAAACGCGACCCCAACAACCCCGGCTCGCTGGGCATTGCCATCTCTGAGGCGGTGGAAGTGGCGGCTGCTTCCAACGGGTCCAAGAAATACGGCCTGGGCTCGGTGCTGAACCATGTGCTGCTGCACCAGACGGTGATCGGCGAGGAAGCCCTGCTGCAGATGGATATGGCGGGTGAATATCCAGATGTGGTGATTGGCTGCGTGGGCGGCGGATCCAATTTCTCGGGCATCGCCTTCCCCTTTGTGCGCCAGAACTTGAAGGAAGGCCAGCGCACCCGTCTGCTGGCTGTGGAGCCCACTGCCACGCCTTCGCTGACCCAGGGTGTGTACGGTTTTGATTACGGCGACACGGCGCGCATGGCCCCGATTGTCAAGATGCACACCCTGGGCGCCAATTTTATGCCTCCGGCCATCCACGCAGGCGGCCTGCGCTATCACGGCATGGCGCCGCAGCTCTGCGCCCTGGTGGATGCCGGCCTGATTTCAGCCGTGGCGGTGCCGCAGACGGCCACTTTTGAAGCCGCCCTGCAGTTTGCTCATGCCGAAGGCCTGGTGCCGGCGCCTGAATCAGCGCACGCCATTCGCGCGGCCATTGATGAGGCCCTGGATGCCAAGGCGAAAGACGAAAAGCGCGTGATTTTGTTCAACCTTTCAGGCCACGGCAATTTTGACCTGGCGGCTTATGAGGCTTACCTGAGCGGCAAGCTGGAAGATTGCGAAACCATCATCGACCGCGATCAGATTGCCAGACAGCTGCCCAAAGTGAACCTGCCTTCGGCTGCCTGAATTATCCTTTCACACCAGGTTTGACCCCATGAGCAGAAAAAACTCATGGGGTCTTTGTTTTGATGGTAAAATGACGGAACAAGGAAGTTTTTCTGTTTTGACAATGCCATTGGCATTTTCAACAAGAGAATCGGGTTTTTATCGTCACGAGCCTGCGAACCAGATGATGGATGGCATTGTTGAATCTCTCAGACACGGTTAAGAAAAGGAGATGGTTTCTGAGTTTGCCCTCATCTCTCAATAATCAGGGGCGCTTGCTCTGTCTGCCCATTGAAAATGGGCAAAGGTAAGGGCTCGGCCGGCGGCAGCTGTTTTGCGGTTGGGTCGTTACATTGTTGGGATCAAAAGGAAATCTGTCACGATGAATAAAGATACGGTGCTCTTGTTTACTCGTTTTGGCTTGGGCCAGGGGCCGGCAGAGCTGCAAATTCTTTTGGCGCAGAAATACCTGAGCCTGCTGCTTGAGACCGGACGGCTGCCAGGAAAACTGTTGTTTTATACCGATGGGGTGCGCCTGGCCTGTGATGGTTCGCCAGTGCTGGAGCAATTGACCCGCCTGGAAAACCTGGGGGTGGAGCTGGTGCTGTGCAAAACCTGCCTCGATACTTATCAGCTTACCAACCATGTGAAGGTGGGCGTGGTGGGCGGCATGGGTGATATTATTGAGACCATGCAGCGGGCAGTGCAGGTCATCAGCTTATAAAGGCGGCATGAACTGGCTGCAACGCCTCCTCAGCCGGGATGCTGAAGCCCGGGAACTGCTGCAGGGATCGGCCCGCAAGGTGATCATCACTACGGGCGTGCTTTACCTGATTTGGCATTTCATTTTGACCCTCACCTGGCCTGAATTATTTACGCCCAGCCTGTGGTACTGTTCGGTGGTGATGGCTGTGGCGGTGGCGGGCAGCCTGCGCCTGCTGAACCGGGCTTATATCCTTTCGCAGGTCATCTGGTTTGCCGGCCTGCTGCTGACCATCATTGAAGGCTATCACCTGTACCGCCAGCCGCAGATTTTAATGGTTCTGGTCTTTTTGCCGATGATGGGCTTTGTGATGATGGGGCTGCGCGCCACCCTGGGCATGACCGGGGTGCTGCTGGCGCTGTGCGGGGTGTGGGCCTGGCTGCCTTTCCTGCCGCCTCTGCCGCCGGGATATGCGCAGGTGGTGGCAGGAATTGTGGCCTCAGTGACGGCGCTGGGGTGGGGCATTTCAAGCAACCTCATCGCCGCCAATGAAGCCTCGCTGTATCACTACCGCGAGGCGCTGGTGCGCCTGGAAGAAGCGCGCCGCCAGCGGGCTGAAATCAGCGTGCTGCTGAAGGAACAGGGCAAGGCCGCCTATCAACTGGACCGTCTGAATCAGATGCTCCTTTACGCGCGGGCGCGGGCCGAAGAGGCTCGTGAAGAACGCGATCGTTTTGCCATGGCGGTGAGCCATGAACTGCGCAGCCCGCTGAATTACATCATCGGTTTCAGCGACCTGATGGTCAATTCCCCTGAAACGTATGCGCCGCGGGAAAGCTGGCCGGCCGGCCTGTATGACGACATCCAGGAAGTGTACCGCAGCAGCACCCATCTCAACAGCCTGATCAACGATATTCTGGATATGGGCAAGATCGAAGCCCAGCAGATGCTGCTGTTGAAAGATAAAGTCACCATTGAGCAGATTATTGAAGAAGTGAAGGAAATGGCCAATCTCTCCATTTCACATCAGGGCCTCTGGCTGAAGGTGGAAGTGGAGGCGGACCTGCCGGCCATCTATGTGGACCGCACGCGCATCCGTCAGGTGCTGATCAACCTGGTGACGAATGCCCTGCATTTCACCCGCCAGGGCGGCATCACCATCCGGGCGCGGCGCGAAGGGGAAAAGCAGCTGCGCGTGGAAGTGGAAGATACCGGTTCGGGCATTGCCGAGGAAGATTTGCCTAAAATTTTCACCGAGTTTCGCCAGGCGGGCAACCAGAACTGGCGGCGTCAGGAAGGCACCGGCCTGGGCCTGGCCATTGGCCGCCGGTTTATTCAACTGCACAAGGGGGATATGGGGGTGCAGAGCACCCTGGGCAAGGGCTCCATTTTTTATTTCACCCTGCCGGTGGATACGCAGCCGGTGGAAGAGCTGGAACTGGCGCGCATTGAACTGCGTCAGGCGGAACGCCCGGCCCAACTGCCGCTGGTGCTGTTCCTTTCGACCAACACCCTGTGGGCCAAAATGATCGGTGAAACGCTGAACGGCTACAAGGTGACCCTGATGGCTGACCCAGGGCAGCTCAGACAGGCCGCACTGCAGCTTTACCCACGGGTGGTGCTGGTGGACCGGCAGCTGTGGACGGATGAGGCTGTGCAGGAATTTCTGCTGAACCAGCCTTATGACGTGCCGGTGGTGGCGGTGGATATTCCTTCCATGCTCTCGCGGGAGGCCCCGCTGCCCGAAGGCGTGGTGCGCTACCTGGTCAAACCGGTTTCGCGCCAGGCATTGATGGAAACGATGGCTGGCCTGGGCCGGCAGGTGCAGACCCTGCTGGTGGTGGATGACGACCCGACCATGGTGCGCTTTTTGATGCAAACCTTGAAGGCCGGCGAAATGGATGAACCCGATGCGCCGGAATATCAATTCCTGACGGCTTTTGACGGCCAGCAGGCCCTGGCGGCCCTGCACAAGGAGAAGGCCGATGTGGTGCTGCTAGACCTGGATCTGCCGGATATCAACGGTCTGACCCTGCTGGAAGCCATCCGGCGCGACCCGGCCTGCGCCAGCCTGCCGGTGGTGATTATTTCAGCCAATGACCTGCCTGCCGCTGCGCCAGATCAAAAAGGCCGGCTGGAGGTGGCTCTCAACCGGCCGTTATCGCGGCGCGAGGTGGTGGAACTGCTGAACGCGGTGCTGGAAAAACTGGCGCCGCAGCTTCCGCCAGGCAGGGAACTATAAATGAAGCCGGTCAATAGCGTCGAGGAACTGCTTTTGCGTGACGGGTTTCTTAAGAAAATCGGCGGCGCCCAGAGAACGGGCCAGTTCGGGAGCTTCCCAGGCTGAGCAGATCAGTACGGGGATGGTGCTGGTGTGGGCATCGAGCTTAAGCATTTGCAGCACTTCCCAGCCGTCCACGTGCGGCATCATCACATCGAGGGTGATGAGCACCGGCTTCAGGCGCACGGCAGCCGGCAGGGCCTCGGCGGCGCTGGTGATGCCCTCAATTTTGAAGTCAGATTGAGACAGGTAGCGCCGGAACAGGTTGATGGTGGGGGGCTGGTCATCAATGACCAGGATCACTTTTTCGCGCGGGCGCGGCAGCCAGAGCAGGCAGCTGACCCCGTGTTTCTGGGGTTTCATTTCAATGCGGCAGTCAATCTGCCCGGCCCAATAAGCCATCTCTTTGAGAGAGGTCTGGGCGTCAGGCAGGTCGGTCAAACCGGTCTGCGGGGCATAGATCTCGATCAGAGCCTCTGATTCTTGCGGAGAGGCTGACACATGGATGGCCTCTTCAGGCTGCAGATGCATGGCGTGGTTGAGCAGGCGCACCAGAAGCTGGCGCAGCACCACGCGGTCGGTGTAGGCCTGCAGAGTGGGGTGTTCAAAGCTGGTTTGCAGGGTCAGCCCGGCTTCGTCCATGCGCCCGCGCATCATGCTCAGCACGCTGCGAATGGTATCGGCAAGGTTGAGCTGCTCCTTGTGAATTTCGAAGGAGGGCGTCGGTTCGGCGGGCTCAGGGGCTTCAGAAATCGTTTCGGCGGCAAAGCGGGCGTTCCAGAGCAGGTTGGTGAGAGCCTGCAGGGCGCGGTGGTGGTCGCGGCGCATCTGGCGGTCGCTGATGGCCAGCCAGGCCGCCAGATCTTTGAGGGGCATGCCTTCAACATACCGCTTTTCAAGGATCAGGTAAGGCCGCCATTCAGGTGAATCCATCTGCATTTCGCCGCGCAGTGGTTTGAGCTGCTGGATGGTATCGAGAAAAAGCTGGCGCACGTAATCGGCCTTGCTGCGCGAAGAGCCGGCTGGCGGCTGGATGACAGAAAAGAGCAGCGGATGAGTTTCCAGCGCTGCAAAATCGTAGAGATTGGCGAGGGTATCTTTGACCAGGTCTTCAAAATCTTCTTTGGATATCATCATGTCCTTGCGTTGTCCGTTGTGTGGCCGTAAATTGGTTGTGCGGTCGCACCCTCTCATTATAATGGATAATATGGCGTCACAGGATGGTGATTCGATGGGATACCTGTTCCTTTTTGCAGGCAAGGTGTGAGATGAACCTGCGGCGAAGATTGGCTTCAACCCTGTTGGCAGCGGCCCTGCTGGCGCCGCTGGTGCTGACGGCCTGCGGCACGCCGGTGATGCTTTCGCAGCAGCCCGATTTGAACGGTCCCACACCGCTGCCGCCGGACGCTGACCAGGTGGAAGTGTTTTCGTGGTGGACGGGCGGCGGCGAGGCGGCCGGGCTGGACGCCATGATTGCTGTGTTTAACCGCAAGTATCCGGATATCATCTTTATCAACGCGGCGGTGGCCGGCGGCGCGGGGACCAATGCGCGCGCGGTGCTTTCCACCCGCCTGCAGTCGGGCAACCCGCCCGACAGCTGGCAGGGACATGCCGGACAGGAATTGATTGGCACCTATGTGAAGGCCGGGCAGCTTGAGCCGTTGAATTTTTTGTATGAAAAGAACGGCTGGCTGTGGGTGATGCCCAAAAACCTGATTCCGCTGATTTCGCAGGACGGCAAAATTTACTGCGTGCCGGTGAACATTCACCGCTCGAATGTGCTCTGGTACAACCCGGCCATCCTTGAAAAATACAATATTCCGGTGCCAAAAACGATGGATGACTGGTTTGCCGCCATGGATGCCCTAAAGGCGGCCGGGATGAAATACCCCCTGGCCCTGGGCGAGCAGTGGACGGTGATGCACCTGATGGAAACCGTGCTGCTTTCGGTGCTGGGGCATGAACAGTATGCCAGGCTGTGGACCGGCGAGCTGGATTGGGAAGGGGATGAGGTGCGGGTAGCCCTGGAGCTGTTTTCAAAGCTGCTGACCTATGCCAATTCTGATGCGCCCTCATTGAGCTGGCAGGACGCCTCTCAACTGGTGACCAACGGCGACGCCGCCTTCAACGTGATGGGCGATTGGGCCGAGGGTTACTACAAGGAATTAAAAATGACCCCGCACCAGGATTTCGGCTGGACGCCTGTGCCGGGCACGGCAGGGACTTTCCAGTTCCTTTCTGACAGCTTTGTGCTGCCGGTGGAGGCGCCGCACCGCGAGGCGGCCATTGCCTGGCTGACTCTGGCCGGTTCAAAAGAGGGACAGGATGCCTTCAACCCGGTGAAGGGCTCCATTCCGGCGCGCAATGACGCCGACCGCAGCCTGTATGATGAATATTTGCAATCGGCGATGAATGACTGGATCACCAATAAAATTGTCGGCAGCCTGACCCACGGCGTGGTGGCCAATGATTCGTGGAAAACGGATATCAACACGGCGCTTGGGCTGTTCCTGGCCAACAAGGATATCGCCGTTTTTCAGCGTGAATTGGGGCGGGCCTGCATGACCTCAGGACCGTGCGTGCAGGGTAAGGGACAACATGCGCATTAACCGCAAAGAAGCCTGGCAATCGTTCCTCCTTGTGGCGCCCTCTGTGGCGCTGATTGCCGTGTTTGTTTACGGCTTTATTGGCTGGACGGCGCGGGTGTCGCTGAGCGAGTGGAAGGGTCTGCTGCCCGATTACACCTGGGCCGGGTTTTCCAATTTTGCCGAGCTTCTGGCCGATCCGCGTTTCATGATTGACGTGCGCAACACGGTTTTATTCACCGTGTTCTTTGTCGGCGGTTCGCTGGCCCTGGGTTTGGGGTTGGCCATCTGCCTGGACCAGGGCCTGCGCGGCGAAGGTATTTTCAGGGCGATTTACCTGTTCCCGATGGCGCTTTCGTTTATTGTCACCGGGGTGGTGTGGCGCTGGCTGATGAACCCGGCGATGGGCTCGCGATTGAGCGGGCTGAACCTGCTGTTTCACAACCTGGGCCTCGATTTTTTGATCAACGAATGGCACACCACGCCCTTCTGGGGCATCATTGCCATTGCCCTGCCGGCGGTGTGGCAGATGTCGGGCTTTTGCGTGGCCATGTACCTGGCCGGGCTGCGCGCCATTCCCGATGAACTGATTGAATCGGCGCGGGTGGATGGAGCCAGCGAATTTCAGGTGTATTCCACCATCGTGCTGCCCATCCTTCGGCCGGTGACCTTCAGCTCGATGATCATCCTGGGGCATATGTCTTTGAAGGTGTTTGACCTGATCATGGCGGTGGGGGGCAAGCAGATTCCCCTGGATGTGCCGGCCATGTATATGTGGCAGGTGACTTTTGAGGGGCTGTTTTATGGCAAGGGTGCGGCCATTGGCCTGCTGCTGCTGTTGAGCGTGGCGGTGCTGATCATCCCGTATATCATTTACACCCTGCGCGGAGAAACCGAATTATGAGCCGCAAGCACCGCTATGGATTTTACATTCCCCTGCTGGCCGGGGCCGTGTTTTACCTGCTGCCGGTGTATGTGATGCTGGTGACGGGGTTCAAAGGTTTTGAAGAAGTGAGCCTCAAAACCATGTGGGATCTGCCCACCACATTGCATGTGGATAATTTTGTCGAGGCATTTAACAAATTATCGCCTTACCTGATGAACAGCCTGAACATGGTGCTGCCGACGGCGGTGATTGCGGCGGTGTTGGGCTCGCTGAACGGCTATGTACTGGCCAAGTGGAAGTTTAAAGGCGCAGATATCATTTTCCCGTTGATTTTGTTTGGCATTTTCATCCCCTATCAGAGTGTGCTGATCCCGCTGGTGGAGCTGATGCGCAGCATCAACCTGTACGGCGGGCTGCCCGGCCTGATGCTGGCGCATGTGATTTACGGCATTCCCATCACCACGCTGACCTTCCGTAATTATTACGCCACCATCCCCAAGGATATTCTGGAAGCCGCCAAAATGGATGGGGCGGGGATTCTGGGCATCTACTGGTACATTATGCGGCCGCTTTCGGTGACCACCTTTGTGGTAGTGCTGATCTGGCAGTTCACCCAGGCGTGGAATGATTTTCTTTTCGCCGTGGTGCTGACCAATCCAGCCAACTGGCCGATCACGGTGGCTTTGAACAATATTGCCGGCAGCCAGGTGATCGCCTGGAACCTGCAAATGGCGGGGTCGCTGCTGGCAGCTCTGCCGACCCTGATCATCTATATCTTCTTGGGCCAATATTTTGTGCGCGGCATGATGGCCGGGGCTTTGAAATAAACGGATCGCAGATTGGGGCAGGAATAAAAAAAAGCCCCGTCCAAAGCGAGGGCGGGGCCGAAACAGAGCTAAAGGGTGGTGAAATCGAGCGGGGCGAAGGGCTGCTCCTGCTCGATTTTTTCTTTGCGGTTGGCCATGAAACTGGCGCACCACGGATCAAGGTTGTTGACATCCATGCTGCGGTGGATGGCGATGTAGAGGTCAATTTCACGCAGTTTAAAGAAATTGGGGATTTCGGCAATCCAGAATTTGGACAGCTCATATTCCTGCGTATAGCCTTCCATGAATTCGCCGTAGCTGCGCTGCGCCTGGCGGATTTCGGCCGGGGTGTGAATGTTATGGGAAAGGGTGTAGAAAATGGCCATGGCGGCGTCATAGGCGTACCAGCCGTACATGCAGTCATCAAAGTCAAAGAGGGTGATCTCGCCCTCATGGACGAAGAAATTGCCACCGTGTACATCCTGGTGGATCATGCCGTACACATCGGGCGTGGTGGGAAGGGCGCGCAGGTGGTCCAGCAGGGCGTGGTAGCGCTGTTTCACCAGGTCGTTGCCTTCAGGTAGAAATTTATCGAAATCCACCTGATCATCCAGGCAGTGAGGGCGGCGGGCGGCCGGGTTGACGGGCTGGTAGTTGATGGCCAGGCGGTTCATTCTGCCCACCAGGCGCCCGACCTTGACCATCAGGCCGCTTTCCCATTCGGCGCGGGCGGCATGTTGGCCGGGGGCAAAGGTGAAGGAGACGGCGGAAAAGCGCGATCCATCGGCGGCGGGGATCACTTCGACCTGCTGGCCGTCGAGGGAGGGGATCACATCGGGGACGGAAACGCCCTGCTGCGCCAGAAAATGGATCCAATCCATTTCACCGGCCGCCATTTCTGGCGAGCGGTGCAGCTCGTGGCCGATGCGTAGCACAGCCGGCACGCCGCCGCGCTGGTAGGAATAGATGAAGTTTTCAAAGCCGTCCAGTGGGGTGGCTTCACCGTCAGCACCAAAACGCCGGAGGGCTTCGGCGGTGATTTCAGGGTTGTACAGTTCGTGAATGCGTTTTTCCATGCGAGCAGCTCCGGTAAAGGCATTGTGATAAAACAGACGATTCAAATTATAACATTGAAGCGCGGTTCCATGTTTTGGGGTAGAATCAAACAAGATCTTTTCAAAAAAAGGCAAAAGCCGGGAACTTTTGACGCCTGAATGGCGTCTTTACCTTGACTTTTGCTGTCGGTTGCAAGATAATCACGCTGAGGTTTTTCTGGAGGTTCAGTATGTCTGATCTGGCAATCACAGGCGGCACTCCGGTGCGTTCTCGGCCTTTTCCGGCCTGGCCGGAAGTGGATGATCGCGACCTTGAAGCGGTGGCAGAGGTGATCCGCTCGCGGCAGTGGAGCGGACAGCCTTACCCGGGGCCCAAAGCGGCCGAACTGGGCTGGAAGATGGCTGAAATGCAGATGGCCGGTTACGGCCTGGCGCTGGCCAACGGCACGGTGACGGTGGAGGTGGCCCTGCGCGCGGCGCATATCGGCTGGGGGGCCGAAGTGATTGTGCCAGCCTACACAGATCCGGCGGTGGCTTCCGCGGTGGTGATGGCGGGGGCGCTGCCAGTGCTGGCAGATATTGACCTGCGGCACTACTGCATTGACCCCGCGGCGGTGGAAGCAGCCATCACGCCCGACACCCGGGCCCTGGTGGTTTCGCACATGGGCGCGCAGATGGCGGATATGGATGCCATTGTGGCGCTGTGCACCCGCCACCAGCTGACGCTGATTGAGGATTGCACGCATGCCACCGGCGGACGCTGGTTGAGCCGTGGAGCAGGCAGTTTTGGCCAGTTTGGCTGTTTCAGCCTGGGGCAAAAGAGCCCGCTGCCGGCAGCCGAAGGCGGGGTGCTGCTGTGCTGGCAGCCTGAGATGCTGGCTGCCGTCACATCCATTGCCGACGGCGGCCAACCGCAGGATGCAGAGAAATTGAATTGGACCTTTGGAGGCAACTACCGCATGAGCGAGGTGCATGCGGCGTTGGGATTGACGGCGCTGCTGCGGTTCCCTGAGCAGCTTTTGCGGCGTGAAGCGATGGTCAGCCAGCTTGAACGCGCCCTGGCAGACCTGCCGGGCGTGACGCTTCCGCTGCACGATGAGCGGCACACCACGCGCTCGTTCTACCGCTACATCTTCACCATTCAGAGCGAGACGTTTGGCGCGCCGCTGGCGCGGATTTGCGCGGCCTTGCAGGCTGAAGGAATTCCCTGCAGCGCCGGGCCGGAGCCCTTGCACCGCCACCCGCGGTTTCAGCCGCGGCTTTCCCACCTGCCGGCGGCAGCCCTGCTGGCAGAGCGATTTGATTACAGCAAAGCTGCCTTTCCGGCGGCCGAAAAGGTGGCCCGCGAAGCCCTCTGGCTGGACGAGCGGGTTTTCCGGAGCGGCCCGAAAGGCATTCAGGATGTTGTGAACGCGGTTCACAAGGTCCAGGAACATGCCTCAGAACTTTGAGGCAAACCAATAAAATCAAGGAGAACGATTAATACCATGTTTGCAATTTCAACGAGAAAACCGGCAGCCAAACTGGCGGTGCTTCTATCCTTCACAATGATTCTGTCCCTGTTTTGCGCCGCTTTTTCAGCTTCACCCGTTTGGGCTGAAGGCGAAGAACCGCCGGTGGATGAAGCCGCGGTCGACTGCAAATACATTTTCCTGCCCTATATTCAAGGCCCCACGCCGAAATACGCAGTTTCGGGCACCGTTCTGCTCTCGCCAGGCAACACCTCCTTCGCGGGTGTGACCATGAGCCTGAGCAACGGCCAGAGCGCCACCACCAATGCCTCCGGCTTTTACACCCTCTCTGCTTATGCCGGCACCTACACCCTCACGCCATCCAAATCGGGTTACAGCTTCAATCCGGCCTCGGCCACGGTGACCATTCCCCCGGCGGCCAATGTGAACTTTATTGCCACGGCTGTGCCGGTGTTCACCTGGAACACCACCACCCTCGATATTTCTGCTGCTGTGGCTGAAGCGGGTGACCACTTCCTGCGTATCGATTCCAGCAACCGACCCTGGCTGGTTTACGGCAGCGAGCACCTGTACCAGGTGCGCAAGGACAGCAGCGGTAACTGGAACACCAGCACCATCGACTCAGCCAGCAAGGTCGGCAGCCATGCTTCCCTGGCAGTGGCCAATTCCAGCAAGGCGTATGTCTCTTATTACAACGAAACCGCCATGGATTTGAAATATGCCTCATGGGACGGCACCAAGTGGACCTCTTACACGGTTGATTCGAGCGGCGACGTGGGCAAATACACCTCCATTGCCATGGATTCGAGCAACAATCCGCGCATAGCCTATTACGACACCACCAACAAACGCCTGAAATACGCGGCTTATAACGGTTCCACCTGGACCGTGAGCATTGTGGAATCGGGCGATGTGGGCAAATGGGCTTCGCTGGCAATGAACGGCAACACCCCCAGCATTGCCTATTATGATGCGGGCAACAAAAAATTGAATTATGCCTACCTGAGCGGCAGCACCTGGAAATCGGAAGTGGTGGATACCGGCCTGTCCAACGGCCCTTATGCCACCCTGGCCATGTACAACGGCAAACCCCGCATTGCCTACTTCTACGATTATGATGATGACATCCGCTATGCGGACAATGATTCAGGCAACTGGACCATCAAGACGTTGGATACAGCCGGCACGGTGGGCCTGTATGCTTCGCTGGCGGTGGATACCAACGGCAAGCCCTACATTGCCTATTACGATCCCACCAACCATCTGATCAAGATGGCCTACAACGACGGCACAAACTGGTACACCACCACGGTGGCCACAGTGCCCAGCGCCAATGATGTCATCGCCGTGGATATTGCGATGGATCAGAGCAACAAGGTGGTGATTGCCTACTATGACAGCACCGCCAAAACCATGAAGGTGATTTTCCAGAGTTGATTTGTGAGCTCAATTTTGCCCCGCCTGCTGATTCTGTGGTCAGCAGGCGGTTTTTTTGTTGTATAATTTGGAAAATCCCTTTTGTTTTTCTGTTTTCAAGGAGGAAACATGTCGAAGAAAAATTTGCCAATTTTGCTGGCAGTCTGCGCGCTGATGATGGCGATGCTGGCCTGCTCGCTGTTTGGTGGATCCACCCCGGCCCCCACCAAAGCCCCGGAAAAACCCGCGGCGACCGAAGCAAGCCCTGAAAAAGAACCTACCAAGGCCCAACAGCAAGATGAGGCCACCAAGGTTCCAGCCCCCACCAAAGCCCCGGAACAGGCGCCGACCGGCGGCGAGGAAATGGATGTTGCGAATATCAACGAAGGATTGGACAGCTTAAGCTCGTACCGCATGTACATGCTGATGAAGGTGGACGGCGTGGATAAGGACGGCAATCCGGCCAAGGGCGAGATTGAAATCACCAACGAAGTGATCAGCGGCAGCAAAGACAGCCGTTTGTCCATGGTGATCAAAGGCGATATTCTGAAAGATGCGCAAGCCATGGGCGGGCACATTGAAATGGTGCGCGTTGGCGATACCCAGTACATGCTGTTTGGCGATGTTGGCGCCGAAGCAACCTGCATGAACTTCCCGGCGGATGACTCGACCACCAATGAAACGCCGATCAATCCTAACGATATGTTCGGCGACCTGAAGAAGGTCAAGCTGGTGGCCCGCGGTGAAACCGTCAACGGCATTGTCTCAGACCATTACAAGGTTGATTCAAACAGCTTGAGCGGCAATGACACCTTTACCGACGGCGAGGGCGACATTTGGCTTGCTCAGGATGGCAAGTATGTGGTCAAGTTCACGGGCTCTGGCACCGGCGACATTGACCTGATGGACACTGGCACCAAGAGCAAAACCAAAATTGATTGGATTTATGAGCTGCAGGATATCAACCAGGTCACCGCGATCACCGCGCCCGAATGCAAGGGTGCCGGCGGCGCCACCGATATTCCGGTTCCGGATAATGCCACCGAAGTTTCAAACCTGGGCGGCCTGATGACCTTCAAATCGGCCGACAACGTCAAGACACTGGCGGAATTTTACAAAACCAAGCTGCCTGAGAACGGCTGGAAGGCGGATGGAGATCCGACAGAGCTGGATACCATGGCGATCCTCAATTACACCAAGGATAACCGCAAATTGAGCGTCATGATCACCAAGGAAGATGCCGGTGGTTCGAGTGTGTTGATCACCGACACCACCAAATAGTCTTTTGGGACGGATGATGGAAGGGCAGATCAGCGGATCTGCCCTTTTTTTTTCAGCAAAATAAGGACCTGCAATGCAGATATCTTGTATTTACCTGGATTGTATTATATGCTTATCATATATCTTGTTGTTCAGTCAAGCTGCTCTCTTTTGCTATGTTTTATGATGCGGAGGATGGATGGTTAAATCATGGTTGGATGGGAATATTGTCTGGCTGGAAATTGACGGTCCCTTCATTGCGGATGAGGTGATTGCTGAAACGAACAAATGGCTGGCGCACCCGGAAGCTTATATCGGATATATCACCGATATTCGCAAAATGACGGAGCGCACTGCCGCAGAATCCAAAAAAGCCGAAGATCAAGCCAAAAAGAATAAGAGTGGCAAACCACGGGCGGTTTTGGGAAAAGACCTGGCTACAGCCGCCTTGATGAATATTTATGTCCGCTTCACCGGTGCAGAAGGAATCCACTATTTTAATAATGTAGATGATGCCAAAGCGTGGCTGCGGGGGCAACCCCAAAAATAGTTTTCGGCATGAGAGGGTTTGCAGTGTTCAGGCAAGATGATTCAAGGGAAATTCTGCAAACCTGCGGATCTCTACACCGTAAACGCAGACATGTGGTGAAAACAGACACGAACATGAGGCTGTTTGCCCAGGCCCATCCGCTATTTCTAATCTAACCAGCGACCAGGCAAAGGCCGTTTTTTGGTATTAACCTGTAAGGAAAAGCCCCTTTGCAGGGTTGCTGTTTTTTAGATTATGCTACTACAATAATATTCAGGATAATGGCTTTTACAAGTTGAGACCCGCTGGAAGGGAATCGAACATGTGGATGGGATATAAAAGCCATTGTCCATTAAACCATCAGGCAAAAAAATATTTCAAGTTCAAGGGATAAAAGAGGAATCGCACGGCCTTGGCAGGGGCCAAAGAAGGAAAAAACGCTTCCTGGCAAAGATAAGATAAAACCCAAAGGAAAGCCAGTTGATACCCTGTCGGGGCAGTTACTAAATAAATCGGTGGGGTTTTAAGCCAACGGATAGGATTATCCGCAGCGTTCGAAATGATGATGAGGAGGCTGCCATGCGTTTCCTGGATAATATCAGGGTGGGGATTAAATTGGGCGCGGGTTTTTTCCTGATTGTGTTGATTCTGGTCGGTGTGGCTGCATTCAGTTACACCAGCCTGACATCGATGGCTGCAACAACCAATGATATCTACAACAATCGGCTTTTGCCCAGCCAGCTTTTGGGCGAAGTGGATATGTATTTCTTTAAATTCCGCGGTGATGTGTACCGCTATTACATGTTCACAGGCGAAGAAGACCGCGCATCCATCCGCCAGGCTTTGAATGATTCGTCCTCAAAGGTGGTCACCTTGATGAATGAATATTTAAAGTATCCAGGTTTGAGCGCGGATGAAGAAGCATTGATTAAAAGCTTTATGCCTGCCTGGAATGAATATCTGGCTGCGGTGGATGAAATTCTGGGCTGGATGGATGTCAACGATGTGGCCAGCGTGGGTGAATCGATTTCTACTACCGGCCGTGGGACGGTTGCCAGAGGCGCGGCGCAAAAAATTCTGGATGATTTGATTAAAAATAACAAAACCAGAGCGGATGAGGATAACAAGGCCAGCCAGAAACAGGCCAGCGACACCATCTCCTTGCTGCTCATTTCTGTTGTGGCTGGAGTGGTCATCAGCGCCGTGTTGGGGATTGTTTTGACGACCAACATCACCGGCGCCCTGGGGACGATGACGGGAATGCTGAACAACCTGAAGGACGGCAACCTGAACCGCGGGATGGATCAGCGCAAACGGGATGGGATGAAAACCCGCAAGGATGAGCTGGGAGAAGCCGCCCGGGCGCTGAACGGGACGGAAATCTACATGACGCAGATGGCCGAGGTGGCGGGAGAGATTGCCCACGGCAACCTGACGGTGGATGTGAAACCGCGGTCAGAGCTGGATGAGCTGGGGATGGCCTTCAACCAGATGATTGGCGGGCTGCGCGAGCAGGTGGGTCAGGTGGCGGCCAACGCACGGCAGATCGAGGCGGCCTCTGGGCAGCTGGCAGCGGCAGCCAACCAGTCGGGGCAGGCCACCAGCCAGATCACCACGACCATTGCGCAGGTAGCGCGCGGGGTGACGCAGCAGTCAGAAGCCATCAACCGCACGGCAAGCTCGGTGGAACAGATGTCGCGGGCGATAGATGGGGTGGCGAAGGGGGCGCAGGAACAGGCCTCGGCGGTGAGCCGGGCTTCGCTGGTGACCTCGCAGTTGATGGAGACCATCCGGCAGGTTTCGGGGAATGCAGAAGCGGTGACGCGGGAAAGCGCCCGGGCAGCGGAAGCGGCGCGCGGCGGGAGCAAGGTGGTGGAAGAGACGATCAAGGGGATGGAAAGCATCCGGGCCAAGGTGGGGGTATCGGCGCAGAAGGTGAAGGAGATGGGGGCGCGGTCAGATCAGATCGGGATGATTGTGGAGACGATTGACGACATTGCCTCGCAGACGAACCTGCTGGCGCTGAACGCGGCGATTGAAGCGGCGCGGGCAGGGGAACACGGCAAGGGTTTTGCGGTGGTGGCAGATGAGGTGAGGAAGCTGGCCGAGCGCTCGAGCGCGGCGACGAAGGAGATTGGGACGCTGGTGAAGGAGATCCAGCGGACGGTGGCCGAAGCGGTGAATGCCATGCAGGAGGGGGCAGCGGAGGTGGAACGGGGGGTGGAAAGGGCCGGAGAAGCCGGAGAAGCCTTGAAGGAGATCAGGGCAGCTGCGGACGCGGTGAACCAGCAGGCGCGCCAGGCTTCGCTGGCGGCGGAATCGATGACAGAAGCATCCACAGAACTGGTGACATCGGTGGATACGGTGTCGGCAGTGGTGGAAGAGAACACGGCAGCCACGGAAGAAATGGCAGCCGGGTCCAGCGAGGTGACGGGGGCGATTGAGAACATCGCCAGCGTCAGCGAGGAGAACAGCGCGGCCATTGAGGAGGTTTCAGCTTCCACAGAAGAGATGAGCGCCCAGGTGCAGGAAGTGACGGCATCAGCGCAGTCGCTGGCTGAGATGGCCCAGGCGCTCAAAAAGGTGGTGGCACAGTTCACGCTGGAATGACGCCTGCCAGCGGCGCATTTATGATTCATTTTCCATTCAAGGAGAGGCACAAACACACCTAAAAAAATGCCATCATAACCGAACAACGGCAATACCGCATAAGATGCTCGAATACCCTTTATATTTTAAAATTGTTTTACACTGAAAGGAGGTTGGTATGCGCTTTCTTGATAATGCCAGAGTCGGTGTCAAACTGGGGGTGGGTTTCCTCTTAATTATCCTTATTCTGATTGCCATTTCGGCGATGAATTATTTCAGCGTCGGCACCATTTCCACGGATATGAATAATATGTATAAAGACCGCCTGATCCCGATTGAAGATCTGGGTAAGGTTGAATCCATGCTGTACAAGTATCGGGGCGATGTTTACAAGTATTATATGTTTGAATCCCAGCGCGAAACCATCCGTGAAGATATCGAAGCCAGTGTGGCAAATGTGGATAAATTGATCCTGGGATATGAAAACACCGAATTGGTTGCCTCTGAGAGCGCTGAACTGGCTGTCTTTGATGAAGCCTGGGCGGATTATCATGCTGCGGCTGATGAAGTTTTGGATTTGATTGACGCCGGAAAACTGGAAGAGGCCATGAAATCGCTGGATGACGGCGGCAAGGCTTCGGACGCCCGCAAGGCTGTTGGCGCGAGCATAGAAAAAATGATCAGCATTAACCACGATGTGGCTGCGAAAGAAAATTCGGATGGTAAAAAATCGGCTGACAGTTCCCAAACCATGGGATTGATCTTTTTGATGTTGGGCGTGGCGGTCAGCGCCGTGTTGGGGATTGTTTTGACGACCAATATCACCGGCGCGCTGGGTACGATGACGGGAATGCTGAACAACCTGAAGGACGGCAACCTGAACCGCGGGATGGATCAGCGCAAACGGGATGGGATGAAAACCCGCAAGGATGAGCTGGGAGAAGCCGCCCGGGCGCTGAACGGGACGGAAATCTACATGACGCAGATGGCCGAGGTGGCGGGAGAGATTGCCCACGGCAACCTGACGGTGGATGTGAAACCGCGGTCAGAGCTGGATGAGCTGGGGATGGCCTTCAACCAGATGATTGGCGGGCTGCGCGAGCAGGTGGGTCAGGTGGCGGCCAACGCACGGCAGATCGAGGCGGCCTCTGGGCAGCTGGCAGCGGCAGCCAACCAGTCGGGGCAGGCCACCAGCCAGATCACCACGACCATTGCGCAGGTAGCGCGCGGGGTGACGCAGCAGTCAGAAGCCATCAACCGCACGGCAAGCTCGGTGGAACAGATGTCGCGGGCGATAGATGGGGTGGCGAAGGGGGCGCAGGAACAGGCCTCGGCGGTGAGCCGGGCTTCGCTGGTGACCTCGCAGTTGATGGAGACCATCCGGCAGGTTTCGGGGAATGCAGAAGCGGTGACGCGGGAAAGCGCCCGGGCAGCGGAAGCGGCGCGCGGCGGGAGCAAGGTGGTGGAAGAGACGATCAAGGGGATGGAAAGCATCCGGGCCAAGGTGGGGGTATCGGCGCAGAAGGTGAAGGAGATGGGGGCGCGGTCAGATCAGATCGGGATGATTGTGGAGACGATTGACGACATTGCCTCGCAGACGAACCTGCTGGCGCTGAACGCGGCGATTGAAGCGGCGCGGGCAGGGGAACACGGCAAGGGTTTTGCGGTGGTGGCAGATGAGGTGAGGAAGCTGGCCGAGCGCTCGAGCGCGGCGACGAAGGAGATTGGGACGCTGGTGAAGGAGATCCAGCGGACGGTGGCCGAAGCGGTGAATGCCATGCAGGAGGGGGCAGCGGAGGTGGAACGGGGGGTGGAAAGGGCCGGAGAAGCCGGAGAAGCCTTGAAGGAGATCAGGGCAGCTGCGGACGCGGTGAACCAGCAGGCGCGCCAGGCTTCGCTGGCGGCGGAATCGATGACAGAAGCATCCACAGAACTGGTGACATCGGTGGATACGGTGTCGGCAGTGGTGGAAGAGAACACGGCAGCCACGGAAGAAATGGCAGCCGGGTCCAGCGAGGTGACGGGGGCGATTGAGAACATCGCCAGCGTCAGCGAGGAGAACAGCGCGGCCATTGAGGAGGTTTCAGCTTCCACAGAAGAGATGAGCGCCCAGGTGCAGGAAGTGACGGCATCAGCGCAGTCGCTGGCCGAGATGGCCCAGGCGCTCAAAAAGGTGGTGGCACAGTTCACGCTTAAATAAAACGTGAACCGGTTGTTTCCGGGGTAAGGATATGATCGCCCAGACCCGCAGCTCCATTACCCCCTATTCTTTGAAAGAGGAGATGTATTATGAAACTTCTGGATAACACCCGTGTAGGCGTCAAATTGACCTTCGGCTTTTTTGTGGTCGTGGTCATTCTGATTGGCGTTACCATTTTAAGCTACGTCAACCTGAATACACTCCTGCAGGATGAGACCAGCATGTTTGATGACCGGCTGGTTCCCATCAAGGACCTGGGCTCTGTGGAATCCTACCTGTACCAGTACCGCGGCGATGTGTATAAGTATATTCTCTATGAAAATCAACGCGGCGACCTGAAAGCAGAAATAGCCAATATCCGTTTGGGGATCGACTCGTTAATTGCGAAATACAAGCTCACCAAATTGGCGCCGGAAGAAGAGACGGAAAGCAAAAATTTTGACTCTGCCTGGAAAGAATATCAGGCCGCGGCAGATGAAGTGGTAGCCTGGATTGATGGAGGGCAGATGGACCAGGCGATGGTGTCCCTTGACGACGGCGGCAGGACGTCCAATGCGCGCAAGAGTGTTAATTCCAGCATTGGCAATTTAATCGCCATCAATTACACCATTGCAGAAACTGCAAAGAAGGATGGTCAGGCCCGCGCCGCGAATGCCATACTGATTTTGGTGGTGTGCGCCATTGCCGGCGCGGCAATCAGCATCATTTTTGGCTTTGTTTTAACCACCAATATCACCGGCGCGCTGGGTACGATGACGGGCATGCTGAACAACCTGAAGGACGGCAACCTGAACCGCAGCATGGACCAGCGCAAGCGCGAAGCGATGACGGGCCGCCAGGATGAGCTGGGGCAGGCTGCCCGGGCCCTGGCCAGCACGGAAGAGTATATGACCCAGATGGCCGGGGTGGCGGAAAAAATTGCTCACGGCAACCTGACGGTGGTTGTGAAAGCGCGTTCCACCCTGGACGAGCTGGGCATGGCCTTTGAGCAGATGATCAACGGCCTGCGCACGCAGGTTTCACAGGTGGCCCTCAATGCCAAAAATGTTGAGATGGCTTCAAACCAGCTCTCATCTGTGGCGGCCCAGGCCGGCCAGGCCACCAACCAGATTGCCACCACCGTGGGGGAAGTGGCGCGCGGCGTGAGCTCGCAATCGCAGGCGATTGGCAGCACTGCTAGTTCGGTGGAAGATATGTCGCGGGCAATTGACGGGGTGGCCAAGGGTGCCCAGGAGCAGGCGACCAGCGTCAGCCAGGTGGTGCAGCAGATGAATGCCCTATCAGATGCGGTGATGGGCATCAAGCACGGGGCCGCCGAGCAGACGCGGGTGGTGGACGAGACGCAGAAGGTGATGGTGGAGCTATCGCGCGGGGTAGAAGGGATCCGCGGCGGGGCCCAGGAGCAGGCGCAGGGCCTTTCAGAGGCGCTGAAAGCCGGGGAAACCCTCTCAACGGCCATTGAGGCGGTGACAGAAGCTGCCCAGGCGGTGACGGTGGAGACAGAACGCACGGCGCAGGCAGCCCAAAACGGGGCGCGGGTGGTGAATGAAACCACCAAAGGCATGGAAAAGGTGCGGCGGACGAACGAACAGCTGGCGCAGCGGGTGTCGGAACTGGGCACGCGCAGCGGGCAGATCGGCGCGATTGTGGAGACGATTGAAGACATTGCCTCGCAGACCAACCTGCTGGCGCTGAACGCGGCCATTGAAGCGGCGCGGGCCGGCGAGCATGGGCGCGGGTTCGCGGTGGTGGCCGACGAGGTGCGCAAGCTGGCCGAAAAAAGCGCCATGGCGACGAAAGAGATCGCAGCGATGGTGGGGGCCATTCAGCAGGGGGCCGAGGAAGCGGTGAAGGCAATGGGGCTTTCGGGCGAGGATGTGAGCGCGGCGGCGGAACTGACCGGGCAGGCCAAGGAAGCCTTTGAAGCAATTGTGGCTGGAACGAAGGCCTCGGCAGAGCGGGTGAGTGCCATTCAGCAGGCCATTGACGGCATGGCGAAGGCGCGCACCGGGCTGGATGCAGCGGTGAGGGGAGCCAATGAGATTGCGAGCAAGAACCTTGCCGAAGCCGGCGAGATGGCCCAGTTGAATGTGCGCACGATGCAAGGGGCGCAGCGGGTGGGGGAGGTGACGAAGAAGACGGTGGAAGCGGTGGAACTGGTGAGCGCGCTGAACAACAAGATGGTGGCAGGCCTTGATTCGGTCTCGGCGGTGGTGGAAGAGAACACCGCGGCCACGGAAGAGATGGCGGCCAGTTCGACGGAGGTGACGCAAGCCATTGAAAACATTGCCAGCGTCAGCGAACAAAACAGCGCAGCCATTGAAGAAGTTTCGGCTTCCACAGAGGAAATGAGCGCCCAGGTTCAGGAAGTATCGGCGTCAGCGCAGTCGCTGGCCGAGATGGCCCAGGCGCTCAAGAAGGTGGTGGCCCAGTTCACGCTTGAATAAGAAAAAGCGAGATACATGATCAAAGAGCCCCTTCCCGCTGTCAGAAGGGGCTCTTTGATAAGGAAATCAGCGGAGATAATTTGGAGTGGTGACAGCTTTTTGAATGAATTTTGACACCTGTTAACCCAACTTATTCGCGGTATAATTATGACAATTCGATTTTTGATAAGGGAGATGTTATGGCTGAAAGAAAAATTCGCGTGATTATTGCCAAACCGGGCCTGGATGGGCATGATCGCGGCGCCAAAGTGGTTGCCCAGGCCCTGCGCGATGCCGGGATGGAAGTGATTTACACCGGCCTGCGCCAGACTCCGGAAATGATTGCCCAGGCGGCTTTGCAGGAAGATGTGGATGCCGTGGGCATGTCCATCCTCTCAGGCGCACATCTGGCACTGGTTCCCCGCGTGATTGACCTGCTGCGCGCCAACGGCCAGAAGGACGTGGCTGTGTTTGTTGGCGGCATCATCCCCGAAGCCGATGTTCCGGAATTACACAAGATGGGCGTGTTCGCGGTTTACGGCCCCGGCACCAACACTCAGACGGTGGTGGCTGAAGTGCAAAAGGCGGCCGCCGCCCGGCTGGCTGAATAAACGTGACCATGGATATTCCAGCGACGGCCCTGGCCATTCGCCGGGGCGACCGGCTGGCGCTGGCGCGCGGCCTGACTCAGGTTGAAAACGACACCCCGGCCGGGCGCGAACTGTTAAGCCTGCTTTTCGCCGAAGGCGGGCAGGCGCATCTGATTGGGGTCACCGGCGCGCCGGGCACCGGCAAGAGCTCGCTGGTGAACGCTCTGGCAGCTTTTTACCGCCGCACCCGGCAAGTGAAAGTGGGGGTGGTGGCGGTGGATCCCACCAGCCCGTTTACGGGCGGCGCGCTGCTGGGCGACCGGGTGCGCATGCGCGACCTGGCTACCGACCCCGGCGTGTTTGTGCGCTCGATGGCAGCTCGCGGCGCGCTGGGCGGCCTGGCCCACACCACGGCAGCAGTGGTGCAGTTGATGGACGCAGCCGGTTATGAGGTGATCCTCATTGAAACGGTCGGCGCGGGACAATCGGAAGTGGATATTGTGCGCCTGGCGCACACCACCCTGGTGATAGAAGCCCCGGGTCTGGGTGATGATATTCAGGCCATCAAGGCCGGCATTCTGGAAATTGCGGATATTCTGGTGGTGAACAAGGCAGATCAGCCTGGCGTGGAAAACACAGAGCGCGCCCTGATGAGTATGCTGGAAATGGAACATCACGGGTTTGAAGGAGACCCCACGCACTGGATTCCACCGGTGCTGCGCTCCATCGCCTCGCGGAATGAGGGCATTGAAGCCCTCGCAGAAGCCATCCAGCGCCACCAGATTTTTTTGAAGAACAGCGGCGAATGGCAGCGGCGCGAAGCTGCCCGCCTGAAAGGCGAACTGCATGTGTTGGTGCAGGAACTGCTGGTTCAGGCCTGGCAGGAGGCCCTGCCTGAAAATGCATACCAACAGACCCTCGAGGCGCTGCTGTCGCGGCAGACCTCGCCTCACCAGGCAGCCCAGGACCTTTTACGATACACTCACCGGTAAGCCTTGCGGCTTGCCCTGCACAGAGGAGCTTTACTATGGAACGAACTTACATCGCTGATTTACGTAATCACCTGGGGGAAGAGGTGCAGATTCAAGGCTGGCTGCAAACCCTGCGCGACCAGAAGAAGATGCAATTTCTGATTTTGCGCGATCACACCGGTCTGGCGCAAATTGCCTTTGAAAAAGGCGCAGACGCAAATTTGGCGGCGCAGATTTCAGCACTGACCACGGAATCGGCGCTGGTGATAACGGGAAAAGCGGTGGAAAATCCGGTGGTGAAGCTGGGTGGGCTGGAAGTGCAATTGCACACCCTTAAGGTGGAAAACCTGGCTGTTTCGCCCCTGCCGTTGGATCCTTTTGCTGAAACGCAGTCTGAAGTGGATCACCGGCTCGACTGGCGCTTTCTGGACCTGCGCCGCCCGGCCAACAACCTCATTTTCAGAGTCCAGACGGCTGCCGAAATGGCGATGCGCGAATTCTGGATTAACAACGGTTTTATCGAAATTCATTCACCCAAGTTGATGGGCAGCCCTTCAGAAAGCGGCGCCGAGCTGTTCGGCCTCGATTATTTTGACCGCAAGGCTTACCTGGCGCAGTCGCCGCAGTTTTACAAGCAGATGGCCATGGCGGCCGGTTTTGAGCGGGTGTTTGAAATTGGTCCGGTTTTTCGCGCCGACCCTTCGTTCACCTCGCGCCACATGACGGAATTCACCAGCGTGGATATGGAAATGTCGTGGGTGGATTCGCATGAGGATGTGATGGCCTTCCAGGAACGCTGGCTGCAATATACCATCCAGCGGGTGAAGGATCAATTGGGCGATGAGATCAAGGCGGTGATGGGCGTGGATATTTGCGTGCCCGAAGTGCCCTTCCCGCGCATTCCCATGGCTGAAGCCATTGCCATTCTCAAGAGCATGGGCCATGCTCTGCCGCCAGAGAAAAAAGGTGATATTGACCCGGCAGGCGAGCGGCTGTTGGGCAAATATGTGAAAGAGAAATATCAGCACGATTTTGTGTTTGTCACCGATTGGCCGGTTTCGGTGCGCCCCTTCTACCACATGCGCTATGCGGACCGGCCGGATGTGACCTGCAGCTTTGATTTGCTGGGCTGCGGTCTCGAGATCACCACAGGCGCGCAGCGCGAACACCGTGCGGATGTGCTGGCCCGCCAGGCCCTGGAAAAAGGCCTGCACCTCGAACCGATTCAATTCTACCTTGATTTCTTTAGCTACGGCTGCCCCTCGCACGGCGGCTTTGGCTTTGGCCTTTCGCGCTTTTTGATGGTGCTGCTGGGGCTGGGCAATGTGCGCGAAGCAGTGTTCCTGTTCCGCGGCCCCAACCGCCTGCACCCATAATTCGATTTTTTCTTTTTCCCCTGCTTCCCCTCATAGGGGAGCAGGGGACGGGCTTTTTTATTAGCTTCATCTATTATTTTTTTTGATGGATTTTTTTTTTGAAAGGAGAGGGTATGCCCACTATCTACAGCTCCAAAGTTCGCCTGCGGGCCGTTGAGCGCACGGATTTGCCGCTTTTTGTCGCCTGGCTGAACGATCCTGAGGTCGCGGAAGGACTGCTGATTTCATATCCAATGTCAATGGCGGAGGAAGAGCGCTGGTTTGATCACATGCTGACCACACCGGCAGCCCAACACCCCATGGTGATAGAGATCAGGGATGAGGAACAATGGGTTCCTGTGGGCAACTGCGCGTTTCATGAAATTGACTGGCGCAACCGTTTTGCTGAAATTGGCATTTTCATTGGCGAAAAGAGATTCTGGAACCGCGGCGTGGGTACCACGGTGATGAAGATGATGCTCAAGCACGGTTTTGAAACCATCAATCTTCACCGCATTTATTTGCATGTCTTTTCAACCAATCCGCGGGCTATTCGTTCGTATGAAAAGGCGGGTTTTGTCCATGAAGGCCGCATGCGCGAATCGCGCTATCAAAATGGCGCTTATGCCGATACCCTGATTATGTCGGTTTTGCGTCATGAATGGAAAGAAGAATAAGAGGAGCAGGCATGTCACTACCCCACCGGCATGATTTGATGTATGGCAATGTTCGCCTTTACACCGGCACCGCCTCGCCTGAACTGGCAGGCGAAGTGTCGCAGTATCTTGGCCTGACCCTGTGCGACCGGGAAATTGTGCAATTTCCCAATGAAAACCTGTTTGTGAAACTGAAGAAAAGCGCCCGCGGCCAGGATTGCTATGTAATTCAGACCACCACCACCCCGGTGCACCGCAACCTGATGGAAATGCTGATTCTGCTGCAAACCCTGAAGATGGATTCAGCGGCGCGCATCACCGCGGTCATCCCCTACCTGTGCTATGCCCGCTCAGACAAGAAGGACCAGCCGCGCGTGCCGATCACTGCGCGCCTGATCGCGGATATGATCCAGGTGGCCGGGGCTGACCGGTATATCACCATGGACCTGCATGCCGGACAGATTCAGGGCTTCTTCTCCATTCCTGGAGATGTGCTGACCGCCTTCACCATTCTGCTGAAGTACCTCAAAGAGCGCATTCCCACCATGTATTCACCGGTGGTGGTGACGGCAGATCTGGGCTTTGCCAAGAAAGGCCGCAATTTTGCCGCCGCTTTGCAAACCCCCATCGCCTTTATCGAGAAACGCCGCACTGGCAATGACGCCCGCTCAGAGGCGATGACTCTGATTGGCGATGTCTCATACCGCGACGTGATCCTGGTGGATGATGAGGTGGACACCGGCACTTCCATGATCAAAGCCGTGGATATTGTCAAAAAGCACGGCGCGCGCAATGTATATGTGGTGTTTGTCCACCCGGTGCTTTCGGCGAATGCCGCGCGCGACCTGGCGGCCTCAGCAGTGACCCAGGTGATCACCACCAACACGGTGCCCATTCCAGAAGAGAAGCTGGCCTATTTTGGCGACCGGCTGACGGTGCTTTCGGTGGCGCCGCTGTTGGGCGAGGTGATCCGGCGGGCCAATGAAGGCCGCTCGGTGGGCGAATTGTTTGACGAGTAATGCCTGAATTGCCTGAAGTTGAAACGATTGTGCGCAGCCTGCGCGCGGCCGGGCTTGAGGGCCTGCGAGCCGGGCAGGCTGCGCTGCTTTGGGAGCGCAGCCTGGCTGAACCTGGCTGGGAAGAGGCCCAGGTGCGCCTGCTGAACCAGCGTCTCGAAGCGCTGGACCGGCGGGCCAAATATATTGTGCTGCGCTTTGAACAGGATACACTGTTGATTCACCTGCGCATGAGCGGCGACCTGCGGGTGGATGACGGTGCGCCGGCCCTGCTGGCGCATGACCGTTTCTGGCTGAAGCTGGGGGAAAAACGCCTGGTGTTTAATGATGCGCGAAAATTTGGGCGCCTCTGGCTGGTGGGAGATGCGCAGACAGTGTTGGGCGGCCTGGGACCTGAGCCCCTGGACCCGGCTTTGACCGCGGAAGACTTTGCACGGCGGCTGCGGGCCAACCGGCGGATGATCAAGCCGCTGCTGCTGGACCAGACCTTTCTGGCGGGTTTAGGGAATATCTATACGGATGAGGCGCTGCACCTGGCGCGGCTGCACCCGCTGACGCCGGCGAATCGGCTGGATGCAGGGCAGGGCCAGGCTCTGCTGGCGGCCATTCGGGCTGTGCTGGAAGAAGGCGTCCGGCGCAACGGCGCCAGCATCGACTGGGTGTACCGGGGGGGAAGTTTTCAGAATCATTTCAGGGTGTACCAGCGCACGGGCAAACCTTGCCTGACCTGTGGAACGCCCGTGGAACGCATCACGGTGGGGCAGCGGGGCACCCATTTTTGCCCGCATTGCCAGAAAATGCCTGTGTAAATCGGATAAATTCACTTGTATTTCGAGTCCAAAAAAGATAAAATGTTTTTATATGGTTCCGGCTCATAGATGAGCACATTTTTGTTTGCATTATCCACAAGGAGGACCTGATGAAAGCGATATTTAAGCCGTTTGTCTGGCTGATGGTACTGGTGATGCTGGTTTCATTGGCCTGTAATTTGCCCGGCAGCGCCACTCCCGAGGCGACAAAAGAAGTTGAAGTGACCAAGGCGCCCACCAAACCTCCGGTGAAGCAGCCCACAAAAACCCCCGAAGCCCCTGAAGGGCTGGTGACTTCGCTGGATGGCGTGCAATCAGCCGTCATTCAGATCGAAGCCCAGGGCACATTCGTAGATCCGGCTGAAGGTCTGGTTTTGAACGCGGCCGGCCGCGGCTCGGGTTTCATTATTGACCCATCGGGGATCGCGGTGACCAACAACCATGTGGTGACTGGCGCGGCGCTGTTGAAAGTATGGGTTGGCGGCGACAAAGGCAAGGTGTACAATGCGCGTGTGCTGGGCGCATCGGAATGCTCTGACCTGGCCGTGATTGATATTGAAGGCGACGGCTTCCCCTACCTGGAATGGTATGATGGCGAGCCCAAAGTGGGCCTGGAAGTCTATTCGGCGGGTTTCCCGCTGGGTGACCCTGAATATACCCTGGGCAACGGCATTGTTTCAAAGGCGACCGCAGACGGCAGCACGAGCTGGGCTTCGATCAACCATGTGATTGAGCACACCGCCAAGATTTTGCCCGGCAACTCGGGCGGCCCGCTGGTGGATAAGAACGGCAAGGTGGTGGCGATTAATTATGCTTCCAACCAGGCCGGCCAGTATTTCGCCATTTCACATTCTGAAGCGGACGAGGTGATCAAACAAATGCGGGAAGAAAAAGACGTCACATCCATTGGCGTCAACGGCACCGCTTTTATCACCGAAGACGGCAGCCTTTCGGGCATCTGGGTTTCTTCCGTCAAATCAGGTTCGCCGGCTGATAAGGCACGTATTCAGGGCGGCGATATCATCACCCAGATTGAGGGTTTGGCGCTTTCCACCGACGGCACCATGTCGGATTACTGCGACATTCTGCGCTCGCACAAACCGCAAGACACCCTGAGCGTTTCGGTGCTGCGCTATTCCACCCAGGAAGTGCTGGAAGGCCAACTCAACGGCCGCACCCTCGAAGTGGTTTATTCCTTTGCCCAGGAACTTTCGGGTGAAATGCAATCCAACCCGCCAACCAACGATAACACTGGCGCCACCTACAGCGGCTATTACAAGGTGCAGGATGACAGCGGCACCATCCAGGTGGAAATTCCGGTGGAATGGTCGGATGTGGACGGTTCATCATGGGATGACACCTGGACTCTGGGCAACGGCCAGAAAATCACTTTCAGTGCACCCACCATCCGCGCCGCGGCTAATCAGAATAAATACTATGAATCGGGCATGTACCAGGAATCGGGCATTGTCTTCACAGCCACGCCAGCCTGGAACGATGTCGGCGACATTGGCGAGCTGCTTGATTTCACCATGGGGTACTATCAGGATAACTGCAAATACGATTCACGCAACGAATACAGCGATGAAGTCTATGAAGGCGCCTACGATCTGTGGAAAGAATGCGGCCCCGATGGCAACTGGGTGATCATGCTGGTGACGCATCCGAAGGATATGAGCTACGATTTCCGCATCCTGGTGGAAGTGAAAATTACCAAGGAAGCCGATCTGGAAGCACTGGACCATATTTTTGCCACGTTTGATGTGATTCAAGCCTTTGAATAAAAAGTCGAGATTTGACCAAGCCTGGAAAGGCTCCCCTGCCAAAAAGGCAGGGGAGCCTTTATCATGGGGGTGGAATTGACAATTATCGCCTTTTTTGAATCAATTTGTCCTGAATTCTTGACCTCCATTCCACTTTTTGATATACTAACACTTTGCGCGTATTAGCGTTGTCTATTCGCGCCCGTTTGGTTCTTATTCTGCACCAGGTTGCTAAACCAGGAGTGATCAATGGCTTCAGCTTTACCCACAAAGTCTTATGCGCGTATTCCAACCCAATTGGGACTCCCAAATCTGATCGAAATTCAGCTCGAGTCTTTTGAACGGTTGAAGCGAGAGGGGCTGGGCGACCTTTTCAACGAGATTTCCCCCATCGAATCCTATAACAAAGGTCTCAAGCTCTATTTCCCGTGCCAGCTCGAAGAAGGACGGCAGTTCAACCTGACCTATTGGTTCGGTGAGCCCAAGCATTCAATTGAAGAATGTATTGAACGCGATTTGACCTATGCCCGTCCCTTGAATGTGTCTGTTTTGCTGGTGGGGTCCGAAGTCACGGCCCCGGTCAAGCAGGACATTTTCCTGGGCGATTTTCCTGAAATGACGGAAAAGGGCACTTTTATCATCAACGGCACGGAACGCGTGGTGGTTTCACAGCTCATCCGCTCTCCCGGTGTGTATTTTGAAGCCCAGTTGGACCGGGCAACCGGCCGCCCGCTGGCAATGGCCAAGCTGATCCCTGACCGCGGCGCCTGGATGGAATTTGAAACCCGCAAGAACGATTACATTATTCTGAAATTCAACCGCAAGCGCACGGTGCCGATCACGGTTTTCCTGCGCGCCCTGGCGGCTGTGGATGACGGGATTGAAGACAACCCGCTGAAGACCGGCTCTGACGAAGAACTGCTGGCCCTGTTCCAGGATGTGGACAACAACCCCGAGCGCATGTTCATTGCCTCGTCCCTGCATCAGGAGCCGGTGTGGAATATTCCTTCCAACAGCAACATCGCTGAAGCGGCCTTGATTGAATTCTTCAAGCGTATGCGCCCCGGCGACCCTGCCACGCCCGAAAATGCCCGCCAGTTCCTGCAGGAACAGCTTTTTGACCAGCGCCACTATGACCTGGAAAAGGTCGGCCGCTACAAGCTGAACCAGAAACTTGATCTGCAGGGCATGATCCCCATGTCGAACCGCATGGTGACGAAGTGGGATGTGATCCGCCTGGTGCGGCGGATGATCCAGATCAATAACGGCATTGAACCGCCCGATGATATCGCTCATCTTGGCAACCGCCGCGTGAAGACGGTGGGCGAGCTGATTCAGAACAAACTGCGCATTGGCCTGCGCCGCATGGAACGCGTGATCAAGGAACGTATGTCCATTCGCGATCAGGATCAGGTGACCCCTGTGAGCCTGGTGAACATTCGCCCGGTGGTGGCAGCCCTGCGTGAATTCTTTGGCTCAAGCCAGCTTTCTCAATTCATGGATCAGACCAACCCGCTGGCTGAACTGCGCCACAAACGCACCCTTTCAGCCCTGGGTCCGGGCGGTCTGCGCCGCGAACGTGCCGGCTTTGATGTGCGCGATGTGCATAACTCGCACTACGGCCGCATTTGCCCGATTGAAACCCCTGAAGGCCCCAACATCGGTCTGATTGGCCGTCTGGCTTCTTACTCGCGTGTCAACGAGTATGGTTTCATTGAAACCCCCTACCGCCAGGTGCTGCGTTCCCTTTCACCTTCAGATCCGCGCCTGGTTGGCCGCAAGCTGAAGGATGATGTGGTGGATGTGGACACCGGCGAAGTGCTGGGCAAGCGCGATGACCGTGTGACCGCTGAAATGGCCAGCAAGATGGCAGCGGCCCACCTGGCCAAGTCATACATTTTTGTGGTGCCGTTTGTGACCGATGAATTTGAATATCTTTCGGCAGATGCTGAAGATAAATTTGTGATTGCCCAGGCGAACGCAACGCTGAACAGATTCCGCGAGTTTGAGGGCCGGGTTTCCTGCCGCTACCACTCCGGTTTCATCATCGCTTCGCCCGACAGCATTAACTATATGGATGTGGCTCCTCATCAGGTGGTGGGCATCAGCGCTGCGCTGATCCCCTTCCTGGAGCACGATGATGCCAACCGCGCTTTGATGGGTTCAAACATGCAGGCCCAGGCTGTGCCGCTGGTTTGCCCTGAAATTCCCCTCATCTCAACGGGCATGGAACTGCATGCCGCCCTTGATTCAGGCCAGGTGATCACTGCGGATGAAGATGGCGAAGTCATTTCAGTGACCGGCAAGCAGGTGGTGGTACGCAACACCAATGGTGAAATACGCACTTACAACCTGCGCAAATATCAGCGCTCGAACCAGTCCACCTGCATTGACCAGCGCCCGGCCGTCACCAAGGGGCAGCGCGTGCACCGCAACAGCATCGTGGCCGATTCCTCGTCCACCGAAAGCGGCGAACTGGCTCTTGGCCAGAACGTGGTGGTGGCCTTCGTGTCATGGGAAGGCGGCAACTTTGAAGATGCCATTCTGATTTCGGAACGCCTGGTGCAGGATGACCGCTTCACCTCGGTGCACATTGAAAAGCATGAAGTGGAAGCGCGCGATACAAAGCTGGGCCCTGAAGAGATCACCCGCGACATCCCCAATGTGGGCGAAGATGCCATCAAGGACCTGGATGAACACGGCATTATCCGCATTGGTGCCGAAGTTGGACCGAACGACATCCTGGTTGGCAAGATCACGCCGAAGGGCGAGAAGGAACTGACCCCTGAAGAACGCCTGCTGCGCGCCATTTTCGGTGAAAAATCGCGCGATGTGAAAGACACCTCGCTGCGCATGCCCCACGGCGAGCGCGGCAAGGTGGTGGATGTGAAGGTTTTCACCCGCGAAGATAACGCCGACCTGGCTGCGGGTGTGGATATGATGGTGCGCGTCTCGGTGGCGCAGCGCCGCAAGATCACCGCCGGCGACAAGATGGTCGGCCGCCATGGCAACAAGGGTGTGGTCTCTCGTGTGGTGCCGGTGGAAGATATGCCCTTCCTCGAAGATGGCACGCCGGTGGATATCATCCTCAATCCGCTGGGCGTTCCCGGACGTATGAACATCGGCCAGGTGCTGGAAGTTCACCTGGGCTGGGCTGCCAAACGGCTCGGTTTCCGCGTAGTGACGCCTGTGTTTGACGGCGCCGACGAAACTGAAATTGAAGCCGAACTGGCCCGCGCCTGGATGGTGGATGAAGCCTGGAACCAGACAGCTGAAAAAGCCTGGGAATGGATCAAGGAAAGCGATCAGGCGAGCGAATCGTTTGAAGATGACGACGAAGTGCGCCTGCTGTATCTTGAAAACTGGCTGGGCGACCGCAACTACGATGTGTATAAACTGGCTTCAGATTACCACTATGCCCGCCGGGCCACGCTGGCCGAATGGCTGCGCGATCAGGGTTATGATCCCGATCAGATTCTGGCGTTTGAAGACATCAGCACCAAGCTGGACGACATTGACGCCATGGACCAGCGCGCGACCACCGTCTGCCTGAAGCTGTGGATGGAAAAATTGGGCTATGAAGTTACCGACGAGAGCGATGACGCCGTTTTGGCGCAGGCGAACCGGGTGATGGAAGAAACCGCTGAACCCATGCCTATTCTGGGCAAGCAGGTGCTGCGCGACGGCAAGACCGGCGAACCCTTTGACCAGCCCGTGACGGTGGGTGTGATGACCATGCTGAAGCTGCACCACCTGGTTGAAGACAAGGTGCATGCCCGTTCCACCGGCCCATACAGCCTGGTGACCCAGCAGCCCCTGGGCGGCAAGGCGCAATTTGGCGGCCAGCGCTTCGGTGAAATGGAAGTGTGGGCGCTGGAAGCTTACGGCGCGGCCTACACCCTGCAGGAAATGCTGACGGTCAAGTCAGATGATGTGGTGGGGCGCGTGTCCACATACGAAGCCATTGTCAAGGGCGAACAGATCGAAGAACCGAGCATTCCGGCATCGTTCCGCGTGCTGGTGAAAGAACTGCAGAGCCTGGGCCTGGCGGTGGAAGCTGTGATGGATAACGGCGAAGTGATCCGTTTTGGCAAAGACGAAGAACGGGTGCGCACACCGAAGATGGAAACCGGCCTGCTCAGCCTGGGAGAAGATCTCTAAGCCAAGTATTCGCTTGACTCTGCTGTATGAGCGTGGTACAATCGTAACCCGTGTCACCTGTGGCAAGGTTGCCTGGACGTTCCTTGCCTGTGAGCAATTTAGGAAATCCAGGTAGGTCATCCGCAAGATGGATGGCCTACCTTGTTGATACAAACAAACCAAACTAAAGATTCTAGCCTGAAAGGATTTTTTGGAGGCAAAGGTGCCCACAATCAATCAACTGATCCGCAAAGGTCGCCAGACCAAAAAAGTAAAAAGCAAGGCTCCTGCCCTGCAATACACCTTCAACTCGATGGAACACCGTCGCGTTCGCCAGGAAGGTGGCGCCCCCCAGAAGCGTGGTGTTTGCACCGTCGTGCGCACTGCCACGCCCAAGAAACCGAATTCCGCTCTGCGGAAGATTGCCCGTGTGCGTCTGACCAACAATATTGAAGTGACCGCCTACATCCCCGGTGAAGGCCATCAGCTTCAGGAACACTCTGTGGTGTTGGTGCGCGGCGGCCGTGTGAAAGACCTGCCCGGTGTGCGTTACCACATTGTGCGCGGTTCGCTGGATACCACCGGCGTTGCCAAGCGGCAGCAGGCTCGCTCCAAATACGGCGCGAAGCGCCCCAAATAGCCCAAAAGTAAGATTGGAGTATTTGAATGCGTCGCATTAAACCCGAAAAGCGTGAAGTTTTGCCGGATGCTCGCTACAACAGCGTGCTCGTCCAGTCATTGATCAACCGCACCTTTACCCGCGGCAAGAAATCCACCGCCACCCGCGCCATCTATGATGGCCTGGCGATTGTGGCCGAGAAAACGGGCAAAAACCCGATGGAAGTTCTCGATTCAGCGATCAAGAACGTCGGTCCCATCATGGAAGTTCGCCCCCGCCGTGTGGGTGGTGCCACCTACCAGGTGCCCATGGAAGTGCCGACCCTGCGGCGCACGACCCTGGCCATGCGCTGGCTGCTCGACGCGGCCCGCGCCCGCTCTGGCAAGTCTTTTGCTGAGAAGCTGGCTGCTGAAATTATGGATGCTTCGAACAACCTGGGCTCTGCCGTGCGCAAGCGCGAAGAAACCCACAAGATGGCTGAGGCAAACCGCGCTTTCTCGCATTACCGCGCTTAGTCAGAGCTGGTAGCTTTTCCGAGATTGAGAATAAACCATGCCCCGTAATTTTCCGCTTGAGAAATACCGCAATATTGGCATCATTGCCCATATTGACGCTGGTAAGACCACAACGACCGAACGTATCCTGTTTTACACCGGTAAAACCTGGCGTCCGGGCAATGTGGACGATGGCACTACCATTACCGATTGGATGCCGCAGGAACGAGAACGCGGTATCACCATCGTTTCAGCAGCTGTTTCTGCGGAATGGAAAGGCTACCAGATCAACGTTATCGATACCCCCGGCCACATTGATTTTACAGCCGAGGTGCAGCGTTCGCTGCGCGTTCTGGATGGCGGCGTCGTTGTTTTTGACGCCGTTCAGGGCGTTGAACCGCAAAGTGAAACCGTCTGGCGTCAGGCCGATATCTACGGCGTGCCGCGGATTTGCTTTGCCAACAAGATGGACCGGGTGGGCGCTTCGTACGAACGCACCATCGAAACCATCAAACAGCGCCTGCATGCCAACCCCATCCCCATGCAGCTTCCGATCGGTTCAGAAGCCGCCTTTGAAGGTGTGATTGATCTTCTCACCATGAAGGCGCATTACTTTGCCGCGGAAAGCATGGGCAAGGAAGAACGCATCGAAGAAATTCCGGCCAATTTCCTTCAAGCTGCGCAGGAAGCCCGGGCGCACCTGGTCGAAAAAATCGTCGAACTGGACGATGATTTGACCATGAAATACCTTGATGGCGAAGAAGTTGCTGTTGATGAGATGAAAGCTGCGCTGCGCGCGGCTGTGCTGGCCAACAAAGCCACGCCCATCTTCTGCGGCAGTTCTCTGCGCAACAAAGGTGTGCAGCCGGTGCTGGATGGCGTCATTGATTACCTGCCTTCACCCCTTGATGTGAAGGCGGTGGTGGCGCACAAACCCAACAGCGAAGAAGAAGTCATTCTCGAGGCCGAAGATGGCGCCCCGCTGAGTGCATTGGTGTTCAAAATTGTCACCGATCCTTACGTGGGCCGCCTGGCTTATATCCGTGTCTATTCAGGCAAGATTACCCAGAGCACCATGGTGATGAACTCGACCAAGGGCAAACGCGAACGTGTTGGCCGCCTGCTGCGCATGTATGCCGACCGCCGCGAAGACCTGACCGAGATTCTGGCTGGCGATATCGCTGCCATGCTGGGCCTGAAAGAAAGCTTCACCGGCGACACGCTGTGTGAACCGGGCAACCCGGTTGTGCTGGAAAGCATTTCCTTCCCCGAACCTGTGATCACGATTGCCATCGAGCCGAAGACAACCGCTGATCAGGATAAAATGGTGGAAGCGCTGCGCAAGCTTTCAGAAGAAGACCCCACCTTCCGTGTTCGTACGGATGAAGCCTCTGGCCAGACCCAGATCGCCGGAATGGGCGAGCTGCACCTAGATGTGCTGGTGGACCGCATGCTGCGCGAATTTCGCGTGCAGGCCAATGTGGGCCGCCCGCGCGTCTCATATCGCGAAACCATCACCCGCAACATCGTCAAGCACAGCTATAAGTATGCCAAGCAGACGGGTGGCCGCGGACAGTATGGTCATGTCGTTTTCAATATCACGCCTCTTGAACGGGGCAAGGGTATTGTGTTCGAAAATAAAATTGTGGGCGGAGCCATTCCCGGCGAATACATTCCCGCTGTGCAAAAAGGCGTCAATGAGGCGGCCGAAAGCGGTGTGTTGGCTGGCTATCCAATGACGGATATGCTGATCGAGCTGGTGGACGGTTCCTACCATGAGGTTGACTCTAATGAAATGGCTTTCCGCATGGCGGCCGTGTTAGGCTTCAAAGAAGCCGTAGAACGCGGCGGTCCGGCCCTGCTGGAACCGATCATGAAAGTGGAAGTGATCATCCCGGAAGAATATGTGGGCGATGTCATTGGACAGGTCAGCTCACGCCGGGGTGAAGTGCAGGGCATGGACATGCGCCCGGGCAACGCTCAATCGGTGCGCGCGCTGGTTCCGCTGGCCGAAATGTTCGGCTATGCCACGGACCTGCGCTCGGCCACCCAGGGACGCGGTGTTTTCTCGATGGAATTCGAACATTACGCACCGGTGCCTGACAGCGTTGCCAAAAAAGTCATCAGTGGATCATAATTAAAAATTAATTATTAGCTTGCGAGGAGATCACAAATATGGCCAAACAGAAATTTGACCGCTCAAAACCCCATATGAATGTGGGTACAATGG